>Ga0302325_10016309_pt1 | contig 15750 bp, 16 predicted proteins | sample Palsa_T0_2_FD_201948 | JGI IMG/M metagenome (GOLD analysis project Ga0302325, IMG submission 201948) | Peat permafrost microbial communities from Stordalen Mire near Abisko, Sweden - Palsa_T0_2 | ecosystem: Environmental > Terrestrial > Soil > Palsa > Peat permafrost | place: Sweden: Abisko...
CGCGCAGAACGCGAGCGCAACTCCACGATGGAAGCTTTCAAAACGTAAGCCCATGCTGTCTCCCTTTTTCGACAAGGTCCGAAATTGCAAGGGGCGCGTCGACGCAACGCGAGGTTAGCGATTACAGTTACGCTGGCCTTAAAGGTCGCCGATTCCGTCCCCTTTAAGGAGCGCGCCTTAACGTCTTGCACGGACGAAACTAGCGGCAAAGGGTCTCGATCGCGCCGCCGGTTAACCCAGGTGCTTTTCTCATCCACCTGCCGACTTGCTCCGAAGTGGCAGTTATGAGGAGCGAGATTGTCGTGAGCGAATCCCCTAAACGCTCCTGAGCGAGGCGCAACACTCGCGTTTTGTGCGACGGCTCCCTTAAATCGGGGCGACCGCCGCGCCGGTGCTCCCGCTGCACGCTGCCGGCGCGGCCTCGGCGCAGCCCGCCGCCGCTCGAAGACCTCCACGCAGGCCAGGCGCCGGAACGAGCGCTGCGCTGATGGCGCGGCGTTAGCCCGGCGGTAGCGCGGGTATAGGTTGCGGGTGTCGTGGCGGTCTCGCCCGGCGGGAGGCATGCCAACGTGGCCGATCGCACAGAGCGAGCAACTTGGATAGCGGCGTTCGCACTGGCGACCGTGTATGCGCTGAGCACAATCCCGACGCCGCTCTACCTCGAGTATCGCCGCACGCTAGGATTCTCCGAGCTGACGCTGACCGCGATCTATGCGTCGTACGTGCTCGGCAACTTAGCCGTGCTGTTCTTTTTCGGCCGGCTCTCCGATCGGATCGGCCGGCGGCCGACAACGCTCGTTGCTCTGGGCCTGGCAGCCGTCGCCGCGCTAGCGTTCGTCTGCGCGTCGAGTACCGCATGGCTGTTCGCGGCCCGGATCGTCAGCGGTCTATCGGCCGGCCTCGGTGCGGGAGCGCTGACGGCGTGGATCGCCGAGCTTCACCCGAACGACAAGCCCACGGCGACGATCGTGGCGGCGGCATTTAACCTGGCGGGTCTCGGCGCCGGCGCCGGAATCGCCGGGGTGCTAGCAGCCTACGGGCCCTGGCCGTCGCAGCTCGTGTACCTCGTCTACCTCGTCGCGCTTGCGGCGATCGGCGCGCTCGTCGCCGGCGCTCGCGAAACCGTTGAGAAGAAAACGGGGCAAAGCCTGTTGCTGCGACCGCGCATCGGCGTACCGAAGGACATCGCGCTCGCGTTCGTATCGCCCGCCGCAACGATCTTCGCGACGTTCTCGTTGTTCGGTTTCTACGCGGCGTTCGCGCCGGGTCTGCTGGCGACGAGCCTCCATGAAACGAACCCCGCGGTCGCCGGCGCCGTCGTGTTCGAGCTCCTCGCGGTCGGTACGGCGTGCGTCGTGGCAACGAAGGCGCTCAGCAGCCGGGCTGCAGCCTTCGCCGGGCTAGCGCTGATGTTCCCAACCGTCGGACTCTTGATCGCCGCAGGGTCGACGGCATCGATGGTGCTGCTTCTGCTCGCGACGGCCGTGTGCGGCATCTCGATCGCGCTCGGGTACCGCGGGAGCTTAGCCGTCATCAACGAGATCGCACCGCCGGAGCGGCGCGCCGAACTCGTCTCGAGCTACCTCATCGCGGCGTACAGTGGCAATGCCCTGCCCGTCATCGGCATCGGCCTTCTCTCGCAAGCCGCCGGCGCCGCCCGCGCCGACACCGCGTTTGCGATCCTGATCTGCCTGATCGCGGCGCTCGGACTCTCGATGGGAGCGCGGTTTGCCGGCCCCAAAGCGCTGGCTAGACCGCAACCGAGCTGGTCCTTCAACGCGCAGCCTTTTCGCGCGCCCGCAAAAACGCCTCGACGACTCGTTTGGGCGCTCGCGTGAGCCACGCCTCAAGGATGACCGCTTTGAGTGCCGCGGGCGTGATCTTCCCAAGCCGGATCAGGACGGCGGGATACCCGTTGAAGTGCGGCGTCGTGAAGAAGACTGCGGGATCGCTCGCGAGCAAGACCTCCTTCATCTCGAGGTCAGCCGTGCGGACGCCCAAGATCGGCCCGGCCGGCGCGCTTTTCCCGAGTGCAGCCAAATCCGCTGGTCTCAGCGGTCGCTCCCAGGCGAATCCCTTGCCGTTCACCGTCCAGGCCGAGGTACCGCCAGACTTGGTTTCTTCGCTTGTCCCCGGCAGCGCCAACGCAATACGGCGCACGTCACGCCAAGAAGCCATGCGCGACTCCTACCGTATCGGCACGGCTCATTCCCTCGCCCCGAACGGGAACTCGAGAACCGCTGCCTGGAAGCGTAGCGCGAGCGAGCCGCGGCGGAGCGCGACTCGTACGAGGGCGACAATGCGTGGACGCACATCCCGGATCTCTCCATGATCGCGCTCGTGACGTGCATCGCGATCGGCGCCGTGCTGGGCTCGTTCATCTCGGTCGTGATCGATCGGGTGCCGCGCGGCGTCTCGATCGTCTCGCCGCCGTCGCACTGCGCCGCTTGCGGCACCCACGTACGGCCATGGGACAACCTGCCGGTCATCTCGTGGGTCCTGCTGCGCGGCCGTTGCCGGCACTGCGCCGCCTTTATACCGCTCCAGTTCTTCGTGCTCGAACTCCTCGGCGCCGCGGCCGGCGCCGCGGTCGCGCTGGTCTTCTTTCGATAATCCCGCCGCCGGCCCAGCGGCTACGCCGGAACGGCAGAGCCGGTCAGGACTCTACGCTCACCGGGCGGAAGGAACGCAAATCGGATGCTGCTCCTGCCCGTAGGAGGTTCTTATGTCTCCCCGACGGCCCATGTCTTGGCAACCGCTGCCGCTGGTGGGCTTGGCCGCAACCCTCCTCGCGACCATGCTCCTGGCCGCGCAGGCGAGCGCGGCCTGTCAGGCCGACGGCGCGCAATACAGTACGACCTTCTCGCAGCCGGACGACTCGTGGGCGCTCAACGACAACATCAAGATCGGCGGCGGCCAGATGACCTACACCGAGAAGCCGGGCGACGGCGATACGGCGTTCTTCAACGGCGATACGTTCGCCGCCGGAACCCTCTGCGCCGATTTCACGCTGACGGCCCCATCGGACAAGGAACCGTCGGCCGGCCTCACGTTTTGGGGAGCCGGCCTCAAGAACTACTACGTCTTCCAAATGGATCCGATCGCCGGCACGTACGCGCTCGACCGGAAGAAGGATGGCAACTGGCTGAAGCCGATCGATTGGAAAGCGTCCTCCGCGATCAAGAACGGCGTTGGGGTCACCAACGAACTCAGCGTGCAGTTCAAGGGCTCTCGCGTGTCGCTCTGGATCAACGGGCAACAGGTCGCCGACATCACGGGGTTTCCACCCAGCGACGCGAGCACCGTCGGGACGCACGGCGAAGGCGGCGCGAAGGCCGGCGCTATCTGGTCGGTCACGAATTTCGTCGTCGCCAAGTGAACGGAGGGAAACAGCCATGAAGGCACTCGACCTCAGCCAGCGCCCACCGCGCCCCTGCCGCGCCGAACTCGGCGGCATCACCTATCTCCCGCGGGCCATCGACAAGGTTCGCGGCGCGTTGCCCGGCGGCAACCCCGGCGAATACTTCAGCCTGTACGACGAAGTTCCGACGCTGAGCGCACTCTTCTACCGCCGGATGGGGATCACGCACGATGAATTCGCCGCGGTGGTCGCGAGCGCCGAAAGCGAGGCCGATGTGCTCGCCTGGCTGCGTAGCCGCGCCGACGACGCCGCTGTCGAGAAGTTCACTCGGCAACTGCTCGGCCTCCGTTTCGGCGGCATTCCCGACGAAGGGAAGTCGACGGTTCGCTCGCTCTACCCCGGCGCCGCACATGCCAGCGACGACACGCTGCTCGTCGATCTGATCGACGCCGACGACGCAGCCATGTTCGCGCGCTCCTAGCAGGGTGAAGGCTGCGCTCCTTCGAGCGCCCGGCCCGATCGCGCGGCGGCCGCTCGAAGTAGCCGAAGCGGGCGAACCCGCGCTCGTCGCCGGGACCGTGCTCTTGTCGGTGCGAGCGTGCGGAGTCTGCCGGACCGACTTGCACATTTGTGAAGGCGAGCTGCCGCCGCACCGCAACCCCCTCGTGCCCGGTCACCAGATCGTCGGCGACGTCGTCGGCGGCGCGACCCAAGCGCTTCCGCTCGGAACGCGAGTCGGCGTTTCGTGGATCGCCGGCACGGACGGAACCTGCTCGTACTGCCTCGGCGGCCGGGAGAATCTGTGCGACGCGCCTTCGTTCACCGGCTACGACGTCGACGGTGGTTACGCCCAATACGCCGCAGCCCGAAGCGATTTTGTTTACCCACTGCCCGAGCTTCTGGATGACGATCAAGCCGCGCCGCTGCTATGCGCCGGGATCATCGGCTTTCGCGCGTTGCGCGTTGCGGGGGTCCAGCCCGGCGAGCGGGTCGGCCTGTACGGCTTCGGCGCCTCGGCCAGCCTCGCAATCGACGTGCTGCACGCCTGGAAGTGCGAAGTCTACGTCGCGACGCGCGGCAGCTCGCATCGGCAGTTCGCACGCGAGCGCGGGGCCGCGTGGGTAGGCGATGACGCCGATCGGCCGCCCGTCGGCTTGGACCGCGCCATCACGTTCGCACCGAGCGGCGACGTCGTGATCGCCGCCCTCGGCGCGTTGCGCAAGGGCGGGGTCGTCGCGATCAATGCAATCCATCTCGATCGCATTCCGGCCTTCGACTACGACTCGCTCCTGTGGGGCGAGCGCGAGATCCGCAGCGTCAGCAATATGACGCGCAAAGACGCGCTCGACTTTCTCACGCTAGCGGCCGAGATCGGGCTGCGGCCGAAGGTGACGCGGTTCGCGCTCTCGGAAGCCAACGAAGCGTTGCTGGCGGTGAAGAACGACGCGATCGACGGAGCCGCGGTCATCGTTCCTTAGTCAGAAACATCGCGTCGCCAAACGAAAAGAACCGGTAGCGACGCTCGACGGCGGCGCGATAGGCCGCTCGTACGCGCTCGTAGCCGCCGAAGGCGCTGACGAGAACCAGCAACGACGAGGCCGGCAAGTGGAAGTTCGTCAACAGCGCGGAGGCCACGCTGAAACGGAAGCCCGGCGTGATGAAGAGCGCCGTTTCGGCCGCGCCCGCGACGACCCGTCCCGCATTCGCAGCGGCCGATGCTTCGAGCGCGCGCAGGACGGTCGTGCCCGCGACCACCACGCGACGACCTTCCTGCCGGGCGGCGTTCACGGCGCCGGCCGTCGCAGGCGGAATGTCGTAATGCTCGGCGTGCATCAGGTGGCCATCGATCGTCTCGGTTTCGATCGGCTTGAACGTGCCGTAACCGACGTCGAGGACCAGCGGCACGACGCTCACGCCGCGTGCCTCGATTGCGGCCATCACGCGCGGCGTAAAGTGCAGCGACGCAGTCGGTGCGGCCACGCTGCCGGGCACGCGTGCGAAGATCGTCTGGTAGCGCTGGGCGCGCCCCTCGTCACCGGGACCGACGTAGGGCGGCAGCGGCACCTGACCGTAGCGCTCCATGATCTCGGCGAGCGATCCGCCTTCGAACCGGATGATGCGCGAACCGTCGGCCCGTAGCTCCACGATCCGGGCGCTCCCGTGTTCGCCGAAACGCACGAGCGCGTCCATTCTAAGCCGGCGCCCCGGCTTCACCAGGGCGTGCCATTCGACCGCGCTCGCATCGAACGGGCCGCCGTTCGCCGGCCGCAGCAGCATGACTTCGGCCGCACCGCCGCCGGGTTCGCGCGTGCCCAACAACCGTGCACGCACGACGCGCGTCTCGTTCACGACGAGCAGATCGCCTTCACGCAACAGTGACGGGATGTCTCTGAAGACGCGATGTTCGAGCGCATCGCGGCCGAGCACGAGAAGCCGCGCGGCATCCGCAGGTTCCGCCGGGACCTTCGCGATCAACTCGGGCGGCAGCTCGTAGCGGTAGGCTGCGGTCAGGCGCTCGGCGTCACCCCGTTCCAAGCGAGGTGCCGGGAAAGTAGAAGGCGAGAATGTCCGTCGCACTCGCGCCCTGGTCGGCCATGACGCGGGCGCCCCATTGACACATGCCGACGCCGTGACCGCGGCCCGTCCCGGAAACGCGCAGCGCATCGCCCGCCAGTTCCGCCGTGCGCACGAACGTGCTGCGGACGATGCGCGCTCCCAGCGCGGCGCGAAAATTCTTCGGCGTCGTGGAAAACGACGCGGCCGTTCCGGTAAAAACGACGGCGCGCGGCCGATCATCGGGGCTCGGAGTGTCGAGATGCACCAAGCGCAGCGCGCCGATAGCGGCGAACGGCTGGCCGAACGCCGCCGCCACGGAGTCGTGCGGGAAGACGGCGTCCCACAGAAACTCGGGCGTGTCGAGGCAGTGCGGATCGGGCATGCTCGGCAGATACGGGTACGGCACGTTCCAAACGTCGCCGGCATCCGCCGTGCGGCCGCCGCAACACGAGCTGTAGGCAACGTGCGCGGGCAATGCGCCATAGGTGACGATCGTGCCGGACGTCGCGTCGACGGCGGCGCGGCCTTCGACGGTCTCGCTTTCGATGCCGCCGTAGACCTGATCGCTCACGCTCGCGACGACGTCGTACGGCTGGGCCGGCCGTAACTTCAGCAGCGCGTAAGTGCGCGAGACGATCGCCTGCGCGCGCTGCGCGTCCGGCGCCCAGCTCGCAGCGACTTCCTTACTGAGCACTCCGTACAGGTACGCGTCGAGCGGCAGCACGTTCACGAGCCCGCGCCGCCCGTCGGGCAACGCGACGAGATCGTAGCTGCCGCGATAGGTGCGCCCGTCCCAAGCGAAGTGCCACCCGTCGAGCGGGGCCGGCGCCGCGAAATCTCCGCTCGCCAGCAACACGCGCATCTGGTGCGCGGCTTGCGGCGTAGCCGTAACGTCGAGGCCGCCGGTGGCGCGCGCCATGCATGGCAACGCAACCAGCGCGGACCCCGTCAGTTGGGCGAACGCCCGCCGTTTCAGGCCCTTCACAGCAGCCGCTGCTGGCCGCCCGCTTCCGCCGGCGGCGTCAGCTCCAAGTGTTCGTAGGCGAGCGCGGTGGCTTTGCGGCCGCTAGCGCTGCGCACGACGAAACCAAGTTTGAGCAGATACGGCTCGACGACGTCTTCGAGCGTTTCGGCATCTTCGGTGAGCGTGGCCGCGATCGCGGCGATGCCGACCGGGCCGCCGCGATATTGGTCGGCGATCGTACGCAAGAAGGCACGGTCGAGGCGGTCGAGGCCGCGGCCGTCGACGCCTTCTCGGCGCAACGCTTCGTCCGCGACCTCCTCGGTGATCTTACCCCCGGCGCGCACCTCGGCGAAGTCGCGCACCCGACGCAGCAGGCGGTTCGCGACCCGCGGCGTACCGCGGCTGCGGCGCGCGATCGTCGCCGCGCCCGGAGCGTCGATCGGGATGCCGAGGACGCCCGCGCTGCGCACGACGATGCGCTCCAGCTCTTCGTCGCTATAGTAGTCCAGATGGTAGGTCAGGCCGAAACGCTCGCGCAGCGGCGCCGACAGCATGCCGGCGCGAGTGGTCGCGCCGACGAGGGTGAAACGCTCGACCGGAATCTTGTAGGTCTTCGCGTACGCGCCGCTATCCATCACGATGTCGACCCGAAAATCTTCCATCGCCGGATACAAAAACTCTTCGACGACGCCGCCGAGCCGGTGGATCTCATCGATAAAGAGCACGTCGCCTGCCTGCAGCGACGTTAGGATGCCGACCAGATCCTTCGGCTTGTCGAGGGTCGGGCCGGAGGTCGGGCGCAAGGCCTTGCCCATGTCGCGCGCGATCAGCGCGGCGAGCGTCGTCTTCCCGAGACCAGGCGGCCCGTAAAAGAGCACGTGCTCGAGCGGCTCGTCGCGGCGCCGCGCGGCGTCGATCGCGATCTTGAGGTTTTCCACGACGGCCAGTTGGCCCACGTACTCGTCGAACGACCGCGGGCGCAGGGTCGCGCCGATGAACTCTTCTTCCATCGCGGCTTCGGGTGCGAGGATCCGGCCCGCGTCCTGCGGCCCGAGCACGACCTTGCGTTTGCTCTCGCTCACGAGGCCTCCGCGCGGCGGTTTTTGACGCGATAGATTTCGGCCAACAGCGTTTCGGCATCCGGGATGTTTGCGCCGGCCGCGAGCGTTTCGGCGATCATCGCTTCGGCCTCGCTTCGCTTGTACTCGAGTTGCAGCAGTACGAGCAGCGCTTCCTGGGCGAAATCCGGAATCGGGTCGGCCGGGCGCGGTTCGGCGTCTTGGATCAGCAGAAAGCGGGTCACCTTACCTTGCAGTTTGGCCACGATGTCGCGCGCTTTCTGCTGGCCGATGCCGGGCAGCTTCATGAGAAAGGCGTAGTCGCCCGCGTCGATCGCTTTTGCGATGCGGGCCATCGGCTGCGAAAACGCGCGCGCCGCGGTCTTCGGGCCAATCGAGGCGACCGAGATCAAGGCTTCGAAGAAGTCGCGCTCGATCGCGTTGGTGAAGCCGAAGAACGTGAAGTGCCCGCTGTTGCCGTCGAGGTTGAAGGTTGGGTGAACCTCGAGCACCACGCGCTCGCCGCTCTGCACGGGCACCTTCTCGGCCACGCACGGCGGCAACAGGATATCGTAGGCCAGACCGTTCACGTCGAGCAGGACGCTCGCGTCGGCGCGTTCGACGATCGTTCCGCTGATGCGTGAGAACACGAGGGCGGCGCTACGCGATTCCGAGCCGGCCGAGGCGCAGTTCGGCACGTTCGATGTTGACCAGCGCTAGCGCCAACGCCAGCGCATCCGAGACGTCGTCGGGTTCGGGGCGAGCCGTCAAGGCGAGTTGCAGCATCACCATGCGCTTGACCTGTTCTTTGCGTGCGGCGCCGGACCCAGTCAGCGCCCGCTTTACGTGCGAGTGTGCGAGATGCCGCAGGCGGACGCCCTTGGCATTGGCCGCAAGGCAAATCACGCCGCGCGCGTGGCCCATCAGAACTGCCGTCGTGGGGTTCTTGTAGGCGGTCCAGAGTTCTTCGACGACCATCACGTCCGGAACGGTTGCGTCGAGCACGGCGCAGACCTCGGCGTGCAGTTGACCCAGACGCCGTTCGAGCGGCGAACGAACGTCGGGCGCGATCGTCCCCGCCTCGACCAGCCGCATGGTGCCCGCGGCGCACTCGATCGCGCCGTATCCCGTTACACGCAAGCCGGGATCGACACCGAGAATTCGCACTAGTGTACCCCGTACACTACGGGTTGCCGTTGCCGGATGAGGTGCCGTTGACGTACAGCATCACGGTTTCGCCCGGGCGCAGCGACGTGCCGACGGCCGGTTCGGTTCGCGACACGGTTCCGTCAGCGCCTTCTTGCACGTAGGCGGTGTTGCCGACCTTATAGCCCGAGTTCTCGAGAATGACCGTCGCATCGGGCGGCGTCTTGCCGGCGACGTCCGGAATGGCGCCCGGCACCGCGACGTCGAGCGTGACGCGCGAACCCTTGCGCAGCGCGGCCGGGCTCTCGGGATCCTGTTTCATGACGGTGCCGGGCGGAGCGCTGCCGTCGACCAGATACTCGACGTTCGTCGCGAGACCCGCATTCTGCAGCGCACTCGCCGCCTCGTTCGCCAGGCGACCTTCGATATTGGGAACGTCGATCTGCGGCGGACCGCTGCTGACGACGACCGACAGGGTCGAACCCGGATCGAGCGCCGTGCCGGGCAACGGGTTCTGCGAGGTTACGATGTCGGGCGCGATCTGGTCGCTCGGGTCGCGCTCCGCGACGACCAATTTGAGATTGCGCGCCTGCGCCGAATGCTGAGCGTCGTCGAGCGTCTGTGAGACGACGTCCGGCACGTAGACCGGCTTCTGCCCCTTCGAGACGAGGAGCGCAACGGTCGAATGGATCGGAACCGACGTACCCGGGGCCGGCCGTTCCGAGAGCACCGTGCCGCGCGGCGACTTGTCGTAGACTTCCACGATCTTGGGGGACAGCTTCGAATTGCGCAGGTAGCGTTGCGCATCGTCGGAGGAGTACTGGCGCACGTCGATCAGGTCGACCGTCGGCAGCCCGTTGCTGACGTACAGGGTTACGACCGATTGCGCCGGCACTTGCGGACCGGGCGCCGGATCCTGCTTCACGACGCGATCCGGCGCGACTTGCTCGCTCGGCACGGGCAGCACGTTCCAGCGCAGACCGGCCACATCCAGCTTCTTCTCGGCTTCCTCGGCGGTATCGCCGACGAGGCTCGCGAGCGCCACGGCCGAAGGGCCGCCGAAAGGGTTGGGCCGGTTGGCAAAGAGATAACCCGCCGCGATCGCAACGGCAAGTGCCACCAGGGCGGCGGTGTAGAACTGCGCCCGGTTGGGAGCCGGCGCCTGGGGCCGTTCGTCGGCGGCGTCCTGCGGCGCCGCGGCCGCGGCCGTACGCCGGTCCGGATACTTCGCCGGCCGCGGCTTGGGGTTGGGAATCGTACGCGGGAGCGCCGGGTCGCCGGGCGTGCCGTTCGCGCTCGCATCCAGCGGCACGGTTACGAGCGGGTGCTCGCGCGCCTCGCGCAGCGCTCGCGCGACTTCGACGGCCGATTGGAAGCGAGCGGCCGGATCCTTCTGCATCAACTTGCGCACGATCGCAACCAGCGCCGGGCTGATCGAGAGGTCGTCCGCGTCGAGCGAGGGTAGCGGGCTCGAGACGTGCTTGAGCGCGACGGTCACGGGCGACTCGCCGGTATACGGCAGCTTCCCCGAGAGCATCTGGTAGAGCACGACGCCGAGGCTGTACAGATCGCTTGCGGCCGTCAGTTCCAGACCTTGCGCTTGTTCGGGCGAGACGTAGAACACGCTGCCCATCACCATTCCCGGGGAGGTGATCGTCATCGTCTGCGTCGTGACGGCGCGCGCGATCCCGAAATCGGAGAGCTTGACGACATCGTCCTTGGTGACGAGGACGTTGGCCGGCTTGACGTCGCGGTGCAGGAGGTTCTGACGGTGTGCATAGGCGAGACCGCTGCAGATCTGTGCCGCGAAGTCGATCGCGACCGGTTCCGGCAGGCGCGCGTCGTTCTCGATCATGTCGGCAAGCGTCGGCCCGTCGACCAGCTCCATCACGATGAAGTAGCTTTCCCCTTCGCGTCCGACATCGTAGATGTTGACGATGTTCGGGTGCGAGAGCTTGGCCGCATGCTGCGCCTCAGTGTAGAAGCGCTGCACGAAATCCGCGTCCGCCGCCAGGTGCTCGCGCAGCACCTTGATCGCGACGCGCCGCCGCAACACCGTATCCACGCCCGAATACACGACGGCCATGCCGCCTTGGCCGATCCGCTGCTCCAGCCGGTAGCGCTCGGAAAGGTTCCGCTCGATCACGGTACGGCCCCCAAGGGACACACCAGGCTGATGAAGCTCAACGCCGCAAGGCGGTCGCGATGACGCGGCGCGCGATCGGGGCTGCGACGACACCGCCATAGCCCGCGTTCTCCACGACGATCGCTACGGCGACACGCGGCGCGTCGGCTGGAGCGAACGCTACGAACCATGCGTGCGATCTTCCCGCTGGGTTCGTCGCGGTCCCCGTCTTGCCCGCGACTTCAGCCTCGGGCAGGGCAGCTGCGGTGCCCGTGCCGCGCTGGACGACCGCGACCATCATGCCGCGCACGTCGGCAGCCACATCGGCCGAAATCGGCGTAGCGAGCGTGCCGGCGCCGGTCAACGTCTCGTCGCGCCCCGGCCGGCGAACTTCCCGCACGAGAAAAGGTCGCGGCTCGGCCCCTCCCGAGGCGATCGTCGCACCGATCAGCGCCATTCGCATCGGGGTTACGAGCAGGTCCGCTTGACCGAAGCCGAGCTGCGCCAGGATGCCCGGAGCCATCGTGTCGCGCGGGGGCAGGTGGTCGCGCGAAGTCTCCAACGTGAAATCGAGCGGCTGGCCGAGGCCCCAACGCGCGGCATAGTCGTACCATCGGTCCGCCCCGAGCTGCAGCGCGATCTGGGCGAAATCCACGTTGCTGGAGAGCGCGAAGGCGCCGCTGAGATCTTGCGTACCCGTCGCCTCGCCCTCGTTGTCGTGCACCAGAAAATCGCCCACGCTGTAACTGCCGGGGTCGCTGAACGTCGAGTCCAGCGTGACCACGCCGGCGTCGAGCGCGGCGGCCGCGGTGAATATCTTGAAGGTCGACCCCGGCGGATAGAGGCCGTCGACTGCCCGGTCAAGCAGCGGGCTTTGCCCGTCGGCCGCGAGTGCCGCGAACGACGCATCGATCGTTTCGGGATCGAAGCTCGGGACGCTGGCGATGGCGAGCACCTCGCCCGTACGCGGATCGATCGCTACCCCGGCGCCGCGGGCGTACTGGGAAAGCGCGTCGTACAATTCCTGCTGGACGGCGGGATCGATCGTCGTGACGACCGTCGCCCCGACGATCGCCTTGGCCGGCTTGCGCCCACCCAGCAACTGCGCGATCTGCGCAATCGGATCGTTCGAGACCGGTCGCGCGGAGAGTTCGCTGTCGAAGGCCGCTTCGAGGCCCGAGGTACCGTAGCGCGTCGAAGCATAGCCTACGGCCTGTGCCAGTGCGCGCCCGAGCGGATAGATCCGTCCCCGGGCGCTCGAACGAGCGAGCACCGAACCGTCGCGAGCGACGATCGTGCCGCGATACGGGGCCAGCAGTGCCGCCCGCGGATTGTGCGCGTTCTGCGCCAGCGACGGCCCCTCGATGAGTTGAACGTAGAGTTGGCGCGCGAACAGAATCACGTACGCTGCGATGAACAGCGCGGCGAGGCGGGCGATCGCGCGGTTGACGTTCAGCTCGCAGCTGCCGGCGGACGTTCGCGCAACAAGGTCATGCCTTCGTCAGTGCGCACCGCGAGGTAGGCCCCGTCTTTTGCATCACCGATCGCGAGGTTGACGAGTTGACGCATCCGATCCTCGGGCAACCCGGCGACGGCGAGCACGGGTTCCACGTCGAGGTCGAGCAGCAATCCCGGCGCGACGTACGCCGCGCGCGGCAGCGTGTCGAAGTAGCGGTCTTCGTACGGCTGATCGCGCCACGGCCCGCGTTTGCCGAACACCGTCGCGTGGTAATCCCACGCACACAGCCGGCGTTCGTTCCAGACGAAGTCGTCGCGCACGCACATGCGCCGGCAAATCGCGCACTGCGTCAACGTGACCGGCGGATGATCGAGCCCGTCGAGAACGTCTTCGGGAACGTCTTCGGGATTGACCAGCAACGCCTCCGACAAACGCTCGGGCACTTCCGCGTGCCAGCCGACGCGCAGCAGCATCTCCAGATCGCGCAGCGGCGTCACGAACGCCCGCTCGTCCTCGGCCGGAAACGTCTGGTCGACCCAGCCGCCGATGTTGTCGGCGGCGACGTTGACCTTCTGCCAGCCTTCGCCGACGCAAACGCCCACCGGCGTCCAGGCCAGCGGCACGAGCCAAGCCGCGATCTGACCTTTGTCGGGCCGCAACGACGAGACAAAAGCCAGCGTGCTCCCGTTCCCGCCCAGCACGTAGACGCGGCCCTCGCGCGACGCCGGCGGCTTCGACTGTGGTGTTTCCATCCACAGTGTACTTGGGCACGAGCGCCCGGCCGCCTCCGCCGCGCGCGCGAAGCCTAGCTCCTTTCGACGCGAATCAGCCGTTGCTTGATATCGGTGACGTCGGTGCGGAGGCCCGTGACGCCGTCCTCGAGGCTTTCGAGGCGTGTTTCGAGCCGGCTCATCCGGTCGCCCTGGCGATCCATGCGCCCGTCCATGCGGTCGAAGCGCGCGTCCATGGTATCGAAGCGCGCGTCCATGGCGTCGAAGCGCGCGTCCATGGCGTCGAAGCGCGCGTCCATGGCGTCGAAGCGCGCGTCCATGGCGTCGAAGCGCGCGAAGACGCGCGTGCTGAAAAGTTCGTTGGCCTCTTTCAGCGACAGGAGGACTTCGTACAGCTCTTGATACTGCATCTTGTCGTACTCTCCCACCATGCCCGACGGCTGGCAAGTGGGTCCGCGAAAATTCGCCGTCACGCGGCAGCGGAACCTGGCGCTGCTCGGCGAAGGCGGGCTCCTCGCGTAACGCACCATAAGGAGGAAGACGTGGCACAGCAAAAGATCGACATCAAGCGCATCGCAACCGCGAAGTGGACCGGCGACGTGCCGGGCGGGTCGGGCCGCGTTGCGAGCGGCAGCGGTGCGATCGACGCCGCGTACTCGTTCAACACGCGCTTCGGAGGAGAGCCGGGAACGAACCCCGAGGAACTTCTGGCCGCCGCGCACGCCGGCTGCTTCACGATGGCGCTGGCCTTCGCGCTCACGCAGGCCGCCCATCCGCCCAAAACTGTCGATACGACCGCTACCGTCCACCTGACGCGCAACGCTGACGGATTCTCCATTCCCGCGATCGATCTGGTGACGACGGCCGTCGTGCCCGGCCTCGACGACGCGACTTTTCAAACGATCGCCGAAGGCGCTAAGAAGAATTGCCCGCTGAGCAAAGCCCTCGCCAGCGTCCCGATCGCGCTGACGGCCACCCTCGAACAAGGCGCGCCCGCAGCCTGACTCCGTACCCGCGCCGCCGGCGCCGCTGAGCGTGCGTTGGCTGCCGGCCACCAGAATCGTCGGCGGCGTCGAGGTAGGATGCGGCGTCGGCGGTCCGGACGAGCGGTGCGAACGCGCAAGGACGGCCTGGTGGTTTCTACGGCAGTTGCCGGCATCCGAACGTGCGACCCGCGTCCGAGGTGAATGCGAGATTAGATTCGCGTGACGACCGCGGCGCGGTAGGCTTGCAGCGAACGCGGCGGGCCGGATTGCGAGCCGAGCGCCTCAGCGAGCGCCCGCGCCGTGTCCAAGCTCGTAATGCAGGCAACGCTCGATTCTACGGCGGCGCGACGAATGCGGTAGCCGTCGTTCTGATCGCGCGGGCTCGCTGCGTTGATGATGAGATCGACCGAGCGCTTGACTATCAAGTCGAGCACGTGCGGCGAGCCGTCTGCGATCTTGTTGACGCGCTCGGCCGGAATGCCGCTCGCACACAGAAGCGCGTGCGTGCCGGGCGTTGCGACCAGGGTGTAGCCGAGGTCCGCGTACTCGCGCAGGACCGGCATCGCCTCGAGCTTGTCCTCGTCGGAGATCGACACCAGGATGCGACCGCCGCGCCCGCCGCTGGGGGCCGGCGCCGGCACGCGGATACCGGCTGCCACGAAGCCCTTGCGCAAGGCGCCGGCAAAGGTCTCGTCGATGCCGAGCACCTCACCCGTCGACTTCATCTCCGGGCCTAGGATCGTCTCGACCCCGCGCATCTTGGCGAACGAGAAGACCGGCACTTTAACCACCACGAACGGCGCTTCGGGCAAGAGTCCGGTGCCGTACGGCATGTCGGCCAGCTTTTCGCCGAGCGCGACGCGCGTCGCCGCAGCGACGAGGTTCGTGCCGGTCGCCTTGGAGATGATCGGCACGGTGCGGCTCGCGCGCGGGTTGGCTTCGATGATGTAGAGTTCGCCGGCGTGGATCACGAATTGGATGTTGATCAAGCCCCGCGTCTGCAGCTCGCTTGCGATCGCGCGCGTCACGCCCACGATGCGGGCCTGCATCGCCGCGTCGATCGTTTGCGGCGGGTAGACGGAGATCGAATCGCCCGAGTGAATCCCAGCCCGTTCGACGTGTTCGAAGATACCGGGAACCAGGATGTCCGTGCCGTCGAAGACGGCGTCGACTTCGACTTCGAGGCCGCGCAAGTACTTGTCGACCAAGAGCGGCGCGCCAGGCGTGATCGGCGGCGCCGTCTCGACGTAGCTCGCGAGCTGGCCTTCGTTGTAGACGATTTCCATGCCACGGCCGCCCAGCACGTACGACGGGCGCACGAGCACGGGGAAGCCCAACTCGCGCGCGATCGTGCGCGCTTGACG
>Ga0302325_10016310_pt1 | contig 15750 bp, 7 predicted proteins | sample Palsa_T0_2_FD_201948 | JGI IMG/M metagenome (GOLD analysis project Ga0302325, IMG submission 201948) | Peat permafrost microbial communities from Stordalen Mire near Abisko, Sweden - Palsa_T0_2 | ecosystem: Environmental > Terrestrial > Soil > Palsa > Peat permafrost | place: Sweden: Abisko...
TGCGAACAACCGCACCTACTTCCTGGGCAAGATCATTCCCTATCGCGGGTCGTGGGTGGAATTTGAGTACGACCAGAAGAACACGCTCTACGTCCGCATCGACCGCAAGCGCAAATTCCTCGGCACCATCTTCCTGCGCGCGCTGGGCCTGCGTTCGGACGAGGAGATTCTCAAGACCTTCTATACCGTCGATCGCATCAACATCGCGGACGGCAAGCTGCACTGGGCTGTAGCGCCGGAAGGCAAGTCAACGCATCTTTTGGGTGCGAAGCCAGCCCATGCCGTTCTGCACAAGGGCGATGAGATCGCGCACTCCGGCCGCAAGATCACGGCACACACGCTGAAGGCCATTCGTGCCGCCGGTATTGAGAAGGTCGAGGTCGAGTCCGCGGAATTGGACGGGGCGCTGACTGCGTCCGATGTGGTCGATATGGCGACCGGCGAAGTGATCGTCGAGGCCAATGTCGAACTCACTGCCGATCGCCTGCACAAGGTTCTGTCGAGCGGCGCTTCGAGCTTCGAGGTCTTCTTCCCCGAGCGCGATGACGTGGGCAACATCATCACCAACACGCTCAAGCGCGATTCCGTGCACAAGCCGGAAGAGGCGCTGATCGAAATCTATCGCAAGCTGCGGCCGGGCGATCCGCCGACGCTCGATACGGCGACCGCGCTGTTCGAAGGCATGTTCTTCGATGCGCGCAAGTACGACTTCTCGCGCGTGGGCCGTCTGAAGTTCAACATCAAGCTCTATGAGAACCAGGACGCCACGCAGCTCGATCACCGCACCCTGACGCCCGAGGATTTCTACGCGACCATCCGCTACCTGCTCAAGCTGCGCAAGAACATCGGCATGGTGGACGATATCGATCACCTGGGCAATCGCCGCGTTCGTGCAGTCGGCGAATTGATGGAGAACCAGTTCCGCATTGGCCTTGTCCGCATGGAGCGCGCCATCAAGGAAAAGATGAGCGTGTACCAGGAGCTCACCACCGCGATGCCTCACGACCTCATCAATGCCAAGCCGGTGATGGCCGCGATCCGCGAATTCTTCGGTTCGTCCCAGCTCTCGCAGTTTATGGACCAGACCAACCCGCTGTCGGAGATCACGCACAAGCGTCGTCTCTCGGCGCTTGGGCCGGGTGGTTTGTCGCGTGAGCGCGCGGGATTCGAAGTCCGCGACGTGCATCCGACGCACTACGGCCGCATCTGCCCGATTGAAACGCCGGAAGGTCCGAACATCGGCCTGATCAGCTCTCTCAGCTGCTTTGCGCGCATCAATGAGTACGGATTCATTGAGTCGCCGTACCGCAAGGTGAAGGACGCGCGTATTCTCGACTACGTGGAGATCACCAACGCAGGCGAAAGCGGCCTGCGTGTGGGCGACCACATCGAGAAAGAAGAAGCGGCCAAGCTGAATGCTTCGCTCAAGAAACAGAGCAAGCGACAGATCGATTTCATCCCTTTCAGCTTTTATCTCTCGGCATGGGAAGAGGACAAGCACACCATCGCCCAGGCCAATATCGAATTCAATGATCAGGGCCAGATCACAGAGGATCTGGTGAATGCGCGCCGGCAGGGCAACTTTGTGCTGGTCAATCGCGCTGAAGTCGACTACATCGACGTCTCGCCGAAGCAGCTTGTCTCAGTGGCCGCTTCTCTTGTTCCGTTTTTGGAGCACGACGACGCGAACCGCGCGCTGATGGGCGCCAACATGCAACGGCAGTCTGTTCCTCTGCTCGTTGCAGAGGCTCCGCTGGTGGGCACGGGCATGGAGGGTGTAACCGCACGCGACTCCGGCGCGGTCATTTTGGCCAAGCGCAACGGCATCGTGGATTCGGTCGACTCCGAGCGCATCATCGTACGCGTAGAAGGCGAGCATCATCCCACGCAGTTGTCGCGCGAGGTTGGTTCGGACATTTACACGCTGATCAAGTTCAAGCGCTCGAACCAGAACACGTGCATCAACCAGAAGCCCGTCGTTCGCGAAGGCGAGCGTGTCATTAAAGGCCAGGTCATCGCCGACGGTCCTTGCACCGAACAGGGCGAGTTGGCGCTGGGCCGCAACGTGCTGGTCGCCTTCATGCCGTGGCGCGGTTACAACTTTGAGGACGCGATCCTCATCAGCGAAAAGCTGGTGCGCGAGGATTACTACACTTCGGTGCACATTGAGGAATTCGAGATCGAGGCCCGCGATACGAAACTGGGCCCTGAGGAAATTACGCGCGACATTCCCAACGTCTCGGAGCACGCGCTGCGCGATCTCGACGAGAGCGGTGTCATTCGCATCGGCGCCCAAATCGGCCATGGCGACATCCTGGTCGGCAAGGTAACGCCGAAGGGCGAAACGCAGCTCACGCCGGAAGAGAAACTCCTCCGCGCGATCTTCGGCGAAAAGGCCGGCGACGTGCGCGATGCTTCTCTTACCTGCCCTCCGGGAATCGAGGGCACCGTGGTTGACGTGCGCATCTTCAGCCGCAAGGGGCAGGAGAAGGACGAGCGCGCCAAGCAGATTGAAGGCGAATACGTTGCCAAGCTCGAAAAGAACCTTGGCGACGAAATCCGCATTTTGACCGACGAGCGGTTGAAGCGCCTCGAAGGCATCCTGGGCAACAAGGAAGTGCTGGCCGATCTGCACGACGAGCGGACCAACAAGCGCCTGTTGACCAAGGGTGGCCTTGTGGACCGAGAGACGATCGAGCGCATCTCCACCAAGAATCTCAAGCGCATCCGCTACGCTGACAAGGATCCTCGCGTCAACGAGCAGATCGATGAGATCGAGGAGATGACTTCGCGCCAGATCGAAGTGCTGCGCAAGATCACCAACGAGAAGATCGCGAAACTACAGAAGGGTGACGAACTTCCTCCAGGCGTGATCAAGTTGGTGAAGGTCTATGTCGCCATGAAGCGCAAACTTTCGGTCGGCGACAAGATGGCCGGACGCCACGGCAACAAGGGTGTGATTGCACGCATTCTTCCTGAGGAAGACATGCCGTATTTGCCCGATGGAACTCCGGTGGAGATTGTTTTGAATCCGCTCGGCGTGCCATCTCGAATGAACGTGGGGCAGATTCTCGAAACGCACCTGGGCTGGGCTGCCGCCGCGCTAGGCAAGAAGATTGCTGCGCTGGTCACGCTCAACGTAGGCGCGGAGGCTGTGCGCGAAGCGGTGAAGAAGGAGTTTGCCGGAACTGCAACGCTTGGCCAATTGCTCGAGCTGGACGACGAGATGCTCTTGCGTGTCGCTGCCGGAATGGAGCGCGGCATCTGGTTTGGGACGGCCGTATTCGATGGCGCCAGGGAAGACGAGATCAAGAAGCTGCTGGCTTCGGCGGGTCTGCCTTCCTCGGGAAAGACGGCGCTCTTCGATGGCATGACCGGCGACCAGTTTGAGCAGCCCGTTACGGTGGGCTACATTTACATGCTCAAGCTTTCGCACCTGGTGGACGACAAGATTCACGCGCGTTCCATCGGGCCGTACTCGCTTATCACCCAACAACCGCTGGGCGGCAAGGCGCAGTTCGGCGGGCAGCGTTTCGGCGAAATGGAAGTGTGGGCGCTCGAAGCCTACGGCGCGGCCTACATCCTGCAAGAGTTGCTTACTGCCAAGTCCGATGACGTCTACGGCCGTACGAAGATTTACGAGGCCATCGTCAAGGGCGAAGCAGCGATCGAGCCAGGTGTGCCGGAGTCGTTCAACGTGCTGATTCGTGAATTGCAGTCGCTGTGCCTCGACGTGGAGTTAATCAAGCGCGCGGACCTTATTAAGAAAGTGCCCGTGCCGGAAGTTGCGGCTGTAGCCGATTAAGTGCAGCCTCTAGCTGCCAGCTTCTAGCTGCTAGCTCGATCGTGACGCCGCTCAATTCCGCGGTCTTCGATAGAGCGAAGGAAAAGCTAGAAGCTAGCGGCTAAAAGCTAGTAGCTGATTTTTCAGGGTCCTTCTTGAAAGCGGATTTCGCCGCTTCCCGGGAGGGAGGGATCCTTCAACAATCCCGGGGTTACCGCGGCAGGCAAAAAAGTGCCCGCCAAGGAGGGTCGCCTTGTTCCGTTCGAACCCATTTGAGCTCACCAGCCCGATTACCGATTTCGACGCCATCCGCATCATGCTGGCGTCGCCGGAAAAAATCCGCAGCTGGTCGCATGGTGAGGTCACCAAGCCCGAAACCATCAACTACCGCACCTTCAAGCCGGAGCGCGACGGCCTGTTCTGCGCCCGCATCTTTGGACCTGTGACCGATTGGGAGTGCTTGTGCGGAAAATACAAGCGCATGAAGCACCGCGGCGTGATCTGCGACAAGTGCGGCGTCGAAGTCACGGTGAGCAAGGTGCGCCGCGAGCGCATGGGCCACATTGAGCTTGCGTCTCCGTGCTCGCACGTCTGGTTCTTCAAGGGCCTGCCCTCGCGCATCGGCCACTTGCTCGACATCTCTCTGCGCGACCTTGAGAGCATCCTCTATTTCGAGTCGTATGTCGTGGTCGATCCTGGCGACGCGCCCGTAAAAGAGCGCGAGATCATCAAGGATGAGAATAAATATCGCGAGCTCGACCAGCAGTACCGTCCCTCCGGCTTCAAGGCCATGATGGGTGCGGAAGCCATTAAGGAACTGCTCAAGCGCGTCCAGATTGACGAGCTTGGCGTGGAGCTGCGCGAGCGGATGAAGGCCGAGACCTCGGCGCAGAAGAAGCTGAAATATGCGAAGCGTCTCAAGGTTGTCGAGGCTTTCCGCAAGAGCTCGAACAAGCCGCAGTGGATGATTCTCGATGTCCTGCCGGTTATTCCTCCAGAGCTGCGCCCGCTGGTGCCGCTGGATGGCGGCCGCTTCGCCACATCCGATCTGAACGACCTTTATCGCCGCGTCATCAACCGCAACAATCGGCTGAAGAAACTGATGGACCTGCACGCGCCTGAAGTGATTGTGCGCAACGAGAAGCGCATGCTGCAGGAAGCAGTGGACGCGCTGTTTGATAACGGCCGTCGTGGCCGTGTGCTGAGGGGCGCCAACAATCGGCCGTTGAAGTCGCTCTCCGATACGCTCAAGGGCAAGCAGGGCCGCTTCCGCCAGAACCTTCTCGGCAAGCGCGTCGATTACTCCGGACGTTCCGTCATTGTGGTCGGGCCTGAATTGAAATTGCATCAGTGCGGCCTGCCAAAGAAAATGGCGCTCGAGCTGTTCAAGCCATTCATCTATCACCGTCTCGAGCAGACGGGCCACTGCACCACGATCAAGCAGGCCAAGGAAATGGTCGAGATGCAGGAGCCGGTGGTGTGGGACATCCTTGAAGAAGTCATCAAGGATCACCCGGTGCTGTTGAACCGCGCCCCAACCCTTCACCGCCTCGGCATCCAGGCGTTTGAACCGGTGCTGGTTGAGGGCAAGGCCATTAAGATTCACCCGCTGGTTTGTACCGCGTTCAACGCGGACTTCGACGGCGACCAGATGGCTGTACACATTCCGCTGTCGCCTGAGGCGCAGATTGAAGCCAGCGTTCTTATGCTGGCCTCTCACAATATTCTTTCGCCCGCATCGGGCCAGCCAATTACTGTGCCTACGCAAGACATGGTGCTTGGTCTCTACTACCTTACGAAGTCGAAGAAGGGCGCCATCGGCGAAGGCCGTACCTTCTCGAATACCGATGAGATTCTGATGGCTCTTGAAGCGCGCGAAGTCGAGACCCTCACGCCGATTCGTCTGCGCTATACGGGCAAGGTGCTCGATATGGCGACGGCCTACGACGATCAGGATCTGACCCACACCGACCCCGTTGACTTCAACAAGGAGTACATCTCGACGACAGTGGGCCGCGTGATTCTCAACGACGCTCTGCCGCCGGGGATGCCGTACATCAACGGCCTGCTCAAGAAGAAGGGCATCGGCCAGCTGGTCAATTATTGCAACCAGAACCTGGGACTTGAAGTCACGGTGCGGATGCTCGATCGCATCAAGCAGCTTGGCTTCAACTATGCGACCAAGTCCGGACTGTCTGTCGGTCTGGATGACATGGTGATTCCGGCCAGCAAGTACACCACCGTGGACGCAGCCGACAAGAAAGTGATCGAAGTTCAGAAGCAATATATGGACGGCGCCATCACCAACGGCGAGCGCGCCAACAAGGTCATCCAGATGTGGTCGGCTGTGACCGATCAGGTAGCGGACGAAATGTTCGGCAACATGAAGCGCGCGGACGATGAAGGCGCCATGAACCCGATTTACATCATGGCCGACTCCGGCGCTCGCGGATCGAAGCAGCAAATTCGCCAGCTTTCGGGCATGCGCGGATTGATGGCCAAGCCGTCTGGAGAAGTGATCGAAACGCCGATCACGGCGAATTTCCGCGAAGGTCTGACGGTGCTCGAGTACTTCATCTCGACCCACGGCGCGCGCAAGGGTCTGGCCGATACGGCGCTCAAGACGGCCGACTCGGGCTACTTGACACGCCGCCTGGTTGACGTGGCGCAGGACGTGATCGTCACCGAGTTCGATTGCGGAACATCGGAAGGCATCTACGTCGGATCGATCGTCGAGTCCGGCGAGATCATCGAGCCCCTGCGCGACCGCATCATTGGCCGCGTCTCGCTCGAGCGCATCAAGGACTATGACGGCAACGTTGTGATCGAGGTGAACCAGCCTATCGATGAGGACATCGCATCGGCGATTCAGGGCGCGGGTGTCGAGCGAGTGAAGATCCGTTCGGTGCTTACCTGCGAATCGCGGCGCGGCGTCTGCGCGCTGTGCTACGGGCGCAACCTTGGCTCAGGCCGGATGGTCGAACTCGGCGAGACATGCGGCGTCATCGCGGCGCAGTCAATCGGCGAGCCCGGAACGCAGCTCACGATGCGTACCTTCCACGTGGGCGGTACAGCAAGCCGCGTGGCCGACAAATCGCGCCTCGATGCCAAGAACAACGGTCTGGTGCGCCTGATCAACCTCAGCACCGTCGAAAGCAAGGACGGCACGCTGGTGGCGATGAACCGCTCCGGCTCCATCGCGATTGTGGACGAACGTGGCCGTGAGAAGGAGCGCTACCAGGTCGTCTATGGCGCGCGCCTGCGCGTCAGGGAAGGTGAGGCGGTGAAGCTGGGCCAGTTGCTGGCCGAGTGGGATCCTTATACCTACGCCATCCTTACTGAAATAGGTGGCACGGTGCAGTTCAAGGACCTGCAGGAAGGCATTACGCTCAACGAGGAAGTCGACGAAGTTACCGGCCTCTCGCGCTGGGTGGTTGCCGACTCGCCCGATGAAAAGCGTCAGCCGACCTTTGTTGTCAAGAATCCGAAGGGCAGCAAGCGGTACCTGCTGCCGCGCGGCGCTCACTTGATGATTCAGGACGGCGACGAGGTCGGTCCGGGCGATGTGCTCGCGAAGATTCCCAAGGAAAGCACGCGCACCAAGGACATTACCGGTGGTCTGCCTCGGGTGGTCGAGCTGTTCGAAGCACGCAAGCCGCGCGAAACTGCAATCATCAGCGAGATCGATGGTGTGGTCCGCTTCGGCGAAGTCGCCAAGGGCCAGCGCAAGATCTACGTCACGGCCGACAACGGCGACGAGAAGGAATACTCGGTGCCGCGCGGTATCCACGTCAACGTGCAGGAAGGCGAACGCCTGCGCGCCGGCGATCCGCTGATGGATGGACCGCTGAACCCACACGACATTCTTGCCGTGCTGGGCGAGAAGGAACTGCAGGCTTACCTGGTGAACGAAATTCAGGAAGTCTATCGGCTCCAGGGCGTGGCCATCTCGGACAAGCACATCGAAGTCATCGTGCGGCAGATGCTGCGCTGGGTCAGGATCGATGAAGTGGGCGACACCAACTTCCTGCTCGAGCAGCAAGTGGACCGCTTCCGCTTCAACGAAGAGAACGAGCGTGTCATGGCCAATGGAGGCCGTCCGGCTATCGGGCGTCCGCTGTTGCTCGGCATCACGAAGGCCTCGCTCTCGACCGACAGCTTCATCTCCGCGGCCAGCTTCCAGGAGACGACGCGCGTTCTGACCGAAGCCAGTATCAATGGGGCAATTGATAATCTTCGTGGCCTCAAGGAGAACGTGATCGTCGGCCGCTTGATTCCCGCCGGCACGGGACTGGAATACTACCGCAATGTTCAGCTCTCACCGGAGCTCGAAGAAGCGGCAGCCCGCGTCCAACAGGAGGTCTCGGCAGAGATCGAAGCCGCCGAGCGTGAACTGGAGCTCATGCGCCAGGAAGGCGAAGCCGAAGAGATGGCAGCTGAGTAAGGCTTGCCATTGAAGCGGCGTTCTCTTGGATCAACAATCAAACAAAAAGGCCCGGCATCGTGCCGGGCATTTCTTTTGCAAGTAATTCAGGCTGGGTCCATCCGCGACCTGTCTGTTATTGGGCACGGCTCTTCAGCGTCTATAAAAACTTTGGCTGGTTTCTTTCTTGATCTTTTTGGAGACATACATCGCTGCATCCGCCGCGCTGAACAGGCAGTCCTTGGTTTCGCCATCGTCGGGATAGAGCGCTGCTCCGACGCTAGCCGAACCTTGCAGAATGTGGCCGCCGAGCTTGAACTCCCCTTGGAAGCAGCGCTCCAATCGAGTCGCAACTTCTTCCACTTCCGCATGAGTGCGAACATTCGGAAGCAATAGGGCGAACTCGTCGCCACCGATGCGCGCCAACATGTCCGTGGGGCGCAGCTGACGTTTCATCCTCAAGGCAGATTCCTGCAGGTAGAGGTCGCCCACGCGGTGGCCGAATCGGTCATTCACTTGCTTGAAGTCGTCCAAATCGATGTAAATCATTCCGAAAGAGCCCAATTTCTGCCGGGCCTCTTCGATCAGCACGCCAAGGCGCCGTTCCAGCGAAAACCGATTGTAGATATCTGTCAGTAGATCAAACTCCGACCGGTGCACCAGGTCACCGTAGAGTCCCCTTGTCTCAATCGCCAAGGTGGCGAGCCATGCGCCCATCGAGAGCGCTTCGGCGGCATTAGCAGCTGAAGACGCGATCTGATCGACTGCGGCGAAGAGGATTCCGTGCAACGGCCCGGAGCGCGACAGAATCTCCTGGCGGATAATGTTCAGGTCACACTGATCCCTCGGAATGCTTCCCAGCCTAAGCCCATCGCCCACTTCGCACCAGCACTGCGCGCCGTCCAGCCGAAATGAGACCAGCTCGGTAATTTGTTGAAGGATTTCGCCCAAGGGCCGGGTTCCATTGATGTCTTCAAGGATGCGACTCCGTCGCCGCTCAAGAATCGCTTCGGCTTCTTTCTGCGCGGCGAGTTCAGCTGTTTGCTGCTGTACTTTCCGTTTCAGCATCCAACCCCGCGCGCCAACAGCAACGACCAGAACAAGAAGCAGGCTTGCGATCAGAGTGAGATTGCGCACGTTTAACCACGACGGATTTGCGATGACAACCACGTCGGACGATGAGCGCAAGAGGATTCCGAACGCCATCGGGCCGTTGAAGGGATTTGCGTCGTCGTGAATAGCCACGCCTGTCACACGGACTTCACTTCCCGCGGGGATCTCGGGCATCGGAGGAGGTGGTGTTACGAGACCCCAACCGTTTCGGGACGGGTGACGCACTGCGGCTGAAAAGAGATGGCCTTGCGCTGCGACGATGTATACATCCTGCGCGTGTTCGCGAACCTGAGTCACCACGTTCCCTTTGATCGAGACAAGGTCGAAGGCGTGCTTTCCGGATGCGAGTTCGTCCCAACCGACAACCTGCGGGAGATAGGCGCTTCTCCGCCCGTACTCCGCACATCGGCGAGTTTGAGTGTCAGAAAGCCGTTGTCTACAAACGGCATTCCGATGGCCTCTGCCCGATCGCCCACGCGCAGCGGATCGATCGTGGGGGTCAGCACGCGAATGCTTCGGTTTCCGTCCTGCAAAACAGCCATTCGAGCCGGTTCGAAGTAAGTAATGCTTCCCTCAACCCTCACGCGACGAGTGTGATCTTCCACGTCGTAAGTTTTCAGAACCTTGTCCATTGGAGTCGCGGGCAGTGACCAAGCGTCAACCAATGGTTTACGTAGGACATGCACATCGTCGATGGAATCGGTATGAAGCAGGACTCCAGTCTGCTGCATTTTGCCATCGAAGCGGCCGGACACCGCGCCCGTCACTTCGACTTCTGTATCCAGCAGATCGCTCAACTGCGCGAGGACGCCCTCGTCCACCGTAACTCCGACGTATCCTCCATGCATTGCCAATTCCAATTGCGTCACCTGATGGCCGGAACTCCACGCAAGCGTGGCAGAGCGAACGACACCTCGCAAAACGATGTACCGGCAGTCGAACTTCGCTTGAACCAAAGCACCAAAGTCAGCCGCGACGGGTTTTGGGAGTGGGCCATGGTGAAGAAGGACCAGGTCGTCACTGACGACGATGGGGCGGAAGCTGTCCCGAGTGACGCCGCGTATCAGAATGCGATCGCCGGGCAGGAGTTTGAGTTTCGTCGTAGCTAGAACATAGATGGCTGTATCGCCATCCTGGACAAAAAGGGTTTTTTCATAGCCGCGGAAGTAGGTAACTGTGGCTTCAAACGCAACAGGAGCGGCCCTATTCGCTTCCGCATTGCTCAAGGAGTGGATTGCGCTCAGCGTTGTGAGCGAAGCGGGCTGAGCTGCCCACGCCGCTGAGGTCCACAAGAATAGAAAGAAGACACAGTTCATCCACGCGGCTGTCCCGCGAGTTCTGCCCCTCGACGGCGTTTTTGGCGACGACCTCACGCCTCATTATCGGCATCCCCTGGCCAGGAAATCATCCCCCAGTGAGACCAAATCAAAACTAAAGGGGTATACCGGCCGAATCAGGAACACATTTCTGTTCCGTGCCTTACCCGCTTCTGCGTGAGGACATTTTCCCAGTCGCGCGGCGGCTGTTCTTGGCTGAGTACATGGCCGCGTCGGCCGCGCTCAGCAAGCTGTCTGAAGTTGTGCCGTCGATGGGGTAGATTGCCATGCCCACGCTTGCCGCCCCGCGCAGCACATAGCCTTCCAGCGCAAACGGGGCATCGAAGCAGCGTTCCATGCGCGTCGCGATCTCTTCCACGTCGCTGCGTCCGCGCACCACGGTCACCAGCGCCGCAAACTCGTCGCCTCCCAGCCGCCCGAGGATATCGCCGGTGCGAAGCTGGCGTTTCATGCGCAGCGATACTTCCTGCAAGTAAAGGTCGCCGATATGATGGCCGTACATGTCGTTCACCAGCTTGAAGTCATCCAGGTCCACGTAGATCAATCCGAAATTGGATCCACTCTCGTGCGCTTTTTGAATCAATTCCAGCAAATGCCGATCCAGCGAAAAACGATTGTACATATCTGTAAGCAAGTCGAACTCCGAGCGATGAACCAGATCGCTATATAGTTTGCGCGTCTCAATCGAGAGGGTCGCGAGCCGCACACCCGCAGTGAGCGCTTCCTCTTCCTCTTTTTCGTTTTCTTCCATTGACTCGAGCGCCACATAGAGCGTCCCGAGAACCAAGCCAGTACGGGAGTGAATCTCACGGCTGATAATCCGCAAACCAGTTTTGGTTGCGGGAGGATGCCCAAGCAGTGGTCCCTCGTTTACCTGGCACCAGGACGGGGCGCCGTTCAGCATATACGAGACCATTTCGGTGATGTGCTCAACAATGTCACCCAGCGGCCGCGAGCTATTGATGTCTTCAAGCACCCGGCTGCGCCGCTGCTCCAGCTGCGCAATACGGCGTTCCTGCGCGGCATCTGCCTCACTCTGTGCCGTAATAGCAGCCGTTTGCTGTCGCACTCTCCTGCGCAGCATCCAGACCCAGATGCTGATGGTGAGCACCAGAAGGAAGAGAAGTCCTGCCAGCTTCGCGAGATTCCCGACCGTCCGCCACGGAGCTCCTGCAATCACCGTGATATCGTCCGGAGAGCGCAGCAGGATGTCAAAAGGTACGCGCGTGTCCAACGGGCTAGATGCGTTCGTAAAGCTGACGCCCTCAACCCGAACCTTCGTGCCCGCCGCCACGTGTTTCATCGGTGAAGAGGACTCCGGATCGTCGCCATCCGACGCCGGGTGTTTGTAAATCGCGGAATAGAGATCGCCGTTCGAATCGAGTACGTATTCGTCTTGTGCGGCTCCCCGTACCTCCGCCACAATGAGTCCGTCGATTGTAACCAGGTCGAACAAGTCTTTGCTGGCCGCGAGTTGCTCCCAGGTCACGGGTTTAGGCGCGATCGGCGCGGGGTTCCCGCTGTCCTGAATCTCGGCGCTGGCAAGTGCCAAAAGACCATTGCGCAAATCCGGAAATCCGGTCGCATCGGCCGCGTCTCCGATGTGCAGTGGCGCGATCGACGAGGTAGTCAACCACAGGCTCTTGTTGCCATCTTGCAGCACGGCATCGGAACCCGGCCGATAATATGTAATCGTTCCATGGACCCGGATTCTCTTGCTCGAGTTGCTCACGTGGTATCCGGTCAAGATCTGGTCCATTGGCGTAAGAGGCAAATCCCATGGACTCGATGCAGCGCGGTGCAGCACCTTCACGCCTTCGATCGAACTAACATGGAGCACAATTCCGGTTTGCTGCATCTTGCCGTCTAGCCGGCTTGACACCGCTCCCGTTACCTGGACTTCGGCATCGAGCAGCGAGCTAAGAAGCTCCTGGTTGTCGACGTCGACCGCGGTGTCAATCTCCCCGCCATCGGTGTGCAGCTGTAACAGCGTACTGCGGACTCCGAGGTTCACCACCGTATCGGCGTCGCGGACCGTCGCATTCACCGTGACGAGTCTGGCATCCATATCTCCACGGATGAGCTGATCGAAAGAGGCAGGCGCAGCTGGCGGCAGTGTGCCGTGGTGCAACAAGGTCACGCTCTTGGCCACCACGATCGGCCTGAATGCCTCCTTGGTGGTCCCGGTAATCGAAACGCGGTCGCCAGGCTCGAGCAGGTTTTGCATCGGCCAATCCACGTAAACTGCCGAGTCGCCGTCCTGCACAAAAAGCGCGCGCTGATAGTTGCGAACGTAGGTGACGGTGGCCTCGAAATCGACGGGGAGCGCCTGGCTGGCTTGAGCGTTTGTGAGCGCGTGAATGGCGCGCAGGGAGGCAAGCGGCGTCGGCTGCGCAAGCGTCGTCGAGACGCAACCTGCAACCAAAGCGACCAGCAATGCCCCTGGGGCAATTGCTTTCCCGATGAGGACAGTGCCACGAGCTGCGCTTCGCAGCTTGGCACCCTCAGCGTCCGTCATGCCTCTATCCTTCCCCATTTGCCTTGCCAAATCCCCGGTAGCAAGGCAGGGCTAGAGCAGCCTAAGAATGAGCTGAATTCCTTTAGATTGTTACAGCTTCATCTTACTCTGAAAGAAAAATGCTCTAATAGCCCTTTTAGGGCATGACGCCCATGGGTGCCGCCAGTAACCAGTTGCATTAGGAGTTGGATGCCCTTCGTATGCACTTCGGCAATCAACGTGGCTGCAAAGCTTTATTTTCGAGAGCAAAGTGGTTGTTGCATGACAAATCAGTCAGAAACTCCGAAACTTACCCCCTCCTCCTCCCCGAGCGGTACGCAGGCGCAGCCGACACGCCGTATTCGAGTTTTGGGCGTACCCCTCGATATGGGTGCCAGCCGTCGCGGCGTCGATATGGGCCCATCGGCGATGCGTGTGGCAGGTCTTGAGGGACGGCTCGAAGCGCTTGGCCACCAGGTGACCGACGGCGGCAACATCCTGGTGGAGATCGCCGAGACGCAGGCCTTTGGCAATCCAAATGCCCGGTATCTGAAACAGATTACTGACACGTGTTCGCGGACTGCTGAGGCGGTCGTGAGGGCTCTGGAAGAAGGCACAACCCCGCTGGTGCTGGGTGGCGACCATTCGCTGGCCGCCGGTTCGGTCTCGGGCGTCGCCGAGTTTTACCGACGCCAGGGCCAGAAAATCGGTGTCATCTGGATGGATGCGCATACAGACATCAACACGCCGGACACATCCCCTTCCGGCAATGTGCATGGCATGCCGTTGGCTTCGTTGCTCGGCCTGGGGCCTGAGCCGCTGAGCCGCCTCTTTGGCTACTCGCCCAAAATTGCGCCGGAGAATACTGTGCTGGTGGGCATTCGCGATGTGGATGCCGCCGAGAGCGCGAACATCCGCAGAGCCGGGATTACCGAGGTCTTCACTATGCGCGACATCGACGAACGCGGCATGCGTGCGGTGATGGAAGAAGCGCTACGCGCCGCCGGACGCGGGACGATTGGGTATCATGTGTCGCTCGACATGGATTGGATCGACCCCGAGGATGCGCCCGGCGTGGGCACGCCGGTGCGCGGTGGGGCTACCTATCGCGAGGCTCATCTGGCGATGGAGATTCTCGCGGACCACGGCCGCATGGTCAGCTTCGAGATTGTCGAAGTCAATCCGGTGATTGATGAGCACAATCGAACTGCGGATTTGGCGGTGGAACTGGCCTGCTCGGCGTTTGGGAAGAAGATACTCTAGCGCCTATTTCGCAACTGTGGGTTCTACACTGGATCAGGACTTCTTCTTCCTCCTTATTTGGTGATTGACAACGCAATGGCAAAAAAACTTCGTGTCGGCATTTTGTTCGGCGGGCGAAGCGGCGAGCATGAGGTTTCGCTGCTCTCGGCCGCTTCCATCTTGAAGGCAATCGATCGCAAGAAATTCGACGTGGTGCCTATCGGTATCACCAAGGAGGGCCGCTGGCTGGGCGCGAGGGATGCGCACAGTCTGCTCGAGGGCGACAGCAGTCCCGTTGCGCACCGATTGCGGGCGGGAGATCCCCAAGCGACGCCAGGCGCCAAGCTTCTGCATGAGGGTATGCCCACGCTCTTCGCGCCGGAACCCCGGAAGGCGAGTGCGGAGACAATGCTCGCCTCGGAGCCGCTCGAATCCCGCTCGAACAGCCATTCCCTTGACGTTGTGTTTCCGGTGCTGCACGGGACCTTCGGCGAAGACGGCACCATTCAGGGCCTCTTCGAGTTGGCTGGCATCGCCTACGTCGGCTCGGGGGTTCTGGGCTCGGCCGCGGGCATGGACAAGGATGTGATGAAGCGGCTGTTCGTGCAGGCTAAGCTACCCATTGTCCGGCACGTCACCATTTTGCGCGCCGATTGGGAGAAGTCGCCGCGCAAAGCGATCGCCCAGATTGAGAAGGCACTGAGCTATCCGGTCTTCGTGAAGCCGGCGAATCTCGGCTCCTCTGTCGGCATCAGCAAGGTGCATGATCGCAAAGAACTCGGACCGGCTCTCGACTTGGCCTCGCAGTACGATCGCAAGCTCGTCGTCGAGCAGGGCGTGGGCGGCAAGAAATCGCGGGCCCGCGAATTGGAAGTGGCCGTTTTAGGCAACGATGACCCCCAAGCGAGCGTGGTTGGCGAAATCATTCCCGGCAAGGAGTTCTACGATTACGAGGCCAAGTATCTTTCTGAAGGCTCGGTGCCCGTCATTCCCGCAAAACTCACGCGCGCCGAATCGAAAAAGATCCGCGAAATGGCCATCGCAGCGTTTCGAGCCTGCGATCTCTCCGGCCTCGCACGCGTTGACTTCCTGATGGAGCCGGATGGCAAGCGCCGCATCTTTCTCAACGAAGTCAACACGCTTCCCGGATTCACGCAGATCAGCATGTACCCCAAGCTTTGGGAGGCGACAGGCATCGGCTACACCGACCTGATTACGCGTCTCATTGAACTGGGCCTGGACTGGCACGCGGAAAAGAGCCGGACGAGCTATATCCGGCAGGAGTAGGAAGACAGGGAACAGGGAACAGGGAACAGGGAACAGGGAACAGGGAACAGTAAGTCCTTCATTGGTG
>Ga0302325_10016311_pt1 | contig 15748 bp, 19 predicted proteins | sample Palsa_T0_2_FD_201948 | JGI IMG/M metagenome (GOLD analysis project Ga0302325, IMG submission 201948) | Peat permafrost microbial communities from Stordalen Mire near Abisko, Sweden - Palsa_T0_2 | ecosystem: Environmental > Terrestrial > Soil > Palsa > Peat permafrost | place: Sweden: Abisko...
TGCGGTGGCCGACCTGGGCGCGGGCGGCGGGCGGGCGCGGGTGCTCGCGCTGGCCGGGGGCACCCAGGGCTGGGCGCGCTCAGGCCGCCCGCTTGAGCCGGGCCCGGGCGAGCTGCTCTCGCCCGCGCTCGACGTCTACCGCCGTCCCTACGAGGGCACCGGCATCGACCCGGCCGTCATGCAGGCCTACCTGGACTGGGAGTACGGCCTGGTGGGGCAGCTGGAGCGGGACGGGACGCACGGGTTCTGGGTGCTCACGCCCGAGCCTGGCGTCACGACTGCGTCGGCCACAGGCTCGGCAGGTTGACCACGATGGCCTCCTGGCTGCTGCGGGCGATGACCACGACGGCCTCGTCCGCGCCCGGGTTCTCCTCGCGGTGCGGGACCCACGGGGGGACGAAAATGTAGTCGCCTGGCTCGGTCTCCAGGCGGATCTCGCGGTCGCCGTCGGCGAAGACGAACGCCGGCGTGCCGGAGACCACGTAGATGGCGGTCTCGGCTTCGCCGTGGTGGTGGTCGCCCGACTTCGCCCCGGCGGCGACGTGAGTCTGGCCCATCCAGAGCTTCTCCGCCCCGGCGCTCTTGCCCGAGATCGCCTCCCAGCGGGCCATGCCCGAGGTCTGGCTGGTGTCGCCGCTCAGCTGGCCAGCGCGGATATGCGTCAGCGGCCGGTGCCACTGGTCGTCGCTCATGACGTCTCCTCAATGTCGTGTCGTCGGTCAGTATCATCGGCGTGCCATAGCCGCAGGTCAAAACTGCATGCCACAATGTGGCAAAACACACTGCGCGTGCCCCGGTCTGCCAGGAGAATCGGGCATCGTTCTTGGTCACCCGGCACTGTAGCGCCGGAAATCGGAGGTACGGATGAGCAACCCCAACGATCCCTACAGTCCCTATCCGCCGGGATCGCCGGACGCGGGACAGCAGGGCGGCTACGGCCAGCCGCAGCAAGGCGGGTACGGGCAGCCGCAGCAAGGCGGCTACGGCCAGCCCCAGCAGGGCGGCTACGGGCAGCCGCAGCAGGGCGGCTACGGCCAGCCCCAGGGCGGCGGCTACGGCCAGCCGCCGCAGGGCGGGTACACCCCGTACGGCGGCGGCCCCTACGGACAGCAGCCGTCCCAGGCCGGTTACGGCGGCCCTTACGACCCGCCGCCGCCCGGGCCCGACGGCTACCTGCGCGGCGGCGCGGTGGGCTTCGGCGACGCGATCAGGCTGGCGTTCAAGAGCTGGTCCGCCTACCAGGGGCGGGCGTCGCGCTCCGCCTACTGGTGGTACGCCCTGTTCGCGTTCATCGTCTACCTCGTCGCCGACGTCATCTTCCTGCGCGCCATCGGCCACGGGGCGGGCTTCGGGCTGTACTTCATCTTCGCCATCGGGATGCTGATCGTCAGCCTGCCGCTGGCCGTCCGGCGGCTGCACGACACCGACCGGTCCGGGTACTGGCTCTTCCTCGGGCTCATCCCGATCATCGGCGGCATCGTGCTGCTGGTCTTTACCCTGCTTCCCGGCACCCGCGGTCCCAACCGCTTCGGGTGACCCCGGTCAGCACAGCAACGGGCGGGGACCGGCGAAGCAACCGGCCGTTACTCATGATGGCGTTTGCCTTACTGCTCGAAGAGGACGCTCACGGACTCGCCGTCGTGCGTGCGGCGGATCGCCTCGGCCAGGGCCGGGGCGACCGAGAGGACCGTCAGCTTGGGGTGCGCAACGGGGACCGGCACCGAGTTCGTGCAGACGATCTCGGTGACGTCCTCGGCCGCCGCCAGCTTCTCAAGCGCGCCGTCGGCGAAGAGCCCGTGCGTGCAGGCGATGCTGATCGACCGCACCTCCTGCCTGCGCAGCACCTGCAGCAGTTCCATCACCGTGGTGCCGCGGGCGATCTCGTCGTCGAGGATGATCACGTCACGGTCGGCCACCTCGCCGATGATGGCCGAGATCGTCACCTTCGAGTCGCTGAAGCGCTCCTTCGCCCCGGCCGCGACCGGCACCTTGAGCCGCCGGGCGAAGGCCGCGGCGGACTTCGCGTAGCCGAGGTCGGGCGAGAGCACGACCGCGTTGGAGAGGTCCTTCCTGCTGAAGTAGGCCGCCAGCTCGCGCAGCGCGTGCAGGTGATCGACGGGGACCGAGAAGAACCCGTGCACCTCGGCCGAGTGCAGCGTCAGCGTCAGCACCCGGTTGACGCCCGCGGTGACCAGCAGGTCCGCCACCAGGCGGCCGCCGATGGAGATACGCGGCTCGTCCTTCTTGTCCGAGCGGGCGTAGGCGTAGTGCGGCATGACCGCCGTCACCCGGGCGGCGGAGGCGCCGCGGGCCGCGTCCGCCATCAGCAGCAGCTCCACCAGGTTCTCCTGCACCGGCGGCACCAGCGGCTGGATGAGGTACACGTCGCGTTCCCGGCAGTTGGCCTGGAGCTGCACCTGGAGGCAGTCGTTGGCGAACCGGGTGATCCGCACCGGGCTGCGCGGCACGCTCAGGTACCGGCAGATCTCATCGGCCAGTGCCGGATGGGCGCTGCCGCCGAAAATCACGATCTCAGCGTTCACCCGGCTGCCCTCGTCCCTTAACCCTCACGATACAACGCCGCATAGCACAACAATGGCATATCGGCCACCGTGGCGGCCGGCCCCCTCGGGAAGCGCGCTACGCTCATTGGCATGGAAACCCCCGGTTCCGCGCCGGCGGACGCGGCCACCGCGGACGTCTCGGCCGTCGCCGACCAGCCCGCCAAGGCCTCGGGCCCGGTCTGGTTTTTCCTCATCACGCCGCGCTGGCTGGCCTGGCTTCTGTTCGTCGTGGTGGCGTTCTGGGGGATGCTCTGGCTAGGCGACTGGCAGTTCCACCGAGCCATGAGCGGTAACGGGCTGAGCTGGGCTTACACGTTCGAATGGCCGCTGTTCGCCGGGTTCGGGGTGGTGTTCTGGGCGCGGACGGTGCGCGACGAGTTCCGCGAGCGGCGCGGGCCGACCACGGCCGAGGTCGAGGCGGCCGCGGCCGAGGCGGCGGCCGGGCCGGTCCTCCCGGCCGGGATCGGCACCCGGCCGATCGCGCCGCCCGACGATGACGCGGACGACGCCGACCTCGCCAGTTACAACAATTACCTCGCCAAGCTCAACGCAGAGGTCACGCGCCACGGCCGGTGGCGCGGGTACGGCTGACCGCCTTGTCCAGGAAGGGACTTCTCACCATGCATGGGGCCGTGCTGCGCTACCGGGTGATGGCCTACATCACCGGCGTGCTGATCATCATCGTCTGCTTCGTCGGCATCCCGATGCAGATCGCCGCGCATAACGCGTTCATCGTCAACGACATCGGCACCATCCATGGCTTCCTTTACATCGTGTACATCGTCTTCGCGTACATGCTCGCGCAGAAGCTGCACCTGCCGGTGAAGCAGACCGTGATCCTGCTGCTGGCTGGCACCATTCCGGTGATGACGTTCTTCGTGGAGCGGTGGATGATGCGCACGTACATCGCTCCGGCGCTCGCCGCGGAGGACACCACCGGCGCCGCCCAGCAGCCCGTAGCCCGTTGACTCATCCCCGCGAGCCGCAGGAGCGCCCGGTGGGCCGGGGACCGGAGACGAGCGGGGAAGTACAGCACTACTTCGCGGCGCAGCCGCAGGCCGCGCACCGGCCGGGGCTGGTCCGGGTCGTGCTGCCGGACCTGTACCTGGAGCTCGAGACCGATTCGGGGATGTTCTCGCCCGGCCGCCTCGACCCCGGAACCCGGTTCCTGCTCGAATCCGGGCCGGCCCCGCCCGCGGCGGGCGACCTGCTCGACCTCGGCTGCGGCTACGGCCCGATCGCGTGCGCGCTGGCGGTCCGCGCGCCCGGCGCCACGGTCTGGGCGATCGACGTGAACGAGCGCGCGCTGGCGCTGTGCGCCGCCAACGCCGCCCGCGCCGGGCTGGCCAACGTCCGCGCGGTGCTGCCCGACTCGCCCGGCCTGCCGGGCGGCTTCGCCGGGATCTGGTCCAACCCGCCGGTTAGGATCGGCAAGCCGGCCCTGCACGAGCTGCTGCGCCGGTGGCTCGGCCGGCTCGACCCCGGCGCGGGCGCGACGCTGGTGATGGGGCGCAACCTGGGCGCCGACTCCCTGCACGACTGGCTCGAGCAAACCGAAGGATGGCAGGTGCGGCGGCTGGCCGCGCGCAGCGGCTACCGGCTGCTGCGGGTAACCGCCCCCGATGATGCCCCCGATGATATGGAACGGACCGGCGCTTCGCCCGATGGCTCATGAGACCACCGCCGCGCCCGGTCGGCACACGAGGATGACTTCCCATGGACACTGAGACCCCCGACGGGGCAGACGGCACCACGGCCGACGTTACGCCCGGGCCCGCCGGCGGGCCGCCCAGGCAGCTGCGGCCCACCGACGTGAAGCGGCTCAACCGGGAGTGGCGGCGCCGGACCGAGGGCCGGCTGGCGCTGCTGCTCGACTCGGTCGGCCAGCCGTTCAACGTCGGCTCGATCATCAGGACCGCCGCCGCGTTCGGCGTGGAGTCGGTCTGGCTCTGCGGTAACACGCCCGACCTGAGCCTGCCCGCCGTCGGCAAGACCGCACTCGGCACCGAGCGGTTCCTGTCGGTCTACCGGACCCCCGCGCCGGTCGACGCGGTCAAGGAGGCAGCCGAGGACGGCTACCGGGTCCTGGCGGTGGAACTGGCCTCGGGCGCGACCCCGCTGTTCGAGGCGCCCCTGGACGGCTCTGTCTGCCTTGCGATCGGCAACGAGGACCACGGCTGCTCCCCCGCCCTGCTCGCAGCCGTGCACGGGGTCACCTACATCCCCCAGGTCGGCCGGGTCGGCTCGCTCAACGTGGCCGTCGCCGCCGCGATCGCCCTAGCCGAGGCCCGCCGCCGCGAATGGACCCAGTCGGCTACGCCAACGACCTGACTCGCGCCCGCCAAGTAAGCAGCGCGCGCTTCTTGCTGTTATCCGGCGGAAATCGTTAGTGCTGAAAGTTCGGCCGCCTATGACCGGCCGAACTTTCAGCGCTGACACCGTCGGCCCCGAGCTCGTCGTGCGCGCTTCGCGCTTCTTGCTGTTATCTTGCGTTCTCCGCGAGCGGGAGCGGGGGTTCGGGGCGGGAGCGGGGGTTCGGGGCGGGAGCGGGGTGGTCGGGAGTTCGACGATCGTCTCTTAGCCTCGTCGCTACGTGGGCGATCACCGGCGTTCACCGTGCGTGCCTGGGCGGCGGGAATACTCGGGAGCGTGGCCGCTGAATACCTGGATCACCCCCGCCCGCTGGCCTTCGCGCACCGGGGCGGCGCGGCGCGGCAGCCGGAGAACACCCTGCCTGCCTTCGATCATGCCGCGCGGCTGGGCTACGCCTACCTGGAGACCGACGCGCGGTCGACCGCGGATGGCAAGCTGATCGCCTTCCACGACGCGGGCCTCAGCCGGGCCACCGACCGGGCCGGCCAGGTCCGCAAGCTGCCCTGGCGGGAGGTGTCGGCCGCGCTGGTGGGCGGCGCGGAGCCGATTCCGCTGCTCGAGGACGTCCTCGGCACGTTCCCCGGCCTCCGGTTCAACATCGACCTCAAGGACGCGGGCACCGTCGCGCCGCTGGCCGGGGTGCTCAAGCGGACCGGGGCGTGGGACCGGGTCTGCATCACCTCGTTCTCCGCCGCCCGGCTGCTGGCCGCGCAGCGCTCGCTTGACCGCCCCGTGTGCCTCTCGATCACCCCGGCCGCCTTCGTGGCGTTGAGGTACCTGGGGCAGTCAGCCAGCGCGCTGGCGCGCGGGCTGGTCCGGTCGGGCGCGTTGTGCGCGCAAGTGCCGCCGCAGATCGCGACGCGCGACTTCATCAGCCGCGCCCACCAGCTCGGGCTGCAGGTTCACGTCTGGACGCTGAACACCAGGGCGGGAATCGAACGGGCGCTCGACCTCGGCGCGGACGGGGTGATGACCGACGAGGTGGAGTTGCTGCGCGACATCCTGGCCGAGCGCGGCCAGTGGCATCCGCGGGCGCTCACGCAGCCGAGTGAAACATCACGGACACCGGTAAACTGCTAAGGCGGGCCTGACGGGCGAAAACACCGGGCTGGCTGAGGTTCCCGGGAGGTGACGGGCGGAAACACGCCCGAAACGGGGTTGGACATCTGCGCCGGTGGGAATCTTGTCCGGGTATCCAGCGTTGCCGAAAGAGATCGCCAACCGCCTGGGAGGCAGTAAGTAATGGCCGAACGCGCACTTCGCGGAACCCGGCTCGGCGCCACGAGCTACGAGAACGACCGGAACACGGACCTGGCACCGCGCCTTGACGTTCCGTTCGATTGCCCTAACGGGCACCATTTTAGCGTGCCCTTCGCCGCCGAGGCGGAACTACCTCCGATGTGGGAGTGTCGTGTTTGCGGCGCGATGGCGACGGCAAGCACCGGAGACTCGCCTTCCCCGAAGAAGGCAAAGCCGCCGCGGAGCCACTGGGACATGCTCATGGAGCGGCGGACCAAGGAGGATCTGGAGGCCGTTCTCGCCGAGCGGCTCGAGGTCATCAGGGAGCGGCGCGCGGTCGAGGCCCGTGCCATCGCCGATGTAGCCAACCACGTCCAGCAGCGCAAGAGCGCTTAACACCGCGGCGATTCAGTAAAAGCAGTCCGATCGCGTAACCCCGGGGAGCGTTAGCCCCCCGGGGTCGACGCATGCCCTGGGTTACCGGCGGACCGAGGCGGCCGAATGACCGTGCAGGCGGGCGCTGATGCCCCACTGCGCTACCCGGGCGAACGCCTCGAGGATGACCGCCCGGGACATCTTGGAGGCACCGAGCTCGCGCTCCACGAAGGTGATCGGCACCTCGGTGATGGTCAGCCCGGCTTGGAGCGTCCGCAGGGTCATGTCGATCTGGAAGCAGTAGCCGGCCGAGTCGATGCTGTTCAGGTCGATCGCCCGCAGGGTCGAGGCCCGGTAGACGCGGTAACCGCCGGTCGCGTCCTTGATCCGCACGCCGAGCATCACCCGGTTGTAGATGTTGGCACCGCGGGAGAGGATCTCGCGGGACCTCGGCCAGTTCACCACGGTGCCGCCGGGCACGTAGCGCGAGCCGATCACGGCGTCCGCGGTCGCCGCCGCCGCCAGCAGCTTCGGCAGGTCCTCGGGGCGGTGCGAGCCGTCGGCGTCCATCTCGACGATCAGGTTGTAACCGTTGTCAAGCGCCCAGGCAAAGCCGGCCACGTAGGCCCGGCCGAGGCCCGCCTTCTCCGTGCGGTGCATCACGTGCACGTGCGGGTCGACTTCGGCCAGCTTGTCGGCTAGGTCACCGGTGCCGTCGGGGCTGTTGTCGTCAACAACTAGCAGGTCAGCGTCGGGCACCGACTCCCTGATCCGGCCGGCCATGCCGTCTAGGTTCTGCCGCTCGTTATAGGTCGGCATCACAATGATCACGCGGTCGACCGCCGCGCCAGACTCGCCCATCGCCAGCATCACCCTCTGTTCACGTCCGGCTCTGTCAAAGTGGAAGAGGGCCCGGGCCGGCGCCTTGGTCCGGAGCCGGCTCGTCGGCCACGAGCGCGGACTCCGTTGTCTACTGAGCCACCCGGGCCCTTTCCAGGCCCAACCCCCTGACAGCCGGACACACCCACCGGCCCCTGCTGCCGCGCACGGTTAACGGAGACTGGCTGTCTCCGCTCCCACTGTGACGCGTACTAATGGTACGCCAGCGGAGGTCACGGGCGAACTTGGCGAGCGGCCTGAAAGAGAAACTTGCCTTTGCCGCCAGCGAGGTCGACCGCTGCCCCAACGATGCATACCTGACAACTACTTAGGGAAGTAATAGATTACGCTATGTAATCAACATGGCGGGCAAAAGACCTGCTGCACGCACGGAGTATCGGGGGGTTCACTGTGCGCAGTATATCGCGGGCGACGGCGGCATGGGCGGCTGGCGCGGTAATCGCGGTCGGCGGCGTCACCGCCGGCCTCGTTGCCGCCACCTCTTCGGGCGGCCGGACGCCGGCCGACGCCGCCGCCGCCAAGGCATCCGTCGTCGTTAAGACCGTGCCACTGCGGCTCGTCTCGATCACCCCGGGTGATGGCGCCCGGGCCGCCAACGGGGCCGCCGGGGTCGCCGTCACCTACAACGAGCCGCTGCCGGCCTCGGCGCCGATGCCGACGCTGAAGCCGGCCATCGCCGGGTCCTGGACCCGGCTGGGGAACGCCGTCCTGTTCACGCCCGCCGCCGGGTACCCGGCCGGCACCAAGGTCACGGTCACCGCGGTGGCGGAGCTGGATAAAACCACCGTCCGTTCGACATCTTCGTCTTTCACCACCGGCACCTACAGCACCCTGCGGCTGCAGGAGATCCTCGCGCAGCTCGGCTACCTGCCGCTGACCTGGACGCCCGCGGACGGCGTGTCGATACCGGGTGCCGACGCGCAGATGCAGCTGGCCGCGGCCTACGACCCGCCGCCCGGCACCTTTACCTGGAAGCCGGGTTACCCGTCATCGCTGCACTCGCTCTGGGCGCAGGGCAGCGCCAACGCGGTCGACACGGGCGCGATCACCGGGTTCGAGGCCGACCACGGGTTCGAGCTCACCGAGACGATGAGCAAGGCCGTGTGGGCGTCGCTGCTGAAAGCGGCGGCCGCGGACGACCGCAACACCAGCGGGTACAGCTACGCGATCGCCGACCAGGTGCTGCCGGAGACGCTCATCATCTGGCACGACGGCCACCGGAGCCTCACCACTCCGGCGAACACGGGGATCTCGGTCTCGCCGACCGAGATCGGCACCTTCCCCGTGTACGAGAAGCTGCCCTTCCAGATCATGTCGGGCACCAACCCGGACGGGTCGCACTACGCGGACCCGGTGGAGTGGGTGTCGTACTTCAACGGCGGGGACGCGGTGCACTACTTCCCGCGCGGCAGCTACGGGTGGAACCAGTCCCTCGGCTGCGTGGAGCTGCCGTGGTCGACCGCTCAGGACGCCTACGACCTGCTGCCCTACGGGTCGCTGGTCACGGTCACCGCGGAGTGAGCCGGGGCGTGGCCAGATCGGTGATATCGGGGCCGGCCGGGTGCGCGGCGAACCGCTCGCGAACGAGCGGATCGTGGCCGGCCACCAGGTACGTAGCCTGCTGGCCGGCCCAGTCGTTGAGCAGGTCGTACGCGCGGTACATGGCGGGCAGGTCGGCGACGATGGCGAACGGGCGGTCGCGCTCGGCCTCGGCGTAGAAGTGCAGTGCGTCGGAGGCCAGCACCACCGTGCTGGCCGCCGCGGCGGTGACGGCGACGACGAGCTGCCCCGGGGTGTGCCCGCCGACCTCGACCAGCTCGACCCCGGGCGCCAGGGTGAGCTGGTGGTTGAAGAGCGTGACCCGGTCATCCTTGCGCGCCTGCCTGAGCTGCGCGATCTCGTCCGGCTCGGAGTGCGCGGCAAAATGGGCGCGGGCGGCCATGGGCGAGGTCCAGAAGTCGTACTCGGCCTCGGCGAGCACGAGCTGGGCGCGCGGGAACTGGCCGATGTTACCGATGTGGTCCCAGTGGGCGTGCGTGATGACGACGGTGGAAACGTCGGCCGGGTCGATGCCGAGGGCCGGCAGCGCCTGGGCTGGCGTCGTATGATGCGCCCGGCCGCGCCGGTCGCCGACCGCCGGCGCGAACCCGGTGTCGACCAGCGTTACCCCATGGCCGGTACTGGCGGCCCTGCCGGTACTGGCGGCCCCGGCGGCACTGCCAGCCCTGGCGGCACTGCCAGCCCTGGCGGCACTGCCAGCCCTGGCGGCACTGCCAGCCCTGGCGGCACTGCCGTCACTGCCGTCGCTTTCGTCGCTTTCGTCGCGGATGACCCAGAAGTAGTAGTCGATGTCCAGGTCAGCGTCCGGTTCGCCGTACAGGTGGTAGTTGAGGTAGCTCTCCGCGCGGCTGGTAACGCGGTGCCCGTACCTGACCGCGAGCACACTGTTCTTCGCCACCAGCTGTCTCCTGCCTCTGCTTTAAGTTATGGCCGGTCGCCTGCCGGCCGCCCCTGCTCCGCTACTCCCCGCCGAAGACGGCGCCGTAGTGCTCGTCGTCGACCGGCTCGGCCCAGTCGGTGGCGCCGAGGGAGATCGCGGTGTGGTTGATGAACGAGTCCGGGGCGGCGCCGTGCCAGTGCACCTCGCCCGGCGGCGCCCAGACCACGTCGCCCGGGTTGAGCAGCTCCCGGTCGCCGTCCTTGCTCTCCACCATGCCATGGCCGCTGGCGACGATGAGCACCTGGCCGCCCGCGTGCGAGTGCCAGAACGTCCGCCCGCCCGGTGAGAACAGGACGGAGTTGATCCTGACCTCGCCGTTCCCGTCCTCGAGAACCGGGTCGATCATCGCCCGCCCGCTGAAGTTCTCGGCTCCCCCGACGCGCGATGGCGCGCCCTGGCGACCGTGCTGAATCTCCATGTGTGGTCCGCCTTTCGGTCTGGTCTCGGCCCGCGGCCTGCGAGCCACGCTAGACGGTGGAGGCGAGGCGCGGGAGGGCGGGACCGGCGGCGGTCAATTAAGTTGGTGGCATGACACGGCGCAGCGAGCAGATCAGCCTCCACCTCAACGCGTACCTGACGGCGCATTCCACGCCGCCCGACGCGGTGCTGCGGGAGCTGGCGACGGAGACGGCCGAGCGGTACCCGAACGAGGTCGGACTGCAGGTGGCGCCCGAGCTCGGCACGTTCCTGACGCTGCTGACCCGGCTGGCCCGCGCGCGCACCGCGATCGAGGTGGGCACGTTCACCGGCTACTCCTCGATCTGCCTGGCCCGCGGCCTGGCCACGGGCGGGAAGTTGCTCTGCTGCGACGTCAGCCAGGAGTGGACCTCGGTGGCGCGCAAGTACTGGGAGAAGGCCAGGCTGGCCGACCGGATCGAGCTCCGCCTCGGCGGCGCGCTTGACACGATCCGCGCGCTGCCGGAGGAGGAGCGGTTCGACGTCGCCTTCATAGACGCGGACAAGCTCTCCTACCCCCAGTACTGGGGCGCGCTGGTCCCCCGGGTGCGGTCGGGCGGCGTGATCATGGTGGATAACACGTTCTCGCACGGCCGGGTGCTCGACGCCGGCAACGACAACCCCTCGGTGATCGCGGTCCGCGCGATGAACGACCTGGCCGCCGCCGACGAGCGGGTGGAACTGGTCATGGTTCCGATCGGCGACGGCGTGACGGTGGCGTACCGGCGCTGAGCGCGGTCAGCGTGGCCAGCGCCTCGGCCCTGGGCGGGCGCTAGTGGTGATGCCGGCGCGCGGTGGGGCGGAGCGGTACCGCGCCTGACTGCTCGATGACCATCGTCGATCCCCGAGCGACCAGTTCGGGCGCGAGGTAGAGGATCTTCACCGGGCTGCCCTCGCCGGTCTCGATCCGCTCGATCAGCAGCCTGGCCGCCTCGGTGCCGACCTGGGTGTGCGGGAACCTGATGGTGGACAGCGGCGGGCGGAGCCGGTCGACGAACGGCATGTCGTTGAAGCCGATCACCGACACGTCCTCCGGGCAGCGCAGGCCGAGTTCGTCGAGCGCGCCGTAGCAGCCGACCGCGAGCATGTCGTTGGCCGCGACGACGGCGGTGAGGTCGCCCGCCGACTCGAGCAGCTCCCGGCCGCAGCGCAGCCCCTCCTCCACGGTGTAGCCGGAGGCGTAGCAGACGTCGCCCGGGCCTGCTGTGAGCCCGTGCGAGGCCATCGCCTCCTGGTAGCCGCGCAGCCGGGCGGTGCCGGTGGAGATGTCCTGCGGCCCCGCGATGTGCCCGATCCGGGTGTGCCCGAGCGAGACCAGGTGCGCGACGGCCGCCCGCACGCCCTGCTCGTTGTCGACCGAGACGGACGAGAACGGGTAGTCCTGCGCGGTCCGGTTCATCAGCACCAGCGGCAGCCCGGCCTCGGCCGCCTCGGCCAGGATCGGGCTGTTGAGCGTCGCGGTGGCGAGCACGAACCCGTCCACGTGCCTGGCCCGCATCTGGTCGAAGACCAGCCGCTCGCGGCCCGGGTCGCCGTCGGTGTTGCCGATCAGCGCGACGTAGCCGAGCTCGGCCAGCCGGTCCTCGATGCCGCGGATGATCGGCGGGAAGAGCGGGTTGTTGAGGTCAGGGATGAGCACGCCGATGGTGTGCGAGCGCCGGGTGCGCAGCGATCGCGCCACCGGGTTGGGCCGGTAGCCGAGCCGGTCGGCCGCCTCGATGACCCGCTGCGCGGTCTCCTCGCTGACCAGCAGCCTGGTCCCGGGGTTGAGCGCGCGCGATGCGGTAGCCGGGTGCACGTCCGCCGCCGAGGCCACGTCCCGTAGCGTCGCGGGGCGGTCATGGTGGGCCATCATGCTCCAGTCGCTCGCACCGGTCTTCCTAACTCACAGTACTCATTCGCCTGCGATTAACCCACAGTACTCAATTTTCGGCCCTCAGCGGGCGCGGGTCGCGGAGATGACGATCGTCCATGAGGTGCGGGCGCGGCCGCCGTCGCTCAGCGCCAGCCGGACGCGGGTCCAGGTGATGTGGTAGGGGGAGGCCAGCCGACGGCGGGGCCGGCCGGGCCGGGCCTGGCGCGCGCGAGCGCGGTCGGCGGTCGCCTGGGTGGTCAGCTCGCGGGAGTGCTGCGCGGCCAGGGTGGTGGTCAGTTCGGGGTTCATGGTCTGGCTCCTTGAGGTCTCGCCGAGATTTTGATGGTTAAGATATATCGCGTTTTGAGGATCGTTTCAAGATATATCGCGTTTTGCTATACGAGCTCTTCCGGGCCGTCGGCCTCGTCGAGCTTGCCGCCTTCGCCGGTGTCTTCAGCGGTGTCTCCACCGACGTCGCCCGCCACGGCAGCCGCCGCGGCCGCGAGCGACGCGGCGAGGTCGAGGCGCGGGAAGGCGACGTGCACCATTTCCACCGGCACGGCGCCGGGCGGCCGCTTGGACGGATCCGCCTGCCGCTCGATCGCGTGCCTGCTGATAATCGCGTTGATCTCAGCCCGCATGCCCCGCAGCTCGTCCGGTGTCAGGAAGGACAGCACCTGCGTAGAGCCGACCGCCTCCTCCCACTCGGGTGACCAGCCCCGCGTCACGAAGGCGTCCCGCATCCGGGCGAAGAAGCGGTCGGACCAGACCTGCTCGAAGGCGCCCGCCGCCACCCGCGCCTGCTCGCTCTCCTGGTCGGCCGACCGGAAGGTGATATGGAGCGACTTGCGCGTGGCCCGCCACGGGCGCTCCCGGCCGCGCCCGCCGCCGGCCTCCTCGACGAAGCCGTACTTCGCGAGGGTCCGCAGGTGGAACGCGCAGTTGGCAGGCGATTCGCCCAACGCGTCGCTGGCCTGGGTCGCGGTCAGCGTGGCATGCACGCCGAAGAGCTCGATAAGTCCCATCCGCACCGGGTGCGCGAGCGCCCGCATCACCGTCGGGTCCGTAATCCTCAGCGGCTCAGGCAGCCCCGTCTCGGGCTCGGCGTCGGTCTCGGGCTGGGGCTCGGCCTCGGGCTGGGGTTCCGGCTGGGGTTCGAGCTGGCTCGTTGGTTCGGAAGTCACATTTCGAAAGACTACGCTCGAAAGACTTCTTCTGACAAGTCCTTGGAAAGACTTCTTTCGGAAGAGTCCTTCCGGAAGACATCTTCCGGAAGGACTCTTCCGATCGGACCGATCCGGTCCAGGAGCTAGTGGGCGCCCGAGCGCCCGTCCATGAGCTGATGGGGGTCTACGCGCCGGTCCAGCAGCTGACCTCCAGGCCGTCCTCGACCGGGAAGGCGATCGTGACGTAGCCGTTGGCCGGGTCGCGGACGTAGGCCAGGTAGTCGGCCATGCTGGCGTGGCTGTCGACGTCGTCGGCCACGACCAGGGCGCCCGGCGCGAGCCTCGGCTCGAGCAGGCGGAGCACCGGCAGGCACAGGTCCTTCCAGCCGTCGAGGAAGACCAGCCCCACCGGCCCCTGGACGGCGGCGAGGGTCTCCAGGGCGTCGCCCGCGAGCACGGTCACCACGCCGGCCAGGCCCGCGTCCTCCAGATTGGCCTGCGCGGCGGCGATCTTGGCCGGGCTGAGCTCGGTGGTGAGCACGCGCCCGGCGCCGTTGTCGGTCACGGCGGCGGCCAGGTGCGCGGTGGAGATCCCGAACGAGGTACCGAACTCGACCACCGTCGCCGGGCGGGCGGCCCGGGTCAGCGCGTAGAGCAGCCGTCCGCCCGGCTCGGACACCGGCATGTAAATCCCCTGGCAGGCGTCGGCCAGTTCCGCGGCGGAAGCGGTGGACCACGCTCCCGGCGCGAGCGCCGGGCCGTTCTCGTCGTCCTGCGCCGCGCCCTCGAACAGTCGGTCAAGGACGGCGCGGACCTTCGGGCTATCGAGTGTGTTCGTCATACGATCCAAAGTAGACGCACCGTTGCGTCTCGTCAATGATCAGCGTGTCTTCCTCCGCGCTTCTTGCTGTTATCCTCGCCGTGTCGTTAGCGCTGAAAGTTTGACCGGCGATAACCGGCCAAACTTTCAGCGCTGAGCCGGGCACGGGCTTGGCGGCGGCTATGGCCGGGAGTCTGCCTCGGGGGCCGGCTCGGCGATGGAGACTAGGACGCGGTCGACCAGGCCGTCGGTGAAGGCGCCGTCGACCGGCAGGCCGGTGAGCAGCACCCGGTGGTAGACCGGGCCGTAGATCAGGTCGATGGCGAGGTCGAGATCGGTGTCAGCGCGGATCTCGCCGCGCGTGACGCCGCGCTCGAGGATCGCCTTGTCGAGCGCGCGCCGCTCGTCCAGGTAGCGCTGCCGGAAGACCGCCGCCACCGCCTCATCGTGCTGGGCCTGGCCGATCAGCGCCAGCATGACCTTCCCGGCGGGCGCGCCGGTGAGGAACTCCGCCAGCTGGCGCAGGTGCTGGCGCAGGTCCCCGGCGGTGGTGCCGGTGTCGGGGATCCGCAGGGCGCCCTCGGCGTCTTGCAGGAACGTGTCCATCAGCACGTCGAACTTCGACGGCCACCACCGGTAGATCGTCTGCTTGGCCACCCCGGCCCGCGCCGCGATGCCCTCGATCGTCACCGCCGCGTACCCGCGCTCCACGAGCAGGTCGTCCGCCGCGTGCAGCACCGCGATGCGAGCCCGGTCGCTGCGCCGTTCCGGTGCCCGTCCCTTAGCGCGGCCGACGGCGTCGCCTGCCGATGGCATGGTCGTCACGCCCGCATGCTACCCGGACGGTATCGACCGAGGCCGCGCGGCGTGCAGCGGGGTCATGGGACTATGGGAGCATGCGGATCACTGGGGTCGAATCGACGGATTTGTTCACCGGAAGCGCGGCCCGGCCACTGCAGGTTCTGCGGGTCGGGATTGAGGCGACCGAGGCGGGAGAGGCCGGGGCGGCGGTCTCCGTGCGAGTAGTCGGCGGGTCGGTAGTAACCACGGTCCCGTTCGGGATGACCCTCGGCGCGCCCGGGGAAGGCCGCAGCGGCGAGGTGAGCGTCGCCGTGACCGGGGCGCCTGGCGTTTCGCTGCCGGTGACGGTGATCTGCGAGCGGGATGGGGCACGCGTCACCGCGGACGCGACCATCACGGTGGCGGAGCCGGGGTGGACGATGTGGATGGTGTCGCACTTCCACTACGACCCGGTGTGGTGGAACACCCAGGGGCAGTTCACCGAGGCGCGGCTGGTGCTGCCGGACGAGGATGGCAAGCTGCCCGACGTGCGGACCGCGTTCGAGCTGGTGCGGCTGCATCTGGAGAAGGCCAGGCGGGACGCCGACTACAAGTTCGTCCTGGCCGAGGTCGATTACCTCAAGCCGCACTTCGACGCGTTCCCCCAGGACCGGGCGTACCTGCGGTCGCTGCTCGCCGACGGGCGGGTCGAGCTCGTCG
>Ga0302325_10016312_pt1 | contig 15748 bp, 11 predicted proteins | sample Palsa_T0_2_FD_201948 | JGI IMG/M metagenome (GOLD analysis project Ga0302325, IMG submission 201948) | Peat permafrost microbial communities from Stordalen Mire near Abisko, Sweden - Palsa_T0_2 | ecosystem: Environmental > Terrestrial > Soil > Palsa > Peat permafrost | place: Sweden: Abisko...
GGATAGGTTCAGGACAGGGACACAGGGTCCGCATGCGGCACTAAGGTTATCTTGGATCAGAGGGTGGATGATCTCTAAGAATATGACGAGTCGCATTTTCCAGGCACAGACGGGCGTGAGGCTCCTCTGTCTTCGGGGGTCCCTTGTCGGGGATGCTCCTCGATGCAGCGTTGCAAAGAAGCCCGCAGCCATCAGCAGCGTGCACGGACGGACAGACCTCACCTCGACGTCGTCTTCCACTTCCACACTAACACTCTTACCCTACCGTATCAATCTCTATCCCGAAGCTCCGATCAAAGACAAACGCCATCCTTCAGCCGGCTCAGAATGTCTGAGCCCGGACCAATTCCTCCTTTCAAGGTCAAGCGTAAGGGTAAGGTCATCGAGGAACAGACTGCCGGCCAATAGCTGCACGCTCCCTCCGAGCCGGCTGGCACTTGAACGCCACCTACCCCAATCTCCCATATCGGCTTGATACGAGTATTGGTAGGGGCCAAGTGCCAGCCAATCAGAAGACCGCAGCCTGCAAGCCAGACATTGGAGGAGCCAGTGGTTGCACCGGCGCGGCGCCTCCACACTGCACGAAATGCAGCCAGTGCGTATCCAGGTGAGACTCCAGTTCTGAAGGAACAATCCATTGTTTTAGTTCTTTCTTGACCAGGGTCTCCATAATTTCGACAACGTTTACTTCGGTTTGAGGTCGAGGTCTAAAGATTCAAGGTACGGCAGCGAATAGGGGTCTCCGATAGGCATGCCCACTATCTAATAACGGTCCCAGCCTCTCACCTCACTACCAACACTAAGCTTTTCCCCACGCCCCAGGTACTGACCCACTCGCTCTCTCACTAAAGAGAGTCCTAGCCAAGGAAATCTACGAACCCGGACTCGGCGGTCGGTCACTAGGTAACTCGCCTTGCAGTGGCCTCACCAAAGACCACCGCTGGGTCGAGGAGCAGAGAGCCGCTCCATCTCGCCCCAATCCCCATGTTTCAGCCTCTCCTCTCCACCAATCCCCTCTGCGAAACATTATCGTGAGCCCCACCCGATCCTTCACCATCCTATCCTCGTTCTCTCTCTCATCCCTTCACCATCCCATCCTAACCCCTTCCAGCCTCCTCGCAAACCAACCAATCTACAGCATCATCTATGCTTGCTCAACCCGAACCAGAGCAAAGCCAGAAACGGAATGCATACATGCAATGATGACGAGACACGCGAACATCACACCACAATGACGAAAAGGCCGGTGAGCCATGCACCGATATTTCCTTTTACCTGTCTGTCAGTCTGTCAGTGTGTTATGACCTCCCCTCGCGCATAGCCCCGACACCCACGATTGCCTCCTCCCTCCTCTACCTACTACTTTCTCCTCTTGACTTTCTTTTCTTTCGATCTTACCAAAATCCAAGTTTCATTCCATCTTTCAATTACTCTTCCTCACGCACACTATAATTACATACGAGTACTATAGCGCTCACCCTTCCCATCCCCATCTCCGTCCCGCCTTCACTCGCTCTCTTCCTTGAAAGTTGAACCTCAAAGTAAAAGTTTCAATACGGCCGTACTCCTCTCCCTCTCTCTCGCCTCATAGAAGATCTCAATCTCCACTCCCCTTCACTCCTAAGCAAAAATTCCAGTATTAAGATCAAGCATGCACCGGCGTGGCGTATACTAATATACTCATTGCCCTAGAGCGCCTACGAGCAATTATCAAAGCCAATTTTGGATAATAGATAAAGGCAATGATGGTAATTTAGAGGACGGGAAGGAAGGTACGGACGTTATCTGAAGGCGCATGGTGGCTCGATCTTAGTCTCGTTCGCAATTACCGTACCGCGCTGGGCTGGCTTGGGTTGGGGTGATTAGTTATCGGGTGCCAAGCCATGCATTAACGGGCGGCTGGTGGCTGGCTGGCTGACTGGCAAGGCTTCGCTTCAAGCCAAAAGCTACAAGCTTCGGGGTTTTCAGGCTTTCTGGTTCTTTTTTTGCCATTTGGACGCTGTAGCTCGGATGAGGAGGCTTGAAGAATCCAATTGCTCTCGTGCCCTCATGCCCGCAGGCTCGCAAGCTCAAACATCATCACATCATCAACGCCTACCTGCATCTTCAGGGCCTCGCTTCGGGCTCTGGCTCTGGTTTCGGAATAGAAGCAGAGGTCACGCACGCATGCCACCATCTGCACGTTGCCGAGACATCTTTTCCTTCCTTCTTCCCTAGCTCTTCCGCCCCTGAGATGGCCTCACCGGCCACGTGAGCTGGCCCCTTTCGTCGATGGTGGCGCACTGGGCGCTTTTGGCGCACTTTGGCGCAGGTAAGCCCAAGCCTGTACATTTCTCCATCTTTTCCCACATCCTGTAATTCTTTTTCGTCCCTCCGCACCCACCTACTTGCGACAGAGCAAACCCAATCTTGGACAGAGGGTATTATTTTACCCACTGCCCTCAGAATGCAGGCAGGAGTTAGGTATTGCTTGCAGCAGCGGACAATCGTGCTCCGCCACTTGCTCACTGCTTCTTCAGGAAACAGGCAAATGGAGAGATCCCGATCGCCTGCCTTGATTTCGATTCAGCATCAGCAGGGGCCCTGGGAGGGAAGGTTTAGCGCCGGGGCGGCGACTAATGTACAGTACTGTTTGAACTAAAAAGTAATGCCCTGAGAGGTGCCGACCGAAGGACTCGGCACAGGGGAGCACAAGCCGCGGTTCGGGCCGAGGTGCTGGTCGCATGCTACTGTAGTATCAAAGATAAACATTGCGACGAACTCTTCAACTTCCGTTCGAAAAGTCCAGTTCAATGTCAGCATCGAACAAAGTTGTCGTCATACTCAATTCTTTGGATGGAAGTGTTGGTTTCCAGCAATACCGACAACCAAGCTGCGCCTGCCCGCGTTCCACAGCAGCGGCAGGGTTCTCGGCTCTGATCTTGTACCATGTGATATGTCGACACCGCTGTTCCAGCTCTTGCAGCAGACGCAGCTCGAGAAAAGCACCACGGGTTACACACCAGCTTCTCCCTCTGCCCAATGCCCGCTTCCAGAAGACGCCCTTTTGCCGCATAAAGGCTGCGTGCGGTATATGCAGTAGCTTTTGAAATGTTTCACGCACATGGTATGGCAGTTCGAGAGGGGCGGGTTGAATGGACGTGCGGTCCGCGGTGGGGGTTCTGGTGGGTGAGCAGTTGTGCTGACTACTGAAGCTGGTTCTAACAAAACGGTCGGTGAGAAGGGTAGGGACGCAGCCCAAGAACGCCATGGGCCATGGCGGATGCAGAGCATCGACGGGTGCCAGGAAATGGGTTGGCCCTTACGGACGTACTCCAATGATACTGCAACAATACTCCAACTTCCACTCTCGAAATCCAAAAGGAGTCCAAGCAGACGCAGGACATCGAACACTGACAAATACAAAGCTGCAGCGAGATGGCCAAAGCAACAACAACATGAATCGTATCGCTTTCGCATCGCTGCGCCTGCGCTGTGGGAGACAAGTCATTGGAGCAGCTCGCATGGGCAGCTCGTAAACCTAAGGCGCAGAGAGGTTCCTTTTCCGAGCTGAGCCAGTGATTGGACGCTCATGCAGTTGGTGTTGGAACGGTGCAGGAGAGGCCTCACATATCGGGATGCATTTCTCATGGGTGTCCGTCAATCGAATTGTTCGATTCAATAATTCTTGTTGGGGGCAAATTCAAGAGAAGACGAGGTACGTTGGTACAAGCTCCAAATCTCGACAAGCTCGATGCCAAGAGATTGACATTGACAGGGCCACAGCCTACAGGACCACGGGGCGCTGTTGCCGCTGCCGCCGCTGTACGCTCGAGCCATTCCCGCTGCCGCTGCGATCATCGCCGCCTTACCGCTTCTACCCTGGCGCCGAAATTGGCTGGCCAGGCCCCCCTTTCCCTCGCCGCTCTGTGAAGCCCTTTCTTTACCTAACCTAGTCTGGTCAAGCCCTCTCTCTAATCTCGTCACCCCTCACTCCTCACACTCACACTCACAATCAGGATGAACGCCTGCCCGCAAAGTTGCGAACTGGTTGCCGTCCGCTGTGTATCCCTTCACAACAGCAATAGCTTCCTTCACTCAACCCCAATCCAGCAGGTGCAACACCTCCGACCTCGGACGTTGTCTCGGAAACCCTCAAGAACTCTGCAGCAAGTTCCCAGAGCCAAGCCAACCTGCGAACGGGAGTCTCAGAGTTCGGGAGTGAAGCTGGGTCGGCAGCAAGGCGACCTACAGATCTGCCTTGTTCCTTCCTCAACACCTCATTACCCAAAGACCCCGGAACACGTCTTCTTTGGTCTGCATCGGTTTCGTTTTGATTGTGTTCATTGTTTCCTTCTGTCTGTGACGTCTGTCTGTCTACTGCAAGGCATCACGCGGTTATCTGCGGCGTAACGAAGCACAGCCAAACACCTTCGAAACGGAGGAGCCTTCCGGTCCCTGATCCCAATGGATGCACTTCATTTTCTTCAGCCATGCAATTCGGATTATTCCTCGCTCCGAATCCCATGCTTTCATCTTGGCAATCTCCAATATGTGGAGGGCTTGGATTGGTCTCTGACACATGAATGACCTCAAGCACGCAAGTTGGGAGATTTCATTCTCTAGTCTGGAAAAGCTGCGGGATGAAGAGGCCTCGGGTATGCATCATGAGCTGTGAACTAGGAACTTCTCCTGCCTGTGAAAGTCGTCCAGCCAGATGAATGCGATGTGCTTATCCGGCTATGACGGCGGCGAACGTCAGGTGAACACTTCTCCGACCCAGAAGATGAAGTGAGTTGTTCAAGTTGGGCACAATCACATGCCTCTCTATCTCCTTGGGCCTCTTTCCTTCTGCTCAGAGGCCTCGATTCGAAGCTTGATTGATGGAACGTTGACCCGGGCTTGGAATTCTGCAAGTGCGGTAAAGCATTCACCGCTGCGTGATGGCATGCAGGACGCCCCGTCCGCAGATGCGCTGGCCCTGTTAGACTGGAGCTCGTTGACGTCTCCCGTTGCACAAGGCTGACGAGCCCGTGCTTGGGCTTCTCCACGGACCTAGTCTCGCTAGCTCGGTGGGGGTTCTTCTCCTTAGCCGTGAGCTAGCTAGTATAGTCTGGTCACGAGCGTGCTGGTCTATCTGGGGTTGCACTAAAGGCTCCAGACCCGGCTTGGCTCTTGGCTTCAATCTTAGCTCCCTCTTAGTTGAGTTGAAGTGGAGCCTCTATCCAGTACGTACGGAGAGGGCGAGTTCTGGACGAGGAGGTGGCGATGGCAAGTGGATCACGTCGTCCTCACCGAGTCCTAATCGGCAATGGCGGCAATGGCACGGGGTATACCCATCTCTCCCTACCAGACTACTCAGTACCGGTGCTAGGGAAGACCCATGGTAACACAGCCTTGCTTACGACTCCTCCTAACCCCTATCCATCCCGTAACCAGTTCAGGATAGCTTCGCTAAAGCAAAAGAGCCGGTTTGTCTCGCGACCAAGCATCAATAGCCCCATCCGGCCTTACCGTGGCCAAATAAAATAAATCACCCATTTCCTTCCTTCCCAACCTCCTGAACCATCCCCCCGGGTCCCCTGAATCCCCATCCTCGCCGGACTCCGAACTGGCAAGACAATGTCTCAGATCTACCCTTGCTCGCTCCCCTCCGAAAACTGGCTCTTAAGTCCTGCGGTCTCTTCACCGCGGATCGACTAGACCGCTAATCAATGTCTGTCTGTCTCACTACGAAACCCTCTATTTTCGTGGCCTTGAGTGGTGTAGTGGCGTTGCCACCGATCACCACTCCTCAAGCTTTCCGCTTTCCGTTGACCGATAGTTGGTCCTTGGCGTCACGGAGATCGGAATCTGGGGAACTGAACTGGGGGAGCAGGAAAGAAACGTTACTTCCCCTTCTCTTCCTTTCTTTTCCTAGTTTGGGAAACTAAGATTACATGGAAGGATTGAGGGTTTGAGGGTTTGAAAGATGGAGAGGACGGGAGTTAGCTGGGCTGAGGCAACGTTACAGGAATTCATCTATAGGTAGGTAGGTTGTTTTCGAGATTGAATGAATCTGGATCTGAGCATGATGTTCCACGTTTCTTTTTCTGTTTTTTTAAGTGTTAAGTGTTGGAATCTAAGCGTGGCGTGCGGTGCGGAGGTTGGGTTCTGTCTGTACTGACCGTGCTTCGTCATGGAGGTCAGTATTAGGGGATTGAGCGGGGAGATGTTGTTCTTTCGTGATTTAGGTTCTTTTTATTGCGTGGTTATGGTATTGAGTCTGAATCTGAACCTGAACCTGAATCTGAACATGATGTTCCACGTTTCTGTTTTTTAAATGTTAAGTTTTGGAGATGGGCGTGGCATGCGGTGCGGAGGTTGGGTTCTGTCTATACTGTACCGTGCTCCATCGTGGAAATCAGTGTTAGGGTATTGAGCGAGGCATTGTAGTTCTTTCGTGTTTGGGTACTTTCAATGCTTGCTTTGGTTATGGCTATCGACAGGAAGTAGAGAATAGAATAGATGTGATTATTGGAAACCGGGTCTCTGTCAGAGTCGGTAGTTGGAGACAGTAGGTGTAAGCAGTTGGCGGCGTGATTTTTGTGTTCTGGGAATTGTAAGGTTTTTAGATTTTCTTGTTGTTTTCGTCGTTTGTGGTCAGGGGGTGTTGTTGTCATCTAGTGATGAGATTGTAGGGTGGTGATGAGTTCAAGGTGCTGTGGCGGTCGCGAGGTAGTGCTTTTGCGGCACCTGCTGCCCTGGTGCTTCTACCTTCATTGCCCAAACGACCGATCTTCCAGCAGCTTAAAACCGGAACAACCACATTCAGATGGCGGATTCGGGGTTGCTGGATCTATATCTTCACACAAAACAAGATCCTTTCTCGTTCAACATCGAGATTTGAGTCGTCTAGCAAGCCTGAGTTCTTGGGAAGTCGTAGTCTTCACTCATCGACTTCCTTCCCCCTTCCTCAATTTGCTCCTTCCTCACTCAACTCCCAATCTCTTGTCCATTTGTTTTTTTAAGAGGAATATATATAAATAAAACCAATCTGCATCTTTACACCCCAACGAGCTGGCTTATCGGGTTGGAGATGTGATTGGGAGGTTGAGTCGAGGGTACGAACCTTCCGTCTAGTAAGCATCTCTGAGATTATTTCCAAACAACTAGAGGAGTTTTATTGAGTTGGTTATCGATGAGGGAGGATGAGAGTAGGGTAGGGAAGGAAATTTCTGGATCTTGATGGTCTGTGACCGCAAAACTGGCTTTGAGCGGAAGATTTTTTGTTGTCACTAAAGCTGGAGTCAACATTTATCCTTTCTCTGCTATTGACAGTTAATGTGGTATTTACACAGTATTAATATTGCTGCATCTGCGTCGGTTCTCTGGAGATTGCGGTTTGATAACACTTTGATGGTATTGAGTATGCCGACGGTCGACTATGAGGGGAAAGAGCGAGTGTGCAAAATGCAGCGGATTAGATACCTTCAGTAGGCTAGTCTAGTCTAGATGCCATACTGTAATCCTCCGAAAGGCTATATAAACATAAGGATCCTCGAGCGTTCGTCCACAAAGGAGTGGAGACTTTTAATAGCGTTTTCTAGGAGCCGATCCGTCCTCTTGTCACACTTGTACACGGGGGTTGAGTAGCTTCATGTCCCTAGCAAGTGCTTACTGCGTGCTGGTAGAATCTTCTATTTCAATTTCTTCCTATTTTCTTTGACGAGGAACGCGTTGGATTAAAGATAAGAATTGGCAAATATTCTTGGTGCTACAACGCCTTTTGTTGTCAAAACATAACTCGAAAACTGTTCCCTTCAAGCATGTTAGAGCTTGAAATAGGGAAAGAACTCATGCTATTGCTTTTCCTGTTAAGTTCCCGTTGTCTCTTACTCTTGAAGAGTTGAGAGTAGTACGATGTGGGGTTGTTCTTTTAATGCACCCGAAAGCTGCTTTGTAGAGGCAATTGGTTGTTAGCATTTGTTTTAGACATTATACAAAATATTTTATTTATATATATATAGTAATGCTCATACTCAATTGTGAGTGTTTTCAAGATCGAGTCATTGATTCACCTTTCTTGACTTTACCGCTGTTCAACTTCTCCGTCCAAAAGGAAAGAAGTGCAAGACGTGGATAATGAGTTGAGATCTGGTAATTGAAAATAATAGTACTGCATTCTTCGCCTTAGAAGGTTATGAATTAATAAATTGTGAATCTTGATTAACTACAGGAATCTAAATTACTTCTGGTTGCCCCTCAAGCGAGACTTTCAATCATTCTTTTATTTTAATTTCTAAAGGAATTTTGACTTCCAAAATTGCGGACACGCAAAAAGAACTATTCATTTGACCCGGAAGCTATTAGACTAGTGCCTAGTTTTAAAAGTTAAATTGTTAAGAATAAATAAAGCTCCATGACCTAATATCCAGGTTTCGTTATAGTAAGTTTTTATAATTCTCTAGAAAAGTATTTCGTTTTTGTAGAGCAGTAGTCTATATAAGAAAAAGAATTGCCGTGGCGTTTTTGATCTAGGAGAATCAAACAAGATACAGAAAATACTATAGAGGTGCATTAGAATGACGAGTCGATGACTAATAGATCTTATGGACACTCCTTGAATACTTTAAACTCTTGTATAGAGACTTCATCTCAGAGAGGCAGGGGTTAACTGGATCTACTTCGTTATGGTTCCTGTTGTCAAGTTTATTTCAGTCTCGGATGAAATCTGTTGTCAAATTAAGATGGACCATGGAGTACTTCCTTGTCAAGTCCAAAGCAGCCTTTATCTGTCGTCAACCTCTTCTTTATGCTTTGTTTGTTCCGAGGAGACTTTCAACGCGGCCAGAGACGCATGGGACGTCCTTGATTTTGATTGTCTGAGGTATTGTACAGTTGTGATCGTAGTCTATTGTAGGAAGATCTCCTTACTATATACTTCAAGAACGGTGCCCTGATTATTGTTTCGGGAGAAATTTGAAACAGAAGTAATGTACGACGATTCTCGAATTCGTAGGCTTCAACTTTTCTTTTTCAAACAACTTCCATATACAGAAATGCTATCGAACGTTAACGAGATCTGCAACAAATAATCATGAGGGACAGAAATGATTTGCTTTCTTAGTATTTCATCTTCCAGAGTTTTAAGACGTTTATTAATTGGATGACTGCTGTAGCTATCTTGGATGATGCTGTTGCTGGGGTATGCTGGTTCCTGACCTGTTCGATACCTATATGAATGGACCGGGGGCTGTAAGGGAGTGGGCGGTTGAAAAGAAGATTGTAGAGGGAAAGGGAGAGAAAGATATTGAAAGCTGAATGTAACTACTTCGTCAGTGTGTCTGGAAAGCTCCTGGCCCTATTTATGATCTATAATGCAGCTTTTCGAGACCAAGAGAAGAGGAGTAGCTTATTAATAATGATAATGAGCATTTTGGCATGGGGTTTTCAAGAACTTCCGTAGGTTGAGGTGCTTCCATGTGAAGGAATGGACCCTGGGCAAAGCAGCGTTATGAATGAGAGGGTTGAGCATCGGGTTTTGGATGGTTGGGTTGTATTATAGAGAGAAGCTTTCAACAGAAGTTGATCAATGACAATGAATCTAAGTAATAGATGTCAAAACAGCACGAGAAATATAATTCAGTACACCAGCATTTTGCCTTGCATTCTGTTCTTACTTTTTCATGAGTTCTTGATTAATCTTAAATTTCGACGGGATTAGTCAATGATTGTGTACCCGAAAATATGGGGGTCGATTTCTGATAAATTGAGAAGAGAGTCGCTCGAACCTTTAGGTAATGAGATATAATCAGGAAATACTGGAGCATTGGAGCGCTGTGTAACAAATCCTCAAATTGAAAAGCGGGGATTGAACTTGAGGTCGTGGAAGGAGGTAAAAGTGAGCCCGTGTATAATCTTACAACCTGCGATATGCAACAAGAACGCGCTGATTGTCTTGCAAGTTGAAATGGAAATGAGTTCACACGCGAGTTTTGAAAGTTTTCTCTACATTCACTTCTATTTAAACTTGGGAACAAGAATGACATGATTTTGTTGCATGTCGCAAATCTCATAAAAAGCCTCAAAACTCAAAATTCAAAACTCATAAGAGCTCAACTCAAACAAGTTGAAGACTCGTAAGATTAAACCCAGCGCTCATCTCTTTGAGTAATAGGCTATCTCTTAATTCGACAAATGGTCTTCGACCTTAATTTCTGAAGCAGAGATCCACAACTTGTAAAACATGTAATTCGGTATGGGAATGTTCTCATGCCATTTTCCATTTCCATCTCTGGACCTGAGTAGCTGCTGCTTTAGCCTAGCCGAAGGTGAGCATCCTGAGTACAACCTGAACAAATGCTAAGTAAGCCTGAGCATACATTGAGGAGCGATTTGACATCCTCATGGGGGCCGATTTGGCTCCCTCGAACCCCGGTTACACTTTCCAAATTCTTCCCTTTGTTTCCCCCCTCAACCACAGTTTCCGTTTTGGCTCTCGTATGACCGGGATCCTTCCGTAACCATTTTTGTTCTACCTATAAACAGCTAATGCCTCCGACATTCGCTTTTATTTGGAGGAAAGACTATTTAAATACAAACTTTTCGTTGCTCTTTTAAATCGAGGCTTTAAAGCTTTAAAATAACTAATTAATATTATAATAAACAGAATTTTGTCTCGGAAAATACGGGTCCCCGAAGCCCTCTGCTAAAGGTCCAGAGCCCTACTCCCCCTGCCTATATATGGAACGCTTCCTGCCCACCAAATAAAAGCTCACCAGTGCATCCAAAAGGTGATCTACGTCATGACAGCTGCTGTTATAACTTGGAATTCGATGCATTAATCTTCTTTGCCATCTTCCACTAAATGATTACAAAGTCTTGAATCTCATACTTTCCTTCATACAGTCCTTTCATTGCTTCGCCATCCATGATCCCATGAGCATAGCAGGGGCCGCCGATCAAGTAATGCTGTCTATCTGCTTTCCTTAAAATGAATGGCGTCTGACCACCAAGAAGAATACAAATCAAGTCGCTTTCCTTTGCTTGAGCAGGAGCCAGAACTATATATCCATTCGAAGTGATGCAGAGCATGCGGTTATTTGAGGCCCTGACCACAGCACCGAGAAAAGCTTCCATGGCAGGACTCTCTTCCTGGGAGCTTCAGCACGACCCGACCATATATTGAACGTGTCTGCAGCTTGATCCTCTTCCGTTGCTCGCTCGCTACCAATTGCATCTGCAATCAGCGTTCTGGCCAACGCTTCCTTTCTACCACAAGTGTGGAAATAGGGATCTGAACCCTCTGGGATGTCTAGAGCTTTTTCAGCCCAACCTCGAATAACGGTCTGATGTTGAGGCACATTGGATGAGTAAAAATCAAGGCTACCTTCGAGGTCGGTGGCAGGCTCGCAAAGATCGACAAGAGTATCGAAAACAAACCCCTTCAGGATCAGTCTATCTGTACCCACAATTGTGTCCTTCGGCACGGTCGTCTCACCGCTAGCACGATAGAATTTTGCAACCTGGCCCCTAACGACCAACTTATGCTGAAATGGCCTTTCGTGATCTTCATCCGTCTAGTAGGACCAGTCCGGAACCCATGAAGGGAGAAAATGACAGAGATCTGAATCCTGGTGCATTACTGCACCCAATATATCGAGTGTTTTGTGCCTCGCCAAGAAGAATCTGACAACGTCTTTATAAACTTCCTGTGGTGGCAACATGTAGTCAATACCAATATCGCCTTGCTCAACGTCTGAAGAAAGGCCCAGCAGAGAGTAGACCTTATCTCGCGGATCCGTCGCTATACAGTAGCGGAATCGTTGCAGCAGATCTAACAGCTCCATTCGGTGTTCCCGTATCTTGCCTCTTTCGCCAATGCTCTCATCCTTCGGGAACATCCGTAACACATCAAACATTTGAAGGAAGGTTCGATAGACAATGTCAAGTGGTAAACCTTCTACGACTGAGTAGAAACCCTTCCAGCTTGCTAATGCACTGCCGCATTGGAAGATTACACGGCGAGACTTGGCGATTTCCTGGATTACCCATGACCTTCGCCACCAGCTTCTCATCGCGATCTCTACTATCTCATTGGCAGTCTCCGCCTCCAACATTGCTTTCGAAGGCGTGGCTTCTCCTGAAGTAGAGTTTTCTATAGCTCCCTGTCCGAGCTTTTCAACAGGAGTTATGTCGATGGAAGGGACGTCAGGCGTCGGCCCCCAGTTTTCGGAAGCGTGATCCACAAAATCGCTTGCAGATATCGAAGATTTCTGCCACAGAAAGCTCATTGGTGTCTCCATTTGTAGTCTGTATGAGAGATCCATTAACCCAGAATTCCCAATCAATGAAGCTCGAACATGTTTTGAACCTCCTCCATTGCGCTCTTCATCTATCTCCCGCAATATTGGATCCCAAGCACCCACTGCCTGTTCAAGACGCTGGTCCTCTCTGTCCATATGCAAAAGCAACTCTTTCAGCTTTGTGTATTGCTGCTGCAGTTCTCCGCATTGCTGCTCTGGTTCTTCATGTTGCCGTCCCAGTTCTTGAATCTGCCGTTCCAATTCTTCACATCGTTGTTCGATTTGCTTACGTCGTAATTCAAGTTCCCCCAAACCCTGAGATGCTATCACAGTATTCGATTGGAACTTCTGTAGGAACTTGTTCTCTTTTTCCAGTATTATGGTCAATTCCTTTTTAGAGATCGTCAATTCCTTTAAAAGGATATTTTCCTTGCTGAGGATCAATTCTTTTCTGAGCATTAATTTCTTGCCAAGGTCCAATTCCTTGCTGAGGAGTAATTCGCTAGTATTGATCAACTCCTTATTGAGATTCAGTTTCTCCAACAAGGATATCTTCTTGTCCAATAAAGCATTGCGGGTCTCCTGTAGGCTCATTTTCTCCTTTATTGCTTCCCTCTCAAGCAGATATTCAAAAGCAAGAGCTGTGTACTCCGCCTCATCACCTAGCCAGACTGTAGTTCGTTCAGCCGCTCTGTAGAACTCGCCCATAAACATAACTTGGTGGCCTCGCTCCTGGGCATCATGTTGATTAATACATATCGCATCAATCCAAAACGTGCGCGCTGTATCTTCCCAGCGCAGGTGTCGCAACGCGGATTCTAAGTTTGTGGTGACATTGAAGACATGTCCATCGAGGAATATTGGCAGTGTATCTTGCGCGTCACCCCAAACGTATGAGAGGGCTTCGAATGGTGGGCTGTCCTTGAGACTTGCATAGTGTAGGGTGCAATTGATAGGCGAAGAGAATGGGCCGGGCTGAATTGACACGAGGCGGAATTGTTGGGGTGAGGTTTGTAAGGTTTGATAGCGGAATGTGTTCGTGCTTTGCTCCATGGTCGGGCTGGCAGAATGTGACTGATGGGGAATGCTGTGGTGGAAGTTGAGTAGTGAAGTATAAAGTTCTGAGGAGATGGTGGGGCCATGCAGATTATTATTCAGGTAGCGAGGCTGTGCGTCTGCGTGACCTCTCACAGTGCACCACTCGCATGCGCGCTTAGTCAGCTTGTACATCTGGCCGTAGCAATCTTGGATATATGGAATCGGAAAGTACATAGTAGAGGCCAGGAGGGAATATCCACTTGAAAGGCCAGTATATTCTCATTGTACCAGTACGTCTGGAACATTAAAGAATAAGCAATAAAGTGTCAGAGATTGAGCAGGAGATTCGCCCTGTCTCTCAAGGTTATCTCAATGTACCAGGGACTTTGGAAAATTGATGCGGGATGTACCAACCATCTCACTATAAAGATGCGTGAGTAGTCTTGGTCTCGTCATAACATTCGTATCCAGCAGTGCCCACTGAGGTATGCACGGCTGTAAGTCTATCATAAGTCGTAACCAAGTCTTTCATCACTCACTGCTCCCAAACACTTATCCTCTCCACCAAACCCTCCATAGCAGCGCCCTCGTCCTCGAAGACAATGGGACTCCTCCACCCCTCCTCCGCATTCTTCATCTTCAACGCATCTAGAGTCTTCCTTTTCCTCTCTTGCGTTCCATCTCCATGCCACAAGGCTTCATACTCTTCCAAATCATCCTTCACAACATCAACCCAGGTGTTCCTTTTCCCTTCCCCTTTCGGCTTCCTCATCCACCACGCTAAACACTCTGCTGTGGCCAAGGCTTCTTTGTATGCCTGAACGAAAGCCACAACATCGGAGTATTCACTTTCTTCCTCGAGCTTCACACCAGAGAACAGCTTCAAGGTTCGTAATTTGATCCACTGACTTCCCCAATCAAGCCCTGCCCCCTCCCCAACATCACCCATCCACCTCAACGCCCTCAGCCACTCTCCGCATCCGCTCAGATCTAGCTCTTCCAGCCCATATAACCTTCCTGCCAGACGCCTCAGCACATCACTAGCTTCCCTGAAGTCATTATCCAGACTATGGCTGTAAAATCCTGTACCTCCGTATTGAACGTCCTTGCCGAAGCGGCTGGTGACCACGGCAGTTTTCGCATTCGGGGTTAAAGAGGGGACAGGCCAGAATGCCAGCGAGAGGTGCGTTAGTGTTGGAATGTGGCGTGTGAAGGCCAGTAAGCGGGGCCAGGAGATAGTGTTTGGTGGGTGAGAGAGGGAAAGGTGCGTCAGGTGTGGTATTGGTGGACTCAGATTCCTTGTCAGAGATTCCTCCCATGAGAGGTCGAAGTCGAACTGATCTTCGGAGGGCGGAGTAGGCTTTTGAACGAGGTCAGTGAGCTGTTTGAAGTTTACACTTCGCCCAATCGTGCCAGAGACGTCGAGGCGGAAGAATCCCTCATTATGCTCCGCTCCCACTCTCTGCTCCTCTTCATCCCCAGCTTCAGGCTCCGAAGTTGGGTGGATAAGAAGGTTCCTTAAAGCCTCAAATCCCACCCCTTCCTCAGGACCGTAAACAGCAATATAGCTCAAGAGCAGCATTCTCACCCCAACCGGCAGATCCGCCAGATTATTCCTCTCGTATTCCTTCACATAATCCCATTCCCTAGCCATAATTCGAAGACACATATCTTGCAATCTTCTCCCTTTCCCAAGTCGTTCACCATCTTGTGCCAGTCCCGGTAAATGGTCTACGTCACTCGGGAACACCCTCCCCTCCACTCTCCGAGATGCCAGGCTGGACGACGCATGCCGGGATTGAACCCACGAACTAGGAGGCGCAGGGCCAGCTGGTATACGGTGTCCGTTTGCGTCGAAACGTCGTCTATCTCGTGTGCGGGGTTTTGGCGTCGGTGTTTCGGGCTGCGATAGCAGTTGACGGATCTGCGGAGGCAATGTCTTTCCCGTCGCTATCGAAGGCGCTGAGCCAGACGCCTGAGATATAGATGATGTCTTTCGGAGAGAAGATATGAGGTCATTTACTGTGGGTGCGGCATCGTTGTCTGTGTTGCGCTCGAGATTAGCAATGGTATTCTTTTGAAGAAGGCGGGGGTGGGGTAGAAGCATACTATTCGTCGAGCTGGCGCTCGAGGCTGTTGCAGGTGATTGTAGAGAGGGATGGACGGTGCTTTGCGGTTTCGAATATTGGGGTGTGAATCGTTTCTTTGGCATTAGGAGGTTGACGGCGGGTGGTGATGTCGATGAAGTGGGAAAGAGAGGAGAGACTCGAGACATGAGGTTGCCTGGGACCTCGCTTGGCATGTCGCGCCAGACTTGGACATCCGCCTTGAGTCATCACTTGAAATTACTGTATCAGATCTAATTTCATATTCATTTAAGCTCTTCTGAAACTTCAAGACGAAGACTTGAGAATTCCACTACGCTACACGTTAGGTCGTTTGCT
>Ga0302325_10016313_pt1 | contig 15747 bp, 19 predicted proteins | sample Palsa_T0_2_FD_201948 | JGI IMG/M metagenome (GOLD analysis project Ga0302325, IMG submission 201948) | Peat permafrost microbial communities from Stordalen Mire near Abisko, Sweden - Palsa_T0_2 | ecosystem: Environmental > Terrestrial > Soil > Palsa > Peat permafrost | place: Sweden: Abisko...
CGTTCGGCATCGGTCGCCGCCCAGTCGGCGAACGCCCGCTTGGCGGTCGCGACCGCCAGCTCCACGTCGGCCGGAGATGCCGACGGAACCGTGCCGGCGAGCCGCTCGGTCGCCGGGTTGACGACCTCGAGCTCCTCGTTGGAGGCGGCGGTGAGCCACTCGCCTCCGATCAACATCGATGCCTCCATGGGCAGCCTCTCCTAGTCGGTTGTCTGCACGGTGCTCTTTGACAGGAACAGGCGACGGCGCGCCTGGTACTCGTCCGCCGCGACCTCGAGCCACCGCTGTGAGGACCCCGACAGCCCCTTCTTGACCTTCGCGGGCACGCCCGCGGCGAGCACGCCGGGCGGGATCTCGGTCCGCTCGGAGACGACTGCGCCGGCCGCGATCAGCGAGCCGGCTCCGATCCGCGCGTGCTGGAGCACGACCGCTCCCATTCCGATCAGCGACGCGTCCTCGATCACGCATCCCTCCAGCAGCGCGCTGTGGCCGACGGTCACGCGAGCGCCGACGATCGTCGGCAGCTCGTGCGCGCAGTGGATCACGACGTTGTCCTGGATCGAGGTCTCGGCGCCGATCTCGATCCGCGCGGCATCGCCGCGCAGCACCGCGCCGAACCAGACGTTGGCGCGGTCGCCGATGTGCACGTCGCCGATCAGCGTCGCGGTCGGCGCCAGGTATACGTCGGCGCCGATCTGGGGCGTGACGCCGTCGAGGGTGACGATCGTTGCCATCAGCGAGCCTCGAATTGTGGCGGACGGCGCTCGCGCACGGCGGCCAGGCCCTCGCGGTGGTCCTCGGTCGCCAGCAGCGCCGTCTGCGCAAGGCTCTCGGCCACGATCCCCGAGCGCAGGTCGACGTCGGCGGCGAGGTTCAGCAGCCGCTTGGCGGCGCCGAATGACAGCGGCGCGCGAACGAGCATCCGCTGCACACGGCGCTGCGCGGCCTCGCGCAGCTGGGCCGGGTCGCCGGCCAGCTCGCTGAGCAGACCGGCCGCGTGGGCACGCTCGCCGTCCAGCTCATCGCCGCCGAGCAGCAGCTCACGTGCGCGCGCGAGGCCGAGCAGCTTGACCAGCCGCGTGACCCCGCCGTGGGTCGGCACCAGCCCGACCGCGCCCTCGCGGAACAGGACCCGCGTGCGGGGCGTGCCGATCCGCCAGTCGCAGGCCAACGCCAGCGCCAGGCCGGCCCCGGTGACGACGCCGTCAACCGCCGCGACGACCGGCTTCTCGAGCCGCTCGACCGACTCGATCAGCGCGGTCAGGCGGTGCGAGACGTGGCGGTAGGCCCGCGCGTCGTGGAGCTCGTCGAAGCTCCCGAGATCGCCACCGGCGCAGAAGTCGCCGCCGGCGCCGGTCAGCACGACCGCGCGCGTGCCCGGGTCGCAGGCGGCCTCGTCCAACGCACGGGCAAGCTCGTCTGCAAGCGCTGGGTCCAGCGCGTTGCGGCGCTGCGGCCGGTTCAGCGTCAGCCACCGGACCTCGTCGACCCCTTCTGAGAGCAGCGTGGCCTCACCCGTGCTTGACCTCATCCTGGCAATACTATATCGTAGCGCTCGTCAGTCAAGTGTCACATCTAACGGTCGCGCTCGATTGAGGAGAACAGCGCCGATGCCTTCACCCACAGCGCAGGAGCTCGCGCCCCGCACCGAGGACGAGGTCCGTGAGCGCCTCGCGTCCGGCAAGCTGATCGAGGGACTTGCGCACATGTCGCCTCAGTACCTGACGGGGATCCGCCGGATCCTCACGGTCTCGGCCGACACCGAGCTGATCTCGGCGCCCGCGTACCTCCGCGCCGCCCAGCACGCGCCGGCGCTCAACAACTTCGGCTCGGCCATCTCGATCATCCAGGACGAGCTCGCGCACGCGCACATCGGCTACCGGCTGCTCGCCGACCTGGGCGTCCCCCAGGACGAGCTGATCTACGAGCGTGAGCCAGGCGCGTTCAAGTACCCCTACGCGTTCGATGTGCCGCTGGACTCGTGGTACGAGATGGTGCTCGCCAACGCGCTCTATGACCAGGCCGGGTTCGTGCTGCTCTCAGACGTGCACCGCTCGAGCACCTTCGGCCCCTGGAAGCGGGCGCTGGCCAAGGTCGACAAGGAGGAGACGTTCCACCTGCGCCACGGCCGTACCTGGGTCAAGAAGCTCTCCGCCGACGCCACCGACAAGGCGCGGCTGCAGGCGTCGCTTGACTGGATGTTCATCCTCACGCTCGAGTGGTTCGGGCTGCCCGACGCACGCAAGACGCACGGGATTCAGCTCGAGTACGGCTTCAAGGGGATGTCCAACGACGAGCTGCGCCAGGAATGGATGGCCGCGGTCGTGCCGTTCATGCAGGAGGTCGGGCTGAGCGTCCCCGCCCACCACGATCCCGAGAGCGACCGCTACGTGATCGACTGCCCGTTCCCGGCGCGGTTCGACTCCGAGGCCAAGCGCTGGCTGCTGGACGAGGGGCCGATCGGCTGGGACGAGGTGATCGTGCGCTGGAAGGACCGCGGGCAGATGAACCACGACTACGTCGGGCGCCTGCAGAAGGGCTACCGCGAGCGGGCGGCGATGGCGTCGTGAGCGTCGCCGCGCCGCTGATCACACGAGCGCAGGCCGCGTCCGAGGCGGCCGCCGCGCCCCCACTCGATCCGGTCGCGGCCGTCGAGGCCCGGCTGTGGCAGGCGCTGCAAGACGTCGAGGATCCCGAGATCCCGGTGTCGGTCGTCGGCATGGGCCTGATCGTCTCGATCGCCTATCGCCCGGCGGACGGCACCGTCGACCTGGAGCTGACCTACACCTCGATGGGCTGCCCGGCGATGGAGTTCATCCAGGACGACATCCGCGACCGACTGCTGGCCGAGCCCGATGTCGACGCGGTCCGGATCGAGGTCGTCTGGGATCCGGTCTGGACCCGGAGCCGGATCCGTGAGGACGCCCGCGCGCGGATGCGAAGCCTGGGGATCGTCGCATGAAGCCGCGGACGACCGTGTGGGAGGTGTTCGCCCGCAAGGAGTACGAGGAGCCGCTGCACCACGTCGGGACGATCACCGAGGACGACGAGGACCTGGCGCTCGTCGCCGCCCGCTCGATCTACGACGAGCAGCCGTGGATCCAGATGATCATCATGCCCCGCGCCGAGATCAGGGAGGCGATCCGGCCATGACCGAGTCGACGATCGACGACGCGACCCAGAGCGCCGCACGTGCGGCGATGATCAGCTTCGTCGGCTCGCTGGCCGACAACAAGGCCGCGCTCGGCCGTCGCTACGGCGAGTGGGCGATCAGCGCCCCGACGCTCGAGTCGGCGGTCGCGGCCGCAGCGATGGCGCAGGACGAGCTCGGCCACGCCCGATCCACCTACCCGGTGCTGAAGGCGCTCGGGTCCGAGCTGCCGGACTCCGATGACGCCGTATCCGGCGGCGGGCGGCGACTGGCGCTGCTGGACGCCGAGCTGCCCGACTGGACCTCGGCGATCGCCGCGAATCTGCTGGTCGACGGCGTGCTGACGACGTTCGTCGCCGCCTGCGTGGACTCGAGCGTGCCACAGATGGCCCAGCGCGCGCGCAAGATCCTGCAGGAGGAGGGCTCGCACCGGATCCACGCCGAGGCGTGGGCCAAGCGGCTGTCGCGCTCCGGCGAACGACAGGTGTCCCTGCTGGTCGCGCGGCTGCACGAGACCTGGGAGCAGGCGGGCCGCTGGGCCGGTCCAGATGACGACCCCGGCACGGTCGCGGCGCTCGAGGCGGGGATGTTCTCGGCCGCGCCGTCGGCGCAGCGGGCGATGGTCCGCGATTGGCTGGCGGCGCTGCTGTCGCCCGAAGGCGTCTCGATCGAGCTTCCGGAGCCGACCGACTTCTCCCGGTGGGACGCCGACACGCGTCGGTGGGAGCCGTGACCGTCTCGCAGCCGCCCGGCTGCCCGTTCTGCGAGTCCACCGACGGGGAGCTGGTCGGCCAGTGGGGCGGCCAGCTGGTCACCGCCCAATGGCGATGCCGCGCCTGTGGCTCCTACTTCGAGGCGATCCGAAGGGACTTCGACGACGATCAGGCGGCCGAGCGGTTCGCGGCGGCGCTCAGCCCGTCGAGCGACCGGAAGTAGTCCTGGGCGACGTCGTTGTAGACCGCGTGACGCTCCACGAACACGTCGTGGGCCGTCGACCGCGGCCAGCGGGAGGGGAGGATCGACTCGGGCAGGTCGGGGTCCAGGAAGGGGAACTTGCGCCACTCGTGGACGAGCATCGTCTGCGCGCAGAAGACGGCTTCGGGCGTCTTGGGGCGCATCCCCCGGAACCGAGCGGTGAACGCTCGATAGGCCTCGGCGACCTCGTCGAGGTCCCAGGCGTCCCTGAGCAGCTTCGCGGGGTCTCCGATCGTCCCGAGCCTCGCCGTGAACGACTGCATCTCGGCGACCGAGCCTGGCGCGTCCGCGTCGCGCAACTCCTGCTCGCGTTGCACGTGCGGCGAGATCCAAAGCCCGCCGCCGAGCGACCCGAACCCCGCCCACGCCAGCTGCGTGCGCAGCTGATGGCGCACCTCACGCCGATCTTCGGGGACGCGCAGGATGATCAGCAGCCATTCGCCGTTCCACTCCCACGACTCGCCGAATCCGTAGATCCGGGCGGCTCCGGTGCGCAGCATCCGCTCGGTCTGAGCCGTCAGGCGGAGCCGGGCGCGACGGCCGTGACGCTCGCTCGACAGCCAGCCGCCGGTGACGCTGCGCGCGAGCGCCTGGCGAGCGGCCTGGGGCTTGTACCCCAGCGCGCCGAGCGCCGAGATCAGCGTCTCCTGCCAGACCCCGTCGGGGGCCGACAGGACGAACTCGCCGAGCGTCGTCAGCAGCACCGAACGCGCGGCCGGCGGACCGACCGCGCGACGTCGCAGCTGATCATCTTGCTTCACGGGTGACGCTGTGCAGACATGGCGTCACCATCTTGTCACGCCCCGGGCGAGCGAGCCGGCGGCTCCGCCCGGGACCGCTCAATATGATCGCGCCACACCGATGTCGTCGACCGAGCTGTCAGACCCCGCTCGGATCCGTATCCGCCACCGGGTCGAGTGGCTCGACACCGATGCGGCCGGGATCTATCACTGGAGCACCGTGATCCGCTTCGCCGAGACGGCCGAGGCGGCGCTGCACAACGCGCTCGGGATCACCGAGCTGACGTTCGGCTCGACGCCGCGGCTGGGCGTCTCGTTTCAGTTCACGCAACCGTTGCGGTTCAACGACGAGGTGACCGTCGACTTCGCGGTCGAGCACGTCGGCCGATCATCGGTGCGCTACGGCATCGTCGTTTCAGACGATCACGACCGGGTCGCGGCGACGGGCACGATCACGACCTGCCTGGTCGACGCCTCGATGAGCGCCTCGCGGCCCTGGCCCGAGCACGTTCGGGCCGCGCTGGCGGGCGCGGGCGCGCAGGCCGGGCGCGTCAGCGCCGGAGCGGCCGCACCGCGATCGTCACCCGACTGAACGCGCAGAGCGTCCCCGCGTCGTCGCGCAGCTCGATCGACCACACCCAGTAGTCGTCGGCGCGGCTGCGCGGCGTCGCCTCGGCGTGGAGCGTCGCTCCCTCGCGGACGGACGCGATCACGGTCGTGTCGTTCGAGAGACCGCTCGGCATCAGGCCCTGCTCGAGCGTCACCAACGCCGTGCCCTGCGAGGCGATCGCCTCGGCGATCGCCGCCGGCACGCCACCGTGCAAGCGGTTCTCGGCGCCCAGCAGCTCGGGTCTCACGCGCACGCGAGCGCGGATGATCCCGTCCTCGCCGAGCCCGTTCCCGACCGGCTCCAGGCCGTAGACGGCGTCGAAGCTGCGTCCGAACGGAACGACCGGCTCGAACCCATAGGGCTCGTGCATCCAGCCGGAGGCCGGCGCGTCGGCCATGCTCAACCGGTTCCCACCGCGGGCGCGATCGCGAGCGCGATGCTGCCCGCGCCCTGCAACGACACCTCGAACCGCTCGCCGCCGGAGATCGCGACCGCCGGGATCGCCGACCCGGTCATGATCACGTCGCCGGCCCGCAGCTCGTCGCCGGACAGGGGAATCTGGTCGGCCAACGCGCGCACGACGTCGAGCAGGTCGCCGAGCGCCGCCGCCGGGTCGATGTCGCTCTGCGGATCGTGGCCGTCCCGAACGACGCGCAGTCGCACGGCGCCGAGGTCGGCTGCAGCGGCCTCGGAGAAAGGGCCGAACAGGAACGCGCGGTGAAACACGTTGTCGGCGAGCAACTGCTCGATGTCGCTCGCGTCACCGAGGTCGACGATCTCCAGCGCGGGCGCCACGGCTGCGATCGCCGCCTGCACGGTCGTCCGGTCAGAGCCGGCCGGCACGTCGGCGCCGACCCGCACCGCCACTTCGGGTTCGAACTTGGCGTTGCGCCAGTCGTCGATCGACAGGCCGTCGGTCGTGGTCATGCCGCTCGCCAACGACGCGTTCGTCAGAAACCCGGTCAACGGCGCGGCGATCGAGGCGGCCCGCATCGCCTGCGCGGTGCCGAGCCCCGCCTTCCAGCCGACGCGCCGCTCGCCGGCCGCCACCCGTGACTCACGCAGCTTGCCCTGGGCCGCCATGCCGGCGACGATCCGCGGGTCCTCGGTGTTCGCCTGCATCGTCATCGCGGCGCCAAGTATGGGCGATGCACACGCGAGCGGCCCGGCTGCGCTGACGCGACGGTCGGGCTGAAGCCGGTGCCGTCGCCCGGCGGGGAACTTTTTGCGCCGCCTCGGTGCTTAACCTTCCCTGCCGTCTCAATAGTCGGCCCGTTGTCTCAACAATCGGCCAACTGTCGCCCGCCGCCGGGGTCAGGCGAGATCAAGCCCGTGGCGGCGCGCTTGCTCGAGCGCCTCGGGGTAGCCCGCATCGGCGTAGCGGGCCACCCCGAGCGCGGGGTCTGAGTGGAACACGCGGGTGATCTTGCGCGCGGCGAGCTCTGAGCCGTCGGCGATCACGGTCATCGCCGAGTGGATGCTGCGACCGATCCCGACCCCGCCGCCGTTGCCGATCGCGACCCAGGTCGCGCCCTGGGCGGCGTTCAGCATCGCCGACAGGACGGGCCAGTCGGCGATCGCGTCCGAGCCGTCGCGCATCGCCTCGGTCTCACGCGACGGCGACGCGACCGAATGGGGGTCCATGTGGTCGCGCCCGAGCGCCAGCGGGCCGATATCGCCGCGAGCCACGAGCTCGTTGAACCGGCTGCTGACCATCTCGCGCTCGCCGAGGCCGAGCCAGCAGACGCGGGCGGGCAGTCCCTGCTCCGGCACACGCGCGCGGGCGAGCGCGAACCACTTGGCCAGCGACTCGGTGCCGATCACCTCCAGCGCCGCGTCCTCGGTACGGCGCAGGTCCGCGGGATCGCCGCTGAGGCAGATCCAGCGGTACGCGCCGACGCCGCGGGCGAGGATCGGCCGGACGTACTCGGCGATGAAGCCGGGGATCTCGCCGGCTTCCGGGCAGCCCGCGAGCTGCGCCTGGGCGCGCAGGCCGTTGCCGTACTCGAACACGATCGCGCCGCGGTCGCGCAACGCCAGCAGCGCCCGCGTGTGGGCGGCGAGCGAGCCGCGGACGGCGGCCGCGTGCGCGGGTTCGCCGGCCGACGCGGCGGCTCGCGCCTGGGCCGGCGACCAGCCTGCCGGGACGTACCCGCGCAGCGGATCGTGGGCGGCGGTCTGGTCGGTGGCGATGTCGAACGTGACGCCGTCCGCGACCAGCCGCGGCGCGATCTCGGCGATGTTGGCGACGAGCGCGACGGCCCGGCCGTCGCCGCCGTGCTCGAACTCGGACAGCGCCTGCGCGTAGTCGTCGGTGACAACGTCGACCCAGCCGTCCCGGGCCCGGCGCGCCGCTCGTTCAGGGTCGACTTCGACGATCAGCCCCCGGCCGCCGAGGTTGGCGATCGCCAGCCCCTGGGCGCCGCCCATCCCGCCGAGCCCTGCGGTCAGCACGCCCCGGCCGGCGAGCGAGCCGCCGAAGTGTCGGCGGGCGACCGCGGCAAACGTCTCGTGCGTGAAGCCGAGGATCCCCTGCGTCCCGATGTAGAACCAGGACGCGGCGGTCATCTGGCCGAACATCGTCAGACCGGCGGCCTGCAGCCGTGCGAACTCCGCCTCGCCCGACCACTGCGGGACCAGCATCGCGGTCGAGATCAGCACCCGCGGCGCGTCCGGGTGCGAGGGCAGCACCGCGACCGGCCGGCCCGACTGGACCAGCAGGGTCTCGTCGCCTTCGAGCCGGCGCAGCGCGGAGACGATGCGGTCGTGATCGGCCCAGCTGCGCGCGGCGCGTCCCTCGCCGCCGTAGACGACGAGCCGCGCGGAATCCTCCGCGACCGCGGGGTCAAGCGTGTTCATCAGGCAGCGCAGCGCGCCCTCCTGCTCCCAGCCGCGGCAGCGCAGCTCGACGCCCTGGGGCGCCGGCTCTCCGACGCGGGCCGTCGCGGCCGCGACCGGCTCGATCTTGGCATCCATGGATCCAATCCAATCACATTGGATTTTTGGATACGATCTGACGCCATGCCCGTGTCCCCCGCTCCGGCGATCCGCACCACGAACCTCGCCGACGAGATCGCCCACCGCCTGCAGCGCGACATCCTCGAAGGCCGGCTCGCGCTCGGCGAGCGCCTCGCCCAGGACGAGCTGTGCGCCCGATTCGAGGTCAGCCGGACCCCGATCCGCGAGGCGCTGGCCAAGCTCCAGAGCTCCGGTCTGGTGTCGCTGCGACCCAACCGTGGCGCGATCGTCCGCACCCCACCCCGCCGCGAAGTGCAGGAGGTCTACGAGCTGCGCGCCGAGCTCGAGGGGTTCGCCGCCGAGCGTGCCGCGACGCGGATCGACGCGCTCGGGGTGCGGCGGCTGGACCGCGCGCAGGAGGACCTCGCCGCCGCGGTGTCCGGCCTCGATCCGGCGACCGCGGACGCCGGCAGCGAGCTGGCGGCCGCGATCGCCGCCGCCAACGACGCGTTTCACGACGTGATCCTCGCTGCCGCCGACAACCGCACGCTGCAGCGCGACGTGCTGCGGCTGCGTGGGTGCTTTCCCAAGGACCACGTGACCGAGGCCGTGCGCAGCGTCGACGAGCTGCTGACGCTCAACATCGAGCAGCACCAGCGGATCCGCGTCGCGCTGGTCGCCAACGATGGGGCCGGCGCCCGGCGGGCGATGACCGATCACGTCGCGCACGCCGGCCGTCTGCTGGTCGAGTACCTCGACGAGCGGCGGTTCTGGGAATGAGCGTCGGCGAGCTGCCGGCGAACGCGGCGGTGCTCGGGGCGGGCACGATCGGTCTGTCCGCCGGCATCCTGCTCGCGGCCCACGGCGTCCCGGTGACGCTCGTCACGCGCCGGGCGCAGGCGGCCGCTGAGGCGCCCGGCGCCGTCGCCCTCCGGCTCGCTCGGTTGACGGAGCTCGGCGCCTTCACGCGCGGTCAAGCGCAGGTCGCACGGGAGCATCTCAGCGTCGGCGTCGGCCTGCCCCACGGGGAGTCGTTCGCGCTGATCCTCGAGGCGGTCGGCGAGCAGCTCGCGCACAAGCGGGCGGTGCTCGCGGCCGCCGAGCCCAGCCTCGCGGCCGACGGCGTCCTCGCCACCACGACCTCGTCGCTGCCGCTGGCGGAGCTCGCGTCGGCGCTCACCGCTCCCGAGCGCTTCGCCGCCTGGCACTTCTTTCATCCGGCGGACCTGATGTCGCTGGTCGAGATCGTCCCGGGCGAGCACACCACGCCGGCCGTGCTCGCGCTGATGAGGGCGTGGTCCGAGCGCCTCGGCTGCCGGCCGATCGTCCTGCGCCACGACGTCCCGGGGTTCGTCGCCAACCGGCTCCAGTACGCGCTGCTGCGTGAGGCCTACGCGCTCGTCGAGGCCGGCGTCTGCGGGTTGCACGACGTCGACACGGCGGTCACCGCCGGCCTCGGCGCACGCTGGGCGGCGCTCGGCCCGTTTGAGACGATGGACCTCGCCGGCCTCGAGGTCCACGCGGCGGTCGCGTCGGCGCTGTTCCCGCTGCTCTGCGACGCCGCGCAGCCGCCGGCGCAGCTCACGCGCGTGCGCGCGAGCGGGGCCGGCGGCGCGCGGGCCGGCGCCGGCCTGCTCGGCGACTATCCGCCGGCGCGGGTCCGTGAGCTCGAGACGCGGCGCGACGAGACCTTGATCGCACTCCGGGGGCATGGCTGAGCGCGCGTCGCTCGTGCTCGGCGAGCGACCGGTGACGCCGGAGGACGTCGTGGCGGTGGCCGGCGGTCGACCGGTGGCGCTGGGCGCGAGCGCCCGCGCGACGATGGTGCGGACCCGCGCCGTGATCGAGCGCGCGCTGGAGCGGGGCGATCCCGTGTACGGCGTCACCCGCGGCGTCGGCGCGTTGCGGACGGTGTCCGTCGACGACTCAGACCAGGCCGCGTTCAACCAGGCCCTGCTCGTCTCCCACAGCGTCGGTCACGGCCCGCTCGCACCGCCCGAGCTCGTGCGAGCGGCGATCGTCACGCGGGCGGCGGGCCTGGCGCTCGGCTACGCCGGCGTGCGCCCGGTGGTCGCCGAGGCCCTCTGTGCGGCACTGAACGCGGGCATCACGCCGCGGCTGCACATGATCGGCTCCGTCGGTCAGGCCGACCTCAGCCAGATGGCCGAGATCGGGCTCGCGCTCACCGGCCAGACGATCTCCGAGGACGAGTTGCGCGGCGCGGGCCTTGAGCCGCTCGTGCTGGCCCCGCGGGAGGCGCACGCGATCCTCAACGCCAACGCGTTCACGGTCGGCACGGCCTGCGTCGCGCTGCTGCGCGCGCGACGCGCGCTCGACGGGCTCGAGCTCGCCGCCGCGCTCTCGTATGAGGCGGTGCTCGGCAACGTCGACGCGCTGCACCCGGCGATCGGCCACGCCCGGCCCTACCCTGGCGACGAGCACGCGCGGAAGCGCATCGCCGGTCTGCTCGCCGGCGGCGCGCTCGCGCAGGGACGGACGGCGCCGCGCGGCCTCCAGGACGCGCTCTGCTTCAAGGGCCTGGCCCAGACCCATGGCGCGGCCCACGACGCGCTCGCGCACCTGCACCGCCAGCTGTCGATCGAGCTCGATTCCTCGGGCGACAGCCCGTTCGTGCTGACCGACGAGGACCGGGCGATCTCCACCGGCGGCCACGAGATCGCCCCCGTGGCGCTGGCGCTCGACCATGCGCGGCTCGCGCTGGCCGGCGCCGTGACGATCGCGTCCGAGCGGATCCAGAAGCTGCTTGACCCCCGTTTCACCGATCTGCCCACCGGCCTGCGCAGCCGGCCCGACAGCGCCCACGACGGCCTCGCGATCGTCGGCCACGGGGCTGCCTCGCTCGCCGCCGAGGCCCGGCTGCTGGCCGCGCCGGTGACGCTCGAGCAGCCCACCTCGTCGATCGCCGAGGGCATCGAGGACCGCGTCACGATGGCCCCGGTCGCCGCCGCGCGGCTGCACTCGATGAGCGGCCTGATTGCGCGGCTGGCGGCGGTCGAGCTGCTCTGCGCCGCCCAGGCCGTCGAGCTCCGGGGAACGGTCGCGGCGCTCGGGACCGGCGCGTCGAGCGCGTACCGGCTCGTCCGCCGGAACCTGCCGACAGGTGACCTGACCGTCGACGCCGGCGAGCGGCTCGACCAGCTCGCGGTTACGCTTGAGGCCGAGCCAACGTCGGAACCGCAGCCAGAGTTCGTCGCGACCGGCGACCACATCCTCGAGCCCGACGTGCTGGCCGCGCTCGCCACCGCCCCGGGGCCGCTCACCCCGGTGCAGTGCGCCGACCGCGCGCGCCGGACCGCGGCGCTGATCGATCGCTCACGCCTGGACCGCGAGGGCGCGGGCGAAGCCCTGCTGCTGTGGCGCTCGGACAGCTCGGAGGCGTGGCTGAACCTGTGGTGGGAACCCCGTGACACCGGCTACCACGACCATGACGGTTCCTGCGTCGGCGTCCACGTGATCGACGGCGCCGCTCGCAACGAGGCGCTGATGTACGGCCGCGAGCGACGGGTTCGCGAATACCGCGCCGGCGACTCGTTCTCGTTCCCCAACGACGGAATCCACCGGATGGAGCACGACCCGGGAGCGATCACGATCCACGTCTACTCACCGCCGATCCGCGCGGTGGGCCACTACGAGCTTGTCGACGGGATGCTCCAGCGCACTCCGTGCGGGCCCGACGATCCCTCGCCGCCGAGCGACGCGCTGCTCGCCGCCGCGCGGTCACCGGCGTCGAGCGGTTCGAACCCGCTGTCCGAGTGAGGGCTTCTGGGTGGGTCAAATCCGGGCCGCGTTCGCTCGTCTGAGCCCAGTCCCATCAGCGCCCGCTCGCGCGTGAACGCGCCACCGACACGCGCGCCCAGCCGCGCGCCAACCTACGCACGCCCCCAGCCGCGCGCCAACCTACGCACTCCCCCAGCCGCGCGCCAACCTACGCACGCCCCCAGCCGCGCGCCAACCTACGCACGCCCCCAGCCGCGCGCCAACCTACGCACGCCCCCAGCCGCGCGCCAACCTACGCGCGCCGCCAGTCGCGCTTTTCGACCTTAGATGCCCGATAGCCGGAACAACATCGAAATACGCCCCCGGTGGCGGCGCCGGCGCGGCGGCCCGCTCAGGACGCGAGCGCAGCCGCGACCAGCGCTGCCGCGGCGGCGCGCTCGGGCCCCGCGATGTCCGGATCGTGATCCATCTTCACCGCCAGGCTGGCGCCGTCGTAGAGCATCTGCAGCTGGCTGGCCAGCAGCGCGGGGTCGGGCGCTCCGGCCTGGGCCGACAGCTCGGCGAACAGGCCGCGGATGTCGGCGCGGTAGGACTCGGCCGCCAGGTCGATTCCGCCGCCGGGGGGCGCCTCGGCCGCGGCCATCGTGAACGCGCAGCCGTGGAACGTGGGCCGGTAAAACAGCTGCGCCTGGGCGTCGAACACCGCGAGGATCCGCTGCACGGGGTCCTCGCCGGCGGCGGCGACCGCGGTGCGCAGCCGCCCGAGGATCACCTCGTGGCGATGCTCGAGGTAGGCGCGGATCAGCTCCTCCTTGGAGCCGAACGTGCTGTACAGCGAGGCCTTGGCGACCCCGGCACGCTCGATCACGCGGTCGATCCCGACCGACTGCACGCCCTCGGCGTAGAACAGCTCGGTCGCGGCCTGCAGCAGCCGTTCGCGGGGCGAGCGCTTGACCACGGCGGGGCCGAGCGACGGCGTCGAACTGGTGGGCATCTCGTCCTCCTATCGGGTCGCGGGGCAGGCCGCCGGGGGGCGGGCTCGGGTGCGGACGACGCGGAGCGTCATCCCGGCGACAGTGAGCGCCGCCAGCACGATCACGGCACCGCCGAACTCCTGCGCAGTGTGCAGCACGGTGCCGTGGACGACCAGGAAGCCGGCGAGGATCGCGGGCAGACCCATCGCCAGGTAGCAGATGATGTAGGCGACTGAGATCACCCCGGCGCGCTCGGTCGGCGCCGCCAACGGCACGATCGTCCGCAGGCCGCCCTGAAAGCCGCCACCGAAGCCGGCGCCGGCGATCGCGGTGCCGATGAAGAAGGCGACGATCGAGCGCGAGCTGGCGGCGAGGAGCACGATCGCCACGCCTGCGATCACGAGCGAGCTGCCGGCGATCGAGAACGTCCGCGGATCGACCCGGCGAAACACGAGCACCGTCAGCGCGCCGCTGGCGGCCAGCACGAACAGCGAGCCACCGCCGAGGATCGTCGAGTCAGACCCGGAGATCAGGGCGGTCAGCGACGGGCCGAGCGAGCCGTAGAAGCCCGCGAGCGCCCAGACCGCGACCAGCGACGGGGCAGCGATCGCCAACGTGCCGCGCACCCGTGTCGGCACCGCGATCGTCGGGCGCAGCGACTGAAGCGCTCCGGGCTTGCGGGCCGAGGTCTCGGCGATCATCGCGACGCCGACCGCCTGGATCAGGAACGCGCCGAGCAGTACCAGGTAGACGAGCCTGGTCGGCGACGGCAGCAGCTGGACAAGCAGCGCCGACCCGAGCGCGCCGCTGGCGGTGCCGCTCATCGCCCCCGCTGCGTTGGCGACCGGCCCGCGTCCGGGATGAAGGTCGACCAGCCCGGCGCCGATCGCACCGACGGCCATGCCGGTCGCGAGGCCCTGGAGCACCCGCGCCAGCAGCAGCACGTCGAGGCCGCCGGCAAACGCGAACAGCAGCATCACCCCCGCCTGCATGACGAGCGCACCGAGCAGCACCGGTCGCCGGCCGACGTGGTCTGAGAGCGAGCCGAACACCAGCAGCGACAGCAGCACCGCGACCGCGTAGACCCCGAAGATGACGGTGATCATGATCGTGCTGAAGCCCCACTGCGCCTGATAGGTCGCGTACAGCGGGGTCGGTGCGCTGGAGCTGGCCAGCAACATCAGCAGGATCGAGGTCAGCAGACCGAACGCAACGGTCGGCGACAGCGTCCTGGTGCCGCGGAACGACCTGCTCGTGCTGTCGAACAGCGTCCTGGTACTGCGGATCGGGGTCGGGAGCGAGGTCATGGCACCTTTCGTACAGAACGGTCTGTCTAGTGCCAAAAGCCTAGCAGACAGACAGGTCTGTCTGCTAAGACGGACAGGTCTGTCTGCTAGGACGGTGCGGCGCCCGACGACGCGGCGCCCGACGACGCGGCGCCCGACGACGCGGCGCCCGACGGCGCAGCGCCCATTACTCCCGCGCTGCGCCGGACGGCGCTGCGCTAGCGATCCCCGTCGACGACGTCCTTCGCCTTGTCGGCGATGTTGTCGACCGCGCCCTTGACTGAGGACTTCGCCTGGTCGGCCTTGCCCTCGCGCCTGAGCTTGTCGTTGTCGGTCAAGCTCCCGGCGGCTTCCTTGACACGGCCCTTGGCTTCGTCGATGTTCTTGTCGCTCATCGGTATTCCTCTCGATCGTGGAGCGCCGGTGGGCGCCCAACTGAGCGGCTGCCCCAGTTCGCTGGCCCGCAAACAGCCGGCTGAGGATCACGACTCAAACGACGCACGCGCACGGCAGGGAACGGGGAGAAGCTGTTCGCGCTGCGAACCGGCGCAGTCCGCGATCGATTTCGGATCGCGGTCGATTGGTGCACGGCGCGCGGATACTCGATCGCGCCGGGCAAGTCGCCGGTGCGACGGAGGACCGATGCCCTCCGTCGCGGCCGGCTGAAAGTCGTCCTAGATCGTCTGGACGTTGGCGGCGGCGGGACCCTTGGGGCCCTGCTCGGCGTCGAAGCTGACCTTCGCGCCCTCGGCGAGCGACTTGTAGCCCTCGCCCTGAATCGCTGAGTGGTGGACGAACAGGTCCTTGCCGGAATCATCGGGGGTGATGAAGCCGAAGCCCTTGTCGTCGCTGAACCACTTCACGGTTCCTGTAGCCATGTGAACATTCCTCCACTTGTGTGCACTGCGAAACGCGGAGGAGCTCAAGAGCAACGACTGCGGAAACGCGGGGCACTGCGGTTACAGCCGCGCGGATTTACGCGACCTGACCAACAGTCTAGCCAGGGGCGCGGGCCTAGGTGCTACGGTCGGATGGGTGCGGGTGGCGATGCAACCCGCGAGGCTTTCGCCGCCGACGCTGCGAGTCTCCGTCCGATCAAGTCACACCGCGCCGGCGGGGAAGGAAGCTCATCTTCGTGAAGACCACGCGTGAGAGGGCCGAGGAGAAGCGCCAGGAGAAGCTTGAACAGGTGCGCGAGCAGGTGCAAAGCGGATCACTCGTGATCCGCCAGATGACCGACGAAGAGCGTCAGCGCTATCCCCTCGTTGCCCCTCGGCCGCGCCGCTCCGCCTAGCCGGCGAGCTCACCGGCGATG
>Ga0302325_10016317_pt1 | contig 15745 bp, 12 predicted proteins | sample Palsa_T0_2_FD_201948 | JGI IMG/M metagenome (GOLD analysis project Ga0302325, IMG submission 201948) | Peat permafrost microbial communities from Stordalen Mire near Abisko, Sweden - Palsa_T0_2 | ecosystem: Environmental > Terrestrial > Soil > Palsa > Peat permafrost | place: Sweden: Abisko...
CAGGCTGTCGTAGGTATTGTAGGACTCGGGGTAGGCCTCCACACTCAGCTTGAAAATTTCGATGGCTTCTCTGGTTCGTTTCTGATGGAGCAGCAGGTAACCGAGGCTAATGAACTCGTCCTCGCTGAAGTCGTACGCGTCGGGTTGTGTGGCTTTTAACTCGCGGTATTGTTTGACCGCAGCTTCAATGCCGCTGGCCTGAATTGTGTTGAAGAGCACTTCGCCAATCAACGGGCGAGCGGCGAGAGCTTCGGTGCGAGTCAATATCGCGTCCAGCGCGACTCTGGTATAGAGCTGGCCTGCATAGACGACGGCGTCGATCTTTTTGGTGTTGGCGATTGCCTCCAGCGGATTGGCGTCGAGCAGGACGAGATCGGCGATTTTTCCTTGTTCAACTGTGCCGAGATCTTTTTCCATGCCGAAGAACAAGGCTGGATTCAGCGTGGCGGCCTGCAACGCCTGCATCGGAGAGAGGCCGGCCTGCACGAGAAGTCCCAGTTCGTCATGGAGACTGAAGCCGTAAAAGGTATATGGATTCTGCGAATCGGTGCCGGCAAGAATTCCCACGCCCGATTTCTCCATGTCGCCCACCACTTGCAGGTACTTTTCGAATTCCTTTATGCTGTAAGCAAAATCCTGCGCAGTGCGGTCGCCCTCCAGCTTTGAGGGATCCCACGATCTCTTCATACCCTGCGGCATGTATTTCACCCGCGGATCGGCAAGAAACGCCGGGTCATTTCCGTAAGCGAACATGCGCAGCAGCACAAGAGTTGGACACTGCCAGGTACCGTTGCTCTTGAACACGGCAGAGAGGGCGGCGACTTTCGCCGGGCTGTAGGTGTCGAGCATCTCCCGACCCAGGGGCGAATCGTGCAGCCCTTCAAATTTGCCCTTCGATTGGATAGCCGCGAAGTCAGCCTGTGCGGCTTGAAACAGTTCTTCGCTGCGCGTGGAACTGGCGGGAAGGACGCCCACCAGATGCTCAAAGCTCTTTTGGCCGGCGCGCGATCCCTCTTCAGCGGTGACGGTGACCGGGAGATGGCCCTCGAACGGGATCCCTTCCTTCTTCGATTCGTCGGCGATGTCGAAGTAGAGATCGCGGGGAAGGAACTGGTAGACCTTCACAAAATCCGCGCCGTAACGCTTGGACATCGCCACGGCCTGACGCGCCTGCGCTTCATTTTTGACAGAGATCGAACCGGGCCAGTAAGGATTGGGGCCATCGATGATCGGGCTTGCGATCTTCATGTGCGGACCCAACAGGCTTCCGGCCTCGATCTGCTTGCGCCATTCGTGGTGCTGAGGCTGACCCCACATCACCCTCACGCCGGTGACGCCATTGGCGATGAATAGCGGCAGGTAGTCCTTGTAATTCAAATGGACGTGCATATCCCAGAGGCCAGGGATGAGGAACTTTCCCGTGCCGTCGACAACGTGGGCGGCCTTGGGGACAGCGATCTTTTCGTCGGCGCCGAGGGCAGCGATTCGGTTGCCGAGGACGACCACGGTTGTGCCGGGGCGTGCGGGGCCTCCAGTGGCATCGATGACCGTGACGTGGGCGATGACCAGGGGCGCTCGGTCGATGGGATTTTGTTGTGCCGCGAGCGCAGATGAGATCGCGAGACAGAGAACAGCGCTGAGAACGTTGCGGGCGGGAATTCCCATTGTGCCGAACCTCCCAAACATTCGAGGAACCCGAATCTGGCGGGGGAGACTGCAGGAGAATTGTACCCACGAAGAATCGATCTGCGTCGATCGCTGCGTTCCCCTGACGTTGCGGTCCGAGGCCTACGCAAGTCAGGGAGTCGGACAAGGAGTGCATTTCCGGAAAGCTTTTGCAAAGGTTCGAGGACACGGGTGGCTTGCATTTCACACCCACCCCGGCTCTAACTTCAAAGATAGCCGAAACGGTAACGCGAAGGTCGGAGTTACGGTTGGACTCTCATGACCCGTTCCCGGTCGAGGATCGATTTCGCAACGGCGTTTTTGGGTCCGAATCCAGGTAAGTGCGCACCTTCTAGAGCTGATTCTCTCTTAAAGCCAAAGAAAGACTCCGATTTGAAGCGCTACAAGTGAATCCATTCCCCACGAATGAGTGCAAGCGAGCCCAGCGCGACGAAGAGCCATAGAAGGATTCCCTGAACGAACGGGCGAACGCCCACTTCACGGAGAGTCTTCATGGAGAGTCCGGTTCCAATCAGGTAAAGCGTGACGGTCAGGCCGATGTTCCCAAGATGCTTGAGCACCGGATAGGCGGGCCGGAAAAAGTGGACATAGGTATTGAGAACAGTCGCGAGACAGAAGAAGAGAATGAACCAGGGCCATTGAATGCGCGCCTTGCTCTTGTTTGCCATTGCGGTTCCGATGGAAAGCGGTACGATCCAGAGCGCGCGGGCTAACTTGACGGTGGTGCCAACAGTAAGTGCCACTGCTCCGTACTTTGCTGTCGCGCCGACGACGGAACTTACGTCATGAATGGCGAGCGCCGACCAAAGGCCAAACTGCGTCTGTGTCATATGCAGGACTGTCCCGATTTCCGGAAATGTCAGCAAGGCAACTGAGTTCAAAACAAAAATCGTTCCCAGCGAAACGGCGATCTCCTCCTGGCTTGCGTTGGTGATTGGGGCGATTGCGGCAATGGCGCTACCGCCGCAGATGGCGGTGCCGGTCGAGATGAGATAAGAGACTCTTTGCTTGACTTGCAAGAATCTTCCCAGCCCCCAACCCAGGACCAAGGCGATGCTGATGCTGCCTGCTGTATAGATGAACCCTGAGCGTCCCGCTTGCATGACCTGCTCTAAATCCATACCAAACCCAAGGCCGACCACGGATGCCTGGAGGAGAAGTTTGGAGAGTTTCTTCGCCTCCACATGGAATGGATGAAGAAATGAGAATCCGTAGATGAGACCACCAGCCAGCGCCACCGGCGGCGACACCAGGCCGCTGGCGGCGAGGATTAACCCAATGAAGAATATATTTTTGGACACACAATCAGTTTCGCTGTGGCATACGTCTGTGTCCAAGCAGAAGTTATCATGCCCTATTTGCGAATCTTATCGGCTCATGCAAATCAAGAACTTGTGGTTTCCGGATGGAGCTAGTTGCAGTCCTCGCACGTGCGGTGAGGAGTCTGCGAAATTCAATGGCCACGCCCTGCGGCTCAAGACCGATGCAGAGGCAACGCCCGTTCATACGCAGCTGACGCGATAAGGACGAGCGTTTTCGAGAAATGACTTGGTCTTGATCTCGCAGCTTCGCGCTGGACCTTCGATGAAACCCCATGCGATCTTCTGCTTTTCCACGGCCTCCGCGATGTGCTCCTTGATGCTGCTGATCGGAGTGGGATGGACACGGGAGTGCTCTTGACGAAACTCCCCCAAGAGCCGAGAAGCCAACAGACTAGGGCAATTGTGCCGGAACAAGGCTCAGCAGGAGATTCACCCGCTGCGCCGCAATGCTGGCCGCCGGGTGGTCCTCAAGGAGATCCCGCCCCGCAAAGCGTCTATAGAGATTTGGCCGGCCTGCCGCGGCCACTTGCACGAGCTCCACGGACAGCGGCTTGTCGGGGATGCGTGCTCCGAACCAGTGCGGGTCGTCGCGCTGCGCCCATGTAACGAGCGCCAGCACTGCGTCTTCAGAATACGCCGGAGCCTTTGGTGCGCCCATTGCCGTGTCTTGCGTATGCACGGTCTGCATTGCTGTGTCGTTGCCGTACAGCGTCGCCGTCGTGTGGCTCTTTGGGTCAACGTACATTGTGATTGCGCTCCAGCCGAGCGGCTGATAGGGAAGGTTTATGGGGAATGCGGCAGCCCGGTTGTTCACCACCTCGTCGCGGTTGGATTTGGCTGCGGTGACGGGCAAGGTGTAGACGTAGTCGTTGCCGCGCACAGGCTCGTGGCAACCCGTGCATTCGTTCACGAAGTCCGCATCCTTGCCATAGGGCTTCAGATCCATGCCGCGCCAGCGGCCCCAGCCCCATCCTTCAGTGTCCTTATAACGCTTGGCACCTTTCTCCATAAGTTCGACCTGCCAGAACTTGCCGGGGTGCAACAGTCCATCGGGGCCCGGCTCCTGCAGCCACGCAACCTTGGCAAAGCGAGTTCCGTCCGGCCAAGGCGAGATGTTGCCCGAGTACGCCGCCTTTACTGCCACGTCATTTCCGAGGACGAAACGAAAGGTATTATTGTCGCCGCGGTCAGTCGTACTGATCGGCTTCCAGCCCTTGAAGCTGGGATCGAAGGGAAATCCGTTAAACTCCGGCTGTACCATCGCCAGAGAGATAGGCTGATGAGCCAAAGGGGAAACAGAATCGGGCGCTTTGCCAGACTGGTTTGGAGCGGGAGCCCACAGCATCAGATACGCCTTCAACGTCGCCAACTCTTCGGGCGTTACCTTTGCCTCGGGATGCAGCTCAACGAACTGGGGCAGAGGCATAGCGCCAAGCTGGATCATGTTCACTGCCTCGTAAAGCGTCGCCTTCTGCAAGGCAGCAGGCATGGCGCCCAGCGTCGAAAAGTTGAGGCGCTCACGCGCGGTAAGAATGTCGTGTCTGACTAGCCAGTAGCCAGGCACAATTTGGTCGAACCACGACAGCCGCCGCTGATCCGAGTGGCAGCTGTAACAGTCCTTTTCGAGAATGTGCTTAATTTCAGGCGGGGCCTGCAACTCGGCAGTCGCAGGCTTCGCTGGAATACTGGGTCGGAATACCTGGAGTGCCGTAAATACGATCACTCCAGCAACGATTAGATTGCCGACAGCGCTCATCTTGGACATATGGCAAGTATTGCCGAAGCAAGCAACTGCGTCCAAACACAAGTACTCATGCCCTATTTGCGAATCTTATCGGTGCAACAAATTATGAAGGTAAGAACATACTTGGCGCACCATCAATGTGACACCCCTTATATCATCACCGCGGCAGTTCCTTGCTGACGAACGCGAGCTTGTGAGCCTTCCCATCCTCATCCTTGAGGTAGATCGAACGCCCGACGACAGCGAACGCCACATTTTCATGAATCGTTAAATGTAGAGGCTTATCCCGTACTCGCGGGTCGGCATGGTAGATGTAATGGCTCCCGCGAAGCGTAAAGTGGGTCACGTCTTCGTAAAACGACCAGGGGACGCCTGGGGGCATCACCACCGCGGTGCGCTGGAGATGGCTGTCCATGCTCACAAGGACACAGCTACGCCAAGCTGCGTCAGGAATTTTCTCGGCCAGCGACGGCACGGCAAGCAGCGAACAAACCGCGACGCAGATGAACGGGCAAAACTCTCGCTTCACCATGGCGAATATGCTACACCCGCCAAATTTCACGAAACAAGCAACGATCTCAGCCGGGTATGGTGTTTCAAGTATGTCGTTACCATCATGAATGTTTGGGTTTGGACAAGGTCAACTGTAATCCTGCGCGTGCGGAAACGAACCGGCGGAACTTAACGGCCAGGCCCTGCGGCTCGGGGCCAGTTGCAAAAGCGATGAGAAACTGGCGCTTGATCCGCAGTCCTTCAACCTCGACAATCTTGAAGTTGTTTCCGAGCCTCATATCCTTCGCAATGGCCCAGCGTGAGACAAAGCCGGTCCCCAACCCCGCTTCCACGGCAGACTTGATGGCTTCAGTCGAATCGAGCTCCATTACAACCTGCAATGAATTCCGTTTGACGCCCTGCCGTGCAAGTGCCATTTCGATTACGTGTCGCGTGCCTGATCCGCGCTCTCGCATGAGCAGGGGAATTGAGGCTAATTCAGCACAGCTCACCGCAGGGCGCTCGGCCCATTCATGCCCCGTGGACGCGATAAGTACCAGCTCATCCTCAAGAAATGGTTCTGTCTTGACCTCGCGGCTGCGGGCTGGGCCTTCGATGAATCCGAGCGAAATCTTCTGCCTCTCGACGGCCTCAACAATATGCTCTGTATTGCCGCTGACTAGGGTAGGGTGAACACGAGGACACTCCCGGCGAAACTCTCCGAGGAGCCGAGGTAACACATACTGCGCGATGGTTGTGGAGGCGCCGAGGGCAAGCTGCCCGGAGTGTTCTCCGCCGAGCGCTGCAATCTCATGTTCAGTCTGGACGAGAAGTGTCTTGACCTGTTCGCAATAGTCAAGAAGAACCTGTCCTGCCGCCGTTAGCGTGATGTGCGCACCTGTGCGATCAAAGAGTTGAACGCCAACATCCTCTTCAAGCGCCTTGATCTGGAGGCTTACTGCGGGCTGCGTGAGGTACAGTTCTTCGGCGGCCTTGCGGAAGCTAAGCTGCTCCGCAACTGCCCGGAACACCACGAGACGGAAATTTTCTAGGCTTGCCATTCGATGATTCGAACCTTGATCTGCGGCTAGATGTACCGGCCAGTTCGCATTGGCCACGTGTCAAGTGGCCGTTACAAAACAGCGCTCACGGTTGGTTCAGCAACTCCTTGTGCACCAGTTCGCAGAGCTTCATCGTCAGCGGATTGCTCATTCCGTAGTAAACGAACTGGCCCTCCTTCTGGCGCGTGACGATTCCCGCCGATGACAGCAGAAAAAGATGTTTCGACACATTCGATTGGGTCGCGCCTGTTGCGGCGACGATCTCGCTGACCGTGAGCGGCTGAACACAGAGCGCCTGCAGAATCTTCAGGCGCATGGGCTCGCCCAGCAGGCGGAATTGCCCCGCAACCTTCTCAAGTTCGGCGTCCGTAAGATCCCGCGTAGTATTCGCTCTTGACATATATCACTGAATGATCATATATTCACACAAAGACATGATCGAAATCAAGTGCAAAACCATCTCTCCCGCCGCACTCTTCGAGCTTTCAGGTGCCCGCGACGCGCATGAATTGCTGGATGTACGCACCACCCCAGAATATGCCAGCGCGCATATTCCGCGCGCGAGATTGATTCCGCTCAACGAATTGAATGTCGAAATGTACCTCAGGCAGCATATGCCTGGTACACCCATCTATGTTGTATGTCAGGCGGGAGCGCGGGCGGCGAAGGCCATCGAGCAGTTTGAACACGCCGGATGCGGCGACGCAATCCTGGTGGAGGGCGGTACGCAGGCGTGGATCGACGCCGGACTTCCGGTCCACCGCGGCTCCCGCAGCGTGCTGCCGATCATGCGTCAGGTTCAGATTGTGGTGGGTTCGCTATCGTCGGCGGGTGCAATCTTAGTGCTCGCTGTAGATCGCTGGTTCGCGGTGGTTCCGCTTTTCCTTGGCTGCGGGCTGCTCTTTGCGGGCATAAGCGGCACCTGCGGAATGGCCCTGTTGCTGGCCAGGTTGCCTTGGAACCAAGGGCAGAGTCATTGCGCTCACTGCGCAAATCAGGAGTAAGAAAATGAAAGCTAAATGCAAAATCCTTATTGTGGGAGGCGTGGCAGGCGGTGCCTCTGCCGCAGCGCGAGCGCGGAGGGTCGACGAATCGGCTGAGATAACCATCTTCGAGCGCGGCCCGTACATCTCCTTTGCCAACTGCGGTCTGCCCTACCACATTGCCGGCGAGATTGAGGACCGCTCCAAGCTCCTGATCATGACGCCGGAGAAGATGTGGACCCGTTCGCATGTCGAGGTTCATGTGAACCACGAGGTTCTGTCGATCGATCGGCCGGCCAAGACCATCCGTGTGCGTAACACTGACGGGTCGGAGCAGGATTTCTGCTACGACAAGCTCATCCTGAGTCAGGGCGCAAAGCCTATTGTGCCCGCAATCCCCGGCGCTGACCTGCCCAATGTCTTTACCCTGCGCGACGTCCCCGACATGGATCGCATCCTGGCATTCCTCGATTCGCGAAAGCCGGGGACGGCGGCCATCATCGGTGGTGGGTTCATTGGCCTCGAAATGGCCGAGGCCTTTCACCGTCGGGGCATCAGGGTTACTGTGATCGAGAAGCTTCCGCAGATACTTCCATTGCTCGACCGCGATATGGCATTGCATCTTGAGAACTGTGTTCGCGGAGATAAGTTCGCCGTCATGACCGGCGCGGAAGCGAGATCGTTTAGCGCCGAGGGCGTTGAGCTGACCGATGGCACATTCGTGCCCGCGGAACTCATCCTGCTCAGTGTTGGCGTTCGTGCCGAGGTCGAGTTGGCCCGGCGCGCAGGGCTCGAGATCGGCGTGACCGGGGGCGTCAAGGTGACTGCCCGCATGGAGTCTTCCGATCCGGACATCTACGCTGTCGGCGATGCCGCTGAGACCACACACATGCTTACCGGCGCGCGCACACGGATTCCACTCGCCGGGCCTGCAAACCGTCAAGGGCGCATCGCGGGAGCGAACGCGGCGGGCGGGCACTTTCTTTACACCGGCGCACTGGGAACCTCGATTGTCCGCGTTCTCCACATGACGGCAGGATTCACCGGCCTGAACAGCGTGCAGACTGCGAAAGCCGGATTTAGCTTCTTCACCAGCGTCACCGTTGATCCTAACCACGCGGGCTATTATCCCGGCTCAAGCCCAATGAGAATCAAGGTCGTCGCAGAAGAAGGGACCGGGCGTTTGCTGGGCGCCCAGATCGTAGGGGAGGATGGCGTTGACAAACGAACCGATGTGCTTGCCACCGCGATCGCTGGCAAAATGACCGTCTTCGATATCGAAAGCCTCGACCTGGCCTATGCGCCGCCCTTCGGCTCGGCTAACGACCCGGTCAACACAGCCGGCTATGTTGCCGATCACATTGTGCGCGGCGATGTGGCCCATCTCACCTGAGGACTGGAAGCCGAACGGCGAATTTGCGCTCGATGTGCGCGAATCCGGCGAAGTGGCGGAATCTGGCATGCTTCTCAATGCCGTGCATATTCCCATGGGTGAACTCCGCGACCGGCTTGGCGAGTTGCCGCGCAATTGCAAAATCCTCATCTACTGCCAGAAGGGGCAACGCGGCTACCTCGCCGCCTGCGCGCTGAAGGGCAGCGGCTTCGAAGATGTTGCCAATCTGCGCGGCGGCTTCGCGCAGGCAAGGCTCAACGGCTTCTGATTTCTGTTCAGCGATGGAGCAGGCTAACGAGGGCTTCACTTCATCCAAAACGGCTGGCCTCTGTTTTCGTGAGTGATCAATCGCCAATTACTCGTTGGGAAACGGATCGGTGCCTGTCGGCTTTGGTTTACTGCGGCCTCGCGAAAGCTGAGCTGCTCCGCAACGGCACGGAAGACCACGAGACTGAAGTTTTCGAGGCTCGCCATTCGATGATTAGAACACCGCTTGTGGTGGCCGATGTAAGCGGTGTTGAAAGGGCGGGCCAGAATCGGCGGCGGCTATCAAGTGCGGCACGGCAACTTCTGCAATGGCTAACTCGATCTTGATCTCGGGCGGCGCGAGGAGCGAGTAGCGAATCAGACAGTCGTGCACGGAACCCGTGAGGCCTTCCTTCTGGTCTTCCGTAAGGGGGATGGGGGCATACAAAATGCACGCGGAAGTTGCCGAGCCTGGCGGGCTGTTCAAGCTTCCTGCACAGGCAGCGAGACGTATACTGACCCCGAGCCAGCGCGGCAATCTCGGGAATGTTGTTTTATATCAGTTGAATTGTCTGGACGGAAAAGCTCGTGATTCCTGTTCCTGCAAGAGCTCCCGTTTTGTAGCCTTCCGTCGACGTAAGATTGCTACCGCCTTTCTCTCTGAGGCGCAGTGGTCTGCAGCAGGAGAGCCTCGATGACCGCCGAACTGATTCACCGCCTGCACTTCGCCTTCACCATCACCTTCCACTATCTCTTTCCCCAACTCACCATGGGCCTCGCTCTGCTCATCGTGGTGCTCAAGTCAGTTGCTCTGAAAACCGGCAGCGAGAAGTGGGACCGTGCCGCCCGCTTCTGGGGACGCATCTTCGGAATCAATTTCGTCTTCGGCGTTGTTACCGGCATTCCTATGGAGTTCGAGTTCGGCACGAACTGGGCGCGCTTCTCTCGTCTCTCCGGCGGCGTAATCGGTCAGCCCCTGGCCATGGAAGGCGTATTCAGCTTCTTTCTCGAGTCGGCATTTCTCGGTCTCTTTCTCTACGGTGAAAAGCGCATTTCCAAACTGATGCACTGGTTCTCCGCCGTTATGGTCTTTCTCGGCTCCTGGATATCCGGCTTCTTCATCATCGTCACCGACGCATGGATGCAGCATCCCGTCGCCTATGACCGTCTTCCCAACGGTCAGTTTGAGGTCCTCAGTTTCTGGCAGCTTCTCCTCAACCCCTGGGGCCTGCTCCAATACATGCACAACATGACCGGCGCCGTCATCACCGGCTCTTTCGTGATGGCTGCTACCGGCGCCTTTTATCTTTTGGAGAAGAGGTTGGATGAATATGGCCGCATATTCCTCAAAGTTGGTGTCATTGCCGGCGTCATCTCCTCCATCGCAATCATCTTCCCCACAGGCGACCTCCACGGCAAATACGTTGCCCGCAATCAGCCCGCCGCTATCGCTGGCATGGAAGGTCTCTTCAAAACCGAAAACGGCGCGGGCATGATCCTCATCGGCCAACCCAACGAAGAAACCGGGCAGATCGACAATCCCATCGTCGTCAACGACCTGCTCAGCTTTCTCATCTACGGCACCACTAAGGCCGAAGTCAAAGGCCTCGACCAGATCCCCCACGACCAGTGGCCCACCGCATTGCCGCTCCTCTACTACGCCTACCACATCATGGCTGGTCTCGGGACCTGGTTTGCCCTTCTGATGGTCCTCTCCGCCTTTCTCCTTTGGCGCGGCCTGCTCTACAAATCTCGCTGGGCTCTCTGGGCGTTGCTGCTCAGCTTTCCGCTCCCTTACATCGCCAACACCGCTGGCTGGATGACTGCTGAGCTTGGCCGTCAGCCCTGGCTCATCTACGGCCTTATGCGCACCAGCGAGGGCTTCTCCAACACTGTTTCCGCCAGCAACGGGCTCTTCACGCTCATCGGTTTCATGGGACTGTACACGCTCCTCGGCCTGCTTTTCACCGTCCTCATTTACCGCGAAATCAGCCTTGGTCCCGAGCCTCAAATTGTAAAAGCAGTTCACGCGGACTAGTCATCGCCGCTCTCCATAGGGCCCTCACACAAGGAGTTTCCCCATGATGGGTTTCACCTGGTTCTGGCTGGTTGCCATAATGATCGTCGGCTATGTTGTGCTCGACGGATTCGACCTCGGCGTCGGCGTACTCCATCTGTTCCTCTGCCGCTCCGAGCTAGACCGCCGCACCACCCTCGCCAGCATCGGCCCCGTCTGGGATGGCAATGAAGTTTGGCTTCTCGCTGGCGGCGGCACGCTCTACTTCGCTTTCCCGCTCCTTTACGCCTCCGCCTTCAGCGGCTTTTATCTTCCGCTCATGATCGTGCTCTGGCTCCTCGTGCTTCGCGGCATCACCGTCGAACTCCGCAATCACATAGACGTCGGAGTCTGGCGCGCTTTGCTCGACGGAGTCTTTGGTCTGGCCTCCGCACTGCTCGCAATCTTCTACGGAGCCGCCCTCGCCAACGTTCTCCGCGGTGTCCCGCTTCAAGCCGACGGCTACTTCTTCCTGCCCCTCTGGACAAACTGGCGACCCGGCCCCGCTCCAGGCATCCTCGATTGGTACACCGTCATCGGCGGTCTGCTTGCCCTCATTGCCCTCACGCTCCATGGCGCTCTCTGGCTCACCATCAAATCCTCCGGCGACCTTTCCCAGCGCGCCAGCCGCATCGTCACACCGCTCTGGTTCCTGCTTGCGACGCTCACCGTAGTCAGCCTCATCGCCACCATCGCCGTCCGCCCAGCCAGCCTCGTCAACTACTATCGCTATCCCTTTACCTTCATCGTCCCCTTCGGCGTCATCGCCTCTATGACTGGCGTCTGGCTTCTTAATCGCAACGCCCAGCCGGTCAAAGCGTTTCTATGCTCTTGCCTCTATCTCTTCTTCATGCTTGCCGGCGCGTGCTGGGGCCTTTATCCCACGCTGCTCCCGGCCTGCGCCGGCGCCGACCGCGACATCACCCTCGTCAAAGCCATTTCAGGGCCGCACACTCTAGCCGTCGGTCTCGCCTGGTGGCTCTTCGGCATGGCCCTCGCCGTCGGCTACGTCGTCTTCGTCTATACAAGTTTCCGCGGCAAGGTGGACCTCAGCACCGCTGCCCACTAAGGAATCGTGGACAACAGTTTGATTGGCTCACCGGGAATTTGCGGCAATCTCAATTCCCGTGTCGCCAAATCTTCTGCCGGGGACGCTGACTTTATGCTCGGAGAAACCACTAGTTGTGCGGTCTTATTCTGTACTGACAGATGCACAGATGTTGCGAGAGCACTTCAGAGTGCCGGGTCTATGAGGTAGCACTTAGGAGGCCTGGAGTTCTCGGAATACTGTTTAGTCTTCGTGCATTGTCCGTGCGGAAGACGACAAAACGTCTGGGATGATTGATATCGCTCAATCGTGGATCTGAAGAGCCGTCTTTTGCCGGAGCGGGATACGCACTAACATGATGCTGCTTCGCACTTCCCGCGACAAGATTCTGCCGATGCTGCTTTATTCTTCGGTTGTGCAGGATGAGCGCGATGATCGGCGATGGCCAACGGGGATGGGAGAAACCCCATAGCGTGGCCAGATGGCAACTCGACAGTAGGGCCAGCTACTCATTCGAACAATGGGATGGGCCTTCCTGGACCTCGACCAGTACATCGAGAGTTCTGCGGGAGCAACAGCACGATCCAAGCGCGCGTGAGCAGCCGGATAACTCGTGAACGGCAGCCGAATTCTTCGGCGTTTCCGAGTCCCGGGCCTGTCGTACGGAGTGTGCAAAATTGGGCAGCCCGAGTCCCGCACACTACGTAACCTTGTTTGGGTGTAAGAGACTGCCCAATGACGGGGTGATTGAGATGGATGACCCTCGGTGCAAGACCCTGTTCTATCGCGTGGCGTTTGAGATGGAGGACCCTCGCTGCCAAAGAGTGACGGTTGGTGTGCCCCTGGGGTTGTCGCCGACGCCTTCTTTGCGAAAGGCTCAGATCCAACACTCTTGATCAAGACCGTAGAAGCCATGACTCAACCGGATCGCACACTTTCGCGACAGCGGAGCATGGAGTGCACTGCGCGGATTTCAACTGCTCGTGCCGTTCCATTATCGTCCGCGGCGGTGGTACTTCTATAAGCCGGCACTTGATTTGTCAGCAAATTCAGGAGGTGAGGTGGCAGCCTCTTCTTCTCGTTTTACCCGCTTGCTGTGGCCTCGGTTTCGCGCCTGCCATTGATGCGTGGAACGCTTTGATTCGCCTCGGCGCACAAACCGCGATCTCGACTGCGCAGTCGATGTCATTCTTTGATGAACTTGATCCCCTCGTCGAGGGCTACTAATACGTTTGTTAGCGCTTATGAGGTCCAGCAGGCCGTGACCGATTCAATCGATCAAATTCCGAACAACGCAAAGCACGTCGTGATTGTGGGGGGTGGTTTCGCCGGGCTGAACTGCGCCCGCAAGCTCGCTGCAAATCCGAATGTTCGGATCACGTTGCTCGACAAGAACAACTATCAGCAGTTTCAGCCGCTGCTCTACCAGGTCGCCACCGCAATTCTTGCTCCCAACAATGTGGCCTTCAATTTGCGCGGCACGCTTTTCGGCCACCCCAACGTCGATGTGAAAATGGCGGAGGTCGTTTCTATCGATCTCAGTACACATATCGTGGAAACAGCCCAGGGGCAGCAATATCGAGGTGACTTTCTGGTGCTGGCGGCCGGCTCGCAGCCAGACTTTTTCGGTACACCCGGAGCGGACAAGTACAGCTACCCACTGTACTCACTGCACGATGCCGAGCTGCTACGCTCACGCATCCTGGCCATGCTCGAATCTGCGGATCGCGACCCCTCGCTCCTTGCAAAGGGAGCGCTGAACTTCGTCATCGTAGGAGCTGGCCCTACGGGCACGGAGATGGCAGGTGCGTTTGGGGACATGCTGCAATCATCGCTGAAGAGCAGGAACCGCGACAAGGCGTACAAAGATCTTGGTGTGGACCGTGCGCAGATCCTCCTGGTGGATGCCGGCAATACAGTTCTTAGCACCTTTTCCCCTTCGGCTCAAGCATATGCCGCCAAAATGCTTGAAGAACGAGGAGTGCAACTTCGCCGGGGTACAAAGGTGAAGGAGGTCGGGGCTGGGCACGTGGTGTTCTCAGACGGCACCAGGGTCCCGACGCACACTGTCATCTGGGCAGGAGGGCTCAAGGCGGTGTCCCTATCGAGCAACCTGGGGATCAAGACGGGACATGGCGGTCGCATTGATGCTCAAGCGGACCTTACGGTGCCTGGTCTGGAGGGCGTCTATGTCCTCGGGGACTTCGCCAATATCACAGGCAAGGATGGTAAACCGCTGCCCCAACTTGCCTCTGTCGCGGAACAGTCTGGCAAGTGTTGCGCGAAGAACATCTTGTTGGACATTGCAGGGAAGCCAAGAGACTCATTCCAATATTTTGATAAAGGCATCATGGCGATGATTGGACGTAACTCGGCGGTGGCCGAAGTCGGCGAGCATCGCCACGAACTCCACGGCGCGGTCGCCTTCGCGGCCTGGCTCGGAGTCCACGCGGCTCTTCTATCTTCCACCCGCGCGAAGATCGAAGCGTTTGTGGAGTGGGCCTGGGACTATTTTGGAGCGGCTCGCGGCGATGCGGTTCTTGACCGGACCGAAGAATTGCAGATCAACTGGGAAAATGACGGGGAAGAATGCGCTTCCGCTGCGTCGGCCGCAAATACGAAAGCAGAGAAGGCGTCTTGACGATTCGAGCCGCGTGTCTGGTCCTCCACGACAGGATGTTGATAGATTACTGTCCGAGTACAGAACGCTCTCCTGGGCATGAGGATGCATTGTCTTCCAGCCCGGAAACCCGGTGAGAGCAGAGTAAGCACGTCAATTCGACTCATGGGCATACGGTGATGATGGCCAAAACTGTACAGATATACGCGGCTGCTCATGGAATTCTGAATGTGTCTGTGCGTGCAAATGCGCTGCAGAGCGGAGTGCCCACTCAGTTCCGACCGGCGAGCATGTTCCCGCACAACAGAGCCTTCAGACGAGAGAGGGCATGTGCAAGTAAAAGGAGCCGTCATGACAACGACAAAGAAATGCGAACATACCGCTTGCAACTGCACGGTTGAGCCAGGAAAGAGTCATTGCAGCGATACATGTGCTGGTGCAAAGAAGACACCCGAACTCACCTGCCAATGCAAGCACCCGAAATGTAGTGACATAGGCCTCAAGATGTAACGGGGCGTGACTCTTCGTGTCTCAGCCATCCGAAAATCGCACTACGTTACGCTCGGAATGGAGTCTATACTGGTGAGTCTCCTTCGTTGCGTGCAGAAGGGCCGGTTCGACGAATTGCCAGTCTGGAGCCCATTCACGATGACCGATGGTGCCACCACGATGAGTTATCTCAGCATGGGTGCTCATGTCCAGCGTCGTTATTCATCGTGGAAACAGTTATTTAGGCCATGGGCCGTTGGATTTATCGGACTGGCAATCGTGGTCGCCCTCTGGGGGTTTGGCTACAAGCTCTCCCTTTATCATCGCCATGCTGAGCCTTCAGCACGAGTCTTGGTCGCGAAGATGTGGATCGAGACGCGCAACCCTTCCGCAACTACTGCTTCCGTAAGCAAGGCCAAGTCGCATCTCTTTCCTGGTTCACAGGCTCTTTTCGTCCTCGTCGAAGAGCGTCCTAGGTTAAACCGCGCTGTTGCCCACAGTCTCCCCTTGACTGCACGTTGTATTGAATATCTAGTTTCTCTAATCCCATCCCGTTCTCCTCCTCCACATCTCTTCGGCTTGGCGTAGTCGGCGCTGCAGTTCTG
>Ga0302325_10016318_pt1 | contig 15744 bp, 15 predicted proteins | sample Palsa_T0_2_FD_201948 | JGI IMG/M metagenome (GOLD analysis project Ga0302325, IMG submission 201948) | Peat permafrost microbial communities from Stordalen Mire near Abisko, Sweden - Palsa_T0_2 | ecosystem: Environmental > Terrestrial > Soil > Palsa > Peat permafrost | place: Sweden: Abisko...
ACGCTTGGAACACCCTCATCAATCAGCCTTGGAAAATCATGACCGTCGCACGCCGCGACTGGGCCGTCGTCGGTCAGTCAATTTGAGCATTGGTATTAAACCTGAGCCAAAGGCCAAGTTTAGTCTGATCAATATTGACCACATCACTATGCAAACTGACGCGGCCTATCAATCCTACGCAGCCAAGTGAGGAGACGGCTTCTTAACAGGCTCTAGCGAGAGAACAATAGTTTTAACAAGGCCGCAGTCTACGCAGCGGAAGTTCTGGAGCGCTACGTCTTTTCGGCGTGGATGCGCCTCAATCACGCTCTGCATCGTCAGCTTACGGCATCTAGGACAGGTGTCTTTGTAAGGTAGGTTCAGTGACATGGGTAGTTCCTTTCCCGTGCGAACTGGTCCCGTCGTCCGATTCGGAGGCTGCGCCTATCAAAGTTCCATGTCGAGCGGTCAGTACGTAATGGTACAGACAACTTTCTGTGTGATTACGGCGCGGTTACGCGACGGTAAATCTGGGATGAGTAAGCGCCCCCGCCTGGTCGACGCCCCTGCCCCGGCCGATCACGATCCCGCAGGTCATGACGCTCAAGACGCTGCGGGCTTGGTGAGCCCCAATCGCCTGCCTGTGGGGGCTAGACTTACCGCGCCTGAACAGGGGCGGAAAGGGCGATGGGGCTCAATACCAACTTACCAGATTTTCTTGTTGATCAGCAGAGTCTCGGCCCTGGGGGCCCAAAATAAATGGGCCCGGCAAGCTCACGCCGGCCGGACCAGTTCGTGCAGGTCTAAGCGTTCACCCGTCCGGCGCAAGGCCAGATAACAGGTTCAGATCGTCGCCACTCCTCGATCTGCGAGATCAGCTCGTCGATGTAAGAACTAAGGGGTAACACCAGCCCCTCCCGATCTTTGATTATCTGAAGGATCGTCACGATAGCATGCCGCGATCTGAGCGGTTTCGCGCGATGAGCTTCTTCAAGATCGCGTATTGAATCCCAGAGAGTGCGATCCTCGTTGTCGAGACGATGAACCAATTCTACTTCCTCGGCAGTCAGCGGTCGCTCCAACCGCGGACCCTCTACCCGAGGGGCTAAGGAAGCCATCTTAAAGACGGCATTCCATTTGATGACGAACAAAGCCGCGAAAAGCGGAATCCTACCAGCGGAGCAATACCAAAGAAGAACATGGCGCCGGGCCTTCCCATAGCCCGGCGCCGAAAACTGGGTTGCTGAACGATGTCGAGTAAGCCTGTCACGATCGAGCGTTTCCAGAACGCGATTGAAATCACAGCACGCTGCATGACGGCACATAACCTGCCGCAGCTCTTGCCGATCTTGAAGCGTTTGGAGGCGGAGCGTGATCAGCTTATAGCGACGGGTGATCCGATTGAGTACGCCAAACGTATATTAGTGCGGGCCGCCTGAGTTGCAGAATTGCTCCCAGTCCGCCATCAACTGATGGCGCTTCTTGAGAAGGTCGCCCCGGCGATACGCTGCTTCGACCTTGCTACCGACAGTATGAGCGATAGCCATCTCAAGCAGCTCGTTCGGGTAATCGCCAGTTTCTGATCCCCAATCCCGAAACGTGCTCCTGAAGCCATGCGTCACGGCCTGGTCGCCAAGTCCCATGCGTCGCAGCGTCATCTGCATGCTCATGTTCGACAGTGGCTTGCCCTGGTTGGCGCCCGGAAACAGCCAGTCGGAGTCTGCCGGCATCGCCTGAATGATGGCGATAGCCGAATCGGACAACGGGACGCGATGCACTTTCCGCGCCTTCATGCGTTGTGCCGGCACGATCCACATCCGAGCCTTGAGATCAATCTCCGATCGCTTCGCCAGCAATACCTCAGAGCTCCTGGCGGCGGTCAGGATGCAGAATTCAAGAGCACGCGCTGAAGGTGCCATCTACGGCACGAAGCTGCTTCATGAAGCTCGGTACCTCGTTATAGGGGAGAGCGGCATGATGTTGGACCGGTGCCACCTTGCTCTTGGCTGGTAGCAGCTTGTCGAGATGACCCTTCCATCGTGCTGGATTGTCACCGTCGCGACAAGCGCGCGCCTTTGCCCAATCGAGTATCGACTCGATACGGCCGCGCACCCGAGTCGCCGTTTCCGTTTTGTCGTACCAGATCGGCTGTAAGATTTTCATGAGCAGATCAGTCCCGTCACCGTTGCCGATCTTGGCGACGGGGACATTGCCGATTACGGGATACGCATAGGTTTCGAGGGTGGCTGACCATTGAGCGGCATGTTTTGGATTCGACCATCCTGGCTTGTGATCTTCGATGAACCTGTCGGCACATTGTCGGAACGTTAGATTCGGCCTCGGCGCCGCATCGTAGACCGCGAGCACGGATGAGCGATCGTTATGCAGCTTGCCTTCCAGTTTCTCGATGCGTTCGAGTAGTTCGGCAATCGTGCGCTGATCGGCTTGGGCAATCGGTTCTGAGATGCGAAGCCGACGCGCCGCATTACGTGCTGATTCGTAGTCGCGAACGGCTTGGGCGGAATCGCTTTCGACGAGATCGCGCCAGTAGGTTTCCAGTGCGGCATTCAGACTGGATGCGACTTGCTTGGCCCGTATCCCATGCGGATCATCGGCGACGCGAACCTTCGTGGATTGTTGCACGATGCCGCGCGGATCGAGCGCCTGATAATCCTTCGGTACACGCCGGACGAATCGCCAGAATCCGTCTCGCTTCACCAGAAAATCGGCCATCGAAACCCTACCGGGAATGGAAAGCCGGGCAACGCGGTTTCGGTCACCACGTTATCCGGATTGTTTGCCGATATGTTGTACGCTTACGGGTGTGAAAAGCAAGTAAATACAGCAATATATTGATTTTATGAGGGATTTTGTTGTACGATGGCGGAGAGAGTGGGATTCGAACCCACGATACGGTTTCCCGTATACACGCTTTCCAAGCGAGCGCCTTCAGCCACTCGGCCATCTCTCCAAAGCCCGCGATCCACTCTGCGAACCTTGTCCGCGGACGGCGCAATATAGCGGCGGACCGCCGCATGACAACCCGACCATAGCCGGTGCTCCGGCCCTCAGCCATGGAACCATTTCCACGCCTCACCGTTGTCAAAACGTTCATGAGGCGACGAATGAGGACGTCATAGGACGCGGTTTATTGTTGTGGCTCCTCGGTATTCCACTGCCAATCATTCTTCTGATCTGGGTGCTTGGCGGCCTTCACGGCTGATTTTGGCCAAGCAGTATTAGTGGTCGAGTAGTAAACGGAAGCCCGGTTCACGCCGGGCTTCCTTTTATGTTCGCTTCCCGAGCCGGGCGCCCTACCCTACATTACGGTCATGGACTTGCCCGAGGACAATTACCTGATCCGGCCCGATCCGCTTGATCCGCGCCTGACCGAGCGCGTGAAAGGCGTCGATCAGACCGGCGCACCGGTCGAGACATCGGTGACTGTGGAGCGGGCGCTGACGATTTTCCTCAATTCGCAGGAAATCGTCACCGCAATGACCATCAACGATCATCCCGAATATCTAGCGCTCGGCTACCTGCTCAACCAGAACATGCTGTTGCCGGACGACGTGGTGACCGGTGTGGACTACGACGAGGAATTGTCGGTCGTCGTGGTGCGCACCAAACGCAAAACCAATTACGAGAAGAAGCTAAAGAAGAAGGTGCAGACCTCCGGCTGCGCTCAGGGCACGGTGTTCGGCGACCTGATGGAAGCCCTTGAAGACGTCAAACTGCCGAAGGCGAAGCTGCGCACCTCCTGGCTCTACACATTGGCCCACAAGATCAACACCACGCCGTCGCTCTATCTCGAAGCCGGCGCCATCCACGGCTGTGTGTTGGCGATCAAAGATCGCCCGCTGGTCTATATGGAAGACGTCGGCCGGCACAACGCCGTCGACAAGATCGCCGGGTGGATGTTCAAGAACAAAATGACCGCGGCAGACAAGATTTTCTACACCACCGGGCGACTCACCTCCGAAATGGTCATCAAGACCGTGCGCATGGGCATCCCGATCCTGATCTCACGCTCGGGCTTCACCGCGTGGGGCGTCGAACTTGCGCGCAAAGCAAACCTCACCCTGATCGGACGCGCCCGCGGCAAACGCTTCATCGCGCTCGCCGGCGAAGATCGCATCGTGTTCGATCAGGACCTCGCCTATGTCGAGGAAGAGAGCGCTAAGCACCGACGCAAAGCCGCGGTGCATGAAGACTGAGTCCGTGGCAAATCCTCCTACTCTCGGTCTGGTCCTTGCCGGCGGTCTCGCGCGCCGGATGGGCGGCGGCGACAAGGCGCGCATCGAGATCGGCGGCGCAACTATCCTGCAACGCGTGCTCTCTTGTATTAGGCCGCAATGCAACCGCGTCATTGTCAATGCCAACGGCGATCCCGCACGCTTCGCCGATACCGGATTGCCGGTGGTCGCTGACGGCGTGCCGGATTTCGCCGGGCCGCTTGCCGGGATTCTCGCCGGTCTCGATTGGGCGGCGGTAAATGCGCCCGCTAATGAGTGGCTGCTTAGCGTACCGGGCGATTGCCCGTTCCTGCCGAACGATCTTGTGGCACGGCTGCATCAGGCCCGCGCGAATGCGGACGTGCCACTGGCTTGCGCGCGATCAGGCGAATGGCGGCATCCGGTCGTCGGGATTTGGCCGGTCGCTTTGCGCGAGGATTTGCGCCGCGCGCTGGTCGAGGAAAATCTGCACAAGATCGAGTTATGGACCGCGCGTCACGGTATCGCCATCGCCGATTGGCCGGCCAAGCCGACCGATCCGTTCTTCAACGTCAATACGCCGGAAGACGCTGCGCGCGCAGAAGCGCTCGCAGCTCAGCTCCCCACTAACTGAACGGCCGATCCCAACCGCCGCTCACGCTTCGAGACTTGTGCCCTTCGTCTCCGGCGTTCGCAGGATCGCGATGATGGCAAGTACCGCGTAGCACATCACCAAAAGGCCGATATAAAGATAAGCGTCGCGGACGCCGTAAACCCGCAAGATCTGTCCGGCGACGATCGAGATCAATCCGCCCCCATACACTTGAGCGATCTGGTAAGCGGCACTGGCGCCTGACGCGCGATACTTGGTCGGAAAATTCTCGGTATAGAACGTCGGGATTGCGCCGTAGCCGAAGCCGAACACGAACCCAAAGCCGATGACTTCCGCGACTGTCGCTAGCAGGAAGCTGCCGGTATTGACCAGATAGAAGTAAGGCAGCGCGAAAATGAGGAATACCACGGCGGCAATCAGCAGGATCGTGCGCCGATTGATGTAGTCGGCGAGCAGTGAGCCGATCAGCATGAACACCAGCATGAAGCCCGCGGCAATCAAGCCGATTTCCTCAGGCTGGTTTCCGGTGAAGCCTGCCGCCTTCATGTAGCCGGTGCCAAAGACGAAATAGAGGAAGAATGCGCCGCCGAACATCGCGTTGACCATCGATGTTCGCAGGATGGTCCACGGCATTTCGCGCCAAACTTCCGCAGCCGGATATTTCAGCAACGCGATTTGCGACTTGTGCTGCTCGAACACGAAGCTGTCCATGGTGCGTGTTCGAATGATCAAGCCGACGATTGCCACCAGGAAGCCGACGACGAAGAAGATACGCCAGCCCCAGGCGTTGAAGTCTTCCGGCGTCATCAGCGATTTGACAAAAATCACCGAGCCAAAGCCGAGCAGAAGTCCGATCGGGATCGCAAATCCAACCCAGGCGCCCCAGAATGCCCGATATTTCGAGCGCGCCGCCTGTTCAACAACCCAGGTGGAAGCCGTGCCGAATTCCGCGCCGAAACTGATGCCCTGAAACAGCCGGAAGATGATCAGCAGGATCGGCGCGGTCACCCCGATGCTGTCATAGGTCGGAGTGAGGCCGATCAACAAGGTACTGATACCCATCAGGACCAGCGCCCACACCATGGCGTCCTTGCGTCCGCGCCGGTCGGCGATGTGGCCAAAAATGAAGGCGCCTACAGGACGGATGATGATGCCGAGTCCGTAAACACCGATCGCCGCGGCAACCGCTGCAAGCCCGGGCAACTTGAAGAAGATGCCGCCCCAGACTGTCGCTGCGATCACGCCGGTGATCAGGAAGTCATATTGCTCGATCACCGAGCCAACGATACTTGCCAGCGCAACCTTATAGATTTGATTGGTTGTCGGCGTAGTGGCCGCATCTGTCATTTCGATTTCCCCCGTCAAATATCCGATCTGTCGCGATTTGTCGGATTTCGGTCCTCGACCTTTTCTCATTGCGCCCGACGCGCTGTAACCGGCTTATCATACCGGAAAACTTGCACGAACTTCACTTGCGAACAACTCCCTGGGAGCGGCAACTGGGAGCGGCAAGTATTGACTGCTGCGCATGTTCACGGTGGGTCACTCTCGATCACGCAGGGTCCGCTTCGGGCCACCCCTTCCTCCGATGTCAGCCGTCGTATAGCCTGATCGGCAAGGCGTCAGCGAAACGTGTCGGCAGCGCCAGTGCCGGCGGCGAGCAAAAGAGCGCCTGAATTACCGCAATCGAGGGGGGCAAATCAGGTGCAGGACACCGAGAGAAACGTACACACCGGGCGAATCGTCACCGATGGCTTCTGGCCGGAAGGCTGGTGGTCGATCGTCGATTTCAAGATCGGCATCATTCCATTGCCGGTCTTCGTAGTGTTGCTTGCGGTGATTGCCGGGTTCGCAGCTACCGGGACCGTGCCGTCCGACATTTTGATGGCGATAGTGATTCTGTCGATGGGTGGCTTTACCTGCGCCGAATTGGGCAAGCGAATCCCGATCGTCCGCAACATCGGCGCGGCGGCGATTTTTGCCACGTTCATCCCGTCGTTCCTCGCCTTCCATCATTTGTTGCCTGCCTCGATCTTGAGCTCAGTGACGAATTTCACCAAGGACTCCAATTTTTTGTACCTGTTCATTTCCTGCATCATCGTCGGCAGTATCCTGGGGATGGACCGTGGCGTTCTCGTGCAGGGCTTTCTCAAAATATTCATTCCGCTGATTGCCGGATCAGTTGTGGGCGCCGTCGTCGGAACGGTCGTCGGCACTCTGCTGGGTCTTGGCGCCTACCACACGTTTTTCTTCGTCGTCGTTCCGATCATGTCTGGCGGCGTGGGCGAGGGCGCGATCCCGCTTTCCATCGGCTATGCATCGATACTTCACCAACCGCAGGGCGATTTGTTCGCCCAGGTGCTGCCGCCCGTGATGCTTGGCAGCCTGACGGCAATTTTGCTGGCCGGCACGCTCAACTATGTCGGCAAAAGTTATCCGCACCTTACGGGTGAAGGGCGCCTGCAACCGGGCGAGCACGACGAGCTTAAAAATGAGGAAGACCATTCGGACAGCTACGTCGACGTGACAACCATTGCCGCCGCCGTCGTAACCGCGGTGACACTCTATCTCATTGGCGCGCTGGCGCAGCGGCTGTCCGGCTTTCCAGCGCCGGTAGCAATGCTTGTGATCGCCGTACTGCTGAAGCTGGCGCGGGCGGTCCCGCCATCACTGCAACTGGGTGCTTTTCACGTCTATAAATTCTTCTCGACGGCGGTCACCTACCCGCTGCTCTTTGCGATCGGCGTTTCGCTAACGCCGTGGGACAAGCTGGTAGCGGCCTTCACGCTCCCTTACATCATCACTATCGTCTCGACTGTGGTAACGGTCATAGCGACCGGCTTTTTTGTCGGAGGCTGGATGAAGATGTATCCGATCGATACCGCTATCGTCACCGCCTGCCATAGCGGACAGGGTGGTACGGGAGATGTGGCCATTCTGACCGCGGGCAATCGGATGCAACTCATGCCTTTCGCCCAGATCGCCACGCGCATCGGCGGCGCAATTACCGTAACGACGGTACTGATTGTCCTGACGCAGATTGGCTAGCGTTTATCGTGCTTAGGTCGCGGGCTTATTGATACGTCGTCGGGTTCCCTATCCTACCAGCGATGAGTAGGACAAAAAGCCGATCATCGAGCCAGGCTCGATGCTGGTGATATCTTCGCCCAATTCAGCCAGGCCGTCAGTCTCCGTCAGCGAGGTAATGACACCCGCCCCGTCCTGCGCATGCTTGACTGCTTCGATCGTGCCGTCAGCGGCGGTACGCAGGGCAACCCGCACATATTCGCGCCGGTCCTTACGCTTCTTGTAGGAGAAGGCGGCGCGGACCGGCATCGCGATCAAAGGTTCGGGCAACGCACCGGACAGCCGCAACAGCAGCGGCCGTGCCACCCGCACAAAGGTGACGAACACGGCAACCGGATTTCCCGGCAACCCTACGAAGGCTGCGCCATCGCCCGGCTTTGATCCATGAATAACGCCCATCGCAACCGGCCGGCCAGGCTTGATCGCAACCCGCCAGAACACAATGCGGCCAATGCTTTCGATCGTGGTGCGGACATAATCCGCTTCACCGGTCGAGACACCGCCTGATGTCAGCACCAGATCATGATCGGACGCCGCACTCTTAAGCGCTTGAGCCAATTCGTTCGGGTCGTCGCCGAGAATGCCAAGATCGGTCACCTCGGCCCCAAAGCGTGCGATCAAGCCTGACAATAGATAACGATTGGAGTCGTACAGCGCGGCGCTTGGCAGCTTTGTACCCGGCTCGACAATCTCGTCGCCGGTCGAGAACAGCGCGATTCGCACGCGACGACGCACTTTCAGGCTCGTGAGCCCCAGTGCAGCCGCCAGCGCGATGTGCTGTACCGCGAGCCGCCGGCCGGCGGGCAACGCCACGGATCCCGCGCGCATGTCCTCACCGGCGAGACGGCGGTTGGCGCCGCACTTTAATCCCGGCGGCACGATCACGGCGCCAGCATCGACACGGCAATCTTCTTGCATGAATACGGTATCGGCGCCGGCCGGCATTGGCGCGCCGGTGAAAATGCGAATCGCTTCGCCCGGATGGAGTGCTTGCATAGCGTCGTGCCCGGCAGCGACCCGATCGGCGACTCGCAGCCGCATTTCGCCGTTGGCCTTCAAATCCGCCGCGCGCACCGCATAGCCGTCGACCGCGGAATTATCGAACGGCGGCACGTTCACCGGCGCGACGACATCTTCGACCAAAACGCGGCCGGCGGCTTCACGCAACGGCACCGCCTCATAGCCATCGACTGGCGCGACGCGCTCGGTAATCAGACGTTCGGCATCATCCACGGGGAGCAGCGGACCATTAAAGGCGAAGCAATCGTCGCTGAGTTGAGCCATCAGGTGTCACCCCGCGGTGGCCCGATCTGGTCAAGCGCGAGCGCTTCCGCCTCAAATACATTGGCGATACCGTCGAAGTCATCGAGCATCAGCACCGGCACTTGCGCCTCCTTCAACGGCGCGTCGGTGGCGACGGCGACGATACAGTCGTCGCCGGGATGCAACAGCGGCTTGCCGACCGTGGCACGATAGACCTCAAGCTTCGGATGCCCATGACGCTTGAAGCCTTCGACGATCACCAGATCCACCGGGCTTAATTTGTCCAGCACTTCAGCCAGGGGCGGCTCGGGCTCACCGCCCAGCTCATGCACGATCGCCCAGCGGCGGCTTGAAACGATTGCGACCTCGCAGGCGCCGGCTTGTCGGTGCAACCAGGAATCCTTGCCCGGCTGATCGGTGTCGAAGTCGTGATGTGCGTGCTTGACGGTAGCGACTTTCAGGCCACGTTTGATCAGCACCGGGATCACGCTCGTGACCAGCGTCGTCTTGCCCGAGCCGCTCCAGCCCGCGAGGCCGATGATGCGCATCGCATTTCGTCTTTGCAGGCACGCCCCACGCGGCGCACCGGGATCCCTATGCCCGGTTCTAACATAATATCGGCGTGGTCATGCCGCACCGGCACCGCGGCGTATTTGACCGTTGCCGACAGCCCGCTGTAGCGTAGCGAAAATATCCCCCATCGTCGGAGACAGCCGTGCACCCCTATACCATCCCGGCCTCGGTCAAGGACCGCGTCATTCGCCGCCAAGGTAAGCCAGCCAGCCACGACACCATCGACGCCGCGCGCACCGCGCTGATCGTCGTCGATATGCAGAACTATTTCGTCGCGCCGGGTTTCCCGCTCGAAGTGCCGATGGCGCGCGATATCGTGCCCAACATCAACAGGCTCGCGCGGGCGCTGCGGACGGCGGGCGGCACCGTAATCTGGCTGCAGACCAGCTCGGCGGCTGCACTCAAGCATTGGGCGCGGCATCACAATCACATGTTGACTCCGGAGCGGTCGAAAACGCGGCTCGACTATCTCGACGAGTCCGCCGAAGGCTTCGCGCTATACCCGAAGCTCGAAGCGCTGCCGACCGATCCGCGGGCCAAGAAGACGACCTATAGCGCCTTTATGCCGGACGCGTCCGAGATCAATGCGACGCTGCGCAAGCGCCGCATCGAAAGCGTCCTGATCACCGGCACGGCAACCAATGTCTGCTGCGAATCCACCGCGCGCGACGCTATGATGCACGATTATCGCGTCGTCATGGTATCGGATGGCAACGCATCCTTCACCGATGAAGAGCACGCCACGACGCTGAACAACTTCCTGAGTTTCTTCGGCGATGTATTGACCACCGACGAGGTGATCGCCCGCATCGTGCCGGTTGAGGCCCGCCGGTCGGCCTAAAGGCTCCGCTCAGCGGCGGCGCATCACCGCCGATTCAAGCTGCGAGATCGCGAGATACATTAGAGACGACACGATCGCGAGGATCGTGACAGCAGTCATCACGATATTCATTTTGAATATCTGGCTGCCGTATTGGATTAGATAACCCAGACCCAGATTAGCCGATTGAAACTCGCCGACGACAACGCCGACTAGCGACAAGCCGGCATTGACCTTGAGCGCCGCGATGAAAGTCGGCACGCTGCCCGGCAAGACCACTTTGATCAAGATCTGCGCCTTGCTGGCGCCGAAAGTCTGGGCGAGTTTGATCTTGTTCGGATCGATGCCTTGAAAGCCACTGTAGATCATCAGCACGGTGACGAACAGCGAGATCGCAAGCGACATGCCATAGATCGACAAGGTGGCGCCGAGCCAGATGTAGAAGATCGGCACAAACGCGGTCTTCGGCATGGCGTTGGCCACGACCAGATACGGATCGAGCACGCGATAGAGGCCATTCCACCACCACAGCGCGGCGGCGGTCGCGGTGCCGATGATCATGGCGGCGGTGAAACCGACGATGGTGGCGAGCACGGTAGATGACGTGTGGACGAGAATGCTCGCCTGCTGCGGCGTCGATTTCAGCATTTGCAGAAAAGTCGGCCAGATTGCGGAAGGATAGCTTGTGAACAGCGGATTGACGATCTGGGCGCGCGGCAAGACCTCCCACAGCACGAGAACGATCGCGAGGATCGCCAATTGCGCGATGCGGACCGCGAGATGGCCGCGCCGTTCGCGGCGCAGCCATTGGCGATAAAGCGGACTCATTCCCGTTATGGCGGTGGCGTCAGTGGTCGACATGGACATCGAGCTCCTGCCAGAGCGTTCTGAAGTAGTCGTTGAATTCCGGCGCATTGCGCGCCACTAGCGGCGCAAGGCGACCGGCATCCGCAACGGCAAATCTGATGGCGTGATTGGATTTCACCTGCCCCGGCCGCCGCGACAGCACGACGACACGTTCCGCCATGCTGATGGCTTCGCCGATGTCGTGAGTAACCAGGATCACGGTCTTGGCCTCGCGCCGCAAGATTTCACCGATCTCATCGGCCAAAGCCAGCCGGGTTTGCGAGTCGAGTGCGGAGAACGGCTCATCAAGGAGGACAATGTCCGGATTGGTGCACAAGGTCCGCGCCAGCGCCGCGCGCTGACGCATGCCGCCAGAAAGCTGGCGTGGCAGATGGTTGAGAAACTGGCCAAGGCCGTAACGGGTGAGAAGCTGGGTCGCTCGCTCGCGCGCTTTCGCCAGCGGCACGCCCTGGATCTCGGCTCCGAGCAGGGTGTTTTCCAGGATGGTGCGCCATTCAAACAAATAATCCTGCTGCAACATGTATCCGACCTTGCGGCTCGGTCCGGTGACCGGCTTGCCGTCGATCGAAACCGCGCCTTCGGTCGGCGCGACGATGCCGGAGATCAGCGACAGCAACGTGCTCTTGCCGCATCCGCTCGGCCCGATGATGGCGACGAATTCACTCGGCGCAATCGACAGCGAAATGCCTTTGAGCGCTTCCGTCTCGCCCTCGCGGCTGAAATAACGCAAGCCGACGTCGCGCAGTTCGACCTTGGGTGAAGCTGCCGCCGCCAGCACGACTTATTTTGCCTTGCCGGCGAACTCGGTGCGAACGAGATCGCCGAACTTAACCCGCTTATCAGCGTCGAGCACATGGCCGTGAATGAGAATGTCCTCGAACTTCTCGATGGCCGCCGGCTCGATTACCGGCGACGTCTTCCAGATTTGGAGTTTTTGGTAGCGCTCGACCGCGCTGGTCAGCGCCTTAGGATCGATGCCGGGGAAAAACTCCGCGATCATGCCGACGATGTCGGCGGGCGAAGCGGCGGCGGTCCATTTCTGCGCCCGATAGATCGTGTCGGTCCAGGTTTGGATGATTGCAGGATTGTCGCCGAGATATTTGTCCGTCGCCATGAACGACGTGTAGTCAGCAAAGCCGACGGTAGCGCCAATCGAGGCCAGGTAATAGGCGTTGCCGTCGAGTTCGAGTTGTGAGGCATCCGGCTCAATGAAAATGCCGTACTGATTCTGGCCGGCAAGCCACGAGCCGACCCGCGCAGACATAGCAATGTTATTCACCAGCTTGACGTCGGTGCTGGGATCGATTCCGTTCATGCGCATCGCTTCTTCGAAAAACAGGATCGGGGTGCTGCCGGGCCGGAAACCAAGGACGTCCTTACCCTTGATCATGCCCCAGTCGAACTTGTCGACCTTGCTGCGCCCCATCAACATAAATCCGTCGGTCGAGGTGAGCCCGCAAAAGATGCGGGCTTTGGTCGTAGAATCGCTGTTGACCACGTAAATGGCCGCTTCCGGTCCCATTAGCGCAATGTCTGCGCTGCCGGAAATGAGCGCCGCCATGGATTTGTCGCCGCCGTTCGCGGTGCTCAACTCGACGTCGAAGCCAGCGTCCTTGAAGTAGCCCTTCGCCAGCGCGACGTAGGCCGGCGCGTACATCAGCGAGCGCACAACTTCATTGTAGCGAATTTTCCTCAGCGCCGTGCCTTGCGCTCGGACAATGCTTGGCGCGTAAATCTTACCCGCCGCGACCGCGGCCAAACCGGCTTGGATGACAGAGCGGCGATGCAACATGGGTTCCCCATTTCTTGCAGGTGTCGAAGCAAAATTTGCGCCAACGCAAAGGTTAACATCGGCCCGTTGGCATGGCTACCGAAGCCGCGTCAAACGCGTAATGCGCTGCGTACTGTAATCTTCAGCTATCCCCGTTATGATAAGGGCGATAGGCGGTTTCGACGACTCTCAAGCAATGAGCGAAAAAACACTGAACCTGCGCGGCCTCAAATGCCCGCTGCCGGCCTTGCGCACCAAAAAGGCCCTGGGCGGCCTGGTTTCGGGCGATGTTTTGGTCGTCGAATGCACCGATCCCCTCGCAGATGTCGATATTCCGAACCTGATCAATCAGACCGGCGACAAGCTCGAAGACACCATAAAGGACAAGCGGCTGCTGACGTTCCGGATCAGGAAAAAGTAGCCGCCCCTACTCCATCTTCAACCCGGCTTTGAGGATCATCGGCTTCCAGCGCAATGCCTCGTGCGCGACGAAGGCCTGATAGGTGTCGGTATCCATCGGTGAGACAGTCATGCCTTGCTGATGGATACGGTTCTGATTCTCCGGCAGCGCCATGCCCGCGCTGATGATACTGTTGACCTTCTGCACTATCTCTTTTGGCAGTCCGGCAGGACCGGCGAGACCGAACCAGTTCGTCGCTTCGAGCTTGTAACCAAGATCCTTGAAGGTCGGCACGTCGGGATAATCCGGCAGCCGCTCGCCGCTGGTTTGCGCGAGCGCCCGTACCGTGCCGCCCTGCAACTGCGGCGAGGCCGATGTCACGGTCGGCGTCGCGAAATCGATATTGCCGGCCACCACGTCGAGTTGACTTTGCGCAGCGCCCTTGTACGGCACCACCTGGAACTGCAATCCGGCCTCCTGCGCGAACGACTCCGTCACCATCTGTCCGGCGCTGGCAAAACCCGACACGCCATAGGTCAGCGGCTTCGCACTTGTTTTCGCCTTGGCGACAAAATCCGCCAACGTCTTCACATCGCTCTTGGCGCTCCCGATGAAAACGATTGGCGAACCGGCAAGGTACGCGACATGCGTGAGGTCCTTGAACGGGTCGTAGCCTATCTTCGAATTAATCAGCGGATTGATCGCTGTCAGCGACAACGTGGTGAGGACGAAATTGTAGCCATCAGGCTCGGAATGAGCGACGAGATCGACGCCGATCACGCCGCCTGCCCCATCGTGGGTCTCAACATAGAATTGCTGGCCGAGTGCCTTGGTGAGTTGATCGGCGGCCATGCGGGCCAGAATGTCGGCGGCACCGCCCGGCGCAAACGTATTGACGATACGGACCGGATGGTTCGGCCAACCATCTGCAAGAACTGGCGACGCTGCAAATAGCGCCGCCGCAATGATCGTCGCGAACCTCAGCGCAAAGCGCCGACTCATTCTGCCGCGACGCGATGCGCGGCAACGCCCTTGGCCTTCACCACAACTTTGATCGCATCCTCGACGCGGTCCTTGGCATAACGGATCGCGGTCGGCAGATCGTCGAGCGGAAAGGTATGGGTGTGGATCTTGGTGGCGTCGAAGCGCTTCTGCGACATGAAGGCTTCAGCGCGATGGGTCGCGCTCTTGCCCTCACCGCGGATGCCGTAGAGATAAATGTTGTTGCGCACGATGTGCGCGACGTCGACCGGCGTCTCGCCGTGCGGAAACGCCGCGAGGCACACTTTGCCACCGCGATTGACCATGCGCACCGCTTCATTCACTGCATTCGGCGCGCCGGAGCATTCAACGACATAATCGACGCCCTTGCCGCCGTTGAGACGCTTTACGGTTTCGACGGCATCCTCGTTACGGACATTGATGACGTAATCCGCGCCAAGCTCCTTGCCGATCTTCAATCGGTTATCGCGCGTGCCGGTAAGGATCACCGGATAGGCGCCCATCGCCTTGGCCACGGCCACGCCGAGCAGCCCGATCGGTCCCGGCCCGGTGACGACAACGCTCTCGCCAGCGACCAGACCGCCCAGCTCGGTCAGGCCATACATCGCAGTGCCGGCGGTGACCACCAGCGTCGCTTCCTCGTCCGACATCTCGTCCGGGATCGCGACCAGCGTATTGATGTTGTTGACCTGGTATTCGCAGAAGCCGCCATCGGTGGTGAAGCCGTTGGCGCGGTGCCCTTTGTCGACATCGCCGTAATTGAGGCCGTAGTTGTGGCACGAGGTGTACATGCCCTCGCGGCAGCGCTTGCATTGACCGCAACCAGCATGAATTTCGACGGTGACGCGCTGGCCGATCTTGTACTCATCGACACCCGGTCCGAGCGCGGCCACGGTGCCCATATATTCGTGGCCCGGTGTGAAATTCTTGTTGAACGGCATGCCGCCCTGAATCGAGGCGGGCGGGCCGTGATAGATGATTTCGAGATCGGTGGCACAGATCGCGACCGCATCGATCCGCACCAGTACTTCCGCGCGCTTCGGTACCGGAATCGGCTTGTTGATGAGCTTGAGCTCGCCCGGATTGCCCAGCACCCAAGCCCTCTGAGTATCCGGGATTGGGTAATTCGGATCGGTCTTCACACCAGGACCTGAA
>Ga0302325_10016319_pt1 | contig 15744 bp, 11 predicted proteins | sample Palsa_T0_2_FD_201948 | JGI IMG/M metagenome (GOLD analysis project Ga0302325, IMG submission 201948) | Peat permafrost microbial communities from Stordalen Mire near Abisko, Sweden - Palsa_T0_2 | ecosystem: Environmental > Terrestrial > Soil > Palsa > Peat permafrost | place: Sweden: Abisko...
GGACCCAGGGCAGCCCGGCGGCCTTCGCGGTGCTGGACGGCGTCGGTGACTGGACGGGCGACAACGAGCTCTGCATCACCCAGGAGGGACATACGCCGTTCATCGGGCAATGGACCACCGTGTCCGACTGGACACAGGAGGGTTCGCCCTACCTGTGGTGGACCGGGCCTGATGACGCCTCCATTCTGCAGGCGGTGGTCCGGTGGGGCCATGGTGCCGGATTGCTCGGGGGACACCGCAAGGTGGGGGTCATCGCGGGGGATCGGGCCAGCGATCAGCTCGCCCTCAACGACTACCTCCTGCCGGATCTGAAACGCATCGGGGTGGAGCCGGTGGTCGAGACGATTCCGGCCCAGCCGGCCGAGACGGCCGCCACGGGTAGTGCCGCTCCCCTCGTCATAGAGAAGCTGCGGGCCGCCGGCGTCGACTCGGTCATCCCGCTCATGCCCTTCAACGCGTTCCTCCCTGTTCTCTCGGCCGAGACGCAGCAGCAGTACTTCCCCAAGCTGCTGCTCTCGGACTACGAGAGCTCCATCGAATCGGCGCTGGGGCTCCTCCCCGTTCCCTACGAAAAGGCGCTCGACGGTCAGGAGGGTGTCACCACCGAGACGTTGGGCGGGATCGACGATTCCCGTCCCGAGGCCCAGGGCGGCTATGACGCCGGGGTGCGAAGCTGTTGGGATACCTGGCACACGGCATACCCCCAGATCCCCAAGGGCAACATGAACGACTTCATCGAAGAACAGGGGCCGGTGCAGGGTTGGTGTCAGGAGATCCGGCTCTTCGCCCAGGCGGCCACCATGGCCGGGCCGCATCTCGACCGCCGGACCTTTGTCGAAGCCATGTCCAAAATCAAGGAGTACCCGGGCGGTTACTCGCCGGTCCTCAGCTTCGGGCCGGACAAGTTCTCCGGGCCCACGCAGTACGAGGTCGTAAGCCTGCACACCAATGTCCCCCCGTCGAGTCTGTGCCGACTGCCCTTGGGCACCTTGCCCCCGCAAGGCGTCTGTTGGCACATCGTCCAGACCTGGAAGGCCCTTCCCACGAGCTCGTGACCATGAACTTCAGCAGTCAGAAGTCCCAATGGGAGGAGGAAGGGTGGTGCCTCGTCGAGGACATCTTCTCCCCCGAAGAGGTGCGGGCCGCGCAGGCGGTGCTGCCCGAGCTCTTCCCGACGGCCGAGGAGTTCGCGGCCGACCTCGACCCCGAGCGCAATCGCCCGTTCCGCGTCGACTCCCACTCGGTGATGCCCGTCTTTCCGTTCGAGAGCAGTGCGCTCAACCGCCTGGTCCTGCACGACAAGGTCCTCGACCTGGCCCAGGACTTCCTCGGCCTGCACGACATCCGGCTTTACCAGGGAATGCTCAGTGCCAAATATTCCAACGGGGCCCCTGACGACGAGCAGATGCTCCACGTCGATTACGGCAACCACACGCTGGTCGTGCCGCGTCCCGAGGTCGGCTACCAGCACCTCGAGCTCTTCGTCTACCTGAGCGACGTGACGCCCGAAAGGGCGGCGACCCGTATGGTGTCACGCCACCTGACCACCGGCATCCCGACGGAGAGGACGTACCTCAGCCCGACCGAGTACGAGGATCTCTACCGAGCCGAGGTGCCCGCCTCGGGCCCGGCCGGCTCCATCCTGGCCTACCGGCCTGACGTCTACCACCGGGGCGTGCGGATGACCGCCCCCGACTCGGCTCGCTTCATGTTGCACGTCTCGTTCAAGCCCACGGACACGGACTGGCTCGGTTCGCAGGCCTGGCCCGGCGCGTGTGAAGGCATGGCCTGGCACCACTTCATGCAGCAGACGAACGTGCGGCAACTCACCGTGCTGGGTTTTCCCGAACCGGGCCACCCCTATTGGACCGAGGAGACGTTGCGCGGGGTGGGGGCGCGCTACCCGCTGCTCGACATGGAGCCGTGGCGGCAGGCGCTCCCCGAGCCGCACCAGCGGTGAGCGCACCGCCGGAAGGCGACGTCGACCCCGAGGGGTCCTGGTGGGCGTCCGGGGTCCTGTACCAGATCTATCCCCGCTCGTTCGCCGACTCCAACGGCGACGGCGTCGGGGATCTTCCGGGGATCATCGAGCACTTGGACCATTTGGAATGGTTGGGCGTCGACGGCGTCTGGCTCTCACCCGTCACGCCGTCACCCAATGCGGACTGGGGTTATGACGTGTCCGACTTCACTGCCGTCGATCCCGAATTCGGAACGCTCGAAGACGTCGATCGTCTTATCGCCGAGGCCGGGCGACGGGGGATCCGGGTGCTGATGGACCTGGTGCCCAACCACACGAGCGAACAGCATCCATGGTTCGTGGAGTCTCGTTCCTCCCGCGCCGCGGCCCGGCGCGACTGGTACGTGTGGGCCGACCCCAAGCCGGACGGGTCGCCGCCGAACAATTGGGTCAGCAGTTTCGGCGGGCCGGCCTGGACCTCCGACACCACCACGGGGCAGTCCTACCTCCACAACCACCTGGCCGAACAACCGGATCTGAACTGGTGGAACGAGGAGGTGCGGGCTGCCTTCGACGAGATCATGCGCTTCTGGTGGGACCGGGGCGTCGCCGGCTTCCGGATCGATGTGTGCAACGTCATCATCAAGGATGCGTTGTTGCGTGACAATCCGCCCGCCACCGAGGAGGACGATTTCGAGGCGCAGATGTTCGGGCAGCGATCGGTGTACAACACCAATAGGCCGCAGGTGCATGACGTCATACGGCGCTGGCGGACGCTGGCCGATACCTATGAGGAACCCCGCGTGCTCGTCGGCGAGACGCCGGTGGCCGTCGACGAGTTGGCGGCCTACTACGGCAACGGCCGCGACCAGTTGCATCTCGCCTTCAACTTCCCTTTCATCAGCGCGCCCTTCGAGGCGGCCGCGCTGCGGGCGGTCGTCGAGCAGACCGAGGCGACGCTCCCGCCGGGCGCCTGGCCGGCGTGGACGGGCTCGAATCACGACATGTTCCGCTTCGCCACCCGCTGGGCCGGGGACGACCCCCGCCGGGTGCGCGCCGCACTCCTCATGCTGTTCAGCCTCCGTGGCACCCCCGTCCTATACCAGGGCGACGAGATCGGCCTCCCCAATACCCCGGTGGCGCACGAGGACATGCGGGACCCCCTCGGCGTGCGTTACTTCCCGTACTACGAGGGGCGCGATGCGGCGCGCACCCCGATGCAATGGAGGGACGGCCCCGGGGGCGGTTTCACCGATCCGGAGGTGCGGCCGTGGCTTCCCTTCGGCGACGTGCACGCGTTCAACGTCGAAGCCCAGCGTGCGGACCCGGATTCGGTGCTCACGCTGGCGCGCGCCCTGATCACGCTCCGACGTCAGGAGGCCGACCTGCGTACCGGGTCCTACCGGTCCCGCCCTGCTCCCGAGGGGGTTTGGGCCTGGAACAGGGGTGAACGTCACTTCGTCGCCCTCAACATGACCGATGATCCGGTGGTGGTAGGGGATCTCGAGGGGACGGTGCGGGTCGGATCCGGCCCCTCCCGGACCGGTGAGCTCGTCGGGGGCACGCTGGCCCTCGCTCCCTGGGAGGGCGTCATCGGGGCGGCTCCGCCGGGTCCCTGAACGACGACCTCTCGTCGCTGCGGTGCGGCCGCGGGCTCAGGCCGCGACGAGTTCGCTCGGCGGCCGGTTCGGCTCCACCGGGGCGGGCACCGGGCGCGAGGATCGACCGGGGAGAGCGAAGCGGAAGATCTTGAAGATGACCGACCCGAACTGCCGGGTCAGGCGGCCGGTGTTGTAGGGGATGCCGTAGCGCTGGCAGATCTCGCGCACCTGGGGTGCGATGTCCTGATAGCGCCGGGCCGGGATGTCGGGGAACAGGTGGTGCTCAATCTGGAAACTCAGGTTCCCGCACATTATGTGGAAGAGGCGGTTGCCCCTGATGTTGGCGGACCCGAGTATCTGCCGGAAATACCAGTGACCCTTCGACTCCCCCTCGCACTCCTCTTCAGTGAACTCCAGCGCGCCACTCGGAAAGTGGCCGCAGAAGATGATGATGAAAGACCAGATGTTGCGCACCACGTTGGCCAGCGCATTGGCGGCCAGGGTGGACAAGAACAGCGGGCCGGTGAGCGCAGGCCACATGATGTAGTCGCGGAAGGCGAGCTTGCCGGACTTGCGCAGCCCGTTCTTCAAGGAGAGCTTCGCCTCGGCCCAGGGCTTCTTCCCTTTGCGCACGTGTCCCAGATCCACATCGTGGAACATGATGCCCCAATCGAAGATAAGGGCCAGGCCGAGTGCGTACAGGGGGTTGCCCAGGTTAGCCGGCGACCAGTCCGACTCCCCGCTGATCCTGATGACCCCGTACCCGAGGTCCCGGTCCTTCTCCGTGATGTTGGTGAAGGTGTGGTGGAGGTAGTTGTGATAGTGCTGCCAGCCCTTGGCCGGACACGACGAATCCCATTCGAACTGGGTCGAGGAGAGCGCGGGGTCCTTCGTCCAGTCGTACTGGCCGTGCAGGACGTTGTGGCCGATCTCCATGTTGTCGAGGATCTTCGACAGGGAGAGCGCCGCCACGCCGGCCAACCAGAACGGGGGGAGGAAGCCGAGAAACAGGGAGGCCCGCCCGCCCACTTCGGACCACCGCTGTATCCGGATCAGCCGGCGGATGTAGGCCACGTCGTCGGCTCCGAGCTGGGCGGCCAGCCCGGCTCGCAGGGTTTCGAACTCCTTTGCCAGCGCCTCGAGCTGGTCAGCGGTGAGGCCATGGGCTTCGGCAACGGTGGTCATCAAGGGTCCTTGTCGCGCCAAGTCCGGCTACAGATCGATCTCGACGTCGCCCACCGGGACACTCACGCAGATCCGGATGTTGGCGTCGGGGCCGGTGGTGAGGTCGCCGGTCACGGCGTCGCGCACGGTGCCCGTCCGCAGTTGGCGGGTGCAGGTGTGGCAGATGCCCATGCGGCATCCCGAGAGGGGAGCGAGACCGGCCGCCTCGGCTTGGACGAGCAACGGCGTGCCGTCACTGGCCACCCCGATCTCGCTGACCCCGAAGCGCACGCCGCCGTCCACCGGGCCGGGCGCGCCGAAGGGGGTCAGGGTGAACGACTCGGTATGGAGATGATCACTCCGTCCCTGCTGCGTAAAGAGGTCCCGGGCCGAATCCATGAGAGGTGCGGGACCGCAGACGAATGCTTCGGCCTCCGACCACTGTGGCGCGGCGCGGTCGAGCTGCTGACGCGACAAGAAGCCGTCCAGATCGCCGCGGCCGGGTTCGTCGGTGAAGATCCGAACCAGACGCACCGCCGGCGCCGTGCGCGCCAGCTCCTCCAACTCGTCGCGGTAGAGCATGTCGGCTTCGGTCAGGGCGTAGTGCACGAAGGTCAGCGGTTTCTCCCACCCGAGTGCGCAGCGGGTCCGCAGCATGGACATGACCGGGGTGATACCGCTCCCGCCGCTGATGAGGAGCAGGTGGTCGGGTTCCGCCACCGGCAGCGTAAAGGTCCCCTGAGCGGACGTGAGGCCGACGGTCTGCCCTTTTTCGGCGAACCGACGAAGATGTCGGCTGACGTGACCGTGCGGGTGGGCCGTGATCGAGAGTTCGATCAGGCCATCCCCCGTCGTGGCGCAGTTGGCCATGGAGTAGCAACGGGCGTTGCGCACCCCGTCGATCTCGACCGAGAGCTGGGTGTACTGGCCGGCGGTGAAGCCGGCCCAGTTCCCGTTGGGACGGAGGGTCACCGTCACGCTGCGGGGCGTGGTGCGTGCGACCGCCATCACCTTGGCTCGTACCTCGGTGGATGACCAGGATGGCCGTACCAGCTCGACGTAGCGGTCGACCCCGTAGGGGGTGGCGACCGCGTCGGCCACACGGAGGGCCCGGCGGAGGACCCGACTGGCGAGCGGGCGGGACGGCAGAACGCCCACTGGCATAAGAGAACCGTAGCGTACGCGGCAGGCCCTGGTCAGGCGCCCCTTCTGCTCCTGCCGCCGGGCCAGATCAGCAACCCGGGCTCGACGCCCCGGGCGAGTGGTCCGGGTGGGGCACAATCAGGGGATGGCGGGCAGTCGATGGATGGCGGATGACGTGCCACGGGGGGAGGTCTACGACCGCCGTTTCGAGGAGCTGGCCGCCCGTGGCGTGGACATGCACGGGGAGGCGGACTTGATCGACTCCTACAACCCCGCCTCCGTCCTCGACGCTGGATGCGGCACCGGACGGGTGGCCATCGAACTGGGTCGCCGTGGCCGTGCAGTGTCCGGCGTCGACCTGGACCCCCGCATGCTCGAGGTGGCCCGCCGTAAGGCCCCGGGCATCTCGTGGGTCGAGGCGGATCTGGCGGATCCCGCCCTGACCTTCGACCGGCGGTTCGACGCCGTGACCATGGCGGGGAACGTCCTCATCTTCGTGGCTCCCGGGACCGAGGAGGTGGCGGTGTCCAACGTGGCCCGTTGGCTCCTCCCGGGGGGCCGCTTCATCGCTGGATACTCACTACTCCCGGATCGTCTTTCGGTGGCCCTCCATGATGAGCTGGCTGAACGGGTCGGCCTCACCCTGGAGAGTCGCTGGTCGACCTGGGATCGCCGGCCGTTCGGTCCCGACAGCAGCTATGCCGTGTCCGTGCACCGGCTGGATTAGCTGGCGACCGGAGACGCGGTCGGCGCCGGTTGCGCGGAGCCGGTCAGCGTGGCGAGCTGCCGGGCCGCCTGGGCCCGGACCGTGGCGATGCTCGCCTGGCGCACGTGGGCGTACCCGTGGACGTCGCCGGCCAGCTCGACGACGGCACGGACGGCGTCGGAGGTGGCGGGCGTGAGGTGGGCCAGGGCGACTGCGACCCAGGCCAGGTAGTCGTCTCGGAAGCTCTGCTCGCCCCGCCGTTCGGCCGACCGCCCGAACGGGTCGAACGGCGTGCCCCGGAGGTGGCGACCGGTGCGGAGGACGCGGAAGGCCGGTCGCGCCGTGTGCACCAATTTGATCTTGCGCCGGAGGCCGAGGCTCGCCAGCAGCGGCGGCTTGAGCAGGTAGACGCGGCTGGCCCCCGGAAAGGCGCGCGCGAACGCCCGCTGCTCCTCGTCGAGCAGGTGGAGGCGGGCTACCTCGTACTCGTCTTTGACCGCCGTCAGGGCGTAGAGCCCGCGAGCGAACGACGCAGTCACCGGGAGCTGCGGATCGGCGGTCGCCGAGCGCTCCGTGCGGGCCACGTCCTCCACCTGCCGCAGGTAGCGACGGGCCACGCCCTTGCTCTGGAAATCGACGAGCTCGGCCACCCGCAACCGGACCAGCCGGCGCAGAGCTTCGGGCCAGTCGGCCTCGGGCTCGAGGTCGGCCGGCACCTCGGCCGGGGGGGCCGGGGGGTTATCCGTCGGGGGGGAGAGGGCGTCGGCGACGACCTCGGGCGAGGCGACCGCGGCGCGCCCCCAGGCGACCGCGGCCAAGCTGGCGGCCACATCGACGCCGTTGAGGCGTATCGCACCGGCCAACGCGTCGGCGCCGAAGGGCAGGAGCCCAGCCTGGAAGGCGGCGCCGACGAGGACCAGGTTGGCGGCCAGGTGATCGCCGGTCAGCCGTTCGGCGATGGATTGGGCGTCGAGGCACACCATCTCCTCGGCGCGCGTGGCGCGCCCGATGCGGCCCCGCAGCCCCGCAGAGAGGGGATACGCCGTGCCCTGGTGCCGGAGCATCGTGGCCGTCGGCACCTCCGCCACGTTCACCACGGCGACGGTGCGCGCCGGCGACGAAACCGACAGTGCATCGTCGCCGGCCGCCCCGAGGAGGTCGAAGCCGAGGAGCAGGTCGGCTCCGCCGGGGCTGGCGTGGGCGTCGCCGACGATCGGTGACGACGAGATCCGTATGTCAGAGGTGACGGGGCCGCCCTTCTGGGCCAGCCCGGTCTGGTCGATCCCGGCTGCGTGCAGACCGTCGAGGTGCGCGGCCATCTGCATGATCCGCGAGGCGGTGACAACGCCGGTCCCCCCGATCCCCGGCATGCGGATGACGGTGGAGCCCGACCACGCTCGTTGGGGGGGCTCGGGCAGAGTCCGCGGTGGCGCGGGATACGACGGCGCCGCCGCGGCGGGCGTGGAGCCGTGCCGGGCCATGACGAAGGACGGGCACTCTCCTTTGACGCAGGTCATGTCGAGATTGCAACTGCCCTGATGGACCGACATCTTCGTGCCGAACTCGGTGTCGACGTGGACCAGGGACATGCACGTGGCCTGCTCGGCGCAGTCCCCGCAGCCCTCGCAGACCCGGCTGTTGATCCACACCGACTCGGTGAGCGCCGGGCGTTGACCCCGGTTGCGCAGCCGCCGTTCTTCCGCCGCGCAGGGGTCATGGTGGATGAGCGCGGTGACACCCGGCGTACGGGCCAGCTCGTGCTGAGCCTTCGTCGTCTCGTCCCGGTGCACGACGGTCGCGATTCGGTGGATGTCCGCGTCGGCGAGCTCGGAGGGGTCTGGCGTCGTGATGATGACCTTCGTCACGCCCTCCATGGCCAGCCAGTGCGTGAGCTCGGGAACGCCCACCTTGCCGATGGGGGTCTGTCCTCCCGTCATGGCGACGGCGTCGTTGTAGAGGATCTTGTAGGTCATGGTGACTCCGGCCGCCACTGCGGCCCGCACGGCCAGTGAACCGGAATGGAAGAAGGTGCCGTCCCCTATGTTCTGCGCGTAGTGCGCGTCGTCGGTGAACGGCGCCATGCCGATCCACTGGGCACCCTCACCGCCCATCTGGGTCATGCCCACCTTGTGGCCCCGCCCCTCGTCATCGAGGGCCGCCATGATGTGGCACCCGATTCCGAGGCCGACCAGCTGGTCGTCGTCGGCGCGCGTCGAAATGTTGTGGGGGCAACCGGAACAGAAGTACGGGGTGCGCGGCGCCGGGACGTCCGCCGCCAGGTTGATGCGGATAGGGCTGGCGGCGGTGCGGCCATCGAGCACGGCGCGGACGTGGGGCGGGAGCGCCTCGTCGCGCCACAGGCGGGCCAGCGCCCTCACCACAATGTCGCTCGTCACCGCTCCGTGCCGCGGTATCAGGGACCGACCCTCACTGTCCTCCTTCCCGTAAATGCGCGGTTGGGACGGTTGGCGATAGAGGGCGGCCTTGAGCTGCTCCTCCACCACGGGTGCCTTGTCCTCGATGACCAGCACCTCGTGGGCCCGGTGGACCATGGCCCGCAAGGCGAACGGGCTGAGCGGCCAGGGCAGGTCGATCTTCACCAGGCGCAGGCCGAGGTCGTCCTGCTCGTGCGCACCGAGCCCCAGGTCGCTCAGGGCACGCTGGGTGGCGGAGTACGACATGCCCGAGGCCAGAATGGCCAGGCGGGGGCGGACCGGCTCGCTCGTGATGCGGTTGAGCCCGGCCACCTCGGTGTACTCGTGGACCCGGGGGATGCGGACGTTGACGAAGTCCTCCTCCGCCGCCAGGGCGCCTGGGCCGACCAGGGCGCGCGGATGCCAGATGCGGGACTGGTCGGGCGGCGGAATGCCGAGCGCGCCCAGGGCCGGGATGGTGACCGTGGCACTGGCGTCGGCGAGGTCGGCCACTATTTTGAGGGCGCCCCACACGCCGGCGTAGCGCGAGAGCGCCACGGCATGGAGTCCCAGGGGGATGATGTCGGCGACCGAGGACGGCGCCAGTACCGGCACCCCCAGCGCCCGAGCCATCTGCTCGCACGAACTGGGCAAGGTGGAGGATTTCGAGAGGGGGTCGTCGCCCACAATGGCCACGGCCCCGCCGAGGGGCGCGGTGCCAGAGACGCTGGCGTGGCGGATGGCATCGGCCGCCCGATCCAGCCCGGGATTCTTGCCGAACCAGAATCCCACGACGCCGTCGAAGCGCCGCCCGGGCAGTTCGCCCGTCAGTTGTGTCCCTCCGACCGCCGTGGCCGCCAGCTCCTCGTTGAGGCCGGGGGCGAAGACGACGTCGGCTTCGACGAGGAGGTCGTGTGCACGGTTCAGCTGCTGGTCGAGACCGCCCAACGGCGACCCCTCGTACCCGCTGATGAAGGCGGCGGTCGAGAGGTTTCGCAGACGGTCGAGACGGCGCTGGGTCAACAGGAGACGGACCAAGGCCTCAATTCCCGAGAGGAGCACCGTGCCCTCGGTCGCTTCGTAGCGGTCGCTGATGCTCACGGTACGCACCGCGTCCTCCTCGCTCAATCAGGAATGGTGACGGGACGCCCCAGTCGGGCTGAGGCCCACTGCTCGGCCACATGGAGGGGCAGGGCACCGGTGGCCGCCGCCTCGTCGAGGAGGTCGAAGGTGCGGCGCCCGACCGCGGTGAGCGAGAGGTCGAGCCGGTCCGCATCCCAACCGGCCCGTTCGGCGTGGATCTGCAGGACGCCACCGGCATTGGACACGAAATCGGGGACGTAGACGATGCCCCGGTCCGCCAGGCTTTCCGCGCCGGACCGTTCGGCCAGGACATCGTTGGCCGCGCCCACTATCAGCCGGCAGCGGAGCGCCTCGATCGAGTCGGGGCCCAGGACACGCGCCGATGCGCACGGGGCGAAGACGTCACACGGGCGAGCGAGCGCGTCGGCGGCTGCCACGACGACGCCGCCAACGCTCCGGGCCACCGCGTCGGCGCGGCGGGCATCCACATCGGCGACGCCGACGATGGCACCCTGATCCGCCAGAAGGCCCGCCAAGGCCGAACCGACGTGACCGGCCCCTTGCACGGTCACCCGTACACCCGACAGGTCGCGGCCCAACACATGGCGGACGGCCGCGCCGATGGCCTGGAACACCCCGGAGGCGGTGGCGGGTGATGGGTCTTCGTGGTTGCAGCTCACCCATGGAGCGACGGTGGCGATCACGGCGAGATCGGCCACCGAGGTTCCCATGTCGACTCCGGGGATGTAGGTGCCGCCGAGTTGGCGCACGAAGCCGGCGAAGGCGCGCAGCTGGGCCTCGCGCCCCGCAGGGTCGCCGCCGTCCTGGCGACGCATGATCACGGACTTCGCCCCGCCGTAGGGAATGTCGGCGAGCGCGTTCTTCAGTGTCATCCCCTGGGAGAGCCGGCAGGCCTCTTCGACGGCGGCGCCGAAGGATGGGTAGCGCATCCAGCGGACGCCGCCGAGCCCCGGTCCGAGCGTCGTGTCGTCGACCGCGATGGCCGCGGAGAGACCGGTGGGCCGGTCGTGGCACAGCACCAGCGTCTCGCCCAGCCGGGCGCCCGTACCGGGGACCAACTCCGACGCGTCCCTTGGGCCTGCCGCCAAAGCCCGGGGAACCGTCGTCACGCTCATGTCTATAGTCAATACCTCGCACCCGGTCTTCGCGCCGAAAGTAGCGTGTTTTTGCTGGCCACGCAATGGAGGCAGGCAAGAACGCGCGTTGGGCGCACGGAACATGCAAAGAGTCGGCCCAGTACTTATGCTTGGCCCATGAGCGCCGTCGACCTCGATAAGACCGACCACCAGATCATCGAACTGCTTTCGCAGAACGCCCGCCGGACCATGGCCGATATCGGCGAACGGGTCTCGCTTTCCGCCTCGGCTGTCACCCGCCGAATCGAGCGATTGGAGCGGTCCGGGGTGATCGCCGGGTACACCGTCGTCGTCGACCATCGCAAGGCCGGGCGTCCCATTCAGGCCTTCACCGAGGTCCGTTTTGCCGGGACGGCCGATCTGAAGGAGATCAAGGAGACCGCGATTCAGCTACCCGAGGTGCAGGCTGTGTTCACGACGGCAGGTGACCCCGACGCGCTCGTCTGGTTGCAGGTGCCCGACGTCGAACGGCTGGGCCAGGTGATCGAGCAACTGCGCCGGCGCGGCAGGGTCACGGGCACCAAGACCCTCATCGTGCTCGATACGTGGTCGCGCCATCGCGCCTTCGAGCCGGACCGCTCGGCCGCCGCCGGCCGACCGTGAGCCGTCCGGACTGAGCGGGCGTTTCCGCCCCGGCCGCGCACCCGCTCCGCGCTGCCGGTACCCGTTGCGCCGTCAGGCCGGTATCACCGATTGGGCGTCGAGCATGTCGGCCATGACGGCGCGGATGAACGCATCGGCGTCATCGGTCATGCCGCCGGCCACACCGCCGTAAATCGCCCCGGACTTCGGCTGTTCCGCCACGTGCTCCTTGGCGTAGTCCACGGCGTCGGACAGGTCGACGGCAAAGGTCGTGGCCACGTCGGATCGGGTCTGGGGACGGGTGACGGCCATGTGCAATGCGTTGGGGTACTGCTGCCCGTTGAACCGCCACCCGCGGGTCCGCATGAAGTCGTTCACGTGGTAGATGTCGAAGGCATCGGAGGTGAAGGAGAAGAGGAACGTCGGGTGGCCCATCATCTTCAACTCCGGGTGGCTGCGCACGGCGTCTTGCATGGCGAACGACGTCTCGAAAATCTGCGTGGCGTAGTCCAGGTAGCCCTGGTGGCCGAGCTGCACCATGGCGGCCCAGGTGGCGGCGATCAGTCCGCCGGACCGTGAACCCTCCATACCGGGCGAGGTGTACTTCCCCCCGCTCCAGTCGGTCAGGTAGAAGTACTGCGCGTTGCGCAACTCCTTGGAGCGGAAGCTGAGCACGGACGAGCCTTTGAAGGCGTAGCCGTACTTGTGGGTGTCGGCCGAGATCGACGTCACCCCGGGAATCCGGTAGTCGAACACGGGGATGTCGTACCCGAGCTCCTGGCCGAAGGGGAGGATGAAGCCCCCGAGACAGCCGTCGACGTGCAGGCCAATGCCGTGCTCGAGGGCGACATCGGACAGGTCGCTGATGGGGTCGACGGTTCCGTAGCCGTAGTTGCAGGCCGAGCCGATGAGGGCGACCGTCTGCTCGTCAATGTTGTCCCGTACCCGGTCCACGTCGACCTGCGTGGTCACCGGGTCGACGGGGGCCCGCCGCAACTCCACGCCGAACAGGTGGCAGGCCTTGTCGAAGGCCGGGTGCGCCGTCTCGGGCTTGATCACGTTGGGGCGGGTGACCCCCCGAGTCTGGGTCGCGTGCTCGCGGTAGGCGAGGATCGCATGCAAAATGCTGCCCGTCCCCCCGGTGGTGACCAGCCCGCACGGGTCGCCCCCGGCGGCCGTGGCGGCCTCGCCGTGATGCAGGCCCAGGGTCATGGAGATGATCTCGGCCTCGAATTTGGTGGCGCTGGGGCACATGTCCCGCTGGAGGACGTTGACGTGGGCGAACAGCCCGAACGCCTCGTTCATGAAGTGATAGTGGTCGTGATCACCGCAGTACATGGTGCCCGAGCACTTTCCCGTCTCCCAGAACGCGTCCTCCTCGACCGCCATGGTGCGCAGCTGGGACAGGACCTCCTCGCGGGGCAGGCCGGCCTCCGGCAGTTTCCGATGGATCTCGAACCGGTCGGCGTAGGGGTAGGTGCTCATGGACCTCGCGTCTCCTTGAATTGGCGGCTGGGGTCAGGGTACGGCGGAGCGGCTCAGGGCGCGCCGGCGCGACTGGATCAGGGTAGGGCGACCCGGCTCGGGACGCGCCCCGGTCGGTCAGGACGCGCCCGGTGCGCCCGGTGCGCCCGGTGCGCCGGGGTCGGCCCGCGGAGCGCCGGCCCGGCCGTCGACCGGAGCACCTGCAGCGTCGCGCTCACGCAGAGGCAGCCGCGTCTCATAGTCGTTGGCGAACCGGTCGGCGTAGGTGCTGGCGTCGAGGAAGCGCAGCCCGGGGATGTGCTGGAGCTCGAGCACGAACAGGAAGGCCACGGTGACGAAGAGACCCAGGTACAGATGCCCGTAGCCGAGGACGATCCCGGTGCCCGCCACGGCGAAGACGCTGGCGGCCGAGGTGAGCCCGCGGATGGTGACGCCGTGCGCGAAGACCAGGCCGGCGCCGATGAAGCCGATGCCGGTCAAGATGCCTGCCACCGCCTGGGGCGAGATGACGCCCGCCACCGAGGTGACCGCGGCGGCGGTGCCCCCGATAAGGACGAAGGTCCGGTTGCCTGCCGGCGACCCCCGGAGTTGTCGCTCGAACCCGATGGCGAAGGCGAACGCGCAGGCCAGAGCGACCCGGGCGAGCAGGTGAATGTCGGTGTGGAACACGGGGCGATTATCGCAGGATCAGTTCGGCCCGCACCGGGCGATGATCGGAGCCGCCGGCGGGGAGGACCGACGCCGCGCCGACCCGCACGTCGCCGCGGACCAAAATGTGGTCGATCTGGCTGTGGGGGTTCCAGGCCGGCCAGGTACGCCCTTTCACCGCCCGGCGCCAGTCAGGCAGGAAGGCCCGCACCGGCGGCCCCCACAGGTTCATGTCGCCCAGCAGGACAGCATCGGGCCTGGCCTCGGTGCGCAACCGCTCGTTGAGGGTGCGGTAGTGGCGGTGCGACCCGTTCTGCAGGTGCGCCATGTGGGTGCCCACAATGGACAGGGGCCTCCCCTCAGCCGTCACGTCCAGCACAATGGCGGCCCGGCGCACCCGGTCTCGCGGCAGTGCGGGGAGATGGAGTATCCGTGATCCCTCCACCACGAGGTCGCCCCGGCCGAGCCGCGTGAGGACGGCGATCCCCCATGACCCCGGTTGGGCTCCGCCGTAGCGCGCCGACGCCAGCTCGCGTGCGGGGAGGGGGCGCACGCTCGATAGGTAGAGGGCCCGCTTCTCGGCCCGAAAGCCCAGGCGGGGCAGCCAGCGGCCGCTGGCGTCGGGGTGGGGAGGGGCCAGCCGCCCCTCGGCCAGGGGGCACGTCACCACGTGGTACCCGAGTGCGGCGCCGATCCGTTCGGCCTGCCCCGATCCGGGACCGTCGGCGTCGTACGTCCAGGACTCCTGGAGCACGAGCACGTCGGCATCGAACGTCGCGCATGTGGCGATGGGGTCAAACGGCCGTCCCCATCCGTCCACTCCGGCAAACATGTTGAAGTTGGCAACGGTCAGCACGGTTCGGCCAGAGGATAGGCCACCGGTACCATCGTGTGCGTGCCGGGCCGCGCTGCGAACGTCCTTGCCGAGCGGCTGCGGGCCTTCACGACGACGATCTTCTCGGAGATGTCCGAGTTGGCGGTGGCCACCGGATCTCTCAACCTCGGGCAGGGATTTCCCGACACCGACGGGCCGGCCGAGTTGACGCAGGTGGCGATCGAGGCCATCGCGGCTGGGCGCAACCAGTACCCCCCGAGTCAGGGCGTACCCGAGCTGCGGGCGGCCATCGCGGCGCACCAGGCGTCCTGGTACGGCCTCGAGTTCTCCCCCGAGGACGAAGTGCTGGTGACCACCGGTGCCACCGAGGCCATCGCCGCTTCACTCCTGGCGCTCTGCGAGCCGGGTGACGAGGTGGTGATGTTCGAGCCGTCCTATGACTCCTACGCCGCCTGCGCGTCGATGGCGGGGGCGGTCCCTCGCCTCGTCCGCCTCCACGCCCCCGACTGGGCCTTCGACGCCGGGGAGCTGGCCGCGGCCGTCGGCCCCCGGACCCGCCTGCTCCTCCTCAACTCGCCCCACAACCCGACCGGCAAGGTGTTCGGCCCCGACGAGCTGGCGCAGATCGCCGAGCTGTGCTGCGCCCACGACATCGTGGCCGTGACCGACGAGGTCTACGAGCACCTGGTGTTCGACGGCGCCCACGTTCCTTTGGCCACCCTGCCGGGGATGGCGGAGCGGACCCTCTCCATCTCCTCGGGAGGCAAGACCTTCTCCTTCACCGGCTGGAAGGTGGGTTGGGTGAGCGGCCCGGCGCCGCTGGTGGCCGCGGTGCGGGCGGCCAAACAGTTCCTCACCTACACCTCCGGCGCGCCCTTCCAGTTGGCCATCGCGCACGGGCTCGCCTTCGAGCCTGCGGTGATCAACGGCCTGGCGGCCGAGCTGCGGGCCAAGCGGAACCTGTTC
>Ga0302325_10016322_pt1 | contig 15742 bp, 14 predicted proteins | sample Palsa_T0_2_FD_201948 | JGI IMG/M metagenome (GOLD analysis project Ga0302325, IMG submission 201948) | Peat permafrost microbial communities from Stordalen Mire near Abisko, Sweden - Palsa_T0_2 | ecosystem: Environmental > Terrestrial > Soil > Palsa > Peat permafrost | place: Sweden: Abisko...
TCGATCACACCCAACTTGAACCGCGGGCTGAACACCCGCCTTCGCTTCGTCTCGGACATCCGTTCTCCTCCAAGAGAACCGTCCCTAATATCCCTGTCTCATCCTAGGGGGTCAATCCAGCGCGCCGAACGCATGCGCGCGCGTCAACCCTCACCGAGGGTCTGGGTGTAATTTGACGATGTCAAAGACCGGCGCGGGAAGGCGCAAGCCTCGTTACCATTCGTGACGCTGAATCGCAACCTCGCCGCGCGAATGAACGCCCTGAATTCGTCCCACGTCGCCTGGTCCGCGGTGCGCCAGGAGACCAAAGGCAGATCGGGGCCGAAGCTGTAGCTGGTGCGCACGTCGTTGCGGTAGCGGAAGGACGCGTGGCAGACGTTCGTCCCCGCGACGCGATCCATGACGTTGTCTGGCGCATCGCCGAAGCCAGGCTGCGCCACCACGCGATGGCGCAGATCCACCGGGCGGCGTGAACCGGACTCAGTGCGGGTCGGACGGCCCCGGATTGGCCGGCGGCGGCTCAGTCGATCCGGACGACGACGGCCCGGGCGCGCCGCCCACTTGCGGCCCGTCATCACACCCGACCACGACGCAGCCGGCCACCGACTTGGCGTAGCCGCCGACCACGGCGGGCAGGTAGACGCCCGACGGGCCGTCGGGCGGCGGATTTACCGAATACTTCGGCTGGCTAAAGTCCGGGTCGGAGGGTTTGATCGCCGGCGCTTCGGACGGGATCGACGGCGGCGCGGACTGGGCCGGCGGCGGCGCGGGCTGCGCCGAGGCGGCCGGCGGCGCCGCGCTCCCGGCCTGGGTTTGGGCCAGCGCCACGCCGGCTGCCGTCAATCCGGCCCCGAAGGCCAATGCCGCCGCCAGGCGCGTCGTTCGGATCATGTGTTCGCCTCCGGGCGCCGCCGCGCAAGGCCGTCCCTGGGCGCGTCGCGATCTGCATATAGGCGTCGCCGGCGGCGGTTTCAGCGGTGGCCGGATCGCGCGGGCGCATTTTTCACGCCGCGCCCCGAAGGTCTGGCGCAAAGCCGCCCCGCTGCGTTTTACGCCCACAAACGAAAACGCCCCGGCCGTTTGACCGGGGCGTTCGCATCAACCCAGTGGGCTGAAGCTCAGTAGCCGTTGATCCGCGCGTAGCGGTCGCGGTGGTAGGCCTGGCCACCGAAGGTGGCTTCGGCCGCCCGGGCGCGCTTCAGGTAGAAGCCAGCGTCGTGGGCGTCGGTCATGCCGATGCCGCCGTGCATCTGGACCATCTCGTTGGAGACCAGGTGCAGGGTGTCGCCCACCTTGGCCTTGGCCAGCGAGACCAGTTCCGGCACGTCGGGGCTGTCGTTGTCGATGGCGGTCAGCGCCGCCTCGACGCAGGAGCGGGCCAGTTCGAGGTCGGTGAACATCTTGGCCGCGCGGTGCTGCAGCGCCTGGAACGAGCCGATCACCTGGCCGAACTGCACCCGGGTCTTCAGGTAGTCGAGGGTGGTCTCGAAGGCCTGGATGGCCGAGCCGAGCATCTCGGCGGCGAGGCCGGCCCGGGCGCGGTCGAGCACCTTTTCCAGCAGGTCCCAGCCCTTGCCTTCTTCGCCCAGCACCGCGTCGGCGCCCACTTCGACGCCCTCGAAGCTGACGATCGCCGCGCCGCGGCTGTCGGCCAGCTTCAGCGCCGTGCGCGTCACGCCCTTGGCGCCGCCCGGGACGAGGAACAGGGTGATCCCGTCCTTGTCGCCCGGCTTGCCGGAGGTGCGGGCCGAGACGATCAGCAGGGCCGCGCCCAGGCCTTCGAGCACGAAGGTCTTCTTGCCCGAAAGCGTGTAGCCCGAGCCGGACTTGGTCGCCGCGAGCGCGACCTTCTCCGGCGCGTGGTGCGGGCCTTCCTCGATGGCGAGGGTGGCGACCGCTTCGCCCGAGGCGATCTTCGGCAGCCAGGCTTCCTTCTGCGCCGCCGTGCCGCCGAGGATCAGCGCGCTGGCCGAGGCGAGCGCGGTGGCCAGCAGCGGCGAGGCGGTCAGCGTGCGGCCGAGCTCTTCGAGCACCAGGCCGAGGCTCAAATAGCCGAAATCGGAGCCGCCGTATTCCTCGGGGATGATGACGCCGGTCCAGCCCATCTCCGCCATCTCGTTGAAGGCGGCGGGGTCGTAGCCCAGCGGGGCGCCGCTATCGCGCATCTTGCGGAACGCCGAGACGGGAGACTTCTCCTGCGTCCAGGTGCGCGCCGCGTCGCGCAGCATGCTCTGTTCTTCGGTCAAAACGGCCATGTCGTGGTTTCCTCTAGTCTCGATCGTTCAATTGCTGGATGGGCCGAGCGGGTCGGGCAGGCCCAGGATCCGCTTGGAAATGATGTTGTTCTGGATCTCGAAGGAGCCGCCGAAAATCGTGGTGGCCTTGCCGCCGAGCCAGCCGCGCACGGCGGTCAGCTCGTCGGGCTTGAACGCCTCGCCCTCCCAGCCGAGGCCTTGCGTGCCCATCACCTCGATGATGAGTTCGGCCCGGTCCGACCCGACCTTGGTGCCGGCGTTCTTCAGGATCGAGGTCGCGGCGCTGGGGCCCTGGTTGGACTTGGCCTCGACCATCATCCGGAACGCGGTGAGCTGGAACGCCTTGGCGTCCATCTCGTGGGCGACGACGCGGCTGCGCACGTCGCTGTCGGCGATCCGGCCCTTGTCGTCGACGCCGATGTAGCTCTTGGCCATCGCCGCCGGCGAGCCGCCGACGCCGAAGATGCCGGCCGCGCCGCCGCCAGATCCGCCGCCGCCGATGCCGTTGCGCTCATGCTGCAGCAGCCGCTTGGCGATGGTCCAGCCGCCGTTCAGCGGGCCGACCAGGTTCTCCTTCGGCACCTTCACGTCGGTGAAGAAGGTCTCGCAGAACGGCGAGGCGCCGGCGATCAGCTGGATCGGCCGCACTTCGACGCCCGGATCGTGCATGTCGATCAAGAGGAACGAGATGCCCTCGTGCTTCTTGGTGTTGTCGGTGCGCACCAGGCAAAAGCACATGTCGGCCCACTGGCCGCCCGAGGTCCACACCTTCTGGCCGTTGACCAGGTAGTGGTCGCCCTTGTCCTCGGCCTTGGTCTGCAGGGACGCCAGGTCGGAGCCGGCGCCCGGCTCGGAGAAGCCCTGGCACCAGCGCACTTCCTGCCTGGCGATGGCGCGGATGTGCTGCTGCTTCTGCGCCTCGGTGCCGTATTCGAGCAGGGTCGGGCCGAACATCATCGTGCCCATGCCGCCGATCGGATTGAACGCGCCGATGCGGTTCATCTCCGACTGCAGCACCCGCGCCTCGGCCGGGGTCAGGCCGCCGCCGCCGTAGGCCTTGGGCCAGGTCGGCACGCCCCAGCCCTTCTCGCCCATGGCGTCGATCCAGGCTTTCATGTCCGCGCCGTCGGGATTCTCGTCCTCGACGTAGCTGACGCTCTTGCCCTTCAGGGATTTGGGGAAATTGGCTTCCAGCCAGGTCCGGGCTTCCGCGCGGAAGGCTTCCGGATCGCCGCCGAAGTCAGCCATATTGATAACTCTCCTCGTGTCGCCGCGCCCGTTGGGCGCCGCCATCTGATCGGTGTTTAGGTGGAATGGGTGGTGTCGGGAAGACCCAGGATGCGTTTTGAGATGATGTTGTTCTGAACTTCCTGCGAGCCTCCGGCGATGGTGCCGGACTTGCTGCGCAGCATCACCCGCATCGCATTGATCTCGTGCTCGGTGAAATCTTCGCCGGACCAGCCGACGCCCTGATGGCCCATGATCTCGACAGCCAGCTCGGCCTTTTCCTTGCGCAGCATGCTGCCGGCGTTCTTCATGATCGAGCTGGCCGTGGTCGGACCGCGGTTGGACCTGGCTTCGAGCGCGATGCGCTCGCCGGTGAGCGCGTGGGCCTTGGCGTCCATCAGGTGCGAGGTCAGCCGGGCGCGGATGTCGCCGTCGGCGAGGCGGCCGTCGTCGCCCAGGCCGACGTAGATCCGCGCCAGTTCCTGGATCGGCGGCCCGCCGAGCACGCCCGGACCCGCCTGCCCGGCCCTGGCCGGCGAGCCGATGCTCGAGCGCTCGTGCTGCAGCAGCCGCTTGGCGATCGACCAGCCACCGTTCAGCGGCCCGACCAGGTTCTCTTTCGGAACCTTCACGTCGGTGAAGAAGGTCTCGCAGAACGGGGTGGTGTCGTTGATCAGCCGGATCGGCCGCGGCTCGACGCCCGGCGTCTTCATGTCGATCAGCAGGAACGAGATGCCCTCGTGCTTCTTGGCCTTGGGGTCGGTGCGCACCAGGCAGAAGCACCAGTCGGCGAGATGGGCGCCGGAGGTCCAGATCTTCTGGCCGTTGACCAGGAAATGGTCGCCCTTGTCTTCGGCGCGCGTCTGCAAGGATGCGAGGTCCGAGCCCGCGCCCGGCTCGGAGAAGCCCTGGCACCAGCGCAGCTCGCCCTTCACGATCGGCGGGATGTGGCGCCTCAGCTGCGCCTCGTCGCCATATTCCAGCAGCGTCGGGCCGAACATGGCCACGCCCATGCCGCCGATGGGATTGGGCGCGCCGATCCGCTCCATCTCGTCCCGCAGCACCCGCGCCTCGGCCGGGCTCAGGCCGCCGCCGCCGAGGTCGGCCGGCCAGGTGGGAACGCCCCAGCCCTTCTCGCCCATCCGGCGGCGCCACAGCGCCTGGTCGGCGGTGGGCGTCTCGGGCGCCTCGGGATCGGCCGGGGCGGCGCCCTGGCGCAGCGAGGCCGGGAAGTTCGCCTCCAGCCAGCCGCGCGCCTCGGCGCGGAACGGCTCCAGATCGCCGCCGAAATCGGCCATGCCGCTACCTCCCGCCGACGCCGGCGTTGGCCTGGGGCTGGTCGGGTAGGCCGAGGATGCGCTTGGAGATGATGTTGTTCTGCACCTCGTAGGAGCCGCCGGCGATCGTGCCGGCCTTGCCGCCCAGCCAGGTGCGCACGACCTGCAGCTCGTCGCCGGCGAAGTCGTCGCCAGACCAGCCGAGGCCCTGGTGGCCCATCACCTCCAGCGCCAGCTCGGCGGCGTCGCAGCGGTTCTTCGAGCCGACGTTCTTCAGCACCGAGCTGGTGGTCGAGGGACCGGCGTTGCCGCGCGACTCCAGCGCCGCGCGCCGCCCTGTGAGCGTGAACGCCTGGGCGTCCATCAGGTGCTGGGTGATGCGCGAGCGCAGGTCGGCGTCGGCCAGCCGCCCGGTCGCGTCGAGACCGACATACTCGCGCGCCATCGCCGCCAGGCCCTCGCCCGGCAGGCCGCCCGGACGGGCGATCCCGCCCGCGGCGCCGGAGATGCCCTGGCGCTCGTGCTGCAGCAGCCGCTTGCCGACGGACCAGCCGCCGTTCAGCGGCCCCATCAAATTCTCCTTCGGCACCTTCACGTCGGTGAAGAAGGTCTCGCAGAACGGACTCGTCCCATTGATCAGCAGGATCGGCCGCACCTCGACGCCCGGCGATTTCATATCGATCAGCAGGAAGCTGATGCCCTCGTGCTTGCGCGCCTTGGGATCGGTGCGGACCAGGCAGAAGCACCAGTCGGCGTACTGGGCGCCCGAGGTCCAGATCTTCTGGCCGTTGACCAGGAAGTGGTCGCCCTTGTCCTCGGCCTTGGTCTGCAAACTGGCGAGGTCCGAGCCGGAGCCCGGCTCGGAGTAGCCCTGGCACCAGCGCAGCTCGGCCTTCACGATCGGCGGGATGTGACGCTTCAGCTGCTCGTCGTTGCCGTATTCGAGCAGCGTCGGGCCGAACATGATCACGCCCATGCCGCCGATCGGATTGGCCGCGCCGATGCGCGCCATCTCCTCGTGCAGCACCCGCGCCTGCGCCGCCGTCAGCCCGCCGCCGCCGAGGTCGGCCGGCCACGTCGGCACGCCCCAGCCCTTTTCGCCCATGCGCTGGCGCCACAGCTCGACGTCGCCGGTCGGCTTGCCGCCGCCGTTCATCGCCTCGGTGACCAATTCCGGATGACCGCGCAGCGAGGCCGGCAGATTGGCCTCCAGCCAGGTGCGCGCCTCGGTCCTGAAGGCCTCAAGATCGCCGCCGCCGAAGTCAGCCATGTCTCTTCTCCCTGGAATTCCGGTGGCTGAGGTCGTTGAAGCGCCGCAGCCTGGCCGGTCAGTGGTTCAAGTCGACTGGGTCGTGTCGGGCAGGCCCAGGATGCGCTTGGAGATGATGTTGCTCTGGATCTCCTGCGAGCCGCCGAAGATGGTCGTGGCCTTGCCGCCGAGCCAGGCGCGCACCGCGCTGCGCTCGTCGGCCGTGAACGTATCGCCGTCCCAGCCGAGGCCTTGGGTTCCCATGATCTCCAGCGTCAGCTCGGCGCGTTCCTGGCCGATCTGGGTGCCGGAGTTCTTCATCACCGAGGTGGTGGCGCTGGGATTGAGGTTGCCGCGCGCCTCGGCCATCGCCCGCTGCAGGGTGAGCGCGTGGGCCTTGGCGTTGATCATGTGACCGGAGAGGCGCGAGCGCAGGTCGCTGTCGGCCAGCCGGCCCTTGTCGTCCACGCCGACGTATTTCTTGGCGAGGTCGGCGATGCTGACCGCGCCGCCGCCCATCATCCTGGAGCCGCCCTGGCCGGAGCGTTCATGCTGCAGCAGGCGCTTGCCGATGGTCCAGCCGCCGTTCAGCGGACCGACCAGATCGTTCTTCTCGACCCGCGCGCCGGTGAAGAAGGTCTCGCACTGGCCCGAGGCGCCGGAGATCATCCGGATCGGCCGCGCCTCGACCTTGCCCGGCTGATGCATGTCGATCAGCACGAAGGAGATGCCCTCGTGCTTCTTGGCCTTCGGGTCCGAGCGCACCAGGCAGAAGCACCAGTCGGCGAACTGGGCCCCGGAGGTCCAGATCTTCTGGCCGTTGACCTCCCAGTGGTCGCCCCTGTCCTCCAGCTTGGTCTGCAGGCTGGCGAGGTCGGAGCCGGAGTTCGGCTCGGAATAGCCCTGGCACCAGCGCAGCTCGCCGCGCACGATCGGCGGCAGGTGGCGCTGCTTCTGGTCCTCGGTCCCGTACTCGAGCAGGGTCGAGCCGAACATGCCGGGGCCCATGCCGATGATCGGGTTGGTGACCCCGATGCGGTTCATTTCCTGCAGCAGCACGCGCGCCTCGGCCGGCGTCAGGCCGCCGCCGCCGTATTCCTTCGGCCAGGTCGGCGTACCCCAGCCCTTGGCGCCGATCCGCTGGCGCCACAGATCCTGGTCGGCGGTCGGTTTGATCCCGCCTTCCATCTGCTCCATGGTCATGTCGGGCTGGCGGCGCACGGACTGCGGCGCATTTTCCTCCAGCCAGGCCCGCGCCTCGGTGCGGAAGCCTTCGAGATCACCGCCAAAATCGGCCATTCAAATATCTCCCAGGATCAAATTCTCAGGCAGGGCGAAAAACCGCCCCTTTGGGTCATTTCGGATCGGGCAATCCTAGCACACGCTTGGAGACCACGTTCAGATTGATCTCCGACGAGCCGCCCTCGATCGAGTTGGCCTTCGAGCGCAGCCAGCTGCGGACGCTGGCCAGTTCGTCGCGCTCGAAGCCCTCGCCGTCCCAGCCGAGGCCGGCGGCGCCCAGCGCCTCGACGATCAGCTCGGTGCGCTCCTGGGCGATCTTGGCGCCGGCGTATTTCATGATCGAACTGGCCGCCGAAGGGCCCTGGTTGGACTTCGCCTCGTCCGCCGCGCGCCGCACGGTGAGCTGGAAGGCCGTGTTCTCCATCTTGTGCTCGATGATCCGGCGCCGCAGGTCCGCATCGGCGAGCCGGCCGCTCGCGTCCAGGCCGACGTACTGCTTGGCGTAGTCCTCGACGCTCATCGCCGCGGCGGCCGCGCCGATGGCGCCGGCGCCGAGACTGGCCGAGATCGAGTCGCGCTCGAACTGCAGCAGCCGCTTGCCCACCGTCCAGCCGCCGTTCAGCGGCCCCCACTGGTTCTCCTTCGGCACGATCACGTCGGTGAAGAAGGTCTCGCAGAACGGGCTGGTGCCGTTGATCAGCAGGATCGGCCGCACTTCGACGCCGGGCGCGTGCATGTCGATCATCAGGAACGAGATGCCCTCGTGCTTCTTCGCCTTCGGGTCGGTGCGGACCAGGCAATAGCACCAGTCGGCGAACTGGGCGCCCGAGGTCCAGATCTTCTGGCCGTTGACGAGGTAGTGGTCGCCCTTGTCCTCGGCTCTAGTCTGCAAGCTGGCAAGGTCCGAGCCGGCGCCCGGCTCCGAATAGCCCTGGCACCAGCGCAGTTCGCCGCGGACGATCGGCGGGATGTGCTTGGCCTTCTGCGCCTCGGTCCCGTACTCGAGCAGCGTCGGGCCGAACATCGAGACGCCCATGCCGCCGATCGGGTTGCGCGCGCCGATCCGGGTCATCTCCTCGGCCAGCACCGCCGCCTCCGCCCGCGAGAGCCCGCCGCCGCCGTATGGCTTCGGCCAGGTGGGCGTGCCCCAGCCCTTGGCGCCCATGCGCTCGCGCCACAGCTTGACCTCGGGCGTCTCCTCGCCGCCCATCATCGAGGCCGTCTGGGCGGCCGGCTTGTCCTTCAGCGACTTGGGGAAATTCTCTTCAAGCCAGGTCCGCGCTTCCAGCCGGAAGGCCTCGGCGTCGCCGCCAAAATCCGCCATGACAATTCACTCCCCGAACAATCGTTCGACTTTTGAAAATATCTAATAGGCGCGCTGAAATTGCGCGCAAGACGCTGCTACTTCGGATCGGGCAGGCCGAGAACCCGCTTGGCGATCACGTTCAGGTTCACCTCCGAGGTGCCGCCCTCGATCGAATTGGCCTTGGCGCGCAGCCAGCCGTGGACGGCGGCCAGTTCGGCGGCGCTGAACGGCTCGCCCTCCCAGCCCAGCCCCTGCGCGCCCATCGCCTCGACCATCAGCTCCGAGCGCTCCTGGGCGAACGCCGCCGCCGCGTACTTGATGATCGAGGTGGCCGCGCTGGGCCCGTTGCCGGCCCGCGACTCGGCGTTGAGCCGCGCCAGCGTCAGGCTGAAGGACTGGAAGTCCATCTTGTTGCGGGTGACGCGGCCGCGCAGGTCGGGGTCGGCCAGTTCGCCGTCGTCATCGACGCCCGCATAGTGCTTTGCGATCGAGGCCAGGTCGCCGGCCGAACCGCCGACGCCGCCGCCCTCGCCGAAGCCGCCGGAGATGTTCTGCCGCTCGTATTGCAAGAGCCGCTTGGCGATCTCCCAGCCGCCGTTGAGCCGCCCGACCAGATTTCCCTTCGGGATCTTCACGTCGGTGAAGAAGGTCTCGCAGAACGGGCTCTCGCCGCTGATCAGCTTGATCGGCCGGGTCTCGACGCCCGGCGTGGCCATGTCGATCAGCACGAACGAGATGCCCTCGTGCTTCTTGGCCGCCGGATCGGTGCGCACCAGGCAGAAGCACCAGTCGGCGAAGTTGGCGTAGCTGGTCCAGACCTTCTGGCCATTGATCAGCCAGTGGTCGCCCTTGTCCTCGCAGCGGGTCTGCAAGCTGGCGAGGTCCGAGCCGGCGCCGGGCTCGGAATAGCCCTGGCACCAGCGGATCTCGCCCTGGACGATCTTCGGGATATGCTCGGCCTTCTGCGCCTCGCTGGCGAATTCGAGCAGCACCGGCCCCAGCATCCAGATGCCGAACGAGACCAGCGGCGGCCGGTAGTGGGCCAGCTCCTGCGCGACGATGCGCGCCTGGTCGGGGGTGAGGCCGCCGCCGCCGTATGGCTTCGGCCAGGTCGGCGCGGTCCAGCCGCGCGCGGCCACCCGCTTCATCCAGACGATCTGCGGATCGTTCGAACCGGCGAAGGCGCGGCCGCCCCACATCGCTTCGGGATCCGCCGCGGCCGGGTCCTTGAGCTCCGGCGGATAGTTTTCTTTCAGGAAGCCCTGCACCTCGGTGCGGAAGGCGTCGAGTTCGCCGCCGAAATCGGCCATGCCGTTCCTCCCTGGACCTGGGTTTCTTGCCCGCCAACTTAGCGACGCGCCGGCCCCGTGCAAGCGCCGCGGCGGGACGACGCGTGAGGGCCGACCGCCACGGCGCGGGCCTCCCAAAACGGAAAAACGATGCTCGACAAGAGGTCGATGGCTACGTCCGAGCGGCGGCCGCCAGCCGCGCCTCGGCGGCGGCGAGCATGGTCTGGAAGCGGGGATCGTCGCGCAATCCGGCGAAATCGGGGTCGGTGGCGGCGCACTTCACCAGCCTGCCGGTGTCGCGCTCCAGCGCCGGCCCCAGCACGGCGAACACCGCCTCGGGGTCGTCCAGCGACCTCGCGAGGGTGCAGCTGAAGTTGTAGCGCATCAGCAGGTTGTCGGGATCGATCAGCAGCGCGCGGCGCATCCAGTCCTTGGCCCGGTCCGCCTCGTCAAGCGCCGCCAGGGCCGCGACCCCCGCACCCAGGGCGTTGCCATTGCTGCGGTCCCGCGCGACGGCCTTCTCGGCCCTTTCCAGGACGACCCGGGCGATCCGCCGGGCGTTCTCCAGATCGCCGAGGGCGGTGTAGCAGCTGATCAGCTTCATCGGCGCGCCGGTGTCCATCTCGAGCGCGGCGGCCTTCTCGAAATAGGGGACCGCTTCGGCCAGCCGGCCCTGATTGTAGCTGCTGGAACCGGCGCGCCAGTTCACCTCGTAGGACTCTGGATCGAGCCGCAGGGCGATGGCGATCTCGGCCGCCGCCTCCTCGTGCCGGCCCGCTTCGGACAGCCTCTGCGCCTTCAGCGCGCGGGCCTCGGCCAGATCGGGGTTGAGGGCCAGGGCTCGGTCCAGGGCGGCCATGCCGCCGCGGGCCCGCCCATGGTTGCTGTGCAGCGAGTATTGCCCGGCGGCGAGCAGAGCCCAGGCCTGGGCGTAGCCGGGATCGATCTCCACGGCCCGGCGGGTGAGGCGCTCGATCGCCTCGTCCCGCCGCGGATCACCGTAGTTGCCGGTCAGATAGTACGAGCGGGCGACCAGATAGAGGTCGTAGGCGTCGACGCTGTCCGTCCCCCGATGCGCGATGGCCCGCATCTCTTGCGGCAGCAGTTTCAGCTTCAGCGCGGTCACGATCGCCATGCTGATCTCGTCCTGCAGGGCGAAGATGTCGGTAAGATCGCGGTCGTAGCGCTCGGCCCATATGTGGTCGCCGACCGCGCCGTCGATGAGCTGGGCGGTGATCCGCACCCGATTCCCAGCCTTGCGCACGCTGCCTTCGAGCACATGGCTGACGCCCAGCTCCCGCGCCACGTCGGGGATGTTCACGCTCTTGCCCTTGAAGGTGAAGGCGGTGTTGCGCGCCACCACCGACAGCGCCGAGACCATGGAGAGGTCGGTGATGATGTCCTCGCTGATCCCGTCGCTGAAATACTCCTGCTGCGGATCATCGCTCACGTTGGCGAAGGGCAGCACACAGATGGAAAGCTTGCGAACCGCGGCTTGCGCCGGCGGCGGTGAGGCGCGATCGGCCGCTGGCGAAAGCCGGTAGCCGATCCGCGGCAGGGTGCCGATGGTGAAGGCGCCAGGCGCTTCCTCCTCCGACAGCCGCCGCAGACGCCCGATGCAGCGGTTGATGGCGTCATCGCCGATGGCGAGCCCGCCCCAGCAGCTGGAGAGCAGTTCGTCGCGCGACACCACCTCGCCGTCGGCGCGCGCCAGGGCCACCAGCACCTGCATCACCCGCGGCTGCAGGCGGATGGTCTGGCCGGCCGCGACGACTTCACTCAGCGACGGACGCACCAGCGCCGATCCCAGGCGCAGGTCCGCCTCCCGTGCGAGATCGATCGGCGCGGAGCGGGCGGCGGATCCGCCCTTCAGGTCGGCGAGATCGGTCATTGATCGGTCGAGATCGGCAACAGATCGGCTCCCGGTGCAATCGGACGGACCGAAACTTGGCCACTCATTCCCCTCATCGCAAGCCGCCCGCCACTCACGGCGACCAACGGCCGCCAAAGGAGACTGAGCATGACCCGCTTCCTCACCGCCCCCGTCCTGTGCCTCGCCGCAGCCGCCACGCTGGCGTGCGCCGCCCCCGTCCTCGCGCAGACCTCGGACACCGCCCCGAGCGTCTCGGTGAAATACCGCGACCGCGACATTGGCTCGCCAGCCGGCGCCCAGGTGTTGCTGGGGCGTATCGAAGCCGCCGCCAACACGGCCTGCGGCGGCGCGCCGGACATCCGCCAGCTCGACCAACTGGCCAGCTTTGAGGCGTGCCGCAGGTCCGCGGTCGCCAGGGCCGTGGTCGCCGTCGATTCGCCGATGCTGACGGCGATAGCGAACGGCGGTTCTCCCGCCAGCTTCGCCGCCCGCTGACCCGCGGTCGTGGTCGGCTTGCGAGAGGTGTTCGTGCGACGCGGGCCGCTATTGCCGGCGGCTCCGCCGCTCGTCACCTTGCCGATCGTCCTGATCGCGCTGCTGAAGTTCAGCGAGTTCGGCGTCCACCTCTTCAAGGCGCGGGATGGATCGAGCACCTGGTACTTCCGCTTCTCGCCAAAAGCGGTCCTGCGGGTCCGCGACGACGGCGACTGGTGCTGGCGGCAGGGGACCGAGCGTTGGCGGCGCGAGATCGCTCCGTTCCTCGCCCGCGCCGAAGCGCTGCTGGCGGAGGAAGGCGATGACGGCGGCCTTGCCGAGGCAGGCCTGACGCGAGAGGAAGCGTGATGACGATGAAGCTCTATTCCCGGGATCTCAGTCCCTACTCGGCGCGGGTGCGGATGCAGATCTACGCCAAGGGTCTCACCGACATCGCCATCGAGCCGCCGCCGACCTACGGCACGCCGAAGTTCTACGAAGACCATCCGATCGGCCGCATCCCGTTGCTGGAGATCGACGGCGAGGCGATGCCGGAGTCGGACGTGATCGCGGCGTATCTCGAGGAGATCTATCCCGAGCCTTCGCTGCTGGGCGCGACGCCCCGCGAGAACGCCCACATCCGCACCCTGGCGCGCATCGGCGACATCTACCTGATGAACAATACCTTCATGCTCGCGGTCCAGACCCGTGTCCTCGCCGCCCAGACTCCCGTCACCACCGGCAACGAAGGCATCGTCGCGCTGCTGGGCGGCGAGCTGGCGAGCAACACCAAGGCGCTGGACCGGATGATTGGCCAGGGCGGCTTCGCCTGCCTGGGCCGCGTCACCCTGGCCGACTGCGCGCTCGTGCCGGCGCTCTTCCTTTTGGAGAACGTGCTGCCGGGCGCGGGCGTCGCCGACCCGATCGCCGCGAACGCCAACGTGGCCGCCTACTGGGCCGCGATCCAGAGAGAAGCGTGCGCGGCGCGCGTCCTGGCGGAGCTGCACCGGGGCCTGGAGGAACGCCGCGAACTGATCCGCTCCGGCGCGATCGAGACGATAAGGGCGGCGTCCCGGGCGGCAAGGGAAGCAGCGGAGCAGACCTAGCCATGGTCATCGAGCGATGCGTCGTAGCGATGTTTCAGCACCGAATAAGGCTATAGTCGCGTTCTCCGAGGCGTCTTAAGGACCCCCATGCGCTGGTGGCGCGAGTTTCAGACCGCGGCTCTGGCCTTCGCGCCCTGGACGCTGGCGATCGCCACCGCCGCGGCCGGCGTGATGCTGCTGTTTTCCTCGGCGACACCCTCGGATCCGATGCGGTTCCTGGAGCTGGCGCGGGTGACGCCGCTGATCCTGATCGAGATCAGCGACTTCCTCTCCAGCATCACCGGCCTGGTGCTGATCCTGGTGGCGTTCGGCCTCAGCCGCCGGCTGGACGCGGCCTGGGTGGCGTCGGTCATGCTGCTGCCGGTCGCCGCGGCGCTGGCGCTGACCAAGGGCTTCTATTGGGAAGAGTCGTCGGTGCTGATGGCGGTCTTCGCCGCGCTGGCTTGCTTCCGCGCGGCGTTTCCGCGCGCCGCCCGGCTCACCCAGATGGAGATCACCCCCGGCTGGATGGTGTCCGCCGGCGCGGCGATGGCCGGGGCGGCGATCGTCGGCTGGTGGTCGTTCCAGAACGTCGACTATGGCCGCAAGACCTTCCTGGGCGCGATCTTCAACCCCGACGCCGACGCCGCGCGGGCGGTGCGCTCGTCCGCCGCCGCCGCCGTGCTGCTGCTGGTGTTCGGCCTCTGGCGGCTCTTGGCGACGCCGGCGACGCCGAAGGTGGCGGGCGAGACCGACCCGGAGTTCCTGCGCGTGCGTTCGATCCTGGCCGGCGCCGAGGCGGCCGAACCCGGGTCCAACCTCGCTTTGCTCGGCGACAAGCGGTTCCTGTTCTCGGACTCGGGCCGCTCGTTCCTGATGTTCGGGGTGCGCGGCCGCTCCTGGATCGCCATGGGGCCGCCGGTGGGCCGCCGCGACGAGCGCGTCGAACTGTTCTGGCGCTTCCGCGAACTGGCCGACGCCCACGCCGCGCGGCCCGGCTTCTACGCCCTTGGCCCCGACGACCTGCCCGAGCTGGTCGATCTCGGCTTCTCGATCCAGAAGATCGGCGAGAGCGCCGCGGTGCCGCTGGCCAGTTTCTCGCTTGAGGGCCGCCGGCGCGGCAACCTGCGGCGCAGCTGGCGCAAGACCGGCGAGGAAGGCGCGAGCTTCGAGGTGATCGGCCCGCCCGAGGTCGGCGCGGCGATGGGCGACCTGAAGCGGCTCTCCGACGCCTGGCTCGCCCACCACTCGGGCGACGAGAAGACCTTCAGCCTCGGCCACTTCGCCCCGGCCTATGTGGCCGAGTTCCCGGTCGCGGTGGCGCGGGTCGACGGCCGCATCGTCGCCTTCGCCACCCTGTGGACCACCGCCCAGCGCAGCGCCTTCTCGATCGACCTGATGCGCTATGCCGACGACGCGCCCAAGGACATCATGGATTTCCTGTTCGTCGAGCTGATCGACTGGGGCCGCCGCCAGGGCTACCAGGCGTTCGAGTTCGGCATGGCGCCGCTGGCGGGGCTGGAGGATCGGCCGCTCGCGCCGATCATGTCGCGCGTCGGCCGGCTGCTGTTCGAGCGCGGCGAGGACATCTACAATTTCCAGGGCGTGCGCCGCTACAAGGACAAGTACGATCCGCTCTGGGGGCCGCGCTACATCGCCGCGGCGCGCAAATGGGCGATCCCGTTCCTGATGGCCGACGTCGGACTGATCTCCTCCGGCGGCATGGCCGGCCTCACCCGCCGCGGCCGTAAGCCGGAAGACCGCGGCGCCGAGCCGCGCCGCGCCGCGTAGCTTTGACAATTCGCGCAAATCGCCACGCAATACAAATACTTGGCGTTGTGTAACGTGGTTGATGAAACCTTAAAGCTGAGTAGACCGCTTAACCCTTGCTTAACCCGCCCCGCCACAACTTCAGCCCGATGGACGAGACCGCCCGACGTCCACAGGTGTGTGGGATTGTCGCAAGATATTGCGTCCCGAGTTCGTTTACACACTAGGAATCGGTGGGTAGCGTTCGAACTCCGTCTTGGGAGATCGATTCGGAATGGCCGGGGGGGTCCCCAGAAACGCGAGGAACGTCGATCCGGCGAGCCGCCAGATGGCGGAGGATCTCGCCCGCAGATCGGGTCTGTCGCTGAACGAATGGGTGTCGCGTCTGATGGCCGAGGGGCCGGAGGATGCGATCTCGCAGGACTACTTCGCCCAATCGTCGGCCAACTACATCGAAGCGCCGCGCGGCGCCGAGCCGTCGCGCTACGAGGCCGTCGATCACCCGGCTGACGAGGTGGCGCGGGTGACCCAGGCGCTGCAGCGTCTGTCGGACCGGATCGAGAGCGCTGAGAACCGTCAGGTGCTGGCCATCGCCGGCATCGAGCGCTCGGTGCGCGACGTCATCGGCCGCCTCGACGCCGGCGAGCGCGAGCACATGCATGTGGCGACCCGCGTCGACGCGGCCGAGAGCGAGC
>Ga0302325_10016325_pt1 | contig 15739 bp, 15 predicted proteins | sample Palsa_T0_2_FD_201948 | JGI IMG/M metagenome (GOLD analysis project Ga0302325, IMG submission 201948) | Peat permafrost microbial communities from Stordalen Mire near Abisko, Sweden - Palsa_T0_2 | ecosystem: Environmental > Terrestrial > Soil > Palsa > Peat permafrost | place: Sweden: Abisko...
GGCGTCGAAGACCAGCCCCGCCTCGACTTCATCAACACGCAGCCGCTGCCTTGCGCCGTGGAGCGCCAGATCCTCGACAATTTGCAGATGGCCGTCGAGTCGTTCGACGTGATCCTCATCTCGGATCAGGCCGAGACCAGCCAGGGCGGCGTGGTCACGCCCGCGGTTCGCGAGCTGCTGGCCGAGCTGGCTCCACAGTATCCCGAGCGTGTCTTCTTCGCCGATTCCAGGGCGCGCATTCACCTGTTCCGCCACGTCATCGTCAAACCCAATCGGCAGGAAGCTGAGAGCGCTTGCAGGGAATTATTCGGGCGTGTGGACTTCCCCGCCCTGCTGCGCCACGTCGAATCCAAGCTGATGTTCGTCACCGGCGGCGCGGATGGAGTGTTGCCCATTAGCGAGGGCGAACCATCCGGCGAAGTTTGGGTGCGCACGCGTCCGGTCGCCCATCCCGTGGACATCTGCGGCGCGGGCGACAGTTTTTCGGCGGGTGCCTCCATGGCCCTCAGGGTGACCGGCTCACCCACCGAAGCCGCACGCTTCGGCAACCTGGTGACCTCCATCACCATCATGAAAAAGGGAACCGGTACGGCCTCGCCCCAAGAGGTTCTGGCAGCTCATGAGCGCGAAACGAACCCTGGCGATTGACGTCGGGGGCACCAAGTTTTCGATCGCCATTTTCGATGGTGACCGGATGGTCCGCCGTGAATCGCACCGTACGGACGCCGAGGGAGGGCGCGACTGGATGCTGGCACAGATCGCCTCCATCGCGCGCGCCTGGCAGATCGAGACGCCTATCGATCGCTGCGGCATCGGCTTTGGCGGCCCGGTGATTTTCAAGGAGCAGCGTGTGGCGCTCTCGACGCATGTCGGCGGGTGGCGCGACTTCCAGTTGACGGATTGGGTGCGCGACCTGCTCGGCGTGCCGGCCATTATGGACAATGACGCCAATGCCGGCGCGCTGGGCGAGGGTCGTTTCGGCGCCGGGCGCGGCTGCTCGCCGCTGTTCTACATGACGCTGTCCACCGGCATCGGCGGCGGTATTTGCGAGGACGGGCGCATCTGGCGCGGCGCCGATTCCTATGGCGGCGAAATCGGACATCTCACCATCCGCCCGGACGGCCCCCCATGCCTGTGCGGTTGGCGCGGCTGCTTCGAGCGCATGTGCTGCGGCCTTTGGCTCGAGCGCGATTACGGCAAGACGGCCGAGGATCTGATGCAGGACCCCGCTTTCGTGAGCCGCTACGTGGTGGACCTCGCGCTGGGGCTGAAAGCGTGCATCATGTTATTGAATCCGGCGCGCATCGTGATCGGCGGCGGCATCGCCAAAGCGGGGGCGCGGCTCTTCGATCCGTTACGCACAGAATTACACCGGCAGATCACGAGCTGGTCGGGGGCTCGTATCGACGTGGTGCCGGCGGCGCTGGGTGACGATAGCGTACTTTACGGCGCGCTGGCGCTGGCAAGCGAATTGTAATCCATGCTCGAAATAGTCTGGGTTCTGGCGTTCTTGGTTTGTGTGGTGTTTGTATGGGCTTTTCTGGTGCGAAAGCGTCCAAACCGCTTCGGAATGGCCGGGCCCGTTTCGTCGCCATCGTCGGAGCAGCCCCAGGCAGTCGGCGCCACACTCTCCGATTTGCATGCCATGCGAGCAAGAGAGATGGTGCTCTTGGCTTCCAAAGCAGCGACGACCATGGTACGCGAAGAGAACAGTCAGATCCCCGACGTTGCGGAACTCCTGCTACAGCCGACAGACGACTCGCTTCGCCGCCTTTGCGAAATGTACTTAAATAGCACTCCTGCCCAGCGGGTCTACATAACACTTCAGGTTGACCACACGTCCGGCAGGGCTTTGCAGAGATTCGGCGATACTTGCGCCTTGACAGCCTGGAAGAGCAAATCCGCCGAATCGATTCGATTGGGACTTACTGCGCACGCAGTCGACAACCTCGCGTCCGGTGATGCAAGAGATGTTCTTATCGCAGTCACATTGTTGTTCAATGCGGCCAAACGCATCGGAGCTGATGCAGTGGTCTTGTTCAACGAGATCGCTGAAGTGTCCCCGAGCCCAATTGCAACGCTGCTTCGCGATTATCTCCGGCGCCCTCCCGAACTGCAGAGCCTGCAATGTATGGGGATTTCAAGCACACTCTTTCGATAAGGTCGGTGCTTCACCGCAGGAACGGCAGGTAAGCCGGCACCTTGGTTTTATAACTCTCGAATTCTGTGCCAAAGCGCGCCTGCAACAGCCCCTCCTCGGCACCGATTCGAATCTCCGTGCCTGCTATATACAGCGCAATCGCCAACAGTAAAACCGGCCACCGCGCGAACAGCAGTCCGGTCGCCAGCATGATGAGGAAGAGTGAAGCGTACACCGGGTGCCGCACGATGCTGTAAGGGCCGGTGCGGATGAGCTCGTGGTCAGGGTACAGCCCTGCCAGAATGCGAAGCTGCTTTCCCAAATGGCGCACCGCCAACCACCCGAACACAGTCGCAAGCGGCGCCAGGATCATGGACGCAGTCATGCGCGCCACGCCGGGCGCTTCGGTTCCGGGGATCCAAAACCACGCCAGGAATATGCCTGTCGATTGCAGCAGCAGTCCCCACTTTCCGCGCGGCGCCATTATGTTCGCTTCACGCTTGGGGCCGGTGAACCGCTTGCGCAGAAACGGGTAGAGCCAGAAAATCCAACTCGCCAACAACACCACCAATGCGAATCCAAACACGACGCCTCCGCCCTGGACTAATATAGCAATCATGGCGAATAGACGAGACTTACTCAAGATGGCCGGCCTGGGCGCGGCGGCCGCCTTCCGCTTGCCCGCTGCCGAAGACAAACTGCCCAACAGCACCCGCGACGCCGATCAGGTCAAAGTGGACAAGCTGCCTTTTGGCGATCAGCGGACTTACTACGACGGTCCCACCGACCAACTGCATGCGATGACGGCCGGCAGCCTGCTGTTGAAACCCGGTATGAGCCCTCATCCGCCGCACCAGCATCCCGAAGAGGAATTCATGGTGATCGGCGAGGGTACCGGCGAAATCTCGGTCGAAGGCAAGGTGACCCAGGTGGGTCCGGGGTCCATGATGTATTGCGCCGGCGGCCACATACACGGCGTGGTCAACACCGGCTCGAAGCCGTTGCTGTTCTACTTCTATAAGTGGAAAGCCTAGCGGCCGTCTCAGGACGGAGTCAAGAAGATGATAATGGCTGGAGTGCCCACCGGTGTGTACTCGCCGGTGAAGGTGAGGCTGCCGGTTTTTCGGTCGACGCGGAACGCAGCGATGGCGTCACCTCTCTGATTACAGGAATAGAGGAAATTGCCCGCCGGATCGATGTTGAAGCTGCGCGGATAGTCTCCGCGAGTCCAGGCTTCCCCGGCTAACGTCAGCGTGCCTGCCGGGTCGATCGAAAACCAGGCGATACTGTCATGCAGCCGGTTGGCCGCATAAACGAATCTGGCGTCGGCGGAGACCATCACTTCTGAAGTGAAGTTCGTGCCGGTGAATCCCTTCGGCAGAGTGGAAATGGTTTGCCGCGGAGTCAGCCTGCCATGGTCCGCGTCATAGTCGAACGTCACCAGCGTGGAGGCCTCTTCGGTCAGGGCATACAACCAGCGGCCATTGGGATGAAACGTAAAATGCCGCGGCCCATCTCCAGGAGGCAGGGCCGCCGCCGGATCGTTGGCAGCCAGCGTACCGTGGTCCGCATCGAATTTCCAAATGAAGATGCGGTCGAGTGCCAGATCGCTTGCCAGCACGAAGCGGCCGGCCGGATCCGACTGGATCATGTGGGCGTGCGGATTGTCATGGCCGCTGATGGCAAAGCTCCCCGGAGGCGCACTCGAAGCATGCACCGGACCTACCGGACCATGGTCCCGTTTCACGTCGGTGGCCGCGCCAAGCTTGCCGCCCGCCTGAATCGGCAAGACAGCTACCGTCCCGCCCGCATAGTTGGCCACCAGCACCCACTTGCCGGAAGGATGCACGCTCAAGTGCGCGGGACCGGCCCCTTCCGAGCTGACGGTGTTCAACAGCGTTAAGTGGCCGCTCGTCCGGTCGATCGCGTAAGCGCTTACAGAGCCGGATGCGCTTCCCGGAGATGTAGCGGTCTCGTTCGCCGCATACAAGTGCGTTCTGGATGGGTCGAATGCCAGCCATGACGGGTTCGCATTGCTTGGAAACACTGCACGCTGCACCAGAGCTCCTGTCGCGGGGTTCATTTCGAACAGGTAAATCCCCTGTCCGTTACCACGACTGCCCTCGGGACCTTGCGGTGAGCTGTAAGTGCCCACGTACGCCAGAATCGGAGTGTTCTGTAGTGCCGGCAATGGCCCGGCAAGGGCCGCTGCGGTTTTCAACAACGCGCGTCGCGAGATCATGGAGATGGATTCAGGTATTATACATCGTACAATTCATAAATATGTCTGAAACGAACTCAGAACGCCAGATGGGCTTCAGTACCCGTTCCCTGCATGCCGGCCAGAAGCCCGACCCGGCTACCGGCGCGCGCGCGGTGCCCATCTACCAGACCACCTCATTCGTCTTTGAAGACAGCGACCACGCTGCCGCCCTGTTCGCTCTCCAGCGCTTCGGAAACATTTACACCCGCATAATGAATCCGACGACCGCCGTGTTCGAAGAGCGCGTCGCGGCGCTCGAAGGCGGCATCGGCGCACTGGCCACCGCCAGCGGACAGGCCGCCCAGTTCCTGGCGATCAGCAGCCTGATGGAACCGGGTGACGATGTGGTGGCCGCCAGCACACTCTATGGCGGCACCTACACGCAGTTCGATGTCAGCTTCCGCCGCTTGGGATACAACGCCATCTTCGTCGAGCCGGACGATCCCGAGAACTTCCGCCGCGCCATTACGCCCCGCACGCGCGCGCTGTACGGCGAAACCATCGCCAACCCGCGCATGAATATCCTCGAGATCCGGAAAGTTGCCGCCATCGCCCACGAACACAACATTCCGCTGATCATCGATAACACCATGGCCTCGCCCTATCTCTGCCGGCCGATCGAGTACGGCGCCGACATCGTGGTGCATTCGGCTACCAAGTTTCTGGGCGGCCACGGCAACTCCATTGGCGGCGTCATCGTCGATAGCGGCCGTTTCCCGTGGACCCAGGGCCACTTTCCGCAATTGAACGACCCCAGCCCCGGCTATCACGGCCTGCGCTTCACCGAGACTTTCGGCGAGCTGGCCTTTATCATCAAGGCGCGCGTGGAGGGATTGCGCGACTTCGGCCCATGCCTGAGCCCGTTCAACGCGTTCCTGTTCCTGCAGGGCATCGAGACGCTGAAACTGCGCATGGAAGCGCACTGCCGTAATGCCCTGGCCGTGGCGCGCTTCCTCGAAAAGAATCCCTTCGTCACCTGGGTGAAATATCCGGGCCTGGAGTCCAGCCCCTACCACCGCCTGGCTCAAGAGTATCTGCCGCTGGGATGCGGTTCGGTCTTGACCTTCGGGATTCAGGGCGGACTGGAGGCCGGCCGCCGGTTCATCGATTCCGTGCAACTTCTCTCGCACCTCGCCAACCTGGGCGACGCCAAGAGCCTGGTGATCCATCCGGCCTCCACCACACACCAGCAATTGAGCGACGAGCAGCAGCTTGCCGCCGGCATTCCCAAGGACCTGGTGCGGCTCTCGGTGGGCATCGAAGACCTCGACGATATTATTTGGGATCTCGACCAGGCCCTGCATGCCTCGCGGCACGCATGAGCGGCCATGAGTGGGGAGGTCGGCAGCACTTCACCGGTGGTTGGCACGCGTTTCGCTACCACGGCCCGGCAACACCTGCGCATACTGAGGGATTACCGGCGCATCGCCATGGTGGGCCTCTCGGCGAATCCTTACCGTCCCAGCCATTTCGCCGCGTTATACATGCAGGCGGCCGGATACCGGATCTTCCCTGTGAACCCTCGCGAAAAGGAAATTCTGGGCCGGCCGTGTTATGCGTCGCTGGCCGAAGTCCCGAAGCCGGTAGAGATTGTGGATATCTTCCGCGAGCCCTCCGCCGTGCCTGCCATTGTGGAGGAAGCTATTGCCACCGGGGCGAAGGTCATCTGGATGCAGCTTGGCGTCATCCATGAGCAGGCCGCCGAACGAGCGCTTCAGGCGGGTCTCGAAGTGGTGATGGACCGCTGCGTCAAAATCGAGCACGCACGCTTCTTCGGCGGTTTGAGCACCCTGGGATTGAATGCGGGAGTAATCTCGTCGCGGAAGCCTGGCGTGTAGACGGCAGCCGCAGGGCGCCGTTTGTACGTCGAGCCCGCACGCAGGGTGCGATCTCAAACACTCGGATCAGGCTGCGGAAACACAGCCACCACCTGGGCAACCTCCTCGTCCACCATGCCGCGCTATCGCAATCCCAAGCTGGGGGCGTCCGCTCTCATAAGCGTGGCCAACGAGATCCTGGCAGCGGGCGATGGCGCGCACGCACCTGTATGTTATCCAGGAGGGCGGCAAGATTCTGAAGAGCGAAAGGTTGGTTCCCGCGGCCACCTAGCGCAATCGCCAGCGGCCCTCGGCAAACTCGGCGCGCTGCTCATCCCAAGTGCCGAACTTGGAAGCCATCTGGCCGCCATCCACGAACAGCGCAGCCCCTGTGATATACGAGGCCAGGTCCGAAGCGAGGAAAGCGCTGGCATTGGCGACTTCCTGCGGATCGCCGCCGCGCCCCAACGGAATGTGCCGAAAGTAATCTTTCAGCACCTGCGGATTCGAAAAATGCCGCTCGGTGAGGCGCGTCCGGATGAGCCCCGGGCACACCGCATTCACGCGAATCCCGTAGGGTCCCAGTTCGTTCGCCGCGGTGTGCAATAGTCCGAGCAGACCGGCTTTGCTGGCATTGTAAGCGGCCAGCAGCGCCTCGCCATCATAGGAGTTCGTTGAGGCGGTCATCACCATGGCTCCGTGGCGCTGCGGTTTCATCAGCGCGGCTGCCGCTTGGAGAGTGTGGAAAACGCCGGTAAGGTTCACCGCAATGGTGCGCTGCCAGTTCTCCTCCGTAATGGCGCTGAATTCCGCTTCCGCGCCGATACCCGCATTGGCGATCACGATATCGGGAGGACCGACCTGGCTGAAAGCGCGGTCGAGCGAGGTGCGATCCGTGATATCCACATCGTACCCGGTACCACCCAATCGCGCTCCGGCAGCGGCCGGATGTTCGCGCTCCAGATCGAAAATCGCAACACGTGCGCCTCCCTGCGCCAGCGCGCGAGCCGTGGCCGCCCCAATGCCGTTCGCGCCGCCGGTAATCACGGCGGTCTTGCCCGAGAAATCGAAAGCCATCTCATCGTTATACTGGAAATCGATGCAGAAATGGGAATTGACACGGCGAGCCTGGATGACATTGATGGCCGTTCCAGCGGCGAGAGCCTGGGGGCAGGGCGTATCCTCGCGCAACGTACAGGCCATGCCGCGTGGAAAGCCCTCGGGTTTGCCCTTTCACGCCAAGTTCGTCGATATCGCCGAGCAGGCCGGACTGCGCGCGCCGGTAATCTACGGCGGCCCCACGCACAAGGACTACATCCTCGAAACCGTCGGTTGCGGCGTGGCCTTCATCGACTACGACAACGACGGCTGGCTCGACATTTTCATCCTGAGCGGCACGCGCCTGGAGGCGGCCCCGGAGGACGCACACAACCGGCTCTACAAGAACAACCGCGACGGCACCTTCACGGACGTAACCGAAAAGGCCGGCCTGAAGCGCAGCGGATGGGCGTCGGCGGTCTGCGTGGGAGACTACGATAACGACGGCTTCGACGACCTCTTCATCACCTACTGGGGCCAGAACGTCCTCTATCACAACAACGGCAACGGAAGCTTCACCGATGTGACGGAAAAAGCCGGACTGCTACACGCGGGCACGCTTTGGGGATCGGGCTGCACCTTTGTGGACTACGATCGCGACGGCAAGCTCGACCTGTTTGTGGCCAGCTACCTTGAATTCGATTTCAAGGCCGTGCCGAAGCCCGGCGAAAACGCGAATTGCAACTGGAAGGGGGTTCCGGTGAACTGCGGGCCGCGCGGTCTGCCGCCAGGCTCGCTCGCGCTGTACCACAACAACGGCAATGGCACGTTCACCGATGTGAGCGCAAAATCCGGCATGCAGAAAGTCAAAGGCAGCTACGCCATGACGGCGGTGGCCGCGGATTTCGATAACGACGGTTGGCCGGATGTCTACGTGGCCTGCGATTCCACGCCTAGTTTCCTGCTGCGAAACAATCACGATGGCACGTTCACCGATATCGGACTGGAAAGCGGAGTAGCCCTGAACGAAGATGGCATGGAGCAGGCTGGAATGGGACTAGGCATCGGCGACTACAACCTGGACGGCAGCCTCGATATTTTCAAGACGCACTTCGCCGATGACACCAGCATTCTTTACCGCAACGATGGCAAAGGCAATTTCGAGGACGCCACCATCAGCGCGGGGCTCGGCGTGGAGACGCGCTTCATCGGCTGGGGGGCGGGCATTATGGACCTGGACAACGATGGCAATCCCGATCTGTTCTTTGTCACTGGCAGCGTCTATCCTGAGGTGGAAGCCAAGCTGCCCAACTATCCCTTCAAGACGCCGCGTGTGATCTTCCGGAACTTGGGCAACGGCAAATTCGAGGAGCTGCTGGAACAGGCCGGGCCGGGGATTATCGCGCCGCACGCCAGCCGCGGCTGCGCTTTCGGCGATTTCGACAATGACGGCGACATCGACATGGTGATAGTGAACCTGAATGAGGCGCCTTCGCTGCTCCGCAACGATGTGAGTGGCGGCGCGCACTGGCTGAAGGTGAAGCTGGTGGGGGTCAAATCGAACCGCAGCGCGATCGGGGCGCGGGTGACGGCGCACTACGGCGGTAAAATCCAGGCGCAGGAAGTGCTGAGCCAGGCGAGTTTCTACTCGGCCAACGATCAGCGGCTGCACTTCGGCTTGGGAGCCGCGACGAAGGTGGATCTCGAAATCCGCTGGCCGAATGGCAACAAGGAGCGCGCGGACAACGTGCGAGCCGATCGTCTGGTAGTGATCCGGGAGGGGGCCGGCGTGGTGCGGGAGGATGCTTTCCGGCCGGCATGATAGAATCGAAGTTTCCCGAGATGGGCCCGTAGCTCAGTTGGTTAGAGCGCTACCTTGACACGGTAGAGGTCTGGCGTTCGAGTCGCCACGGGCCCACCATAGAATCGATGACTTATGGGCCTGTCTTGGACAAAACGGGGTTGGATGGCGGGTACACTTACGTTTTGACCTTTATGCCTCTCTCGGCCCAAGCGGTCGTAAGTGCATCGGACTCGGCACCGCCAGATTTATTCGCCGCGGTACAGCAGCAACTGGGGCTCAAATTGGAACCGGCGAAAGGCCTAGTCGAGATCCTGGTCGTCGACCACGCCGAACGAGTACCGTCCGAAAACTGAGCACAAAGCGCCACGCGGCAGACTCGTAATGAGGGGACATTCAAGGCCGAAGGAGTTCGCTAAGGTATGAAAGTGCTGACGCTCGCGGTCGGTTTTGCCTACACGGCGCTAGCGGGCTCGCAGGCTGTCCTCGACGACCTCGAACAACGCGCCCTGGCGGCGCTCCACGACCTCCAACGCGTTACAGGCAAGCCGGAGATCGAGAGCCAGCGCCAAATCATCTTGCACAAGCTCGAAGCGTCTCTCGGGCTGGAGCATGCCTCCGAGATGACCGCTTTGACGGCGTTCATATATGCCCCTGCTCGGCTCGATGCGCCGGCGCCCGCGATTGTGTTGATGTTTCCGCATTCTGACCCTCGACAGGGTGAGAGCCGGGCTCTTGCCGCTACGCTCGCTCATCTAGGATTCATTGTCCTGACGCTCGATTTCCGCGCCGATCACGGCCGGCTCGATCTGATTCCGCTTGGCGTTACGCCAGAAGGGCTGATGCAGCACGGCGTCCGAGCGGGCCTCCAGCATCTGTTATCCAGGAACGACGTTGACCGGCGGCGCCTCGGGCTGGTGGGTTACGGCGTGGCAGGGACAGTCGCCGCTGCCCTCAATCCGCAGTTCTCCATTGCCGTTCTTCTCCACGGGTCGACAGAAATGAAAGATGTAATCCACAGCATGCGAAGCCTCACGGGCTCCGATTTGCCCGATACATGCGACCTTCTTCCCGGGCTCCTTCGCTATGCCGTAACCGAAGATCTGGTAGCTGCCGTGGCGCCGCGTCCAGTCCTAATCACCACTTCGGCGCCGATCACATTGGACTATGCCAGCAGCATTTACGCATTGTTCGGGGCCTCGGACAAATTTGAACTGCGTGAGGGTGATCTTACCGATACACAATTCCGGCGGGATATATGCCGCTGGATCGGTCGTTGGCTCGACGTTAGAGTCAATCTAGAGTCATCTTCTGATATCGATGAGACCGGCGCAGCAGAAGCGGTGGAATTGCCAGTTCAATCCCCTGGCCTGGATAAAAAGGAGCCCAAGCGGCAACTTACGGAAGCAGAATTGGTCCGCTTACTGGGCCGGGCGCTCCCGAAAGCCCAGATTTCATACGGTCTACAGCCAACTCCCATGCAGCACGTGGAACTCCTAACGGAGCCCGACTTCCGCGTACCTGCGACGGTATTCCGTCCGGGGCCCGACGGCGCAGGTCCAGAGAGAGGCGACCTCATCGCTCTCGCTGATGATGGGAGGCAACAGCTGGTCACTGACGAAATCGTGCAAGAAGCGGTCCGCCGCGGCTGGATAGTCTGGGCTGTCGATCCGCGAGGCCTTGGTGAATTGAAGGTCAGCCAAGGATTCGCCTTCGGAGTAAGTCTCTTGCTCGGCGAAAATTTCGTGTGGAGACAAGCCTCGGATATCCACCGAATAGCTGAGAGCGTCCGCTCAGGGTCTTTTAATCATCGGGTGCGAATCTACGCGCGTGGCAAGGACGCTACCCTGGCTGCAGCCTACGTCGGCGCCACTACGGAAACTGACGAGATCGAGCAGATCCTTCTCCGTGACCCCCTCTCTAGTTTTTCGGCAGCTCAGAACCTGCCGCCCTACCTGCTTGCATTCGACGCACTCTACACTTTCGATGTCCCAGACCTGCTGGCGGCCGGCCGGTCGAGGATAGCGGTGATCGCGCGTCCAGAAGATCTGCTTCGAATCGATTGGTGAGGGTGCTTTTACCCCAGCTCCCGGCGCCCTGGGAAGTGAACCGGCGCAGCGCTCCGGTCACAATATGGCGACTCGAATAGAAGCCGATATTATCTGGCGATACTGCTTTGCCCATTCCTTCGTCAGCCCCTTCTTGAACCACTCTTCGGCGCGGTCGAGTTGGCCGCCACGCAGCCAAATCTTCCGCGGCAAATCGGTGGCAGCGAAAATCGCGAATTGCTCGAAGTCCTTGCGATCCGCCGCTTCCTGCAGAGCCCACTCACGCAGGCGGCTCCATTGCCGAATGAGACTCTCATGCGTGATATCCACTAACGATCCGCTCTGCCTCAGGAAGGAAACTCCTTCCGCGCCGAAGGTATCGATCACTTCCTGAGCTTCAGCGGCCTGAGCCCCGGCGACCGCAGCAAGGTCCGCCACTGTGGCGGAGCGCCGAATCTCCCGGGACTCGTCCACATCCGTTAGCGTGCGGAATATGGCTTGCGCCAGATGTTGCTGGCGCTACGATCTCGTAGTCTCCGGTTGAATCGGCTGACTTCGTCGCCGGCAGAAGGGGCCACTGGATGGTGTGCGGCAAAGGTCCGTGGTGTGCGGCAAAGACCCTATATTCGCAGAGGCAACCGTACAACCTCGTTTCGCTCATTTAGATCCCACTCAGATCCGTAAGCGGGAGGCTGCGCCGGCCCGGCCTGTCACGCTCTTGAGCAGTTTTGAGCAGTACGTAGAATTTCCAAAATCACCGTTCTGATTTACTTCAGTCTCGGATCGAAATGGAACGGCTCCGGCGCGCTGAACGTGACGGACCTGAAATCCGGGTGTCGAGGATTGATGAGGATGTTTCTTTCGCGGCCCACGATAGCCGACGGAACCGATAAAACGGCAGTCTCCATCGACGCCGCCCAATTTGTTCCGATGTCCTTGGTGGAGTTGCTCGGAACCGCCCCACCCCAGTCCCCCGGCAGGTCGGATTTCTCCAGTTTCTTGATTCTCACGAGATCCGGAATATGCGCTTGGATGATCACCATGTTCGAGGGCAGGCCGGCGCTGTTGGCGAGGACCTCCAGAGCAGCGAGGGAGGCCGTCTGCCCGCAGTAAATCATAGGCGTGCCCTTATGGTTCCACCGACCCGCCGTGGAGTCTGGCGCCCTCCCCGTCATTATTCGGATATTTCGCTTTGCAGATGCGGTCGGCGGTCAATTACCAGACACCATGCTCCATCTGGCCGAGGACATCCAGCACGCGCCTTTTACCAGAGGTAGTTGCCAGCATCGAAATCGGTGTCGCAAAGTCCAACGCACGCACTGGCGTTCCCAGCCACCGCATCGCTTGCTCCCGGTCGCCTATCGCTTCCACGACTCTTTCGATGATGGGCTCTACTGTCATGCCCAATTTCGCTTCCGCGCTTACGGGAACCCATACTCCCTTCGCGGTGCCCTTGCCGGAACTCTTCTTCTCTATTGCCTGCCCCCTGATTTCCGCATCTCTAACCTTCTGTATTACCTCGGACTTGAACTGGACGACATCTTTTCCTCGTTCCTGTTCGCGCGATCTGGTGGAATCAGGGGGGCGGGAGCGTTCTTTTTCCATCGACTTCATTATACGGCTTCCCGGCGCGAGTGGCACGCTCAGGCCCGTTCTCGGCTTGGGGAAGGCATGACGAGGAACCACGACCACTAGTGCGCCCAGATCCATTGCATGTTGAATCTCGCGTTCATCGGTATAGGCCACGCGCACGCCAGGCACCGCCTTGGCGTGCGGGCATGCCCTCCCATGTCGGCCGGTAGATCATCGACGCGCGTGCGCGTACTTGGTCGCGGCGTTCGCCGCAGGCGTTGCGTCGTGCGACGTTTGGCGGGCACCGGCGGCTGCCGGTTCGGAGGATAAAGTTGCTGGGCGACGGGTTGGCCGACGCACTTCGGCGAGTGGCCGCTCGACGGCCAGGGTCCCAAGCTCTCGATCCGGTTCGCGAGACCGAGCGCTACACGCCCGCACGTGGTGGCCGTTCGCCGATGAGCTGCGCGTCGTGGGCAGCGACGAAGGCGGCCGGGCGGGCACGAAACGCTCACTCCAGTCCCTCGGCAGTCTCGAAACGGCTAGCGGTTTGATTCTGGCATACGCCCTTCGGCGGTCGAGCGTGCGCGGCGTAGCCGGGCGCGGAGAGGAAGACGCGGCCCCGGGGCACCGCCCTGATACGATCAAGAACGGCGACGAAGATAACCAACGGCGGCCGCTCGTAACGTCCGGCCCAGGCGCAAGGTACCGTTCACATGATCACGTCCACATTACCCATCGGTGTTCCGGGTTGCACTGTACACGACCGGGCCGGCGAGGTGACGCAGGATTGGCTCGTTTGTTAAGTAAGGTCTTTCAGGTAAATATTCGCATTGTCCGGCGCGCGGACATATTCGGTAAGTTGGTCGTCGCGGAATTCGAGACGCATAAAGCCGTGCGGTGCGAAGGCGGTCTCAAATCCTGGGATCCACAAATTCGGAGTATCCAATATCCATCCTCCCGGTACACTTCCGTCCGTTGGGCCGTTCAAATACCGCCATTGCGATCCGAAGTCAGGGGAAGGGGGTGCGTTACCGAGGTTCGCTCGTGTCTCAGGAAAGCCTCCGTGGCCCACACACCGGCCATGAAACTTGTATTTCGGATGGGGGTCATAGAGCACGCAGCGGTGCTCGTGGCCCCAGTACCAGGCGAACACTTTGCCGCTCTCCAGGAATTCTCCCAGCGCATCGAGCAGGTTCCCACCCTGATTGTCGTCCAGGAGAGTAAATGGTTCGTGATGAGTAAATAATACGACCTTTCTGTTGCCGGCCGCACTCAAGATTGGCCCCAACCAAGTCACTTGGTCGTTGTCAATAACACCTTCCTTGCCGCCGAAAGCCTGCTTGTATGCCGTGTCCAGGGCAACGAAGAGCCAGTTATCGTTCTGGAATGCGAAGTAGCTGGAGGTTTGTTCAAAGGCCGGCAACAGAGAACCGAAATAACCGTGTCCGCCCGTGTACATCTCGTGATTACCATTGAGCGACCTGCGCGTGGCTATCTTCGCGCCGTGCAAGACGTTCAAAAACCGTGTTTGAATCTCCTCTTCCAAACCCGAGTAGTAAACATCGTGCCGAGGACGGCGGCGGCCGAGTGCCGGGTGCGAAACGGCCGTCCCGTCCGCTCTGGCAGTGCTCCTCCGGCGACTGCCACGAACGACTCGCGTTGCCCGCCGCGCGATCCGCTTCGCGAGGCCAGAGCGCTAACGCCTGACGCGTTCGTCACAACTGCGTGCGCATCCCACCTTCCGTTGCGATGCGCCCGCGCTACGGCGCGTTCGCCGACGGGCGGCGTGTCGTCGCAGCGATGAAGGTGGGGTGCCGCTGCACAAGTCAAGAAGCTCTTGCGGCGCAGGCTGAGTGCAGTGCAGCTACGGACACCTCACCATAGGCTATCGTAGACAGGAGGGGTTGTGCTATGTACCGATCACTGACGACTTTATTACTTGGCGCCGCACTCGTGCTGCCCGTTTTCACACAAGAGGCAGGAATGCCGCCGCAGTTGGTGGACCACTGGAAGACTTCCAAGAAGTATGTGCTGGCGCTGGCCGAGCAGATGCCCGCGGCTGATTATAGTTTCAAGCCGAATCCCGCCGAGATGAGTTTCGGCGAGCAGATGGCGCACATCGCCGGATCGAATTCGTACTTCTTCGCGACACTTTCCGGCCTGAAGGACCCGCTCGCAAAGCCGGCCAACTTTGAAAAGGCGACGGTGATCAAGATGCTCAACGATTCGTACGATTTTGTCATCTCCGCCATGGACACCATCACGCACGACACGATGATGAAGACCTTCGATGGCGAAGGCGGCAAGATGACCGGAATGGAAATGATGCTTCTGGCCATCGATCACACTGCGCATCACCGCGGCCAGTGCATTGTCTACCTGCGGGCCAAAAACATCAAGCCGACGGATTATCAGTTCTGAGGCAGCACGGGCGCTTTGCGGCGCGTTCGGCGATGAGCGGCGCATCGTTGCCGGCGACGGGCGGCGAGTGCGGACGCGAAACGCTCGTCGCAGTATTCGCAGAGGAGCGCTTCGTTGGATCCGCGTCGCGAGACTGGAGCGCGAACGGATAGCGCCGTTTCACATCGGCCTGCTCATCGCCACCTTCCGTCGCGCTGCGCCCGCGTGTTGCGGCAAGTGTGCTGATGAGCGGCGCGTCGTTGTTGGCGACGCAGGCGGACGGAGCCGGCGACGAGGGCGGACGGGTGTAGCGACGAACCAGCGACGTGTCCGGGAGGCCTCCAGTGCTCGTCGTGCAGCAGGCGCGCAGGAGGAAATGAAACATGTTGCCGCTTGGGTGGCGCGGTTAACTGGTTTATTGTATGCCTCTTATTGGGCAATATCGGAAGCCATGACTACTTTACCTCCAGGTGACAGGCAAGCTCATTAAGAGCGCAGTTTGATGGTGGTAACGATTTGTCCTGAGACAGAATGATGTACAATATGCGCCATGAATTCATGTTCACCCCTGGTAATCGGACTGCTACTCGGGAGTTATGCAATCTGCGGCGCCCAGTCACACGATCCGAAGAGCCCAACGCCGCTCGGGCCGGGAATCAC
>Ga0302325_10016326_pt1 | contig 15739 bp, 18 predicted proteins | sample Palsa_T0_2_FD_201948 | JGI IMG/M metagenome (GOLD analysis project Ga0302325, IMG submission 201948) | Peat permafrost microbial communities from Stordalen Mire near Abisko, Sweden - Palsa_T0_2 | ecosystem: Environmental > Terrestrial > Soil > Palsa > Peat permafrost | place: Sweden: Abisko...
GACCTTTTCAGGCCGCTTCAACTGGCCGTGATTTTACATCAAGCACCCGAACCAATTCTTCCGAACTCCATACATGATCGGTGAAGACAGATTCCGTTGCTGGCGTCACTCGTGTTTGGTAAGCTCGGCAGAAATTCAAGCGTGTCCCCCCGGGAATTCTACCGGTATCCTTCCAGCGTTTTCGCGGCCCGCTCAAGTGCGGCCGCGAGTGCGGCCAACTGCTCACGCGCGCGCCCGCTATCGCCCTGGTCCAGAGCTTCGTTCACTCCGGGAATGACCACTGCGGCATAACCGGTGTACTCCCCCGGCGCGTAGATGGAATGACGGAACCATGGCCGATGCGGCAGGCCTTGTCCAGGCGGCATCAGCAACGCGCGCTCCGCGTCACGCAAGGCCTGATTCAAACGCGCAACGTCGTGCGGCGGATTCTTCTGCTTCGCCAGGATCTTCGCACCGGCGACTTCGAAATGACGCGCCGCGTTGTTCACGGCGCCGAAGTCGAGGGCATGATCGCCAAACTTGTCCTGCGCCCGTCTGCGCGCCGCATCCAGGTAGACGCCAATCTCCTTCCCGTACTCCTCATAGTCATAAGGGAGTACGTCGGCGTCGGCCATGCGGACCGCTTCCAGACCGAAGACACGGGCCATTTGCTGTTCATAAGTGAAATCGGGATCGGCAAATTTCTTGAACCAGGTGAAATCGTCGAACGTGGAGTGGTACACGCCGTAGGGGCCGCTCGAACTCACATCGCTCGAAGGCACGCCCGAATGTTGCAGGAACGCCGTGTAATCGGAGCCGCTCCCTAGATCTCCGACCGGCACGTCGCCTTTCACTTGCGCGGCGGGCAGTCGACGGCTATCACCGATCGCCTCCGTGGGAGACTGCGTGGAAGGCGCGTCCGGCTGCGCGGACTTTTGCCAGGCTTCGTAGACCGTCCCGCCTTTTGCGCTTGGCACTGCTTTGGTTATGTCACGCAAGAATTGTTTGAGACTGGGAACCGCCGACGCGCCGAACTTGGGGCCGGAGACGGCGACGTCCACATTGAAATAAGCGGGAGCGTTAGCCAACTCGGCCTCGTGCTGCTCGACCCATTCGGTCGAACCCATCAGACCTTCTTCTTCGCCATCCCAACTGCAGAACATAATGGTACGTTTGGGCTTCCAGCCGGATTTCAGCAACTCGCCCACGCCGTGCACGGCTTCCAACATGGCCGCCGTGCCGCTGTTGGGATCGACTGCGCCATAGACCCAGGCGTCGCGATGATTGCCCGCAAGCACCCACTCATTCGGTTCCTCGCTGCCTCGAACGCGTCCAATCACATCCCAGAGGGCGCGGAACTGGTAATCCTGCTTAAGGTGCATTTTCAATCTCGCGGGACCCGGGCCCACGTGATAAGTGAATGGGAGCGCGCCCTGCCACTCGCGGGGCGAGTCGGGACCGCCCAGATGTTGCAAGACCGGCCATATATCGTGATACGACATGGGCGTTACCGGAATCTTGGGCATCTGCGCCGATTGCTGCGGGGAAATCCGCTGCGCATCCGGCAGCGATGGCACTGACGCTATTCCGGGCGTGGTGGGGTCGCCGGGAAATTCGAACATATAACCAACTGATCCGCGTTGCACGGCGGTGTCCGGGTGCCAGGGACCTTCGGGATACTTGTCACCGCGACGCCAGCCGTCATCAGCGGGATCGGAATAGATGATCATGCCCGCGGCGCCGTGCTCCTGGGCAACGAAAACCTTCACTCCACGAAAATTCTGACCGTAGCGCACCAGCACGATCTTGCCGTGCACATCGACTTTCAGCTTGTCGAGTTTGTCGAAGTCTTCAGGCGTGCCGTAGTTGGCATAGACCACGTCGGCCTCGACGTCGCCGGAGGGCGACATTCCATTAAAAGGCATGACCACGCGGGGATCGTCCTGAAAAGGATCGTTATCGACGTGCTCGCGCGTGGGGCCGTGCATGGTCACTCCGGCAGGCGCGGTCAGGTCGACGCTGATTTCCATGGGATAGTTGATCCAGACTTTGTATTCGACGATCTCAGTGTCGAGCCCGGCGTCGCGGAATTTCTGCGCCACGTAGTCGGCGGTTGCTTTGTCCTCAATCGTTCCGGCCATGTGCGGAGCCTGGGTGAGAATACGGAGATGTTCCTCGGCCAGCTTAGGACTGGGCGCGGCGAGAAAGCGGGCCTCGATGGCGGCTTCAGCCGCGGCGTCGCGGAAACCGAAAATCGATGGCGTGGAAGGATCAGGCGGAGTCCCGGCGGTCGTGGGCGACGAAAAGAAAATGGAGGAAGATAAGATCGCGGCTGAGAGAAGTCTCATGAGCTCCTGCGGTGAAAGCTAGTAAGGTAGCACAGGCAAGAACTCGAGAGAGCATGGCGCTATATTTTTGCTTTTTCTTTGCCCTGTTCACCGACATCACCAACTTCACCAGTTGGTGATACAATTGTCTTCATGAAGCGAGCGACAGTGACTTTGCCGGATGACCTTGCCGAGGCAGTGGAGAGCTACACACGTGCTCAGAATGTACCTCCTGCGCTCACGGCCGTGGTTCAGACAGCCTTGAGGGAGTATCTGCGGGAGCGGGGATTTCTACAGACCTATCGGCCATTAAAATTGGGTCCGCTAGGCAACAGCGGCCGCAGCGATATCAGCGTTAACCACGACTTGTACCTGACGGGCCTCAAGAAATGATTCGCGCCGTGCTGGCGGACTCAGGCCCGCTGTTCGCCGCCGTCGACGAAGGGGACGAACATCATCTCGACGCGCTGCGACAACTCCAGACCCTTGACCAGGACAGAAGAACCATCATTATTCCCCATCCGATAGTCCTGGAGGCATACTCGCTGGTCGTGAAGCGGTTGGGTACGATTGCGGCTCAGAAGTGGATCACAGTCGTAAGCGCGTCCACTCTCATTAACCCTGATACCGAGGACTACGGGCGTGCCGTGGTCATGGTTCGGGATTATCCCGACCAACGAATCACTCTGTTCGACGCAACACTCGCAGCTCTATCCTTGCGCCTTGGGCTTGAAGTGTGGACGTACGATCATCACTTTGACGTGATGCGGGTGCCGGTATGGAGGTGATTTCTATCGTACCTGCCCCGTCCCTACAATCTCGTACTTCGAAGAAGTCAACTCCGCCAGCGCGAACGGGCCGCGGCAGTGGAGTTTCTGGGTGCTGATTCCCATCTCCGCACCGAAGCCGAATTCGGCGCCATCGGTGAAGCGGGTCGAGGCATTCCAGTAGACTGCGGCCGAATCTACTCCGCGCAGAAATTTCCGGGCATTCTCTTCATTTCGCGTCACGATGGAATCGCTGTGCTTCGTGGAATATCGATTGATGTGGGCGATGGCCTCGTCGACACTTGCGACCACGGCCACCGCCATGCACAGGCGCAGATATTCTTCGTACCAGTCCTTTTCGGTCGCCCCAACAACCCGCAGACCGGCGGCGAGGCTGCGAGCTTTTCCATCGCCGCGCACTTCGACGCCGGCTTCGATCAACTTCTTAATGATGCGCGGGACATATTCTGCCGCGACGCCCTCGTGCACCAGCAACTTCTCGGCGGCGTTGCACACCGACGGTCGCTGCGTCTTGGCATTGAGGACGATCCCGTCGGCCATTTCAAAGTCGGCGGATTCGTCGACGAAGATATGGCAATTCCCTGCTCCGGTCTCGATGACCGGAACGGTGGAATTCTCGGTGACAAAGGAGATCAATCCTGCGCCGCCACGCGGAATAATCACATCGACCAGGCCGCGAGCTTTAATCAACTCGTGCACGGACTGCCGCGCACTGGAATCGAGCAACTCGATGGCCCCCTCGGGAACGCCAGGAACAGCAGTCATAATTTCGACCAGGCGCAGGCTGCTTTGCGCCGCTTCCTTACCACCACGCAGGACGACGGCGTTTCCGGATTTCAGAGCGAGCACCGCGGTATCGACGGTCACATTCGGCCGCGACTCATAGATGATGCCGATCACGCCTAGGGGCACGCGCACTTTGCGGATCCGGAGGCCGTTGGATTTCGTCCACTCCGCCAGTGTTTCGCCGATGGGATCGGGCAGAGCAGCAACTTCTCGGACACCGCGCGCCATTTCCTGGATTCGCTGGGGAGTCAGAACCAGGCGGTCGCGCATGGCTCCTTCAAGACCGGAGCTTTCCAGATCTTGACGGTCTACATCGTCGCGATTTGCGCGCAAGATATCTTTTTCCTGCTTCTCGATTGCATCGGCGATCGCCCGCAGCAGCGCATTCTTTTCCTCCGTGGATAGTAAGGCGAGTTGTCCCGACGCGGCGCGGGCGCGCTGCAACTTCTGTTGCGTGGTCGCGGCGCTGGCGAGAATCGTAGCCATTACTTTTTCTTTTGCGGCGGAAAGTAGGTGCCGATTTTTCGTTGGATGCCCTGGACTACGGCTTGCGGATGACGTCCATTGACAATCGAGACATGAACGCCGCCTTCGCTGGCCAGTTTCGCCGCGCGCAATTTTGAAATCATGCCGCCGCGACCGAGCGAGCTCTTGCCGTTACACTGCGCTTCCAGCGCCGGAGTCAGCTTGCGGACGACGCGTTGCAGGCGAGGCTTCTTATTGCCGTTGGGGATCATGAATCCATCGACGTTGGTCAGAAGCAAAAGCCAGTCGGCATTCACGGCGGTCGCCAGCAGCGAACTTAACTCGTCGTTGTCGCCGAAAGCGCCTTCGAGTTCGCGCACTGACACGCTGTCATTTTCATTCACGATTGGCACCACGCCGAGCGCGAGCAGCTCGGCAAGAGTGTTCTGCAGATTGCGGTAGCGCACCGGCGAAGTAAAATCGTCGCTCGAGAGCAGCAACTGGGCCACAACTTTCTTGCCGAAGAACAAGCGCTCGTAGGTGTGCATCAGCTTGCTCTGGCCCACCGCGGCGCAGGCCTGCATTTCAGGAACAGTGCTGGCGCTCTTCTCTAGCGAGAGTCCCGACATGCCGGCGGCGATGGCACCCGAAGTCACGATGAGATATTCATTCTTCGAAAGGTCAAACTGATCGACCATGCCGCGCAGCAGGTTAGCATCGATCTGCCCACCGGGAGCGATTAGACTGGTGCCGACTTTGACCACGACGCGCATAGTGGTTTGCAGGTGCAAGCCGGAAAGTTATGATTCGCTGCCACCTAGTTCCAGCTGAAACACGCAGCGGCCCCGGCGGTGATGGGACAACATCTCTATCCTGCCGTTAGAATGTTTTTCTGGCAAGTTGAAAAGTCGTTCGATTGACTCTTATGCCCGCTTCCAACGCTACCAGCCGCTTCTCTGATCGCGTAGAGAATTATGTGCGCTACCGGCCAGGATATCCGGCCGAAGCCTTGCAGACGTTAAAGAACGAGTGCGGTCTGCGACCCAGCCATGCCATCACCGACATCGCATCCGGCACCGGCATTTGGACGCGCACGCTGCTGGAGAATGGAAACCCGGTTTTCGGCGTCGAGCCAAATGACGAGATGCGCGCGGCGGGCGAGCGGCTGCTGGCGAGCTTTCCGAAGTTTACCAGCGTTGCGGGAACGGCGGAGGCGACCACTCTTCCCGATGCGAGCGTTGATTTTGTTACCGCAGCTCAGGCGGCGCATTGGTTCGATCGGGTGGCATCGCGGCGGGAGTTTGCGCGAATCCTGAAGCCCGAAGGATGGTTAGTTTTGCTGTGGAACGAGCGCGTCACCGACTCCACTCCTTTTCTGCGGGACTATGAGCAACTGCTTCTGACTTATGGCACTGACTACGCAGAAGTGCGGCATGAGCGGACGACCGACGCGGTGAATGAGTTCTTCGATCCGGCGCCGTTTCAGGCGCGGGTGTTTGATCTGCGGCAGGAGTTCGACTACACCGGCATCGAAGGCAGATTGCTGTCATCATCCTACGCACCGGGTCCGGGGCATCCGAATTACGCTCCCATGCTGCGCGAGCTGCGCCTTATCTTCGACAAGCATGCGGTCGGGGGACGTGCCGCCTTCGACTACAAGACGCGCATGTATTTTGCACGAGTGAAATGACGTGGGGAATCAATTGTCCAGCGAAAAATCTTTTCACATGACCCCTGACGAATTCCGGCGCCACGGCCACGCCATGGTGGATTGGATCGCCGACTATCAGTCGCGAGTCGAGTCGTTTCCGGTTCTTTCGCAGGTGAAGCCGGGGGAGATTCGGGCATCGCTTCCGGCGGCGCCTCCGGCGCAGGGTGAACCGTTCGACGCGCTGCTGAAAGATGTAGAACGGCTGATTCTTCCGGGAGTCACACATTGGCAGTCAGCGAACTTTTTTGCCTACTTCCCGTGCAACGCTTCCGGTCCCGGAATTCTCGGCGATCTTCTTTCTTCCGGACTGGGCGTGCAGGGAATGCTGTGGTCAACCAGTCCCGCGTGCACCGAACTTGAGACTCACGTGATGGACTGGCTGGTCGCGATGCTCGGCTTGCCGGAGAAATTTCTGTCGTCGAGCACGGGCGGCGGCGTGATACAGGACACGGCTTCGAGCGCCGTGCTGTGCGCCCTGCTGGCGGCCCGCGAACGCGCCACCAACTACGTGAGTAACAAGAAGGGATGCGATGGAAAGCTGGTTGCTTATGCGTCCACCCAGACCCATTCGTCCCTGGAAAAAGCGATGATGATCGCGGGCATGGGCGTGCAGAATCTGCGACTGATCGAGGTCGACGAAAATTTCGCCATGCGGCCCGACGCGCTCGTGCGGCAAATCGAGACTGACCGACGGGCTGGCCTGACTCCGTGCTTCGTGTGCGTGACCCTCGGGACGACTTCCTCGAACGCAATGGATCCGATCACGGCGATTGGAGAGATTTGCCGTCGCGAAAGTCTCTGGCTCCACGTGGACGCAGCCATGTCGGGAACGGCAATGCTTTGTCCGGAGTTCCGGCACCTGCAGAACGGAGTCGAATTCGCCGACAGCTACGACTTCAATCCTCATAAGTGGATGTTCACAAGCTTCGACTGCAGTTGCTTTTGGGTCGCCGACCGCAATGCGCTGATTCGGACTTTGAGCATTCTGCCGGAATATCTGCGCAACCAGGCCACGGAGTCCGGCGCGGTCATCGACTATCGCGACTGGCATATTCAGCTGGGCCGGCGCTTTCGCTCGCTGAAATTATGGTTCGTGATCCGCCACTATGGCGTCGAGGGGTTACAGCACCACATTCGCCGGCACGTGCAACTGGCGCAGCAGTTCGCGGCTTGGGTGCGCCACGACGACCGTTTCGAACTGGCCGCGCCGGTGCCGCTGAATCTGGTCTGCTTCCGCCACAAGGACGGCGACGCGATGAATCAGACGATCATGGATAAGCTGAATCGCAGCGGCGATCTTTTTCTTACCCACACCAAGCTGAACGGAAAGATGACGCTGCGGTTGTGCGTCGGACAGACGCATACGGAGGCCCGGCATGTGGAGCAGGCGTGGGAGAGGATAAGAGAGGAAGCAAAGAAAGTAGCTATTAAATGAAAGAAAGCTATCCCAAATTTCGGTCGCGTTCGAGATCAAGTTCGACGCCCACTAGTGGCGACTCACGGAAAAACTGCACAATGTCCTTCTTCGGGCGAGTCTCCTCCGTCGGTGCCTCCAACCATTTACGCACTTGCGGCAGCGCTGCCCGCATGGCGACTTCTCCCACGTGGATCAACTCATCGGCGCGTTTGAAGTCGTCGTAGCCGAAGCCGGCTACGTCGGGCTCGATGACGATATCGGCGGCTTCGCGCCACAGGCAGGACATGGCATCCTGGGCGATGGCGAAGGACTGTCCAATCACATCAAATAAATGGCGCGGAGGGCCGCCATTAGACCAGGTGCCCTTCAGGTGCACGGCCAGCACGCGGTCCGCGCCCATTTCGCGCAACGGACGCGTGGGCACTGGGTGCGAGAGCATGCCGTCGACCAGATAGCGTCCGCCAATCTCGACGGGCAGGAACATGCCGGGGTAAGCGCAGCTGGCGCGGACGGGGTCGACAATCGCTCCCGAGCGAAAGACCACGCCTTCGCCGGTATTAAAGTCGGTCGCGGTCACCCCGAGCGGAATGCTCAGCTCTTCAAACGTCTTCACCTTCAGAGTGCGGGCGAGGAACGACACCATCCGATCGTTGGAGGCGAAGCCGAACCGGGAGACGGTCCAGCGAGCGAAAGTGGTGAAGCGGACGGTGTGCGCCACCGCTTGCATTTCGGCCAGCGTGAGTCCGCTGCAGTAACAGGCGCCGATCAGCGCGCCTACACTGGTGCCGGCCACGGCGTGCACCGGAATGCATTCTTCTTCAAGAACCTTCAGCACGCCAATGTGGGCGATGCCGCGGGCGAAACCTCCACCCAGAGCGATGCCGATGGAGGGAACCCGGGCCGACGCAACCGGCGCATTCTTGCGGGAGAGCTCCCGCCCAAACGCCTGCACCGACCGAATAATCTTCCCTAGACTCTGCACGGCGAACCCCACGTTCTCAGGCCCGCAGGCGGCCGTAACCACTGCAACCTACATATGTAAGATGCCATAAATTCAACCAGGGCTGTAGGGCACAGGCGTGCCAGTCTACGTAACTTTGGGAACCCGTTCTCGTAACCCCGCGTCGACTCGGGCCGGGGTAACCGGTTACCTGGAGCTCTGGCAGGTGACGAAAATCCCGTATTCCTGTTAACTTGCGAAGGGTATGGTACGTGAGATCTCGGCCGGAGGCGTGGTCCTTCGCAACAAGGACGGAGAATGGTGGATGGCTGCCATCGAGCTGCCTGCGGATCAGTCGCCTGCGGACGACCTGGCTGGCCCGCCCGGAAGCAGGCTTCCCGCGGAGTCGCCGGCGGCGGCCACGCCTGGCTCCGCCGCGAAGCGGGTGCCCCGCAAGAAGCCGAAAACGGTTCTGTGCCTGCCCAAAGGGCTGGTCGATCCGGGCGAGAAGGCGCTGGAGGCGGCCCTGCGCGAGGTGCGGGAGGAGACTGGCATCACCGCCATTCCGGTCGCCAAACTAGCCGACATCAAGTACGTCTACGTCCGTTCCTGGGGCGATGGCGAGCGCGTGTTCAAGATTGTGAGCTTTTACCTGCTGCGCTACGAATCGGGACGCATCGACAATATCGCGACCGAAATGCGGGTCGAAGTGGCCCGCGCCCGCTGGGTTCGCCTGTCCGAGGCCCCGAAGCTGCTGGCCTACCGCGGCGAAAAGCAGATGGCGCGAAAGGCGCTGCAATATCTGGAAAGCCACGCTGAACTTTGAGGTTGGCCGGATCGGCCGAGCAAAGATCGGCCGAGCAAAGATCGGTCGATAGGGCGTCCAGCCTGCCTCCGCGTAGAGTGAATTCGCCCCTTTTCGAGCCACCTCGGGGCTTTCCCGGATAGCTATTGGGATCAAAATCATGTTTGCTCGCAAAATTCGCGTCGAATATCAGGATCAGGGGCAAACTGCTCCGTGCCCCCTGCCTTGCCCGCTCAAGTGGCTGGACAGCTTCTCCATGCGCAATTTCACCAATGCCAGCGTCTTCGACGACACCCTTCCCCTGGCGGACGGAAGGATGGAAATTGGGTCAAATGTCCCGCTCGAGCAGCTCCGGGACGCGATGGAGGACTGGTTTCGGCGCAAAGGGTACCTGGGAAAGGAGTCAAAGTTGTCACTGGCGGAGATTTGAACGCGAACTCAGACTGTCTGACTAGAACGTTTTTCTTGAGATATTCTTTGACCTTTTCAAAAAAACGTGTATCCTTCGGAAAAAAAAAGTGCATCTTAATCTTTGCAGGCTAATGCGGGTGGTGGGTTGGCAGGAAGGGTTGCTCACACAGTACGTTCGGCCGTAGCCAAAAGAGTGGAGTTTCGGTAAGGAACATAGGAAGAAAAAAAAGAACAGATAGACAGAGGAGGTGCTTTCATGAGCTACCGAATATGGCAGCGAACCCCCCGGACAAGCACCCGAGGAAAGAAGATGAAAATGGCTCTTCATGGGCCATGGAGCCCGGCAGTTCAGGATTCGCCGGATGAGCAATTTCTGCGCTCCTGGTTGGAGCACGATTCAGACCCGGAGCACGACCCCTGTGGCCGCACTACCTGGGGCGTAATCTCTGGTCTAGCCCTGGCCGTTGGAGTCAGCGCGACCTTCTGGGTCGGTGTGGGGTGGATTATCTCCCGCATCTGATCCGGTAAAGCTTTTAACCGCAAAGGTCGCCAAGAGAAGCCGCAGAGAACGCAAAGAAATGCCCTTTCTCAGGTTTTCTTCGCGGCCTCCGGGGATTTCGCTTTGCGATCTTGGCGGTAAAAAGCTCTTTTCCCGCTCGCCACGCCGCTACTTGTCATAGCTCAGTAAAGACATCACGTCGTAGCCTTTGAGCTTCTCGCGGCCTCTAAGAAAACTCAACTCCACCACGAATCCCAACCCCGCGATCTTCGCCCCCAGCGACGCCGCCAGCTTTGCGGTAGCTTCGGCGGTGCCGCCGGTCGCGAGCAGGTCATCCACGATCAAAACCCGCTGACCTTTCTGGATCGCATCCTTGTGAATCTCAAGCGAGTTGGTGCCGTACTCGAGGGCGTAGTCGTATTTCACGGTTTCTGCGGGAAGTTTCCCGGGCTTGCGCACAGGAATGAATCCCGCGTTCAACCGATAAGCCAGCGCAGGCGCGAAGATGAATCCACGAGCCTCCATCCCCAACACCAGGTCGATGTCGTGAGCGATGTAATGCTCCGCCAATTTGTCGATCAGGGTGGCGAAGCCAGTCTTATCCTTCAAGAGCGTGGTGATGTCGTAGAACAAGATCCCGGGCTTGGGGAAATCTGGAACTTCGCGGATCAGATGTTTCAGCTGGTCGGCATTCATAGCGCCGGAAAGTGCCATCTACCACGCTCCTTCAATACGAAATGAACTCTGTCCCGGAACCGGGCGCGCCTCTGAGACTTCGACCGCGTCCACGCGAGCGGCGCGGGGCCCGTCGCGCAGCCGCGAGTGCAGGCCGGAAAGCTGGTCGCAGGTCCCCTGGGCAAGAACTTCTACGCTGCCGTCGTGATTATTGCGCACCCAGCCGGCAATGCCGAGAATGTGCGCTTCGCGCTCCACGAACCAGCGAAATCCCACGCCCTGGACACGCCCGCGAACGATAAATCGCCGCGCTTCGATTGGCTTTTCGGTGGAGGTCATAGATCGAATAACAATGTCATCCTGAGCGAAGAATCGGCCTCGCGAACGCGAGGCCGATTCGCAGTCGAAGGATCCCTATAACCTCGACCTTCCACGGGCGCTCCAAGGAGTTTCCATCGATCTTTGGAAGAATGCGTTGCCGCAATAACGTGGGCGTACAACGTAGCGATCCTTCGACTCCGCGAGCACGTCGCTTCGCGACGCTCGCGCTGCGCTCAGGATGACAAACCAAAGCTACGCGCGCGACAAGTACGCGCCTTCCGAAGTGTCCACCTTAATCTTCTCGCCCTCGTTGATGAATGGCGGAACCTGCACCACCAGGCCGGTCTCGGTCTTGGCGGCCTTGGTCACGCTGGAGGCGGTAGCGCTCTTCAGTCCGGGCTCGGTCTCGATCACGGTCAGAATCACGGTCTGCGGCAGCTCGATTCCGACTGCCTTGCCGTCGAAAAACTCCACTTTGATTTCGAGGTTCGGAATAAGATATTCGACCGCATCGCCAAGAATTTCCCGGGTCAGGTGGGTCTGCTCGTAGTTGGCGATGTCCATGAAGTAGTAGCTGTCACCATCGGCGTAAAGGAACTGCATTTCCACTTCGTCGACGTTCACCTTTTCGATGGGGTCAGGCGAGCGAAAGCGATGCTCAAACATGGCGCCGGTACGCAGGTTGCGCAGCTTGGCCTGAATGAAGGCGCGCAGGTTGCCGGGCGTGCGGTGTTCCACGCTGAAGACGGAGTGCAGATCATTGTTGTGCTTGATGATCATGCCGGGACGAAGCTGGGTGGCAGGGATCGACATCGCTTGTAAAATTCTCCTTGTACAATTGCGCTTTGCGGAGCCGGCGGAAGAGCTTGTCCCTTCGACGAGCTCAGGGCAAGCTCTGAGCAGCGCAGCGCGCCGAAGGTACGAGCAGGCCACAAAGTCCGCCGCCACGAGGGCATAAACCTTTATTTTACACTCAGGTGGGAGGGAAAAGAAACCTTCCCGCAAACGAACACATCGAAGTTCAGCGCACTCTTTCCCTATTGATTCGATTCGCAGGGGCGCCGCTCGTAGGACTAGAATTGTTAGCGGCGCATTGCGGATGGTTTGAATACTCGACTGAATGTGCGTGTGTGAACATGATAGAACATGCCTGGGGCCAACCGGCCCCGGCGGAAAAAGAGGGCTTCATGAGCAAGTCAAGTTATGAATCAGAAGGCAGCCACGTTGGAACCGCGGTCACATTTCTCCTGATTGGATTGGGCGCGGGCGCGCTGGCCGGACTGCTATTGGCTCCTAAAACCGGCAAGCAACTCCGCCGCGACCTCAAACGTGGCTACGATGACGCGCGCGACACCGTGGAAGATTGGGCTGAGGAGGCCAAAGACCGCGTTCGCGAAGCCGGCGATCGGGTGCGCGAAGTCACCGACAAGGTCAAAGATGTAGCCAGCCGCGGCGCCGAGATAGCCGAGGATCTGCGCGAACCTCTTCGCCGAGCCATCAACCGCGGTTAAATCCAGGGGCTTGGGGTCAGGGGCCAGGGCCGGAAATCAACTGCGAACCCCTTCTCTTCCCGCCAACCCTTTACCCTGGACCCTGGTCTCTAGCCCCTTCTCAGTACAAGTGAAAGTCCACCTCGACGGCAATCTGTGCGGCCACAGGTTGTCCGTTGAGAGTGGCCGGACGGAAGCGCCAGCGGCTGACGGCTTCCACCGCCCTTTCATCGAGCCCCATGCCCAGGCTTTGCTGGACGTGAATGTCATACGTCTTTCCATCTTTTCCGACCACCAGAACCAGCATCACCATGCCCTGCTGTTTCGCCTTGCGCGCTTCGTCGGAGAAGCCGGGCTCGGGATTGTAAATAACCTGGGGAACGGTCACGCCCGCTTTGCCCGCGGGAAAAATGCCGGGCGTGCCGTCGCCGAAGCCTGGGCCCATCTTTGCCCCCACTCCGTCACAACAACCAAGACCGATTCCTCCCGCGCCCCCGGGTCCTTCGGATAGCGCTCGCACGAATTGCGATGAAGGATCTCCGATCTGCCCGCCCTGCGGCAGCTTGACCTCCGGCGCCACAACGAGAGTCTCCTGCACCGCCAGCTTCGGCATTGCCGTCGGTTGCATCACGGTGGGCGGGGCAAGCTGTTCGAGCGCGGCCACGGGGAGATTCCCGTGCGACGCGGGCAGCGAATCGTGGTTACCACCACCTCCGCCGTTGCGACCGGAGAAGACCATGGGAAGTTCGTTGAACTGGGGAAGGCTCCCGGCAATTTCAGGCGTGCTCACGATTACGCAGCGGGTGAAACAGATCACAATGCCAAGGATTACAGCCTGCCCCACCAGCGAGAATACGAAGCTCTCGCGCTTGGTTCGGTAGAGGCCATTCGCCTCACCAGAAATGATCGAGAAGATGTTCGGGCCAGAAGGCCCGGAAGTTGCAGCAGTCATGGCGCGCCCCCGCGGAAAGTCTCAAGGACTTCGGACTCACTTGCGATGAGACGCAGGGGTTGGAAAAAAGGATTTCCCGCGAAAAAAGTTTGGCGGATCGAGGAGCCTCGGACGCTCTCTCATTTGTTATGACTGGCCGAAAATCGACGCGAAGACGCCTTTCATGCGATGCAGGAAGCCCTGGTTCTTTGGCTTAGCCTTAGCCGGCGGCGGCAGAACCTGAATCACCGGATCGATATGAACCTGTCGCGCCGACGAATCTTCCACGGGCAAGGCCGCCGCCTCCGTCACCGGAGCCGGGGCCGCGATTTCGGCGCGATTCTTCGCATTGAAGACGAAGGGCGCATCTACCTGGACGTGAACATCGCCCGGCTGCGATGCCGGCAGGGGCGCGGTTTCCGGGCCGTTCGATAATGTCGTGGGAGTGGTGGCTGGCGGGGGTACCGCAGCGGCGGGGGGCAGGGTTGAGTCCGCTGTAGGCGTGGAATCTCCGCCCAATCTCACTCGCGCCGGCAATCCGGCGCCGTGCAGTGGCGCACTTCGCGGAGCGGCCGTCCGCATCACCGGCACAGGCGTTGGGCATCCGCATTCCAGCGGAACGTTGGTGTCGACCCTGTCAATTTGCCCTGATCGAAACACCGCCTGCTCAGTCGGCCTTACCTGATAGATGCGATCGCCCATCAACTCCGAGACAATCGCCGAAGAAGTATTTCCTTTCAGGGAGCGCACGCAAGTATTGCCGCGCGCGTCGGCGCTGATGGCGAAGTGAAATTCTCCCGGCCCGGCAAACATGATCCGGAAATCGGGAGTAAGTACCGAGTCCGCCGACGCATTGAGCGAGTAGTGAGTCTCGAGCGCCCCGGTGCTGATACCCAGCATCAAGTCACGCTTGCTTTGCGAGGCCGTCACCGAAACCGTGGTTCCCGGGCAGACGCGAACTTCTCCGCCTCGCTCCAAACGAAGAACTGTCGTCTCCGATCCTGCTGTCACCGACGAATTGGAGCCGAGGCTACTGCTTGCCAACACCACATCGCCGGAGCCGCCGGTCAACGGGACTACAGCCGGGGTTGCGGTTGTTAAACTATTCGCCGCGGTGGTCGGCAAGGCCGCCGGCTTTCGGCCCGCATTCAAGTCCTCCGGCGGCCGCAAACGGATTAGCAGGCGCTTGCCCGCGCCATCCCAGGTATAGCCATAGGGCGCGAGCAAATCGAGAACGATACGGGTCACCGGAGGATCCTCTTGATACTGATCGACGCGGATGGCCAGAATATTTTCCTGCTTGATCAAGATCCGCTTGGGCACAGTTCCAACCCGCGAATTAGGGAGGTCGATAACCATGCGCGGCGGCGAATCCACCATGCTGACTTCTGGAATCACCGGGCTAGTGGAAAGAATTTCCACCGCGGGCACTCCGCGCTCATGCACGATTCGAACGCTCTTGATGGTGGGCGGCGGCCCAAACGTCTGTCCGGCAAGCGAGCCCGCCAGCAGCAGCGTAGTGAGTAGAATTTTGAGCGCAGGTCGCGGCAATGATTCCTCGCTGAGGGCTTGAGGAAAACATACCACTTGCGGCGTGACAATAGAAGAGACGGATGATGGACCGGCGGATGATGGACCAGCAGAAGACAATGCAGACCAGTGTCGAGTTGCGATCACGCCGTGAATAAAATGTCGTCCGGAGCGCCGGTTACGACGATCAGGCCTCAGGCAGGAACTCGTATTCTTCGATGACCGCGGCTACGGCGAGCTTGCCATCGTCCCCAGCTTCGTCCACTCGAACCACGTGGCCCTTGCACTGCACGCGAATGCTTTCCGTGAGCGTGATTTCGGGCGGAAGTGTTAACGTGAATCCGATAGGCGAGCCCTGAGCCACGGCGGAATTCAGATAAAAGCAAATCCCGCGAGCGCTGACGTCGCGAATCTTGGCGATCTCGCCGTGGTTGATGTTCTGGTCGTGGTCAACGGTTACCGGTATGTGGAGCGCGAAGCGTCGTGCAGCCCGCTTCTCTTGCTGGGACTCCGTCATGCGTTTCCTCCAAAGTGGCAGTTCGTTGGAAACTGATGAAGAGGATGCGCTGTACGTGCGCAATGGTCAATACCACCCTTGGGTCAGCGCGTAGCCCATTCAGGGGAGAAGGCGATTTCACGTGGCAGATTTCAGATTGTGGATTTG
>Ga0302325_10016327_pt1 | contig 15739 bp, 11 predicted proteins | sample Palsa_T0_2_FD_201948 | JGI IMG/M metagenome (GOLD analysis project Ga0302325, IMG submission 201948) | Peat permafrost microbial communities from Stordalen Mire near Abisko, Sweden - Palsa_T0_2 | ecosystem: Environmental > Terrestrial > Soil > Palsa > Peat permafrost | place: Sweden: Abisko...
AGTCGCCGACGGTGAGCGCGCGCCGCGGCTTTCGCCGAGGCCCGCGCCGGCTCGGATCGGGGTGGGGGTGGGCCCGGCGCCGCGGCCAGCGGCGGCGCCGGGGGGGCCAGCGCCGGGCTCGGCTCGCCGGCCGGCGCGGCCGGCGCGGCCGGTCGGGCCGGCGTCGCGGCGGCGGGGGCGAGCACCTCGATCGCCGTGCCCCCGAGCTCGACGCGATCGCCGCCGGCCAGGGCGGTGAGAGCATCGATCCGTCGCGCGTTGACGCGGGTTCCGTTGGTCGAACCGAGGTCCTCGAGGAACAGCTGTCCGGCGGCCCGGGTGACCCGGGCGTGGCGACGCGAGATCTCCGGATCGCCGCCGAGGCGTCCCGGTCCGTCGACGGCGCGCCCGAGCACGAGCTCGTCTTCCACGGCGAGGTGCTCGCCGGCCGCCGGCCCGGCGACGACCCGGAGCGGGCGCTCGGTGGGGTCTGGTGCGGGACTCATCGGTCGATCCGACCCCGAAGCCGCCGTGCTAGGTTCAGCCGACGATGGACGGCGGGTTGCGACGCGGCTACAACGGACCCGTGGAGACTCCGGCGCGGGAGGACGCGCCGCGGGTGGTGGTGCTCGGCGGCGGCTACGTGGCGATCACGGTATGTCGCGCGCTGCGTCAGGCGGTGGCCGAGCGGCAGATCGACCTGACCGTGGTTTGCGCCGACAACTTCCACGTGTTTCACGGCTTCGTGGGAGAGATGGTCACCGGCCGTCTTTCGCCGAGCCACATCCTTTCCCCTGTGCGGCGGCTGTTCGCGCCCGCGCACGTGCACGTCGGCGAGATCCAACGCATCGACCTCGCCGGCCAGCGTGCCGTGGTCGCCCGTCAGCTGGACGGACACCGCAGCGAGGTGACCTGGGATCACGTGGTGCTCAGCCTCGGTACCGCCGATCGCACCGATGCCTACCCGGGGCTGCTCGAGCACGCCTTCAAGCTGCGGGAGTACCGCGACTGCTTCGCCCTGAAGAACCACATCCTGCAGATGTTCGAGCAGGCCGACATCGAAAGCGATCCCGAGGAGCGTCGTCGGCTGCTGACCTTCGTCGTCGCCGGGGGCGGATACGCCGGGACCGAGGTCGCCGGCGAGCTGTCCGACTTCGCCCGGCGGCTGACCCGGCGCGAATACCCGCGGGTGCGCCTCGACGAGTGCCGCTTCGTGCTCGCCCACCCCGGCCCGACCATCCTCCCCGAGCTGTACGGCGACGACGGATCCGGCGCGAAGGCCCACCCGCGGCTGGTCGAGTTCGCCACCAGTCGCCTGCGGGAGCTCGGTGTCGACGTCCGTACCGAGACCCGGGTCGCGTTCGCCACGCCGAACGAGGTCACCCTGTCCGACGGTGAGCGGATTCCGACTCGCACCATCATCAGCTCGGTCGGCACGCGCCCGCACGACATCGTCGCCGGCCTCGACCTTCCGAAGGATGCGCGCGGGCGAATCCGCGTCCAACGCACGGGACGGGTGGCGGGAGCCGACAACATCTGGGCGGGCGGCGACTGCTCGGCGTTTCCGATGCCGCGGGGCGGCGACAGTCCGTCGGTCGCGCTTTATGCCTACAAGCACGGCGGGCACATCGGGCGAAACCTCAAGCGCGTGCTCATTCAGCGCCGTCGACCGAAGCCGTTTCGCTTCCCCGGCCTTGGTCAGGGCGCCTCGGTCGGCCGGCGCTCGGCGGTCGCGGAGTTGCAGGGTGTGGAGCTGACCGGGCTGCTGGCCTGGGTGGTCTGGCGCGTTCTGCTGACCTACTACTTCCCCAGCTGGGATCGGCGTCTGCACCTGCTCGCCGACTGGGCGATCTGGCCCCTGGTCGGCCGCGACGTGGTGGCCATGCGCGTCGGCGATGGCGGCGACTACGACGTTCGCCACAACGTCTACTCGGAAGGCGAGATCATCGTCACCGAACAACGGGCAGGACGGTACATCCACATCATCGTGGACGGCGAGGTGGAGATCCTGCATTCGTCCGACGGACGCGAGGTGGTGCTCAAGACACTCGGCCCCGGCGACACGTTCGGGCAGCGATGGCTCGAGAGCTTCGAGACCGAGAGCGCGCGGGCCAGGACCGTCGTGCGGACGCTCGCGCTGCGCCGCGAACAGGCGCCGCGTCTGCAGGAGGTCATGCGCTCGGCCGCGCCGATCATCGGCGAATCGGCGCACATCCCGACGATCAGCGCGTCCGCGGGCGACGACGCGCGGCCCGCGGAATAGCCACAGGCCCGCGGCGAGCGGTCGGGACGGGCTAACGTCCGCTTGGCGGTCGTCCAAAAATGGGACAAATCGCTGCAGCCGCGGGGCGTTTTCGCCGATCAGTAGCACGTGATGGAAGCAAGCGAGCGGCCAGACGCCACGAACGGTAATGTCGAGCCGGGCGCTGCGCCGCCGGCGGTCGGCGCACCGGACGAGGTGCTGGCGGTGTTCGACCACCGCCACGACGAGCATCTCAGCCCCCAGGCGCTCGACGATCTGTTCGCCGCCATGGTCCGGGCCTATCCGGACGCGCCGGTCACGCCGCTGGGCGAGGCCGGCATCGTCGTCCCGCTCCCCGCCTCGCTCCAGCTCGAGGGCAACCCGCTGGTCGAGGTACGAGCGGCGAGCGACGCGATCGTCTACGACGCCGGCCTGCTGGCGGCCTGGGAGAAGCTGCTCAGCCAGGGAGTCTCGGCGCACGAGGTCCATCCGGTCGGTCACCCCGACGTCGCGATCATGCTGTACATGATGGATTTGCGTGAGCGCCACGGCGTGGTGATCAGCGTCGCCGTCTACCGCGGCGACGTCGACGAGGACGAGGCCGCCGCCGCGCGGGAGGAATGGGCCGACGTCGCGCCGCGCTTCGCCACCGTCCGCAAGGACAATCGCAGCAACATCGTCGCCGTCGACGAGGCGATCACGATCATCCTCGGCTGGAGTGCCGAGGAGCTCGTCGGACAGCGAACGCTCGACTTCATCCATCCGGACGACCACAAGCTGGCCGTGGACAACTTCGTCCAGATGATGGCCGCGCCCGGCCCCGGTCGCCGGGTCCGCCTGCGCCATCGGCGCAAGGACGACACCTACGTGTGGTTCGAGGTCGCCAACCACAACCTGCTCGACGATCCCGAGTACGGATGCATCGTGACCGAAATGGTCGACATCTCCGAGGAGATGGCGGCGCACGAAGAGCTCCGAGCCCGCGAGCAGTTGCTCGATCGGCTCGCCGCGGCCGTGCCGGTCGGTCTGCTGCAGATCGACGCCGGCCGACGCGTCGTCTACACCAACGAGCGGCTGCACGAGATCCTCGGCATCGAGCGAGTGGATGACGCGCGGGACCAGCTGGCTACGGTCATCGAACCGGACCGCCCGCGGCTGGAGCACGCGTTCGATGCGGTGCTGTTCTCGGGCGAAGCGGGGGACGTCGAGGTGCAGCTGCGCGTGCCCACGAGTCGCGCGTTGCGCTTCTGCACGGTCAGCCTGCGCCCGCTCAGCCTTGAGGACGGGACGATCAGCGGAGCCATCGCCTGTGTAGCGGACGTCACCGACAGCGCGCGGATGCGCGAAGAGCTCAAGGAGCGCGCCACCTTCGACGACCTCACCGGCTGTTACAACCGCGCGTCGATCATGCTTGCGCTGGAGGCAAACATCGAGCGCCTTCACGGCGAACGCGCGGTGGTGTTCGTCGACGTCGATCGCTTCAAAACGGTTAACGACGAGCACGGCCACGCCGTCGGTGACGAGCTGCTGCGCATCGTCGCGCAGCGCTTGCAGTCCGTCGTTCGCGGCGGGGACCTGGTCGGCCGCATCGGGGGCGACGAGTTCCTCGTCGTGTGCCCGGACATCGGCGGTCCCGCTCAGGCGATGACGCTGGCGAAGCGGCTGGCCGCGGCGGTGCGCACCGAGGAGGTCCGAGCGGCCGGCGGAAGCATCGCGGCCCAGGTCAGCGTCGGGGTAGCGTGGTCAGCCGGTGACGAGCTCGGCGCCGACGGGCTGGTGGCCCAGGCCGACGCGGCGATGTACGAGTCCAAGCGCCAGGGCACCGGCCAGCCCCAGCTGGCCAGCACGGCCTAGCCTTCTTCGCCCGCGTCAGGCGCGCAGGTGGGCGAGGCGTTTGATGTTCTGCAGGTTGCCGTAGCTGACGTTGTCGGTGGTGGAGTTGCCGCCGTAGGTTCCGCAACCGAGCGTGAACGAGGGCTGTAGGCAGGTGACCAGTCCGCAGAACCCGAGCGTGGCCGGCACGTTGACCAGGATGCGTCCGGCCGGGATGGCCGCGGCGAAGCGCGCCTCACGCTCGGGATCGCTGGTGTGGACCACCGCGGTGTGGCCGGCTCCCTCGTAGCCGAGCAGACGCTGGCACAGCGCGATCGCCTCGTCGTCGCCGTCGACGGTGAACAGCGAGCACACCGGAGCGAGCCGTTCGCAGCCGATGGTCTGCTCGGAGATGCCGCCGGTGAGGGGGAACACGAGGATCTTCGCGTCCGGCTTGGGCTCGAGACCGGCCAGCTCAGCGAAGGTCGGTGCCGAGCGCCCGACGAAGGGCAGCAGCAGATGACCCTGCTGGTCGAACGCGCGCTCGATGACCTGCGCCGTCTCGTCCTCGCTCAGGACCGCCGCGCCGTTGGCCCCGAGCGCCGTCACGAAGGCGTCATGCAGCGAGGCGTCGACCACGATGTGCTGCTCGGAGCCGCAGATGAGGCCGTTGTCGAAGGACTTGCTCTCGACGATCGCGATCGCCGCAGCCGTGGGGTCGGCGTCGGCGGACACCCAGGCGGGCGCGTTCCCGGCACCGACGCCGATGGCCGGCTTGCCGGACGAGTAGGCGGCGTGGACCATTCCCGGCCCGCCGGTGGCGAGGATCAGCGCGACGTCGGGATGGCGCATGAACTTCGCCGTGCGGCGACGGCTGGAGCGCCCCCGGACCCACTGCACCAGGTCAGGTGGCGCGCCGTGACGCTCGAGCGCCGCCCGGATGATCTCGCCGGTGGCGTTCCCCACGTTCTGCGCGGCGTGATGGCAGCTGAGGATGATCGCGTTGCGCGACTTCAGCGCGATCAGCGCCTTGTTGACGAAGGTCGGCACCGGGTTGGTCACCGGCACGAGCGCGAAGATGACCCCGACCGGACCGGCGATCTCGGTGATTCCGAGCTCGTCGTCCACGCTGAGGATGCCCGCGCCCCGCTTACCCTTGATCGATTCCCACACGGCGATCGAGCCGAACCCGATCTTTATCGTCTTGTGCTCGGCGTTGCCGAGGGTGGTCTCGGCCACCGTCTGTTCGGCCAGCGCCACGGCCTGCTGGTTGACCGACACGGCGATGTCCTCGAGCAGCGCGTCGACGCGGTCCTCGGGCCAGGACTGGAAGCTGGCCAGCGCGGCCGCGGCGGCGGCCACCATCTCGTTGACGATCGGGTCGGGCGCATCGTCGGCCAGCGTCTCGGCCACGCGCGCGGAGGCGTCGCGCAGCCGGTTGGCGGTGTAACGCCCCATCGATCGCAGCACCGCCACGCCGTCGGCGGGGTTCTCCTTGTACAGCCGGCGCAGGTCGCTCGCCGCCACCCGCACGAGTGACACGTCGGTGTTGGCCACGGCGCTGGCCCAGCGAGGCGAGCCCCCGAGCAGAGCCTCCTCGCCGAGGAAGTCGCCGGCCACGAGGACCTCGAGCACCGGGTCGGTGTCGACGTCCTGGGACGGCACCTCGATCCGCACCTCGCCTTCGTCGATGATGTAGAAGGCGTCCGCCGGAGAGCCCTGCTCGAAGATGCGATGCTCGGCGGGGTGCTCGACCTGCTCGCGGATCGGATGGATCGCGGCGAGCAACTCAACCCCGAAGGCATCGAGGACCGTGGCTTGCGTGTTCGTGGTAGACATTTCGCTCCGGGTAGTCGTTCGGGTCGCGGCCGATTCTAAGTGGCCCGATCATCCATCGGACAACCGCGATGGACCCTTGAGGGTGACGGAGGCGCAGGAGCTGTACGGCCGCCGGGCTATTCTCACGCCGTGCCCTCACCACCCGCCGGCCCCGAACTGCAGTCGGGCGACGAGTTCGGCGCCTACCGTGTCCAGAGCCTGCTCGGTGAAGGCGCGATGGGCTCGGTCTACCGCGCCCGCCGCGCGGGCGACGACCAGGACGTGGCGCTGAAGATCATCAAGGCCGAGTTCGCGGCCGACGAGCAATACCGCCAGCGCTTCCTGCACGAAGCTCGCGCCGCGGCGACCGTGCAGCATCCCCATCTCATCGGCGTGATCGACGCCGGCGAGATCGACGGCCGGCAGTTTCTCGCCATGCACGTGGCCGGCGGCGATTCCCTCGCCACCCGGATCGCGGAGAACGGGCCGCTCGACGCGGCCGCCACGGCGCGGCTCGCGGTGGAGATCGGCGGGGCCCTGGACGCTCTGCACGCCGCCGATGTGGTTCACCGCGACGTCAAGCCGGCCAACATCCTGCTGCGGGGTGAGGACGGCGGCGCGGCGCTGACCGACTTCGGGCTGGCCAAGGGAACCGGCTACGCCGACCTGACCGCGGACGGGCAGGTGGTCGGATCCTTGGACTACCTGGCCCCCGAGCGGATCCGCGGCGAGGCCGCGGTCCCGGCCAGCGACGTGTACGCCCTCGGTTGCGTCCTGCTGGAGTGCGTGCTCGGACACCCGCCGTTCGGTGGCGGCGGCATGGTCAAGACGTTGTTCGGCCATCTGGAGAGTCCGCCGCCGGACCCGAGCGTCGAGCGACCCGAGCTGAGCCCGGCGTTCTGCGCCGCGCTCAACGCCGCTCTGGCCAAGGACGTGGACGAGCGCCCGGCGTCAGGGAGCGGCTACGGAAGCTCGCTGGCCGACGCGTTGGCCGAGTAGTGCGTCTAGGTTGTCTCGGCCGTCGCGCGGTCGCGGACGCGGGCCTCGAGCGCGGCCACCAACCGCGGCACCTCCAACCCGGCGGGCTGCTCGGCCAGCCAGCGCTGGACGGCCCGACGGCCGCCGAGCGCGCGCACACCGCGCTCGCCGTGCTCCACCGTGAACTCGGTGATCGCGCTAGAGCGCCGCGCGGCCAGCCGCCGGGCCGGAAGGTCGAGTCCGGCCCGGTGGGCGTCGAGCGCTGCCACGAGCTCGTCGATCCCCTGGGTCGGCGGCAGCGAGGAGACGGCGGTCACCCGGGTGTCCGATCCGAGGGAGCGCAGCGCGGCGGCCAGATCCCGTCGGGCGCGGAGCGCCACCTGGCCGAGATCGGACTTGGTGACCACGAGCACGTCGGGGATCTCCATGATCCCGGACTTCAGGAACTGCAGGGCGTCGCCGCTGCCGGGCTGAACGACGACGGCGACGGTATCGGCGACCTCGACCACCTCGGTCTCCGCCTGACCGACGCCGACCGTCTCGATGACCACGATGTCGAAGGCGGCGGCCAGGGCACCGGACGCGATGCGGGTCGCCGGGGCGAGTCCTCCGAGGCGATCCGCGGCCGAGGTCGAGCGGATGAACACGTCGCGGTCGCCGGGGTCGAAGTCGATGCGGGCGCGATCACCGAGCAGCGAGCCGCCCGAGCGGCGCGATGCCGGATCGACGGCGAGCATCGCCACCGACTGATCGCGCGCCCGCCAGGCGTGCAGCAGCGCCGAGAGCAGGGTGGACTTGCCGGCTCCCGGCGGTCCGGTCACGCCGAGCACATGGCCGGGAGCCTCGCCGCCGAGTTGCTCGGGGGAGACCTCGTGCAGCAGTGCCGCGGCCTCGGCTCGGTCGGCCGGCCTGGTGCTCTCGAGCAGGTTGAGCGTGGCGGGCGCGGCACTGACGTCGCCGGCGCGCAACCGACGGCCGAGCGCGGCGCCGTCGCCCCGGACGGCCTCAGCGCCGGCGGGCTCCAGGCTCACGCCGAGACGGGCTGAGCGCCGTTGGAGCCACGTCCGGAGGACTCGTCGAGCAGGGCGACGATGTCGCGCATGATCCGGCTGATGTCGAAGTCCTTGTTCGTGTACACCGCGGCCACGCCCGCGTGCTTGAGCGCGTCAACGTCGGCGTCCGGGATGATCCCGCCGACGATCACCGGCGCTTGCACCCCGGCCTCGCGCAGGGCCGTCATCACCGCCGGGATGAGCGACCGGTGCGAGCCCGAGAGGATCGACAGCCCGACGACGTGAACACCCTCCTGCAGCGCCGAGGCGGCGATCTGCTCCGGGGTCAGTCGGATGCCCTCGTAGACCACGTCCATCCCGGCATCGCGGGCGCGCACGGCGATCTGCTCCGCCCCGTTGGAATGTCCGTCCAGGCCGGGTTTCCCGACGAGGATCTTCGGCCGCCGGCCGAGCTTCTCGGCCAGCCGCGCGACCTCGTCACGAAGCTCCTGCAGGTCGGCGTTCACCGGTGCGCCGCTGGCCTCGCCCACCCCGGTCGGGGCACGGTAACTACCGAACACCTCGCGCAACGTGCGCGCCCATTCGCCGGTGGTGGCGCCGGCGCGGGCGGCGGCGATGGTCGCCGGCATGAGGTTCTCGTCGGTGCGAGCGAGACCGGAGAGCTCGGCCAAGGCGCGATCGACCGCGCTCTGGTCACGCTGCGCGCGCCAGGCGCGGAGCGCCTCGATCTGCTGCTCCTCGACCGCGGCATCCACGACCAGGATGCCGCCCTCGGCATCGGCGGTCAGCGGCGACGGCTCCGTCTCGGTAAAGCGATTCTGCCCGACCACCACCATCTCACCCGACTCGATGCGGCGGATGCGCTCACGGTGGGAATCCACCAGCGCGCCCTTCATGTAGGCCACGGCCTCGACCGCACCGCCGTGCTCGGCCACGACCGCCATCTCGGCTCGAGCCCCATCGAGCAGTTCGTCGACCAGGGCTTCCATTACCTTCGAACCCTCGAAGATGTCGGGATACTCAAGGATGTCACTCTCGTAGGCCAGGACCTGTTGGATGCGCAGCGACCACTGCTGATCCCAGGGGCGCGGCAGCCCGAGCGCCTCGTTCCAGGCCGGCAGCTGGACGGCGCGCGCGCGGGCGTTGCGCCCGAGGGTGACGCCCAGCGCCTCGAGCACGATCCGCTGGACGTTGTTCTCGGGCTGCGCCTCGGTGAGGCCGAGCGAGTTGACCTGTACCCCGTAGCGGAAGCGCAGCAGCCGTTCGTCGCTCACCCCGTAGCGCTCACGGCCGAGCTCGTCCCACAGGATCGACATCGCCCGCAACTTGGCGTGTTCCTCGATGAAGCGCACACCCGCGTTGACGAAGAAGGAGATGCGCCCGAACACCGCCGGCATGCGGTCGGCCGGCACGCGGTCGCGGACGGCGTCCAGTACCGCCACCGCGTTGCTCATCGCGTAGGCGATCTCCTGGACCGGCGTCGCGCCGGCCTCCTGCAGGTGATACGAGCAGATGTTGATCGGATTCCACTTCGGCACGTGCTCGACCGTGTAGGCGATCATGTCGGCGATCAGCCGCATCGAGGGCGCCGGCGGGAAGGCGTAGGTTCCCCGCGCGAGGAACTCCTTGATGATGTCGTTCTGCGTGGTGCCCTGCAGCGAGCGCTCATCCACGCCCTGGGCCTCGGCCGCCACGATGTAGAGCGCGAGCAGCCAGGCGGCCGTCGCGTTGATGGTCATCGAGGTGTTCATCTGGCCGAGCGGGATCCCGTCCATGAGCGTGGCCATGTCGCCGCGATGGGCGATCGGCACGCCGACCTTGCCGACCTCGCCGCGCGCCAGCGGGTCGTCGGGGTCATAGCCGGTCTGCGTGGGCAGGTCGAAGGCGACCGACAACCCCGTCTGCCCCTTGGCCAGGTTGCTGCGATAGAGCTCGTTCGACGCCTGGGCGGTCGAGTGGCCCGCGTAGGTGCGAAACATCCACGGACGGTCGCGCTCGGGTAGGCGCGGACTGGTCAACTCGCCGTGGGTCTGTTCCTGACTCATAGCGCCAGATTGTACGGCGCGCCGGGCCAGCCACCGCCGCGTGGGCGCGGCCGACCGGGTTCCGTCTCGCCCTCCGGGCTCGCCTCCGCAGCGGGGGGGTGGGGTTTTGGGCGTGCGGCGGGGGTTGTGGCTTTCGCTGTGCGGCGGGGGTTTGGGCTTTGGGCGCGCGGCGGGGCGGGGGTGTGGCGAGGAATCCTCCGTGGTGTTCAGTTTCTCGCCACACGCCTAGCCACCGGGGTCGCGCGGGGGGGGGGGTGTGGCGAGGAATCCTTCGTATTGACCAGGTTCTCGCCAAACCCCCCACCGATCCGGGCGAGCGCGTTACCGGGGTGTGCCGTCGGCGTTGGGACCCACACCGGCGTGTCACGCGAGCGTCACAAAACGGCGTTCACGGCCGCCCAGCCCCAGCCGCCCCTCGACCAAACGCTCGCCCGCGGGCTCGCGGCTGACTTTCCGACCGGGGGTGCTACCAAAACGGACTCCTGCGGATCCCCGGGGTGGCGGAATGGTTAGGGACCGGTCGGCGGAGGCTGGCGTGAACCGGAGGCTGGTGACGCAGCGGTGTGTCAGAGGGGTCGGGCTGCGCACCGCTTTGTCACGGGCGCGTTGCGGATGGCGGTCGTGGGGAGCCGCGGCCGGGGGGTGTGGCGAGGAATCCTCCGCATTGACCAGTTTCTCGCCAAGCCCCCTCCCGCCCGAGGGCGACTGTTGCGGCGGTGTGCCGGCGTGCGCCGGACGGCCTACGGCCCCGTCACGCGACCGTCACAGAGCGCGCCTCAGGGCGACCGCGGGCTGGGCGACCGTGGGCTGGGCGACCGTGGGCTGGGCGCGGCCGACCGGGTTCAGGCGACGGTGGCCAGGCCGACGGTGACGTGGACCGGCAGCTCCGCCGGCGTGTCGCCGGCCGCGACGATGCCGTCGATCGCCGCGAGCGTTCCGACCCGCTGATCCTCGGGCAGCGCGGCGACCCAACTCATCGACCCCACCCAGTCGGCGATGCGTTCCGGCCGTGCGGGCTGCGCGCAGGTCACGCGGATCTCCCACGGCTCGCCCCAGCCCGGCGCTGCGCGCACCGCGTCGGACCACGGCGGGCCATCGAAGTGCGGATGCTCGGGGCGCAGGGCCACGATCAGCGTTCCGACCTCGTGCGCCCACGAGGCGCCGCTCCAGTCGGGGGCCATCGCGAGCACGGCCAGGCCGCCGCCCGGTCTCAACACGCGCCGGATCTCCGCCAGCGCCGGCCCCTGGTCGAACCAGTGGAAGCCGTCGGCGACGGTCACCGCGGCGACCGAGGCGTCGGGCAGAGGGATCGACTCGGCCACGCCGTCGCGGACTCGTGCCACGCCGATGGACTGGGCGAGCAGCGAGCGCAGCTCGGCCTGCGGCTCGACGGCCACGACGTCCAGTCCGCCGCCCAGGAGGGCCCGCGTCAGCTTTCCCGTCCCGGCCGCCAGGTCGAGTACGGGCGCGCCCGGCGCGAGCCCGAGCTCGGCGGCCAGAGCGCCCACGACGGCCGGCGCGTACTCGGGTCGACCACGCTCGTACGCCTCGGCCACCCCGGCGAACCGGCTGGCGAGCGGGTGCAGAGCCACACCGGCGATTATCCCAGCTGTCGATCGAGGTTCGTCGCGGCGCTGATCAGCGCCAGATGGGTAAACGCCTGCGGGAAGTTGCCCAGCTGCTCGCCGGTTGGCCCGATCTCCTCGGAATACAGCCCGAGGTGATTGGCATAGGTGAGCATCTTCTCGAAGGCGAGGCGGGCCTGGTCGAGCTGCCCGGCCCGGGCCAGGGCCTCCACATACCAGAACGAACAGATCGAGAAGGTGCCCTCCTCGCCCTGTAATCCGTCGGGCGAGGCCTCGATGTTGTACCGGTAGACGAGCGAATCCGAGACCAACTCGTCGCCGATCGCCTTGAGCGTCGACAGCCAGCGCGGATCCGTCGGTGCGATGAACTTCACCAGCGGCATCAGCAGCAACGACGCGTCAAGCACGTCGGTGTCGTAGTGCTGGACGAAGGCCGAGCGCTGGGCGTCCCAACCCTCGCTCATGATCTGGTGGTAGATGCGGTCTCGCGCGGCCATCCAGCGCACGATGTCCCCGGGCAGTCCGCGTTGACGCGCGACCCGCACGGCACGTTCCACCGCCACCCAGGACATCAGCCGCGAGTAGGTGAAGCGCTGGCGTCCGCCGCGTGTCTCCCAGATTCCTTCGTCGGCCTGATCCCAGTTGTCGCACACCCACTCCACGATGCGCGACAGGTGTATCCAGGCGTCGTGAAACAGGGGTGTGCCGTGCTTGTTGTACAGGTACACCGAGTCCATCAGCTCGCCGTAGATGTCGAGCTGCAGCTGGTCGGCGGCCCCGTTGCCGATGCGGACGGGTGCGGAGCCCTCGTACCCCTCGAAGTGCGTCAGCACCGTCTCGGTCAGGTCGTGCTCGCCGTTGACGCCGTACATGATCTGCAACGGTCCGCCGGGGGTCATGCGCTCATCCAGGAAGCGCCGAGTCAGCCAGCCCATGAACGCCTCGGCCTCCTCGGTGAAGCCGAGTCGCAGCAGCGCGTAGAGCGAGAAGGCGGCGTCGCGGATCCAGGTGTAGCGGTAGTCCCAGTTACGCGTGCCGCCGAGCTGCTCGGGCAGGCTGGTGGTGGGTGCGGCCACGATCGCGCCGGTCGGCTGGTAGACGAGCAGCTTGAGGGTCAGCGCGGAGCGATGCACCATCTCGCGCCAGCGTCCGGTGTAGCGGGAGCGCCCGATCCACCGGCGCCAATAGTCGACCGTCTCCTCGCGCATCAGATCGGTCTCGCCCTCGTCGTACTGCGGCAGCGGCTCGTCCCCCTGCAGGCGCTCGAGTACGAAGGTGGCGCTCTCGCCCTCGGCGAGCATGAAGGTGCCTTGCAGGTCGTGCCCGTCCGCGTCCAGCTCGTGCGTCGACGAGAGCCCGATCCGCTCGTGGCCGGTGGCGAACACCGCCCCGTCGACGGAGCGGGTGATCGTGTGCTCCGCCCGGCCGTAGTCAAAGCGCGGACGCGCCTGCACCCGAAACGGCATCTCGCCGCGCACCACCATCACTCGGCGGATGAGGCGATGGCGGGCCCGCTCGCTGCCGGACTGGGCGATCGGCATGAAGTCCTCGATCTCGCCGACCCCGTCGGGGGAGAGAAAGCGGGTGATGAGGACATTGGTGTCGGGGAAGTACAGCTGCTTGGAGGTCCAGCCGGGTACCGCCGGCTGGATGCGGTAGTAGCCGCCGTGCCGGGCGTCGAGGATCGACGCGAACAGACTCGGGGCGTCGAAGCGACCCGGGCAGTACCAGTCGATCGTCCCGTCGGTGCCGACGAGCGCCACGGAATGCAGGTCCCCGATGAGCCCGTGCTCAGCGATGGGCAGGTAGTCGGACATGTCCCCTCTCAGGCGAGTCGGGCGGCGGAGCGCTGGCGCGACGCACGCGCCGCGCCGCGATACTACCCGCCACCGATGAACGCCGACTCCGCCCGACCGGTTGACCTGCTTCACCTCGGTCGCCCCGAGGTGATCTGCGCCTGGCAGCGCGGCGACATCATCGTCGACCCCGGCCCCGCGTCCTGTCTGCCCACGCTGCTTGACGCGATCGGTGACCTTCGGCCGAGCGTGCTCGCGCTCACCCACATCCATCTCGACCATGCCGGAGCCACCGGTTCGCTCGTGCGGCGGTTTCCCGACCTCGAGGTGTGGGTGCACGAGCGCGGCGCGCGCCACCTGAGCGACCCTTCCCGGCTGCTGGCCAGCGCCGCGCGCCTGTACGGGTCGGACATGCAACGGCTCTGGGGTGAGGTCCTGCCGGTGCCGGCGGAGAACCTGCGCATCCTGCGTGGGGGTGAGCGCGTCGGCCCGTTTCGCGTGGCCTACACGCCGGGTCACGCCTCCCACCACGTGAGCTACCTCGATGAGGCCGCGGGGCTCGCCTTCACCGGCGACGTCACCGGGGTGCGCATCGGAGCCGGTCCGGTGCTCGCCCCGACGCCACCGCCCGACATCGACGTGGACGCGTGGCAGGCGTCGCTTCAGACGATCGAGGCGTGGGCGCCGGAGCGCCTGTGCGTCACCCACTTCGGCGAGTACGCCGACGTCGCGGCGCACGTGGCGGGCGTGCGTGAAGCTCTGGAGGAGGAGGTCGGCTGGGCGCGGACCCTGGACGCGGGTGGCTTCGCCACGCAGCTGCGGGGTCGGGTGGCGAGCCGCGACGGCGCCGCGTCCGGCGCCTACGAGCAGGCGCTGCCGCCCGAGCAGAGCCACCAGGGTCTCGTGCGGTTCCTGCAATGAACGCCTGACCCTGGTATTCGCCGGGCCCACCCTTGAGCATCCCGCGAGGACCCTTGAGGGTGCGCGCCGCGGCCCGACCCACCGGATAGATTGCCGCCGTGCCATGGGCGGAGATCTTCGACGTGTTTGTCGTCTCGCATCTCGTGGGGGACTTCCTCCTGCAGACGCAGTGGCAGGCCATGAACAAGTTCGGGGGCCTCGGCGGAGACGGTGAGCCGCGGGCATTGGTGACGCATGTTTGTACCTATACGCTCGCCTTCGTGCCGGCGTTCATATGGCTGGCCGGCTCGCTCGGCGCCTGGACCATCGGAGTGGCCGCGCTCGTCGCGATACCCCATCTCGTGCAGGACGACGGCCGCTTGCTGAGGCTGTGGATCCGCGAGGTGAAGCGTTCGGATGACATCCCTCGTGGAGACTGGGTGTTCACCGCGATCGACCAGAGCTTTCACGCCCTCGCGTTGTTTCTCGTGGCGCTGCTTGCCGCCCGCTGACGGAACCGTCCAGGGGCTGGCCACGAGCGCCGGTAGAGGTTATCCTCCGCATCCATGAGCAAGACCATCGAACTCCCGCGCACCGCTGGCCCGGGGAGCGGACTTGGCGGCGCCTGGCGGGTCATCGTCTGCAACGACAACCACAACACCTTCGATCACGTCGCCCGCACGCTGTGCGGAACCGTGCCGGGTGTGTCGCTCGATCGTGGCTATCAGATCGCTGATCGGATTCATCGCTCCGGACAGGCGATCGTGTTCACCGGGCATCTCGAGCCGGCGGAGCTGTACTGGGAGCTCCTGCGCGACGCCGGCCTCACCATGGCGCCGCTCGAGCAGGGCTGACGCCGCCGACTCAGCGCCAAGCGGGTGGGTCGTCGGTTCGGCGCGCCTGGCGGCGGCGCCGCGTCGCCCTGCTCATCGCGGTGGGCGTGCTCGCCACCGGGGTTGGCCTGCTCTCCTACGCCACGCACCTGCTCCGGGCCACCGAGCAACAGACGATCGACCGGCGGTTCTCGATCCGCGGTCCCACCGGCGTGCCGACCGACCTCGCCATCGTCGGGATTGACGCAGCCACATTCGATTACCTACGCAGTCATCACCTGCCCTCCCAATGGCCATTCCCGCGCCGCGACGAGGCGCAGGTCATCGACAACCTGCATCGCGCCGGGGCGCGGGTCATCGCAGTGGACATCCAGTTCACCGAGCCGACCGATCCGACCGACGACGATGCCCTCGCCACCGCGGTCCAGAATGCCGGCCACGTGGTGTTGGTGACCGACGAGGTCGGCCCGGGCGGCACCACGGCGATCCTCGGCGGCAACTCGGTGCTGCAACAGCTCGGCGCCCGCCCGGCGAACTCCGCGGTCATCCCGGACAGCGACGGGGTCATCCGGCGCTTCAGCTTCTCGGCCCAGGGACTGCAGACCCTCCCGGTCGTCGTGGTCGAGACGGCCACCGGCCGTCCGATCTCCCCGTCGGCCTTCGGTGGCTCCTCGGTCCCGATCGACTTCAGCGGACCTCCGGGCTACATCCCCACCGTGTCGTTTTCCCGCGTCTAC
>Ga0302325_10016328_pt1 | contig 15738 bp, 11 predicted proteins | sample Palsa_T0_2_FD_201948 | JGI IMG/M metagenome (GOLD analysis project Ga0302325, IMG submission 201948) | Peat permafrost microbial communities from Stordalen Mire near Abisko, Sweden - Palsa_T0_2 | ecosystem: Environmental > Terrestrial > Soil > Palsa > Peat permafrost | place: Sweden: Abisko...
CGGAGAGTCGATGAGCGCATCCTTCCACGCTGAAAAGTTTCCCAGCCATTGTCCAGCCTCATTATTTAACCCCTTCTTCCCCTTCATCTTGTGCCGTCAGAAGAATTGGCGCTGGCGGGTAGGGTGGGGCGCTGAAAGGCTCTTTTTCCCCTTCTTCTTCTTATTCCTCTTTGGCCCCGGTTGCCGGGAAAAAGAAAAAGAATAGGAAATGGCAACCCCCTAGCCGCCGTCGACCGGCGCCAGATCCGCCTCGACCATGATCTTCACCAATTCCTGGAATCGGGTCTTCGGTTCCCAGCCCAGTTTTGCTTTGGCCTTGGCCGGATCGCCGATCAGGAGATCGACCTCGGCGGGGCGTTCGTAGCGGGCGTCGTACTTGACGAATTCCTGCCAGTCCAGCCCGACGTGGCCGAAGGCCTCGATGACGAAATCGCGGACGCTGTGGGTTTCGTTCGTGGCCAGGACATAGTCGTCGGCTTCGGGCTGCTGGAGCATGCGCCACATGCCCTCGACGTACTCCGGGGCGTAGCCCCAGTCGCGTTTGGCGTCGAGATTGCCCAGGTACAGCTCCTTCTGTTTGCCCTTTTTGATCGCCGCCACCGCGCGGGTGATCTTGCGGGTGACGAAGGTTTCGCCGCGCCGCGGGCTCTCATGATTGAAGAGAATGCCGTTGCTCGCGTGGAGCCCGTAGCTCTCGCGGTAGTTCACGGTGGCCCAGAACGCATAGACCTTGGCCACGGCGTAGGGCGAGCGCGGCCAGAATGGCGTCGTCTCCGTCTGCGGCACGGCCTGGACCTTGCCAAACATCTCACTCGAACTCGCCTGGTAAAACCGCGCCTGGACCCTGGCCTCGCGGATCGCCTCGAGGATGCGGATGGTGCCCAGCGCGGTCACGTCGCCGGTATTTTCCGGGATATCGAAGCTCACCCGCACGTGGCTTTGCGCGCCGAGATGGTAGATTTCATCGGGTCCGATGCGGTCAATGAGCCGGGTGAGATTGAGCGCGTCGGAGAGATCGCCGTAGTGCAGGAAAAGCCGCACCCCGTGCACATGGGGATCTTTGTAGAGATGGTCGATGCGCGAGGTATTGAAGGTGCTGGCCCGGCGGATGATTCCGTGGACTTCGTAGCCTTTCTCGAGAAGCAAGTCGGCGAGATAGGATCCGTCCTGGCCGGTGATGCCGGTAATTAGCGCTTTTTTCATATTTCTTGGCGTTCAGTTCTCAGTTCTCAGTTCTTAGTTCTCAGTCGAAGTGCTGCGGGCCGTTACTGAGCACCGGGCACTGAGAACTAAGCACTACGGGACCGGTGGAAACACGAGGCCGACGGGTTCCGGCGGCGCCGCGGAAGCGGAGCTAATAGCGGCTCGTTGCGCGGCGATCAACTCCGCGATGCCTTTTTTTCCCAAGGCGAGCATGCTGGCGAGTTCCGCTTCGGAGAAGGTTTGTTCCTCGCCCGAGCCCTGCACCTCGACGAACTGGCCATCCTCGGTCATGACGAGATTCATGTCCACCGAGGCGTCTTTGTCCTCAAGGTAGTTCAAGTCGAGCAGGGGTTGGCCGAGGACCACGCCGACGCTCACCGCGGCGACCAGCTTCTTGATCGGAGATTTGGCGAGCAACCCGCGCTCCAGGAGCTTTTCCACCGCGAGCGAAGCGGCCACGCAGGCGCCGGTGATGGAGGCCGTGCGGGTGCCGCCATCGGCCTGGAGCACGTCGCAATCGATGCACAGCGTGCGCGGCCCCAGCAAATCGAGGTCCACGACGGCGCGGAGCGAGCGGCCGATGAGGCGCTGGATCTCCACGCTGCGGCCGTCCACTTTACCCCTGGCGCTGTCGCGCGGCTTCCGTTCGAGCGTCGAGTAGGGCAGCATCGCATACTCCGCGGTGAGCCAGCCACCCGGCACTTTCTGGAATTTCATCCAGTTCGGCACGGATTCCTCGATCATCGCGCTGCAAATGACGCGGGTGTCACCGGACGCCACCAGCACGGAGCCCGTGGAATGTGGAGCGATATCGGGAGCAAAAGAGATCGGGCGGAGTTGGCCGCTCAGGCGGCCGTCATTGCGAGGCATGCGCGCCAAGGTAGGGAAAGGGGATGGAATGAGGGAAGCGCGGATTTACAGGCCGATTCCCGGTGTTCAGTTCTGGCCCGTCTTTTCGAACTCCCTCTTGAATTTCCTTGTCATCCTCCGGCATCGCGCCGAAACCAGAATCCCGTATGTCTGAATCCGCGCAATTCACGTCGGCCATTGATCATTCGGTCTCGGGACTCAAAAAGCTGATCAAAAATCACCTGAAATTCAGCCTCGCACGCGATACCCAAACGGCGTCTCGCCGCGACTGGTGGCTGGCCACCTCCAAGGCTGCGCAAAGTTTGATCATCGAGCGCATGATTGCGACGCAATCGGCGCATCACCGCACCAACGCCAAGCGCGTTTACTACCTGTCGCTGGAGTTTCTCATGGGGCGCCTGTTTTCCAACAGCCTCTACAGCGCCGGGATCTTCGAAAACATGGAACTCGCGCTCCAGGAGATGGGGCTCGATACGGAAACGCTGCGCCGCGAGGAATACGACATGGCGCTCGGCAACGGCGGCCTCGGGCGCCTCGCCGCCTGTTTCCTCGATTCGCTGGCGACGCTGGATTTGCCGGCGATCGGTTACGGCATCCACTACCAGTACGGACTTTTCAAGCAGGAATTCCGCAATGGCCATCAGGTCGAATTGCCCGATGCCTGGCTCACTTACGGGACGCCGTGGGAGATCGTCCGCCCGGAACATTCCACGGAGGTGCAGATCTTCGGGATTGTCGAAAACGTCTTTGACGATCGCGGCAACTACGTTCCCCGGTGGACCGGCACGAAGAAAATCGTCGGCGTGCCCTATGACATTCCCATCCCCGGCTTTGGGACGACCACCGTGAATTTCCTGCGCCTTTGGGAATCGCGCGCGCCCGAGGAATTCGATTTCGAGGCCTTTAATCGCGGCGGCTACGGCGAAGCGGTCCGGGAGAAAAACGCCGGCGAGACCATCTCGAAAGTCCTCTATCCCAACGACAAGACCGAGAGCGGCAAGGAGCTGCGCCTCGTGCAACAGTACTTCTTTGTCGCCTGTTCGCTGCACGATATTTTCCGCCGTTTCCGCAAGGACAATGAGGCGTGGGAGGATTTTCCGGAAAAGGCGGTGATCCAGCTCAACGACACGCACCCGGCCATCGCCATCGTCGAGTTGCAGCGCCTTTTCCACGACGAGCACGGCATGGCGTGGGAAAAGGCCTGGTCGTTGGTCACGCGCACCTTTGCCTACACGAACCACACGCTGCTGCCCGAGGCCCTCGAGAAGTGGAGCGTTCCGCTCTTTCAAAAAGTGCTCCCGCGGCATCTCCAGCTCATCTTCGAGATTAACAAGCGCTTCCTCGAGCAGGTCGACTTGAAGTGGCCCGGCGACGTCCAGAAAAAGCGCGTGCTTTCCATTATCGAGGAAGGGCAGGTCCAGATGGTGCGCATGGCGCATCTTTCGGTCGTGGGCAGCTTTTCGGTCAACGGCGTCGCCGCGCTGCACACGCAGTTGTTGAAAAGCGATTTGTTCCCGGAGTTCGACCAGTTGTACCCGGGCAAATTCAACAACAAGACCAATGGCATCACCCCGCGGCGCTGGTTGCTGGCCTGCAACCCGCGCCTGAGCGCGCTCATTGCCGGGAAGCTTGGCTCGGGCTGGGAGCGGGACCTCGATCAATTGCGCGGCCTCGAGCAGTTCGCCGGCGATTCGGATTTTCAGAGCGAGTTTATGGCCGTGAAGCATGCCAACAAGGTCGACCTTGCCCGCCTCATCAAGACGCAGATCGGCGTCGCCGTCAATCCGGCGGCGCTTTTCGACGTCCAGATCAAGCGCCTGCACGAGTACAAGCGGCAGCACCTCAACCTGCTCCACATTCTCGCGCTCTACCGCCGGCTCTTGCAGAACCCGGAACTGGATATCGCCCCGCGGGTTTTTGTTTTCGCGGCCAAGGCCGCTCCCGGGTACGACATGGCCAAGTGCATCATCAAAGCGATCAATGCCGTCGGCACTCGCATCAATGCCGACAAACGCATCAACGACCGGCTCAAGGTGGTGTTCCTGCCGAACTACCGGGTTTCGCTGGCCCAGCGAATTGTGCCCGCGGCCGATCTCTCCGAGCAAATCTCCACTGCCGGCAAGGAAGCCAGCGGCACCGGCAACATGAAGCTCTCGCTCAACGGCGCCCTGACGATCGGCACACTCGACGGCGCCAATGTCGAGATTCGCGAGGAGGTCGGGCCGGAGAATATCTTCATCTTCGGGCTCACCGTCGAGGAAGTGACCGCCCTGGTCAAAAAAGGCTACCGACCGGGTGACTTCTACCAGCGTGATGCCGAGTTGCGCGCGGTGGTCGATTGGATTGGCTCAAACTATTTCACCCCGGACGAGCCCGGCTGCCTGCGCATGCTGTGCGACAATCTCGTCCACAACGATCCCTTTCTGGTCCTCGCGGATTTCCAGTCCTACAGCGAATGCCACAAGCAAGTGGACACGGCCTTCAAGGACAAGGCGCGCTGGGCGAAAATGGCGATTCTCAACAGTGCGCGAATGGGCAAGTTTTCGAGCGACCGCACCATCTCCCAGTACGCCAGCGAGATTTGGAGACTGGACCCGGTCAAGGTCTGATTTCATCCAGGGATTCACGGACCACCTTTTGCACCTCCGCCAGCGTCAGCCGGGCAAGGTCGCCCCCAGGCGACGTGATGACCTTGACGCCCGGATTGGCCGGGGCCCAGACGGCCGGGTCGGTGGGCCCAAAGAGCAGGACGCACGGCGCGCCCGCCGCGGCGGCAAGGTGAGAGATGCCGCTGTCGTGGCCGATAAACAGACGGCAGCGCTCAAAGAGCGCGGCGAGGCGGGGGAGCGGCAGGTTTTGCGCGAGTGAGACCTTTTCCCTGGGCAGCGCCGCCTGGACGGCAGACACCGGCACGTCGTCCGCTTCGCCGCCGACCAGCAGCAGACGGCTGGGCGGCAAAAACTCGACGAGCCATTGCGCCAGTGAAACCCAATACTCGACGGGCCAGTTTTTGCGGGCGCTGCCGCTCCCGGGATGCAGCGCGATGAGCGGTGGCGCCGATTCGCCAAGAAATTGCCGCGCGTCCTGGCGATCCTCCGCCGAGGGGTGCACGCGCGCGGCGGCGTCGTCGAGGAAGAGCGCCAGCCGTTCCAACGGACGCGCCAGTTGCTGGGCGGCATGCTGCGAATCGTCGATGCGGGCGTAGGCGGGCAAATAATTCTTCACACCCGCCCGGCGCAAATTGTTCTCGAAGAAAGAATCCGGATCGAAAAGGTAACTGATGACCTGCTGAAAACTGGCAAAGTACTCCACGAGTTCCGGCGCCAGCTTCGAGTTTGGGATAAAGAATCCGGCCATCGCCGCGTATTCGATCGAGCGCGTGGCGTTGGCGTAAAAGCGCCCGCGGGCGAGTTCGATGATGTGCTCGTAGCCCAGGATCTCGAGGTTGACGTCCGGAAAATTCTCGCGCAGCAGGCGGATGGCCGGAAGCGTGAGGATGAAGTCGCCGATCGCGCCTCCGCGAATCACCAGGATACGCGATTTCACGGCGGGCTTCGCTCGGGAGCAAAAAGTCCGTCCTCGCGGCGGACTATCGGGAGTTGCCGCTACCGGGCATCAGGGAGCCCATGGCGCCAGGACCTTCCCATGATTCGGGGCGATCCCACGGGATGGTGCTCACGTGTTGCGAATCCGGCGGCTGACTGGAGCTGGACGATGGATCGCCGGCACACGCGCTGCTCAAGACCGCGGCCGCGGCCGCCAGGATGAAACCCAGAATGCGCGACATAGTTTGAGAGGGATGATTAATTTGGCGGCGCGGCGGGCGGCGTAATCGCGCCAGCCGGCGCCTCCGGTGCGGGTTTGTTTTCCGGTAGCGTCGCTGCCGTGCGTCCTTGGAAAATTACGGTGTCCCCGGGCTGGACCGAAATGCCGCGGCGCACACTGGAGGGGAGCACGTCGGCGATGGAGGTGGATGGCTCGACCGAGGTGACCCGCAACCGGGCCACAGGCTCGTTGCCGCGGACGACGATCAAGGGGTCGTCCAACGTCACGCCCGCCCTGTCGCCTTTGTCCAGGACCACGAAGTTCCAACCGGCATTGACGGCGAGAATTCGAGCCCGCAATCCACTGAGCCCCTCCTTCAGGTTCCGTTTGCGTTCGATGAGTTCATATTTCGCGACCTTTTCGTCGTCGGCTTTCACCTTGGCGGACTGGCTGTCAATGACCGCCTGCTTCTCGGCGGCTTCCTTGACCGCGGTATCTTTCTGAGTGGTCATGTCCTGGAGCTGTGCCTGGACCTCGGCAAACTTCTCCTGGGTGATGCCGCCGGGCGCATTCTTGAGTTTCTCTGTGAGATCGGCGATCTTCTTGTCCTTTTCGTCGTTGAGCAGCTTTGCCTCGTCGAGCTGCTTCTTGGCATCGTCTGCATCCTTGGTCTTTTGGGCGACCTCCTTGGTGGCGTCCTCGAGTTTGCCGGCAGCCTCCTTTGCGTCTTTCTTGGCGTCGTCCGCTTCCTTTTTGGCGGCCTTGGCCTGGCCCTCGGCCCCGGAGATCCTCAGGTTGGCGCTCTTCCGATCCGCTTGCAGGGCATCGACCTTGCCTTTCAAAAGGAAACTAACCACCGCCGTGGCCAGCATAAAGGCCGCAGCGATGCCTATGAAGAGTTTAGCCATAAAGGAGTTGTGAAAAAGTGTCTATCGGGGGACGACCAGGCTTTTCCAGTCGCATTGTTGAGCGCACTTTAAAGCTGCGAAGATTTATCATTGCAAGCGGTTTCCCCTAATTTTTCACAAACAAAGAATTTGTCTTGAGCACGGCCTGCCCCGATATTCGCAACTCCGTCAGGGACTACGGATTGAAGGCAGACAAACCCCGCCAGGGCCGGAAGGCAGCAACGGTAGTCCGACTTTCCTTGTCGTAGCTCTCTGGCGGCTTTTCATAATCACCCTTATTCCTGCTTTCGCCGATCCCCTTTTCTTCCATCTTTGGCAAGGGTGAAAGCGCCAAAGGATCACGCAAAAAAAAGGCGCTCATTTGTGTTGGAGTGCGGTGGAAAATCCTCTAGACGCCCTCTAATTTCGCCCCATGTTTCGCACCGGTGCACAGTTCATGCTCCTCGCCTTGCTGGCCGGTCTGGCGCTGATGAGTCAGTCCCGGATCGAACCGCTGGCGTCGTGGGACGACGCCTTTGCCGATTTCCTCGCCATGAATTGCCCGCGTCACGCCGCGCCCTCGTCGGTGACCCTCATCGGCATCAACGATTCCTACCTTGCCGATCATCCGTGGCCGTGGAACCCGCTGGGTTTTTCCGTCTTCTTCCAATCCGTGCTTCCGCTCAAGCCGGGAGTGATCGCCGTGGACCAGGTGCTCGACTGGGACCGCGCGATGGTTCTCCCCGAGGACCAGGCGGGCAAGTTGCCGCAATATGAGAAGATCCTGCGCGACAACGTGCTGCGCGCGCCAAAGGCGCTTCTTGGAGCAAGGCTCGGCATTCCCGAAGATCCACAGGTCATTCCGCCGCTTCAGGAGGTGCCGCTTCTGCACAATATCCGGGGCTCGCTGAGCGAGATCCCCGAGTTTACCGCCGTCGAATTGCAGCCGTCGGAAGCCTACCGGCTTTCCTCCACGATCGGTTTCACGAATCTTCCCGACCGGCATGCGCGTTTCAATTCCGTGCCGCTGGTGCTGCGGTACCGCGGCCAGGTGACGCCCACTTTTCCGCTGCAAGCGGTCCTCCTCTCGGCCAAACTCACGCCCGATGACGTGACCGTCGAACTCGGCTCCTTTCTCGACATTGGCAAGAAGTTCCACATTCCCATCGATGCGGCCGGACGGATGCGGGTCGATTTCGGGGCGCCCTACGGTCATTTCGCGTACGACGAAGTTCCCCTCGCCAAAGAACAAAAGCTGGCGGGGCTCAAGCCCATCGTGCCGATCGATGAGATGACTGGCGGCATCGTCCTTCTCTCCCGCACCGACACCGCGGCGCGCACCATTCCGTTGGCGGCCCGCCGCAACGGCTCTCCGGGAGAGCTTTTTGCCGCGGCCATGGCCACGATCCAGGCGGAATCTTTCATTCTGCCGGCGCCGGTCTGGGCGCAGTACGCGGTGATCGGCGTGTTCGCGCTCCTGAGCTTCCCGGTGCCGCGCTGGAAGAAGGGAACAACCATCATCGCCGGGCTGTTCTCACTGGTCGTGTATCTGCTCGTGGCGCTGGCCGTGTTTGGGCGCTGGCTGGTCTGGCTACCCGGCGTCGTGCCCGCGGGAATCGTCGCCGTGGGGGTGCTCTTTCGCATCGTGACGCCGGACTCCTTTGGCCGGCCGAAGCGGCCGGTGATCCTCTAGGTTGACCCGGGTGGCGGTGCGATCCGTTGAGCCGCTTCGGGCGCGGTTCGGTGAAAACGTTTGCTAATCCCCCCCGCCGCCCGCATCTTGCCGGAAGGTCATGGGTGGTCTCACCTTCACTAACCTGACCCGGCAGGTCGAAATTGGCGCCAATTGCTACGTCCTCGAGCTCGCCGGGCATCGCATCGTCCTCGATTCCGGATTGCATCCGCGCTTCGATGGCCTCGCCGCTTTGCCGGATTTCGGTTTGCTTCCGGACGGCTCGGCGGACGCCATCGTCCTCTCGCATGCGCACCAGGATCACGTGGGCTCGCTGCCCGTGCTCATGCGCCGCCAGCCCCAGGCGCCGGTCTTTATGACCGGGCCCACCCGATTGCTGAGCGACGTGATGCTCCACAATTCGGTGAATGTGATGATGAAGAAACGCGACGAAGGCGTCACCGAGTACCCGCTCTTTACCCATCGCGAAGTCGACGTGGCGGTCAAGCGCTGGCGCCCGCTTCCGCTGCACACGCAATTCGATCTCACCGGCGAGCGTCTGACGCCCGGCGAGGAGACCGGCATCTCGATCGAGTTTTTCGATGCCGGCCACATTCTCGGCTCCGCCGGCACCCTCATCCGCGCGCACGGGCGCACCATCTTTTACACGGGTGACGTGCAATTCGACAATCAGACCATCATGCAGGGCGCGCGTTTTCCCGAGGAAGGAGTCGACGTGCTCATCATCGAAACGACCCGCGGCGACCGGGCGACGCCGGAAGGTTTCACGCGAGCGGGCGAGCAATTGCGTTTTGCCAGGGCCATCAAGAGTGCGTTCGAGCGCGGCGCGGGTGTGCTGATCCCGCTCTTTGCCTTGGGCAAGACGCAGGAAATCCTGGCGATGATTTACGAGTTCCGGCGCAACAACCTCCTGGGCCTCGGACCGATTTACATCGGCGGGCTCGGGACGAAGTTGACCGAGATTTACGACAAACTCGCCGAGCAGGCGCCGCGACTGCACCCACATCTCCAGGTCCTCGACGCCGTGGCCCCGTTTACCATGGCCGGGCGCGCCGCGGAGGCCACGCCGCTCAAGGCGGGACGTCTCTATGCCCTGTCCAGCGGCATGATGACGGAGAAGACACTCTCCAACATCTTCGCCCGCCAGGTGATCAGCAATCCGCAACACGCGCTCTTCTTCGTCGGCTATGCCGACCCCGATTCGCCGGCCGGCCGCCTGCGCCGCACGGCGGCGGGCGAACTGGTGCATCTCAGCCCGGACGTGCCGCCGCAACCGCTGACTTGCGAGGTCGAACAGTTCGACTTCAGCGCGCACGCCACGCGCGAAAGCCTGCGCACTTACGTGAACAAACTCCGGCCCAGGAAGGTCATCCTCGTCCACGGAGATGCCCCCGCCATCGAGTGGTTCCGCGCCGCCCTTTCCGCTGACCTTCCGGCCAGTAAAATCCTCCTGCCCGCTCCCGGCGTGCCGTTGGAATTGTAGGCTTCTTTCCTTCGGTCTTTACACCGCAAATTTCGGGGGCGATAGTCCGCGCCCTTTCGCATGCAGCACTTCGCCATTGGACTCGCGGGAATGGGCAATGTCGGCGCAGGTGTCTACAAACACCTGACGCAAAACCGTGCCCTGCTCCGGGAGCGGCTCGGCTATGAACTCGATGTCAAAAGGATCGCCGTGCGGGATCGAAAGAAGGACCGTGGTGTCGCCGTCCCAACGGAATTCATCACCACGAACTGGCAGGACTTGCTCGACGATCCGGCGATCCAAATCGTGGTCGAGCTCATGGGCCAGAAGGAAGAAAGCCTGCGCTTCATGCTGGGCGCCATCGAACGCGGCAAGATTGTCGTGACCGGGAACAAAGCCCTGCTGGCCGAACGTGGGCGCGAGATCTTCGAAGCGGCCACCCACTACAAAGTGCCGGTTTTTTTTGAGGCGGCGGTCGCTGGCGGGATTCCGATCATCAAGTCGATCCGCGAAGCCTTCATCGGCAATCACATCCGCTCCATCCACGGAATCATAAACGGCACGAGCAACTACATCCTCACGCGCATGGTCGAGAGTGGGCTCGGTTTTGCGGAGGCGCTGGCCGAAGCGCAGGCGGCCGGCTACGCCGAGGCTGACCCGACGCTGGACGTGAATGGCTGGGACGCCGCGCACAAGGCCGTGATTCTCGCTTCGCTCGCCTACGGTTTTTGGGTGCCGACCGACCGGATCTTCGTCGAGGGCATCGAGCAGATCACTGCCAACGACATCTGCTTCGCCAAAAAGCTCGGTTACTCGATCAAGCTGCTCGGGATCATCAAGGCCGACGCCAGCGGTGAGATCGAGGTGCGTGTCCACCCCACGTTGATTCCCGAGAAGCACGTGCTCGCGAGCGTGAACGGCGTCTTCAACGCCCTCGCCGTGCAGGGCGATATCGTCGGCGACACGCTGTTTTATGGCCGCGGCGCCGGCCAGGACCCGACGTCGAGTTCCGTCATCGCTGACCTCGCGGAGGCCGCCGCCGCCCTGCAAGCGCCGCGCAGCAATTATGGGTTCATGCCGCACGGCTTGTACGGGACCTGCAAATCGATCGAACAGATCATCTCGGAGTATTACCTGCGCCTGACCGTTCAAGATCGCCCCGGCGTCATCGCCCAGGTGGCCAGCGTGCTCGCGAGCTTGAATATCGGCATTTCCTCCATCTTCCAGCCCGAAGGCACCGAGGGCGAAGCGGTGCCGTTGGTGCTGGTCATCCACAAGGCCAGCAATGCCCAGATCAACGCCGCGCTGGAGAAGATCGGCGCTCTGGAATGCGTGAAGAAAGCGCCGCGCATGATCCGGGTGGAAAACTTTGCATGATCACCCGTCCCCTCCACGACCGCGGCGTCCTGGCGCGGTGGCAGCCGTATCTGCCCGTGACCGACGCCACGCCCTTCATTTCGCTGAACGAGGGGAGCACACCGCTCATCCATTCGGCGAAGCTCGGTGCGCGCGTGGGGCGCGGGTGCGAAGTCTTCATCAAGTACGAGGGCCTCAACCCGACCGGCTCGTTCAAAGACCGCGGGATGACCGTGGCCCTGTCGAAGGCCGTCGAGTCCGGCGCCACCGCCGTGATCTGCGCGAGCACGGGCAACACCAGCGCGGCGGCTGCCGCCTATGCCGCGCGCGCCGGCATCGCCTGCATCGTGTTGCTGCCCGCGGGCAAGATTGCCTTTGGCAAACTCGCACAGGCTTTCATGTACGGCGCGAAGGTCGTGGCCGTCGACGGAAATTTCGACGATGCCCTGCGGCTGGTCCGTGAGATCGGAGAGACGGAGCCGATTGCCATCGTCAATTCCATCAATCCTTTCCGTCTCCAGGGCCAGAAAACCGCGGCTTTCGAAATTATCGACGTGCTCGGCGACGCTCCCGACGTGCATGTCCTGCCGGTCGGCAACGCCGGCAATATCAGCGCCTACTGGATGGGGTACCAGGAATTCCACCAACTGGGCAAAGCCACGAAGCGCCCCCGGATGGTCGGTTTCCAGGCTGCCGGCGCCGCGCCCATCTTTTACAATCGCGTCGTGGCAAAGCCCGAGACCGTGGCGACGGCCATCCGCATCGGCAATCCGGCGAGCTGGAAACTGGCCAGTGCCGCCATTTCCGACAGTGGTGGTTGTATCGACATCGTGACCGATGCTGAGATTCTCGCCGCCCAGCAATGGCTGGCCTCGCACGAAGGCATCTTCGTCGAACCCGCCAGCGCCGCCAGCATCGCCGGCCTTTTCAAGTGCCTCGACGATCCCTGCGCCACCTGCCCGTTCCCGCATCTCCCCGAAGGCAGCCGCATCGTCTGCACCGTCACCGGCCACGGCCTGAAAGACCCCGATATTGCGCGGGAGCAATGTGGGAGTGTCATTCCCGCCAAAGCGGAGAAGTCCGAAATCTTGCGACTGATCGCGGCATGATTTGGCGCTTCGGTGGACGCCGTCCCGCAGCCGCGTATGCGCAGACGCGGGAGCGTTTCCCAAGCGCCAGCTTTTGGACGGGTGGGACGGGAGAAATTTGGCGCTGACGCGCGTGGGGCTTGGCCATCGCGCCCGGAGCGCGCGATCCACCTTTTCTGAGGGTCTTCACCCGATGAATCGAGCGGGTTGACACGTCGCGGTGCGACCACGATGCTGCGCCCCCTTTCATCGCCGTGACCAACCCCATGACCACCGCGCCTATTCGCTGGATTGAATCGACTTCCTGGGAGCTGGAATTCTTTGGGCTGCCAAACCGCATCCCGTGGCCCGCGAATATCGACCCGGCGCTGGCCAATTGCGATCCCTTTGAGATGGATCACCTGCTGGATGCCATTGAGGTCATGGGCGCGGAGGCGGGCGAGCCGTGGAGCCAGTTTTTGAAAGCTTCGGAGGGCCTCGACGAGTTTGGCGAGGCGGTGCAGAACTCGGAGATCGTTCGCGCCTATGAATTGCTCGAACAATTCGACGAGCAGTTTCCCGGGACCGCTTTCGCGCTCTACCACCGCGGCTCGCTGGCCCGTCTCGAGGGTGACGACGAGGGCGCCGTGGACCTCTTCGAGCAGGCGGCGGAAAAGGCGCCGCGCGGTGTGGCCATTTGGAACAGCATCGGCGTGGTCCAGGCCACGTGTGGCGAGCGCGACGCCGCCGTGGCGGCCTTCCAGAAAGCCCTCGCGGTTGCACCCCAGGATCGGACGGCCCTCGACGGCCTCGTCCAGATGCGCCAGATGGTGAAGCTGCTGCGCAACGCGAAAGATCCGAACTCGGCATTTTACATGGACCTGCCGACCTTCGGGCAAATGGCCATGCGGCAGGTGCAGCAGTTGATCAACAGCCCCGAAGAACTGCTCAATTACGGCGAGCAATTACTGCGCGACGGTTACGCTCCGGAGGCGGGGCTGGCGGCGTTGCAGCGCGCGTACAGCTTGAAACCGGAAGATCCGCGGGTCGTCTTCGCGCTGACTTCCGCGCTGCGGGTGCAAGACCAGCTCGACGAGGCGCGCACGGTGATCACGCGCTACACGGGGCAGCATCCGGAAGATCCGCGAGGGCACTTTCTTCTCGGGCAGATCGCCCATGCGCAGGGCGATTCGGCCGTGGAGATGCAAGCCGTGGATCGGGTGCTCGAGATCGATCCCAACGCGCAGCCCGCACTGGTCATCCGGTTTGGGCTCAACGAGCACGAACACGATCCCATCAAGGAAGACCAACTCGCGCTCTTCGGCGAGGAACGCAAATCGTGGATGGCCTACATTCTGGCGAGCAATCTCGCCCGGAAGCGCGGCCATGTGAATCCCGTGGTGAAGTGGGCCGAGAAGGCCTACCACCTGGCGCCGGAGACCGAGGACGTCGTGCTGCACTACACCGCCGCGCTCGGCGAAGCGCGGGATTTTCAAAAGCTCGTCAGCGTCATCAAACCGCTGGTGGAAAGTGGCAAATTCTCGAAGCGTCTCCATTGGAATTATGCCCAGGTTTTGCAACAGAGCGGTCTGACCGACGACGCGATCCGCGTCCTGCGCGAGGCGGCGAGCGGCGATGTCCCGCCGGATTTCAAGAACGCTGCGGTGACGACCGTCGAGGCATGGTCGGGCGAACTGACGGGATGCGGCGTGCCGATCGAAATCCACCAGGCGGGTTTCCTCCAGCGCCCGATCCTGCTCCTGGTCGATGGGGAGGAAGGCGGCATCGTGCTCGCCGCCGGCGCGCAGGTTCCGACCGCCGCGACATTTCCCTGGCGGGCCTCCGGTAGCGAGACGCGTCTCTCGCTCCAGCAAGGCGAAAGTGGTGGCAGCCTGGAAGCGCAACCACTGGGCGCATTTATCGTCCGCGGCGTCGACCCCGGTTCACCCATCGATTGCCATTTGGGGGTGCAAGCCGACGGCGCCCTGCATTTCCGCGCGAGGCAGGCTGGGCGCGCGTTAAAAGTGGGCTGGGCGCCGCTGGGCCTGGAGAAGCGGTAGGACACGAGGCGATTGACAAGCCCCATTCAGACGGCCAACTTCCCAGCCCTTTTCCGATGAGCCTCATCGTCCAGAAATACGGCGGCACCTCCGTCGGTAATCCCGAGCGCATCCTCAATGTGGCCAGGCGCGTCATCGCCACCCAGGAAGCCGGGCACGATGTCGTGGTGGTGGTATCGGCGATGAGCGGGGTGACCGATGGGCTGATCAAGCTGGCCAAACAGGTCTCGGGCAACCCGACCGAGCGCGAAATGGACGTTCTCCTTTCGACCGGCGAACAGACGACCATCGCGCTCACGGCCATGTCCATCAATGGACTCGGGAAAAAAGCCGTGTCGCTAACGGGCGCGCAGGCGGGCATCATCACCGACGGTGTGCATACCAAGGCCAAGATCGCCAACATCACGCCGAAGCAAATCCACGCGCATCTCAAGAATGGTAACATCGTCATTGTCGCGGGCTTCCAGGGTGAGACGACGGACGGCCGCATCACGACGCTGGGCCGCGGGGGCAGCGATCTCACGGCCATCGCCATCGCCGCGGCGATCAAGGCCGATATTTGCCAGATTTTTACCGACGTGGACGGGGTCTATACGTGCGACCCGCGCATCGTGCCGCACGCGCGCAAGCTGGACGAAATCAGCTACGAGGAAATGCTCGAGATGGCCTCGAGCGGATCGAAGGTCATGCAGTCGCGCTCGGTCGAGTTTGCCAAGAAATTTTGCGTTATTTTCGAAGTGCGCAGCAGCTTCAACAACAATTCGGGAACCATCGTCAAAGAGGAGACCAAGAATATGGAAAATGTCGTCGTCCGCGGCGTCTCAGTCGAAAAGAACCAGGCCAAGGTCACCATTCGCCAGGTGCCCGACCGGCCCGGCACCGCCGCCAGGATTTTTGGCGCGTTGGCCGGCGCGAACCTCAGTGTCGATATGATCGTCCAGAGCGACAGCGTCGGCGATACCAATGACATCTCCTTCACGCTGAACAAGGACGACCTGGCGAAAGCCAAGAAGGCGCTCGAAGGAGCGATCAAGGAAATCGCCGCCAAGGAAATCGCCACCGAGGAAGGCATCGCCAAATTGAGCATCGTCGGCATCGGGATGCGCTCGCACAGCGGCGTGGCTGCCCGGCTCTTCGAGGCCATGGCGGCCGGGGGGATCAATATCCAGATGATCTCGACGAGCGAGATCAAGACCGCCGTGATCATCGACGAGGCCAAGATCAACGAAGCTGCCGCGCTCGCGCACGAGGCCTTTGGGCTGAGCGGGAAGGTGTAAGAGGGCGTCTAAAAAGTAGGGGAGGGTCGCGTGGCGCGGATTTTTGGCTTGGGCAAGGCGCGACGAAGGAGCATACCCTCTGCGGTCTGTGACTGAGG
>Ga0302325_10016330_pt1 | contig 15737 bp, 10 predicted proteins | sample Palsa_T0_2_FD_201948 | JGI IMG/M metagenome (GOLD analysis project Ga0302325, IMG submission 201948) | Peat permafrost microbial communities from Stordalen Mire near Abisko, Sweden - Palsa_T0_2 | ecosystem: Environmental > Terrestrial > Soil > Palsa > Peat permafrost | place: Sweden: Abisko...
CCCCACCCCCCCAACCTGGCCCCGCCCGGCACCCCCCGCCCGGCGGGGCCGGCCCACATCCACCGCTGGCGCCGGAACGGCCTGGCGGTGTCGTCGTCCTGCTGGCGGCGGCCGCCGGTTACCGGGGGGTCCTGCGCCGCATCGGCCAGGTACGGCTCGATGACAAGCATGGGCGAATTACCGGTTTAGCGCTCCGCGAGCTCGGTCTCGTGCCGGGGAACCCTGAGCACCAGCACGACGGTGTCGTCGCTGACCTGCGCGCCGCTGAAGGCCCGCACGGCCTGCTGGATGGCGTCGGCGGTCCGCGCCGCGGGCATGTCGCCCAGGCCGGCGATCACGCCGCGCAGCCGCTCATCGCCGTAGAGGTCGCGGTCGAAGCGGCCGCGGGCCTCGGTGACTCCGTCAGTGAACATGATCATGCTGTCGCCGGCCCGCAGCAGCTTCCGTGCGTCGTGCAGGTCAGGATGGGGGAAGAGCCCGAGCAGGGTTCCCGGCAGCCCGAATGACTGCACGCGGCCATCCGCGCGGCGCACCAGCGCGAGCGGGTGGCCCCCCGAGCTGATCTGCACGGAAGCACCGCCGATGGTCGGCCGCACGGTGGCGTAGATCGCGGTCAGGAATCGCAGGTCATCGGTGAGCCACTCCAGCAGCGCCTGGTTCAGGGCGGCAAGGATAAGCCGCGGCCTGGTCTCCCTGTGCGCCTCCGCTCGCAATGTGTAACGGGCAAGCGCGGTGCTCTTGGCCGCCGGGACTCCCTTGCCGCACACATCGCCGACGACCATCCCCCAGCTTCCCCGCACGGACGGGAACACGTCGTAGAAGTCCCCGAGAACCTCCGCCCCGGTTCCCCCGGCCACATAACGCGCGGCGACCTGCAGGCCAGGGACGTCGGGCAGCCGCGGCGGCAGCAGGCTCTCCTGCAAGGTCTGGGCTAGCGCGGCGCGTTCGGCGCCATCGCGCAGCGCGACCTGGAGCGCGACCTCGTCAGAGGCGACATGAGACAGCGTCTCCAGGAACTCGAGATCCCTGGCGCTCCAGTGCCGCGGCACATGGTCGGCAACGCAGAGCGCGCCCGCGACGTGGCCACCCGGGCCGCGGATGGGGAATCCGGCCCACGCGACCACGCCCGGCCGCCCGGCCGGGCGGCAGCCGGCGGTGCGCGGGTCCAGCCGTGCGTCGTCGATGACCAGCCGTGCCCCGGAGTCGATCACGTACTCCCGCAGCACCCGCTCGACCGGGCTCCGCCGGCTCGCGGTGTCCGCGGCGGCGTCGCCGATCCTCGCGGCGGGACTGCGCTCATGGACTACCGTCACAGACGCCAACGGCATGCCCAGCACCATGGCCGCCAGCCGTGCTACGTGGTCGAACGGCCGGTCCGCCCTGGCGCTCCTCAGGCGGCTCCGCCGGGCCGGCGGCCCGGGCGCTTCCACCGGCACGAGCCTGGTCACTCCGCGCAGCCTGCGGACGGGGCTGCGGTCGCTGCCAAGAACTGTCATATCTGCCGCTTCCGCCGTGATTGTGCCATTGCATGTGAATATCTGAGCGAAGCGGGGTCCAGGCCTCAAGTTTTCCAATTCAACCACAGAACGGGCGGGCCAGCCCACGCCTTTCTCCAAATGCCTGAAATTGCCTGGCTGCCTGGGAAGTTAAGCAATTTTGGGCTGCGGGTGACTTATCTGCTGAACACGCGAAATTATCGGCGGCCGGCCGTAGCGGGCGCTGCGCCGCATGGCGGGCCGCGACGTCCTGGCCGGGCCGGCCAGGGCTGGGAAGCGGGCCGAGGCCGATGCGGAGATCGTGGCGGAGCGCTGAAGCGGCGATCGTGACGGAGCGCTGAAGCGGGAATAGTCAAGGTCAACAGAGGCGGAGAACAGGCGGGGCCGAGGCGGGGGCTGGGGGAGCGGCAGCGAGGGTACCTCGAGCCTGACGGCGGCGAGGACGCGGGCGGTCAGCCCCCGGCGCATGCGGTGATTCGCTGCTAGAATGGGTAAAAGCCAACATGTTCATACCAAAATCCAGTCAGAAATATCACGGCTCGGCGAGGACGGAAGCAGCTTATCCCAGCCAAAGATTCGCAGGCCGGAGAATATGGACCTATAAAGAACGCTGGGTCATACAGCCGCTGGCGGTGAACGGCGCATTGCCGAACCCGTCACTAGCAAATAGGTAGTAGATCGATCAGGCGGGAGCCCCACCACATGACCGACAGGACCACAGCAGGAGCCGGCCAGCCAGCCGCCGGGGCCGGCCATCAGGCCGCGCGCGAGATGGCCTGGCAGGCCGCCGAGGCGGCCGCGGAGGCGCTGGCCCCGGAGGCCGCCGAGTTCGCCTCCCTGGACATGGCGGGCTTCGCCGAGTCCACCCTCGCCGTGCTCAGGCGCGCGACCGGACATCCGGCCGACGTGGCTTCGGCCATGCTGCGATTCTGGACCAGCCTGGCGAGGATCGGGCCGGTCGCCACTGCTCGCTGGCTCGGCTCGGCTGCGGAACCGCCGGTCCCAGCCGGTGATGACAAGCGGTTCGCTGACCGGTCGTGGACCGACAACCCCGGGTTCTTCGCCATCCGGCAGGCCTACCTCGCCGCGACCCGGCTGACCGGCGACCTGCTCGCGGCCGGCGTCGGCGACACGATGGCCGACGCGAAGGCGGAGCTGGCCACGGGATTCCTGCTGGACGCCCTGGCGCCGACGAACTTCCTGCTCACCAACCCGGCGGCGATCAAGCGGGCGATGGAGACCGGCGGCGCAAGCCTGGCGGCCGGTGCCCGCAATTTCCTTGACGACCTGCTGCGCAATGGCGGGCGCCCCCGCCAGGTCGACGCGAGCTCGTTCGCGGTCGGGGAGAATCTCGCAGCCACGCCCGGCAAGGTCGTGTTCAGGAACGAGCTGATGGAGCTCATCCAGTACGAGCCGCAGACGCCCAGGGTCCGGGCGATCCCGATGCTCGCCAGCCCGCCGTGGATCAACAAGTACTACATCATGGACCTGGCGCCGGGGCGCAGCTTCATCGAGTGGGCCGTGCAGCACGAGCGCACGGTCTTCGCCATCTCCTATCGCAACCCGGACGCGTCCATGCGCGACGTGACCCTGGACGATTACCTCATCCACGGCCCGCGCGATGCCCTCGACGTCATCGCGGACATCACCGGCGCCGCGAAGATCGACATCACCGGGCTGTGCCTGGGCGGCGCGCTGACCGGCATGCTGGCGGCCTACCTCGTCGGCACCGGCGATGACAGGATCGGCTCGATTACGCTGCTCAATACGATGCTCGACTACAGCGAGCCCGGCGCGCTCGGCGCCTTCACCGACGAGCGGACGGTCGCCCGGCTGGAAGAGGAGATGGCGGCGAAGGGCTACCTTGATGGCAGCCAGATGGCCGGCGCGTTCGACTTCCTGCGGGCCAACGACCTCATCTTCAATTACGTCGTCTCCGGCTGGCTGATGGGCCAGGACCCGCCGGCCTTCGACCTGCTGGCGTGGAACGGTGACAGCACCCGCATGCCGGCCGCCATGCACTCGTTCTACCTGCGCTGCCTGTACCTGCGGAACGAGCTGGCCAAGGGCGAGATGGAGCTGGCCGGCCAGCACCTGTCACTCTCAGAGGTGAAGAACGACACCTACGTGGTGGGCGCCGTCAACGACCACATCGTGCCCTGGCACGCGTCGTACCAGGCCACCAGGCTGCTGGGCGGCGACATCCGGTACGTCCTGTCCAGCGGCGGCCACGTGGCCGGCATCGTCAACCCGCCGGGCCCGAAGGCGTGGTACGAGGTGGCTGACGGTTACCCGGCGGACGCGGCCGGCTGGCGTGCCGCGGCTGACCGGCAGGCCGGCTCCTGGTGGGAGGACTGGACCAAGTGGTCGAGGGGACGGGCCGGTGATCGCATCCGGCCGCCGGCCATGGGCAGCGACCGTTACCCGGTCCTCGCGGACGCGCCAGGCGACTACGTCAGGGGCTGACGGGTCGGCGGCTGCGCCCGGGGCTGGCGGCCCGGGCTCCTCCCCGCTTGACAAATCAATCAGGTGCTCAGTATAGTTAGCAACAGACATACAGACGCAAACGTACAGACCCTGAGGAGAAGCCATGACCGAAACCCGCACCCTTAACCGTGAACTGCAGGACGAAGTCCTGAACACGATCCGCAAGAGCCAGACCGCAGTTGTCGAGGCGATCCAGACCTGGACCAGCAGGGTGCAGTCGATGACCCCGGAGCTGCCGGAGCTGAGCATCCCGTTCGCCGACAAGATGCCCTCGCCGCACGAGCTCGTCACCAGCGCGTACGACTTCGCCGAGCAGCTGCTGGCCAGCCAGCGGAAGTTCGCCGTGGACGTGCTCAAGGCGACCACGCCGCTGATGGCAGGCAAGGACGAGACCGCGGCCAAGAAGAACGGCGCCGCGGCCAAGTAATCCGTAAGTCGCATAATCCATCAGTCGCGCGGCGGGGCTTTCTGGCCCGCCGCGCGATTATGGCGCCCCGGAGGAAGCAGTGACGGATCCGTGGGACGCGCAGATGGAGGCGCTCGGCGCCTTCATCCGCAGCCAGCGAAAGCTCTCCAACCTCTCGCTGCGCCAGCTGGCCGAGCTCACCAGCCTCTCCAACCCCTATCTCAGCCAGCTCGAGCGCGGCATGCACCAGCCGTCTGTCCGCGTGCTCAAGCTGATCTCCGGGGCGCTCGGCTTGTCCGCCGAGATGCTGCTATTGCAAGCAGGCCTGCTCGACCCCCGCCCCGCCGACGCGGGCAGCGCGGACGGGGCGCCGCCTGACTCGGCGGAGAGCGCCATCCAGGCCGACGAACGGCTGGACGACGAGCAGAAAGCCGCGCTGCTCGCCGTCTACCGAAGCATGCTCCGCGATTAGGCCGGTCTGAATGGCGAGGTCAGCCTGCCCCCGGCCAGGAGCGTAGAGGGAAGACGTGGCCGTTAGGCCGGAATCCTGGTCCACGTTTCTCTGCGCCGTACCCTCGTGTGTGTGAGTTCCCTGTCTTTCGATGCCGAGGTCGCTGGTCATCAGGTGATCTTCAGCGCAGGCCAGGTCGAGGCGGTCGTGGTCCCTCTGGAGGAGTACCGCGCGCTTAAGGCGCTGGAGCAGCATGAGGCAGAGTTGTACTGGGTCGCTCACGAGAGCAGGTATCCGTCCCAGCCAGGTGACGACGTTCCTGACGGCAATGTGTACGAGTCGATGGAAGCGCTGGTGGCCGATCTCGGCGCAGGCGAATGAAGTATGTTCGCACGCCTGGTTTCCTGATCGACCTGCGCCGACTGTCTGACGAGCACCGCAAGCTGTTCATGCAGGCAGGGCATGAGGTCCTCCGTCCCGCGCTGGACGCTGGCGCCCACCAGGGAGCGGTGCCGTGGCCGAAGGCGCTGCGCGTCCACCGGATCGGCGCAGACTACTTCGATGACATGGAGCTTCGCGGGACCCGATAGCCGAGCGATGTTCCGGTTGGTAGAGGTCGCAGGCGAAACAGTCGTGGTGTGGCTACGTATCGGCAACCACGGTATTTACGGCTCCTGACGCAGCGCGAAATGGATCCGGTGATGGCGATCGGCCGGTACCGCTTCCAAGCTGGTCCTATGGGCCCGAACTGATGCCGGACGCGGCGGCGCCCGGTCCCGGCGCTGCCGCTCTCCGGGCCGGTCCGCCATGTCGAAGCGAGTCGTTTCCTGACATACGCGATCACTTGTGGCAGGCTCTTGCGCCGTGGCACGGTTCCTTGATTTGCGTGGCTGGATGCAGGAGCAGTGCGCGGATTTCAGGTTTGATGTTGGCGGAGTCTTCCAGCGGGAGAGCGACTTCGCCTGGTGGCCGCTAGAAGCGTCCGGGCCGGCCGAACTGGAGGAGCGCCTTACCCAGGGCGGCCATCTGCTGCCCTTGCCGCGAGAGCCTGCCGCACTGGCGAACGTGCTGGAAGTCTCCATCGTGAACTTCCTCGCCCTGCGCGTCCTGGCGGTTGCCGGGGCCGAGGTGCGCCGGGGCACGGAGCGCGGTTATCCCGATGTCGAGATTGGCGGCCCGGCGTTCGGCGGCGGCTTCCACGCGGTCGATGTCAAGGCAGCCCGGCGGGCGGCGAGCGGTCGGCAGACGCAGAGCAGGATCACGCTGTACACCGGCAACACGTACTTTAAGTGGCCTGAGCTGCACTGGCCGGGGACCTTCCGGCCATTTAGCGACTACGCCAGCCATCTCGATGTGATCATGATTTACACACTCAATCCGGACAGCAACGCGCGTGTGGAGGATCTTGAGATCATCGTTCAGGAGCCCTGGCGGATCGCCAGCCGTGAGCGGTCGTCCACGACCCGCGAGTACATCGGGGCCATCACGGACATCTCCGGGCTCCGTGCCGGGGCGGGCGCGTTCGACGGCCCGGCAGAGTTCTACGAGTACTGGCGCAAGTACCCGTTCAAGATCAGCGCGCAGGTCCAGCGGCAGCTTCAGCGGCTGCTCACCGCGACCCAGGATGAGCTGGCCCGGCTGAGGGCCCGCCAGGAACCCGGGCCCAGGCCCGAATAGTCAGCCGCGCGGCCCGGCTGGTCCAGTCGGCTGGTTCCGGAGTTCCGTTTCCGCGGTTCCGGGTGGCTTCCCGGTTTTGTCGGCTCGCACTGCCAGGATGGGCGGGTGGGCACTCAAGGCGTCGCGATATCGCTGTTCTCCGGAGCCGGCGGACTCGACCTGGGCGCGGAACGGGCGGGGTACGAGGTCCGGGCCGCCGTCGAGTGGGACCGTGACGCCGCGGCCACGATGGAGAAGAACTTCGACCACCTGATCTCGCCGGTGATCCAGAGCGACATACTCGCCACGCCGACCCGCCAGATTCTCGCGGCCGCGGGCTTGAGACAAGGGCAGCGGCCAGACCTGCTCGTGGGCGGGCCGCCGTGCACGCCGTTCTCCAAGTCCGGATTCTGGCTGGAGTGGAAGCGCGAGGGCCTGGATCCGGACGCGTCGCTTCTGCAGGCTTACACGCGCGTGCTCGCCGAGGCCCGGCCCCGGCGGTTCGTCCTGGAGAACGTCTACGCCCTGACGTATGACAACCGGGCCAGCAGGCCCGCGTACGAGCGGCTGCTCAGGGAGATCGACGCGGCCGGCTATCACTGCGCGGCCAGGGTGCTCAACGCCGCGGACTACGGCGTCCCCCAGTCACGGCCCCGGCTGTTCGTCATCGGCGCGCCGAAGGACGAGCCAGTTCCGGTCCACCCCTTGCCCTCACACGGCGGCCAGTGGGAACGACGGGTCAGCGGTGACCCGCAGCGCCCGCACGTGACCACGGGAGAGGCACTGGCCGGCCTAATGGCCGACCCCGAGCCCGGCGAGGAAGTCAGCGGCAAGTACGGGCACCTGCTGCCGGACATCCCGCCAGGAGACAACTACCTCTTCTACACGGGCAAGCGTGGTCACCCCGCGCCCCTTTTCCAGTGGCGCAGCAAGTACTGGTCATTCCTGCTCAAGCTGGCACCGGACAAGCCCGCGCCGACGATTCAGGCCCAGCCCGGCCCCTATGTCGGCCCGTTCCACTGGGACAACAGGCGCCTGCGAGCAGCCGAGATCAAAAGGCTGTTCACCTACCCCGACGAGTTCGAGCTCGTCGGCCGCCGAGCCTCCGTCCAGGCGCAGCTCGGCAACTCCGTGCCGCCGCTGCTGGCCGAGAAAGTCATCCGGGTGCTCAGCCCGCACGGTTGCGACGCGCTGCCTGACGCTGGCCGCCTGACTGCCTGACCGACGCTCCAGTCAGGCGCATGCGCGCTGGAGCACCTCCGGTGCGGTAAAGCCGTGCCCGGCTGCCGGCCTGGCAGCGGGCTAGCCTCCTTGCGGGCCTGGTCATCAGGGCGCATCGGCGGAGCTCATCCGGGTCGCGGGCCGTCGCGCTCGGCCAGTTCCTCGCATACCTGGCGCGCGGGCACGCCGGCTCGTTGAGCGGCGGCGCGGATGTAGGCGACTGCCGCGTACAGGGCGTACTGCCAGAAGTCGTCGGTCTGCCACCAGCGGACCTCGTCCAGCAAGTCCGGCTCGGTTCCGCCGCGCAGCGCCGCTGCTGCCAGGATCGCGAACTGGAGCTTCTTGTTCTCCCGGCCGCGGAAGGCGTACTCGGGCAGGAACCGTTCCCGCATCTGTGCCAGGGCCAGCGGGTCGGTGCGGCTGGCCCCGCACCAGTCCAGCGCGTCGGCGGCGACATCGAGGAAGACCTCGCCGGGGAAGGTGTTGTTGCGGGGATGCAGGGCCACTAGCTCGCCCGCCAGCTCGGCTACTTCAGTATTCCGGGCCAGCCCGTCCAGCAGGATCCGGCGGGCGGTGGCCGCGTCCTGAGGCGTGGGCGATTTCCCGGCGGGCATACCCAGACGTTAGGGCAGAACCGTGCCGGCCGTCCGGCCCTTCGGGAGGTGGCCGGGATGCATGAACGACGGATATACCGGAGCCGCCGGCTCAGGGTTCGCCGCCATTCCTGCTTCGCCGCGATCCCTGCCCGTCCTTTCGCGCGGCGAGCGCGCGGCTCATCCCGCGCCGCACCGCGGCGACCAGGTAGGGCCGCAGCCGGGTGGCGGGCACGATCGTGTGCACCGAGCCCACCTCGCGGGCCCGCTCGATGCTGTGCCTGCTGTCGAACTCGTCGGCGACCTCGCCGAGCTTCTCCGCGCGCACGGCGGGCCGGACCGAGGCCAGCTCGTCGCGCAGTCGGGCGGCGTCGGCGTGGGCCCCGTTAGCCGCGGCCGCGGCGAGGCTGGCCTGCAGGCCAGCCACCCGCGGATCGGCCGCGGTGCGCCTGCCCACCTCGCCGGCAAAGACGACCGCCGCGGCTGGCGCGCCGCCGATCACCGAGGCGTACGAGCCCTCGACGGCGGCCACCTCCATGTTGTCGTTGAGCGTCCCGGAGAACACCACGAACGCGCCGCCGTGATAGCGGGAGACCACGCAGAAAACAATCGGGCCGTCGAAGTTGACCACCGCGCGGCCGATCTCCGCGCCGTACTCCAGCTGGAGCCGACGCAATGACTCAGGGGAGCCGTCGAAGCCTGACAGGTTCGCCAGCACGACGACCGGGCGGTTCCCGCTGGCCGCGTTGATCGCCCGCGCGGTCTTCTTCGACGAGTGCGGGAAGAGCGTTCCGGCAGTCCATTGGGCCGGGCCGTCCACTGGGTAAGGCCCGCGGCGTGGCAGCGGGCGTGACTCGATGCCGATCAGCGCCACCGGCTGCCCGCCCAGGTGCGCGTCGAGCACGATGACCGACTCGGCGTCCCGCATGTCGGCCCAGCGTTCCAGCGGCGGGTGGTCAGCGTCGGCCACCCCGCGCAGCAGCGAGCGCATGTCGAAGGGCTTCTTGCGCTCACCGTTGACCGCGGGATCGAAAATCTCGCCGAGGGTGCTGAAGTCGCAGCCCGGCCCGGCGTGCGGTGACGCAGAGATGTCCCGGTCCGCGGGGTCAGCGGTAGGGGCGGCCCTGGGGAACTGCTCGCCCGGCGCGATGTAGGTGTGCTCGTAATGCGCGAGCAGCAGGTCGGCGGCCGCGGACAGGTCGGCCGCCCAGTACTGGGCCTGGCCGTTCGGGCCCATGATCCGGTCATAGCCGCCGATGCCGAAGTTGTCCTCGGCGGATACCCCGCCGGAGTAGTCGAGTGACTGCTTGCCGGTGAGCACCATCGCCGAGTCCGGCGTCATCACCAGGATGCCCCTGGTGTGCATGAGCATCGTCGCCTCGGCGTTCCAGTACGGCTGGGCGCCGACGTTGATGCCGGCCACCACCACGTTGATCTCGCCGCCGCCCTGAGTGAACTCGATGATCCCGCGCAGCACCCGGGAGATCCAGTCCATGGCCTCGGTGCCGGAGTCCATCGCGATCTTCGCGCCAGCCGAGATGGCGAACCACTCCACCGGGGCACCCGAGCGCCTTGCCAGCTCGATCGCGGCAAGTATCCGCCGGCACTCCGGCTCGGCGATCGCGCCGAGTGCGCTGGTCGGATCGCCGAGCAGCACGATCCTGCGCATCCCCTCGGGGTAACGCCGGGTGCGGGTGGTGACCACGCCGAGCACGATGTTCGCGGTGTTCGAGCCAGCCGCCCGGTCCACCGGCACCGGGGCGCCCGTCTCGTCCAGGTCGTACTCGGTGAACGTGCCGGCCGCGCCGCCCGGGTCGGGCGAGCGGGTGATCAGCGGGATGAGCTCGTAGGGGTAAACGGCGCCGCGGCGGCGGGCGCGGATCACCTTCTGGGTATAGGCGTTCTGCTCGAGCAACCGGCGGGTTGGCGGGCCAGTGATGCGCAGCGTCAGCCCGGCACCCGGCGGCCGGGACATCCGCAGCACCAGCTCACGGGGTCCCGCGGGCTCAGGCCCACCGGGCCCCGCGTCACGATCGCCAGCGCCGAAGGTCCGGAACTGCACGAGCACTTGCTCCAGGCCCAGCGACTCAGTGCGCGGGGCGAGTGACCGCACCACCTGGCCGAGCTCGCTGACCGGCACGTCCACGACCGGCCAGACGTAGAGCTTGATCCGGTTCCATTCCAGTTTGGCCGCGCTCTCGTCGGCAGAGCGAGCGGCGCGGAGGCTGTCCAGGCAGGCGTCGAGGGTGCGCTCGAGCTGCGGCAGGCCGCGGATCCGGCCGTCCTCGTCGCGCAGCGTGGTCAGGTCGCGGACGTCGGCCAGCGCGATCAGCCGCTGATCGCCGGCCACCTCGCGGCCTCGCGCGCGGAACAGGTGCACGTCGGCGGCCGAGGGCAGCCGGGTGAGCTCGAATCCCGACAGCCGCCACAGGCCGAGCCGCTCGGCGACCATCGGGTGCAGGCCGCGCAGCGTCCGGTCCTCTGCCGCCGCCCCGGTGCCCGCCTCGCCGCGGAAGGTGTACCAGGCCGGCTCGCCGCTCTCGTCACCGTCCGCCCGGCGCACCGCGACGGCGACCCGCGCGACCCCAGCCGGGATGGTGCCGAGCTCGTCGCGGATCTGCGCGGCACGGGCGTCCGGATCGCCGCCGCTGGCCGCAGGCCCGCGGGCGGTGATGTACAGGTCGATCAGCGCGGTGCGGCCGGCCGGGAGCGCGTCCGCGAGCTGGCGCAGGCCAGTCACGCCATCGCTGCCCGTGCCGCTGGCCACGGTGGCGGCCAGCACGTAGTCGTGCCCCTCGTGGGCGTACTCGGCGGTCAGCACCGGACGGCCGCCGCCGGTGACCCGGACGTGCCGCAGTGGCCGGATCCGGTAATACCGCCGGGTCATCACCTCGAGCATCGCGGTGTGGTGCCGGTCGGCGAAGACGCCGAGTATCGGCGCGCCGGTGGCGGCGATGGCATCGATCTGGGCTGCCCGTGCCACCGGATCGGGCGAGAGATGGTCGAGCTCGGCGCGCACCCGCTGCCGCGCCCGCTCCTGCTCGGCGGCGATCAGCGGGGCGTCGAAGCAGCGGTAACGGACCTGCCTGGCCAGGTCGCCCAGCGACGGATGGCGCAGCTGGGTGGCCGACACCAGCTGGTCGACGACCCGCCGGTAGTCTTCCCGGTTGCGGGCGGGCAGCGAGTCCGGGTACCGCAGCCGCCACCGCAGCAGCTCCGCCACGACCGGCACGTGCGCGGCAGCGCGGCGGTGAGCCAGGAACATCCGGTAGAGCGCGGCGTCCAGCTCTGGCGCGGGCTCCAGGCCGGTGACCCCATAGTGGGCCAGCGCGCGGCGCAGCTTGATCCGGAAAGACTCGGGCAGCCCCTCGGCGTCGGCGTCGCGTGAGCGCAAGTAGGCGTAGAGGTATTCCTGCGGGTTGCGGGCGGCCTCGGCGTCAACGGCCGACTCGTCATCGGCCTCCGCCCCGTCGGGGACCCGGCGATTGCGCGACAGCGCGCTCAGGTCGGCGAAGATCCGCAGGATTTCGGTCTCTCCGTCGAGCAGCCCCGGGTCGTCGGCCGGCCGCCCGGCCCGCGCGGCGGCCAGCCTCAGCAGTAGCTGGCGGGCCTCGCGCTCGTCAATATCGAAGCCGAGCACCAGCGAGCGCAGCGCGCTCAGGGCGCTGGCCGCCGCGGCCTCCGGATCGCGCGGGGCGCCGTCCGCGCCCGCCAGCGCGCTCAGGTCGGCGCGCGCGCCCGGCCCGCGGCCCCCGGTCCCGCCCGGCCCCGCGCCCCCGGTCCCGCCCACCGCCAGGTCGCCGGTCCCGCCGGGCTCCGGCTCGTGCTCCATCCTGATCAGCTCAGTGCCGCTCTCGACCTGGGTGTTGACGTCCACCAGCACCTCGGCGACCCGGCCGGCGACCGGCGCCCGCAGCGCCGTCTCCAGTTTCATGCTCTCCAGCACCGCAACGACATCGCCCGCCGCGACCGTGTCGCCGGCCTTCACGCCGATGGCGACCACCATGGCCGGCGCGGGCGCGCGGACCAGCCCGGCCTCGCCGCCCGATATCCGGTGCGCCGCGCCGTCCACCTCGATGAGGTAATCCGGGCCCTGCGCGACCGAGAGCACGGCGAATGACTGGCCGCCGACGGTGAGCCTGCGGTCGAACCGGCCGTAGCGCTCGACGTCGGCGTCGACCTCGCGGCCGTCCAGCTCCACCCGGTAACCGGCCGGGCCGGACCGGGACACCCGCAGCCGGTAAGCGCCGCCGCCCGCCCGCACGTCGACCTGGTGCCAGGTCTGGTACCCGACCTCGGGGCGCCCGCGCTCGGCGGCGGCGAACAGCGCGCCCTGCTGGCGCCGCGCGTGCGCGTCGCAGGCCTCCACGGCGGTGGCGATCAGGGCGACGTCCAGCCGCCCGGGCGGTGCGTAGCCCTCGGCCATCATCGTGTCCAGCCAGGTCGTGTCGACCTCGCCGCTGACGAACTCCGGCCTGCCCAGCAGATCGAGCAGGAACGCCTTGTTCGTGCTGCCGCCGCGGATCACCGCGGCGGTCTGGCCGAGCGCGCGGGAGAGCCGGGCGCGGGCCTCGGGCCTGTCCCGCCCCCAGGCGATCACCTTGGCGATCATGGAGTCGAACTGCGGCGGGATGACGTCACCGGCGGCCACGCCCGTGTCGACCCGGATGCCCGGGCCGGCCGGCAGTACCAGATGCTCGATCAGGCCCGGCGCGGGTGCGAACCCGCGCTCCGGGTCCTCGGCGCTGAGCCGGGCCTCGATCGCATGCCCACGGGCAGGCGGCGGGGCGGCGCCGGCCTCCGCGAGGGTGCCGCCCGCCGCGATGTGCAGCTGCAGCTTGACGATGTCGACGCCGGTCGTCATCTCGGTCACCGGATGCTCGACCTGCAGCCGGGTGTTGACCTCCAGGAACGACACCAGCCGCTCGCCGGGTTCGTAGAGGAACTCCACGGTCCCGGCGCTGACATAGCCGGCCGCCCGGACCAGCCCGGCAGCGCTGGACCGCAGCAGCTCCTCCTGCCCGCCGTCCAGCGCGGTCGATGCGGACTCCTCGATCACCTTCTGGTTGCGGCGCTGCACGCTGCAGTCCCGTACGCCCAGCGTCCACACGTCACCGGCCGCGTCGGCGACGACCTGCACCTCCACATGCCGGCCGCCGCGGATCGCCCGCTCAAGGAACACCGTCGCGTCCCCGGCGGTCCTCGCCGCCTCCGAGCTCGCCCGCTCGAATGCCTCGCCGAGTTCCGCGGCGGAGCGGACGAGCCGGATGCCCCGCCCGCCGCCGCCTGCGGTGGCCTTGACCATCAGCGGGTAGCCGATCGCCTCGGCCTGCTCGCGGGCCTCGGCCAGGTCGGCGACCGGGCCGCCGCTCCACGCCGCGAGCGGCACGCCGACCCGCTCGGCCAGCAGCTTGGACTCGATCTTGTCGCCGAGCCGGCGCATGACCTCGGCCGGCGGCCCGACGAAGGTGATGCCCAGCCGGTCGCACAACTCGACGAACTCGGCCTTCTCCGAGACGAACCCCCAGCCAGGCCAGGCCGCGTCGGCCCGGCACTCACGCAGCGCCCGTTCCAGCTCGGCGTAGTCGAGATAGGGGCTGGCGCCGAACGCGGCGCCGTCGTCGCCGGGATCGGCCGGGCCGATCAGCACCGCCTCGTCAGCCTCGCGGACGAACATGGCCCGCTGGTCGGCGGCCGTGTATAGGGCGATGGCGCGCAGCGCCGGCCGCCCCTCGGCGTTCCACTCCCTGACCGCGTTGATCGCCCGCATGGCCGGCTCGCCCCGGTTGACGATCGCCAGCCGCCCGAAGGCGGGCCGGGCTGCCCGGCTCGTCCGGTCACTGGCGCTCGGCCGGTCAGTCACGCTCGCCGGGTCACTGGCGCTCGCCGGGTCACTGGCGCTCATCCGGTCACTCGCCGAACGCGACGCGCACGTCGTCGGTCGTCGTGCCGGTCAGCCGGGCCGCCGTCCCGGATCCGCCGGCCACGGCCGGCTCGATGTCCAGCAGCACCTCGTCGGCCACGATGGCCGGGTCGATCCGCAGCACCGCGTAGCCGCCGACGGCGCCGGCCCCGAAGCCGGGCGCGAAGACCCGGGCCGGGCGGCTGATCACGCCGTCCCGCACGGCGTCGTGCAGCGCGATCGGGATGCTCGCCGCCGACACGTTGCCCATGGTCTCCACATTGAAGTACAGCTGGCTGGCGGACAGCCCGGCCTTGGCGGCCAGGCTGAGGATCATCGTCTTGTTGGCCTGATGCGGGACGATCAGCTCGATGCTCTCCAGCAGCGTCCGCCCGGGGTCGTCCGGATCCGGCTGGGCGCCGAGCTCGCCGATCATCTGGTCCAGGTAGCGCTGGACCAGGGACTTGACCTCCGGGCCGTACACGGTGATGTCATTGTCGAACTCCGGGTTCGGCCAGATGATCGAGTTCACCTCGCCGCGCGGCCCGCTCGCGTAGGTCTGCACGACGTCCACGTCCCCGGTCTCGCCTGCCGCAGCCGGGGCGATGACCATCGCCGCCGCGCCGTCCCCGAAGATCATCCGCGAGGGACGGGAGCTGCCGATCTTGTCGGAAAACTTCTCTACGCAGACCAGCAGGACCGGCCGCCTGACCTCCTGCAGCTGCCGGATGGCCTCGGCCAGCCCGTAGGGCAGGCCCGCGCAGGCCGCCACCAGGTCCACCGAGGCGTGTGTCTGCAGCAGCCCGAGCTCGCCGGACAGCCAGCACGCCACCGACGGGATCTGCCGGTTGCTCGTGCAGCTGCTGACCAGCACCGCCCCGATCTCCTCCGGCCCCCGGCCGGACTTCGCCAGCGCGGCCTGCGCGGCGGCCAGGGCAAGCTGCCCCGGTTCCCTGCTGGTGTAGCGGCGCTGCTCGATGCCGGTCTTCGCGCTGATGTCCGCGGCGGTCATCGGTGACCAAGAGAAGCTCGCGTTCCTGATCACGTCGTCGTTGTCGCAGACGTGCTCGCCGCGGACGATCGCCAGCGCCTCCAGCCTCGGCTGGACGGCGAACGCCTCGCGCACCCGCACCGGCGGGTAGGGAGCGGCCGGCGCGACCGCCTCGGCCGCCGCCCCGTGTCGCACCGTGGCGGCTCCGCTCCCGCTGGCTCCGTTCCCGCGATCAGCCCGCCCGGCGGTTCCGTTCCCGGCGGTTCCGTTCCCGGCGGCCTTGACCCGGTCGATGAAGGCCATCACGTCACGGTTGCGCGGGTGGAACGCGATCACGAAGTCATCGTCGCCGATCTTGCCAGCCTCGCGCAGCTCGGTCCTGGCCCGGTTCCACGGGTACTGGTTGTGCAGGACCATCGCCCAGCGCGTCAGCGCCTCCAGCTCGGGCACGTCCTCCCGGGCGTCAAGGATCTCGTCGGCGGCGAACACCGGGTAGTCCGGGTCGTGCTCGGGCAGCACGAACGTCAGCGCGCC
>Ga0302325_10016331_pt1 | contig 15737 bp, 18 predicted proteins | sample Palsa_T0_2_FD_201948 | JGI IMG/M metagenome (GOLD analysis project Ga0302325, IMG submission 201948) | Peat permafrost microbial communities from Stordalen Mire near Abisko, Sweden - Palsa_T0_2 | ecosystem: Environmental > Terrestrial > Soil > Palsa > Peat permafrost | place: Sweden: Abisko...
CACTTAAGCATTAGATCTAATATAGGCTATCTCGATATGTCGTTGATATGCCATTGGTCGCAGAGAAGTTGCTGTCGATACTGGCGTTTCTGGGTATCCATACCCTGCCACTGCAAACCAACCCAGTACGTCAAATCTCAGCATGTCTAGTCTGCAATGACTTTATACCAGATGACGAAGATACTATCGTGCTCGATTATTTTCACGGGAACCGACTAGACTCACGCAGCTGTTTTCTTGTTCTAACCTTTGCGACAAGGTTAGTTGAACAGATCCACAATGCGAAGCTCACGCAGCAAGGACTGTAATATCTGATATGACCATCAAGTTAATCGTAGAATGCAATCTGTTAAGCCTCTGGAACGCGCGTCCGAGGATCTCGCTGCAATATTTGAGCTTATAATCGCGAAGAAGCCCTTGCATATCTCGCTTGTACAGAAAATGTTGCTTTGTTATCGGTCATGGGACGATTACGCCATTCATGGAGAAGGAGTTAAAATTGAGATTCGGTTCCCGTATAGTTCATTTGTTCTCCATTTAACGTTAGAAATCTAGCTTCTGTGATATACTCTAATATCCGCACATTCTTCTGCAATTCAGAAATCTTTTGGACGGCGGCGGAAGTCTTCAGTGATATGGCTGAATGGTCCAGTATTCCGAAATCGGTAGCAAAGAGGCTTCAAGACAATCTATCTGGCGATCTCGTTCAACAGAGTTATAACTTGTACCTTGCCGGAACGGTTGGGATCGATGCAATGACGGCAGTCGCCTCACTTGTTGTTACACTCGCTGAAGAAACGAAAGAAGATCTTCTTGAGTATCCCACGCCACAGGCAGCCAAGGTCCTTGGGACGATGTTATTTCTGCTCAAATCGGATATGAGTTCTCTAACTTTCGACTTCTGGGAATTCTTTGCAATAGGTTGCATAGAGATGGGAGTGCGTGGTCACCGCCGAACAGAAATCTGCATTCAACAAGCCCTTACTATTACTATCGAAAAGATGTATTGGAGGGATGATCTCGATCATGACGAATGGACTGCGTATCGAACGGATGTGGTTGAGTTGCTTAATGCTTTGAGTCGCGCATTAAAACGTGACACACTCACTACTATTACGACGAATTACATGAAGATCGCAGCCAGTAAAGTAGAGATACAAGAGAAGGTTGTGGTACGTTCCGTTGCTTTGCGTATAAAGTTTATTTCTAGATCTTGGAAGCCATCTTGTTTTTCTTGAGCTGCGTCAATCGCAATTTTACCGTCAAGGGATCACTCGAAGAATATTTCTTCACCTCCATCTTCGAGGTCCTGGAGATCGATTCCATTGAACCGAAACTACTGATATTGACACACAACACCGTTCTCAAAATCTTTGGTATGTGCATATTAGGCTTGATAATCTAACTATAGTATCCTACGCCAGCTCTTTAGAGAAACTGGACCTTCAAATCCCCGCGTTAGACCTTTGCTTCAAATACACCCGTGTCCCTGAAACCGCTGCGGTTGCCACCCACGCACTTTCCGAAATCATCGTAAGAAGTTCAACAATAGGGTGTTATCTCAAGGACTTGACGCGAGAAATCCGACGCCTGATCCTCAGCCAAGTGAATATATTTGACAAAATTCGTGTTGTGAAGGCGTATGGTATTCTGGCGGTACGGGATACGGATAAGCTAGATATTCCCAACAAGATTGGCCTTTTGATAGATGCGTTTGGGGCTATTGATCTTGATTCTTGTGACTCTAGCATGGCGTCGGATGTTTTGAAGATCGGATTCGAGATTGGGAAGACGGTGTATCTTGCGCGGGCGCTCGAAAAGTTAGATGCTGCGGCTTGGAAGGAAGGGAAGGGGAAGAAAATGCGGGAATGGTTCAGAGATGTGGTTGCTACTTTCTTTCGACGTTTTGGCGACGATTTCGAGATCATGGAAGTGATAATCTCACTGGAATATGACTGATTATAGATTGTTGTTGCAATCCTCAAATATTCTACAGAGAATAGAGGTGGTGGGTTCCTGGACTTTAGCCATGGGGAGGCGATTGATCTTGTCACCAAGCACTTCAGCAGACACGACGCCGTGGAATCGCACTCGTCCCCTCTGATCCTGCGCTTAGCAGCTGATCTAGCAAGACTTCATGCAGGCAGGGTGATAGATATTACCCCTCAGATTGGGGCGCTTCTATGTCGGTTGACAAACTTGCTTATTCCACCTCTCGATCTCCCCAGAATGGACGAATTCTCCCCCGAGATCTTACGTCAATCTCTGGTCATACCTTTCCGCTATGCAGCGCTATCCAATCCAGAATTACTCCATCAATACTTTGATTTCCTTTCACAAATGTTTCGCGATTCCGCCCCATGGAATTGGGAACTTGTCGAAAGATGGATGCTGTGCATTCTCGTTTCGCTAGGAAATCCCGAAGGCGGTATGTCCTTTAGCGGCGCTGTAAACTTCTTGGTACCTTCCTTCCCGTCTCGTTTGTTTAACAGGAAGGAGGCGTTCCTCGAAAAAATGAACGGAGACCAGCCACCAGTGACTCTGGTCATCGTATTCGAGTACTACCGCGAAGTGATCTTAGCACAGATAATCTGGGTATGCATCCCTCTAGTAATGACTTCTAAAGTAGACTATTTCGCTACCAGCTTCGAGCTCCGCCTTGCCTCCTCTAGCGCGTGTACTGAAACTGTTGCTAAGAACAAAACCTCCCTATCCACGAATGTGGTTGGATTTATTGGAAAAGTACATCGTGAAAGGAACTGATGACGGGAAGAAGAACTTCTGTCGAAGGGCGATGCAGTACGTTGAAGATAAGGAGATGCTGAAAATAGTCAAGGAGTGGTGGAGCACATTTTTTTAGCGTGGCACTAGACAGTTTTCATTGCACTGGATACCTTTGATTGATCTTCGTCGTCAGATACCGCCGGTCCGTCGGACCGTGAGGTGTCCGCGTAATAAAATTGCTGTCCTCTGTCGCTCATCATGCAAGGCACCAGCTCTTTTCATGTTCGGTTTACGAACACCCGCAAGGGTTCCATGTCGCTTCTGCCAACATTTACTCTCTCAACGCTCCTACTCAAAAAAAATCAAAGTCGGGCTGGGGGCAGAACCCGCCCTCCCCAAGAAACGGGGCCCCCCGAAAGGAAAAGTCCGTGATCCTACCGACCCATCAAAAACAGTCAATCGAGCCAACGTCATCAACTTCAAACCCCGCGGACCCACCGTAGGCCGTGCCGCTAATAAAAGTACGTCTTCACCCCCGATACTTCTGCTTTAGCTGTAGCTGATGAATAGCCGAGAGCGATGCTACGGGACATATTGTCCATGAAGAAGTTAAGGTGGATATGCACGGGATACCGGATAAGGTACCAAGTTTATATTATATGAGAGTTCCACTGTGGCGGGTTGAGCCGGAGTCTTACTTAGATTGGAAGAGACGGAGGGCAGGGTTTGGTAAATTGCTGCAGGGGACACAGATGGAAATTAAGAAGATTGAGTTGGAGGTGGATCGGATTGCGTGGGAGGGAGGACTGCGGGCCCGGCCGGATCCTACTCCAGATGAGTTGGCGCTGCATACTAAAATCATTCAAATCTTGAAAGGTACCTTTGTGCGGTTGGTGGGTGCTGACGGAGCTGTAGAGTTGCGGGATAGAGCATTGAGATCTGATACACCATTCAAAGCCCAGAATTATGAGATGGCCATTCGATCTATTGAGTCTCATCCTGGGCCTATTAAAAGTGGGAAGGAAGCAATGGTGCTTCCTGGGGTTGGTCCTAAGACTGCCGAGAAAATACAAGAGATAATAGAGACGGTAAATCTTTATTGGAGTATCGTTAATGGCAGGGCACTCTAAGACGGCTGGAAGATGACACGGAAGACAAGAAGGCTGAGGCAGCGGCGTTATTTGGCCGGGTAGTAGGGATCGGCCCCATTGCGGCGCGTGAGTTCGTTGACAGTATGTCCTTGAATATCAGGAGCTAACGCCAGGGGGACTGTTAACTTTGGATGATTTAAGAAAAGAGTCAAATCTCACACACGAACAAACTATTGGTCTGAAATATTTTGAAGAACTAGAAACGAAAATACCTCGTGAGGAAATGAATATATGGAAAGTAAGCTCCTCTATCTGGGCATTAATGATGAATAGACTACCATCCAAACTGCTGCCGAGACCGTCGATCCCGATTTCCAATGCAGTCTTCTTGGACAATAGTATGACCACCTTTATTCTGTAAACTAATAGCAGCCGCCGCGGCTTCCACGAATGTCAGGAGATCGATGTCCTTTTCGCTCATCCAGACTACATGACCGGACAACCCTCCGAATCCTTACTCGGAAGGATAATAGAGAAACTGCAATCAACAGGTTACATCACCGACCATCTCTCCACGAGCCCTACCGAGTACCACGGCATAGTTCAGCTTCCCTCTGCGATATTTTCTTCCACCGATCCCGAGTCTCAACCTCCTCCTCATCGTCGCTTGTGTTTTCGACTAGTTCCCTGGGATTCCTTTGTCTTCTATGAGCTCCACTACACGGGTTCCGAAGCGTTTACCCGACATGTGCGGGAACAGGCGGCCAAACTGGGATACCGACTTACGGCGGAGAAGTTGGAGAAGCGGACGGAGACGGCTGTAGAGGTATTTGGAGTTGATGCATTGAGATTCCTGGAACGGGAGAAGGATGGTGACAGGAAGGAGGGGGAGTGTGTCTTGTTGGATAGTGAGGAAGATATATTCAGGTTCTTGAGGATGAAATATGTGCCTCCACACAGTAGGAATTGGTATTAGTACTAGTTCGTTAGAGATACATCTAATTGCGAGAGATGGGCCTGGTGGAACTGTCTCTCGGAAAGCATTAAATTTCATTGATTTGGCTGTTTGGGTCCGCGACGATCATTCTCTCCCGTCAGTCTTTCAACCTTGACAGCTGTGTAAAGTCACATTCTGATGGCTTCCGAAGTAAGAATAGTAAGTCCCCTTTGTTCCGCCTGTTCCTGCCTGTACAGAGCTGATATGAATAGGTGTTGGTGGGCGACGAGGTATCTAACTCCCTCCAACTCGAGAAAATGGCTAATCCGCTATTTCCCAGGGCGTAGGCAAGTCAACGTACCTTTCCTCCTCATTGCCCAGTGCTGAACATCGCTTAGCCTTGTGACCTCCTTAGTAAAAGACACTTTCATATACAATATCCAAACGGTTGTCCCCGTCATCACCATTCCGCCGGACCTTAACAGCAATAACGCCCTCACAACAACCATCGTGGACACTTCAGGTAACCATGCATTCTCGTCTCCTTCTAACCGCCCCAGCACTCCCTCAACAACGCGAACATCTGACCCATGAAATACGCCGAGCAAATGTTATTTGTCTCGTATACTCCGATGCCTACACATCGTCTCGAATATCGCTGTTCTGGCTCCCGTTCTTCCGATCCATGGGCGTTAATCTCCCCGTTGTACTAGTCGCCAATAAAAGCGACCTTGTCTCGGAGAAGGAAGCTAAGAGGGCTCTGAGCGAGGAAATGGTACCTGTAATGCAAGAGTTTAAGGAAGTCGAAAGTTGTGTACGATGTAGTGCCAAAGCTCGGTTCAACGTAAACGAAGTACGCATCTTCATCTGTAAAGTTTAATCGTAGGTATTCTATCTGTGTCAACGAGCGGTCACGCATCCAATTGTAAGTCCTCCTTGTGACCTTAGCTAATTCAGACTCCGTTGTTTGATTTCAAGGAACAGAATCTCAAGCCAGCTGTCGTCGCCGCCCTGCAACGGATCTTCTTCCTCTGCGACAAAGACCAAGACTCCCTCCTCTCACCCACAGAAATCTACTCCCTCCAACAAAAATGTTTCGACAAACCCCTCTCCGAAGCCGACTTGAACGAACTAAAACGAGTTATCTCCACATTAGATCCCACGGCCATTGTTCCCACTCCCGCCAATCCCTCCGAATCAGGTCTAACAGAACACGGATTCGTATTACTAAACAAACTCTTCGCGGAACGAGGTCGCCATGAAACGGTCTGGAACATATTGCGCAAGTTTCATTATACGGATTCATTGTCCCTTAGAGACTCTTTTTTGTTGCCTAAACTGGACTGTCCGACGAATTGTTCGGTGGAATTGTCTCCTTCGGGGTATCGATGTTTTGTCGACTTGTTCAGTTTGTTTGATAAGGACAATGATGGGGCGCTCAATCCAAATGAACTACAGTCCCTGTTTCGACCTACTCCTGGTTTGCCAGAGACGTTCCAGCATCGTGGATCAGTGAGGGATGAGGAAGGAAATATCACGTTACAAGGATGGTTGGCCCATTGGAGCATGGAGACCAGGGTGGATTACAAGACAACATTGAAGTACCTTGCCTATTTGGGTTATGAAGATGGAATGGGAAAAGGGACCGTTAGTGCATTAAAAGTCACAAAGGCTAGGAAACGGAAAACTGGGCCAGGTGGGAAGTTGAAGGGAGTGGGCAGAGAGGGAAAAGGTGGTCGAGTGGAGCGGAATGTATTGCTATGCTATGTATTCGGGAAAAGAGGTAGTGGAAAGGTTCTCTCTCCCTCTTCTTGCCTGTGACTAATAAGTAGAGTTGTCTACTGGATGCGTTCCTGAATCGACCTTTCAAGGACGGTCTTATTGAAAACTCAGAAGCACAACCTCGGTGTGTTGTTAATAGTGTCGAGACCGCTGGCGCGCAGAAATATCTAATTGTACTTTTCATAGATGCGAGTTCTAATATACAGCTGGAAGAAATCCCTGAACAGGAAACGGATGAGATCCTCGGTGATGCAAAGGCATTAGACAACGTCGACGTGATATGTCTCACCTACGACTCTGCCGACGCAGATAGTTTCGCTTTCATCGCTGATTTACGAGTATACACACGCCTTTCGCAGCTGACTTTTAGGATCGTTTTCCTCAACTTAATCTTATTCCCACAATTTACGCGGCGACGAAAGCAGACCTCGACAGACAAGAGCAACGATGTCACATCCAGCCTGATACATATACCCGTCAACTAGGTCTACAGCCACCGATCCATGTCAGTGCCCTTTGGGGTGCGACTGGAGACTTATTCGTCCAACTCGCTGAAGCGGCTGGCTGGCCAGGGACAGCGGTGCCGAGGTCTTTCCCCCCGCATAACCGAAACTAACCATGTAGAACCGAGGACGAAGAGGAATGGCTATGGGGTGGGACAAATACTCGCTTGCTCCTTGCTGCGGCAACCTTTGGTGGATTGGTACTGACTTTGGGGGGAAGTCTGGTATGGAGGGCGGCGAGAACTCGTTGGAATACGCTACATTAATTGGAGCATTGTTCTGCATCTTGGGGCTCATCTCTTGCTCCGTATATATCTGGCGCCACAATCTAATTCATGTGTGAATTCTATCTAGCTTTAATATCCCTTCTTCCGATCAATCACATTCAACAATGTAGTCCCTTTCTCCAATCTATTGAGATTCTCTTCTAAAATCGCCAGTACACGCTCGGTATATTTGTCTGTATGGCCACTGATGTGAGGCGTCATGATCAATCTTTCCCTGTCATCGTCTTTGCCAAATTTAGTGAGCAGATCACCCTCTGCTGGATACGGTTCAGGAGTCATGACATCCAATGCCGCGCCTCCGATCTCTTTATTCTCGAGTGCTTTGACCAAGGCTTCCTGATCGATCAGCTCTCCTCTTGCGATATTCACAATCAGAGCTGTATTCTTCATTTGTTTAAGCGCCGTGGCATCGACGAGATGTTTTGTAGCCGGTGTATAAGGCGCAGTAACAACTACCACATCCGCCGTTTTGAAAAACGTCTCTTTCTCCGAGGGATCATTCGAAGAATACCACTTCGAAGGGATATCACCAGGGATATCGCCTGTGCCCGGAGTAGTATACTCTTCCTTCTGTCGTCGTTCCTCTGCAGTGGATTTCTTTGTAGAATTCAGGGTAGTGACGTTGACATTGAACCCCGTCAGTAATCGAGCCAAGTTCCGTCCAATTGCTCCGTATCCCACGATCCCGACCGTTTGATGTAGCAATTCCTTCTGTTGAGCAGTCACTCCATAGGGCCACTTTTTAGGCCAATGTCCCGCCCCCTGGAAAGAATTGATCGCACTTAGATATCGATGGAGATGAGTCAAGATAGCCATGACGACATACTCGCCGATAATCGGGCCATGGACTCCCGAGGCCGAACACCATTTCACCTCGTCGTATTTCCATTTATACAGTGGATGATCCTGTAAATGGTTTGAGCCCGCGGAGAATAGCTGCACGTACTCTAGATTGGGGACTTGTTCTGGTCGGGGGAATTTATTGAAGCCGAGGAGATATTTTGTTGCGTGGAGGGTTTCTGTTGGGAGATCGTCGAGAGACCTGTTTCCGAGGGCTTCGACGTGGATGTGAGGATGCTGTTTTGCGATATCTTTGACAAGGTGCGAGATCTCGCCGGTGAGCAGTTCTGTTGTGACGATGAGAATAGATTTGGGCCCTGTCATTGTGTGCGTTGGGTGGAGCTCGTCGTCGTTGCTCGAGTGCTTCCCGTCGTCGATGTCGTGATGTCGGCCCCCACTGTAGAAGTTTGTGTGGGGCGGTTGCCGGCATGTAGAACGTAAATATATAAATATTTATGCAATTTCAGTAAAGCTACGGTAATTAAAGGCTTCCGGGTCGGTAAATACTCCGCGACACCTCCGCACCCAACAGCCTCTGCCACTCGCCGCAGCGTGTCTCTGCGAAGCTCTCTGTGTCCCCAGCGCCTTGTTCCGAATGCTGCGCTCTTCTTGCAGTGTGTGAGGAATCGATTCTCGGCCTGTGTCACTGCCCCTGCAGCCGGCGATCGCAGTTAGCGCGTATTCGCCGCAATGTTTGCACCGGTACTTCCCATCCCTTCTATTGCCCTCTTACGATACAACAAGTATGCTAACATGTCCTTCAATACAGCCCGTGCCCCTCGCGCGCTCGCAAATTCAGACCCAAATAAGAGAGCAACAGCTCATTGCCCTGGGATTTACCACCGCAATCGATGCTCCGAATCGAGTTTCCAATCCAAAGGAGAGTTTTATCGCCAGTGAGGGTATATACAATTTGCGCGAAGAGATATCCTTGAGTGTGCCGCCGCCGCATCCTTCAGAGCCCTTGATAATGCAACCCAATCCCATTGCAACGAATCCTCTTCCCGTTACCGCCGGGACACAAGCTTGTATTATTTCCGCCGGGGTGCCGCCGCGTCAAAATCAGTCGTCCCCCGACTCGGGAAGTAATGCTTCCATTCTTTCTGGACATAACGGTTCTTCCAACACGCCCGCTGCTGCCGCCGGAATATATGCTCCCTTGAGCCCTGCTTTGAAGAGAAAGAAACCCAAGAACAATATAGCCAAGACGAATAGTAGTTTTGTATCGAGGATCATTACACATGAGAGTTTACAGAAAAGACTGACCGAGAGGAAATTGGACGATGTATATGCTTTTGTCAATGTCGCTCGGGCCTTTGAATGGCTAGATATGACGACTGCGGATAAAGTATGCTTTAAATTTCGCGGACTGATAGTAGGCTATTCCCTTGGCGAAATTATTGTTCACGAAAGCTCATCCTACATGTCATGACATTAATCCATATACACGCGCCCACGATCACATCGATGTGATAATTGGCTTCTCAACCGGAGATATCATATGGTTTGAATGTTTTTCGCAGAAATACATGCGTCTCAACAAACAGGTAATCTGACCTATATTCCGAGCTGACTTAATTAAGGGCGCCATCAATCCTACTCCAGTGCAACAAATTCGATGGATCCCTCGCTCGGAGAACACCTTCATGGCGCTTTTCAATGACGGCAGTATCGTGATAATGGACAAAGATCGAGAAGATATACAATTCCCACCACCCAATCCTCTGCCACGAGATGTCGACCGAGATAATCCGCATACAAACGGTCATGGCCACGCCAGTAAAATCCCGCCCCCCACACTAAAAATTCACAAATCCCTGGCGTCGTCGGCATTGCCGCTCACGGCAAATAAGAAGGAACGAGAACAGGCTATGAAATACAACCCCCTGTCGTATTGGGAGTTAACTCATACCACTGGATCGGCGTTTGATTTCTCCCATGACGGGAAATTACTCGGCGTTACTACAATGCAAGGCCATCTGATATTACTAACATGGGAGAAAGAAACCATGACGGATGTGTTTACAAGTTACTATGGTGGATTAGGGTGTCTTGCCTTCTCCCCTGATTCGCGATATCTGTTATGTGGAGGACAAGATGACATGGTTTCGATTTTCTCGCTTCCGGAAAAACGACTCGTTGGCAGAGGTGTAGGCCATCACTCCTGGGTTACAGGACTCGCTTTCGATCCCGTCATATCGACCGATCGAGCATACCGATTCGGTTCCGTGGGAGATGATGGGAGGTTACTCCTATGGGAATTATCCTCGGGAACACTGGTGATGCCAAAACAGAGCGGAACAGGGAAACATGATCGGAGCGCTAGTATAACGTCTACTAACCCCGCGGCCAGCACGACTTCGCTGGTGCGGACAGTGAGTACCGTGCAGGGTGCCACGACCTATCACCCGATTGTGCCGCGGAAGGAATGTGCGACGCTTGCGCCTATAGTGGGTGGGAAAGTCGATGATGACCCATTATGCGAGATCCACTTTCGGGACAAAGAGATTGTCACGACTTGTAAAGAAGGTACTACTAGATGGTATTCGACGTTACTGATTTCAAGGTCATATTAAGATATACGATCGGCCAGAGACCACACGAGTGGGATGATTGGGTCTGAATGATGATGATGTGTAAAAGAGGAGCCCGGGAAGAGATATCCTCAGAGATGTGTAATAAGTAGAGACACCCTTCAGACAGAGTTTTAATACCATTGTTACTTGGGGCACATCAGATGTAGATCATCATTGCAGATTCAATCCAACCGGTATCATTCCAATGCACTACACTAATCCAAACGCTACTTGATGCTCCCTGTATGTCTATCGATTAACCCCCACTTTGTTTTTCGTATTCTATATTAACCCCGGGTTGTTCTTTACACTCTTGTATGATATCTGAAACATTGGAAACCCATAAACGAATTGGGCTCTCTCAACGGTTTAGAAATCTCATCATTCGGATCCTTCGCATGGGATCATCGTATGTTTGCGGCGTACCATATATATCACCGACAGGTCCGTTCGTCCGGACAGCACCCTCCACAGGATTACTCGAATCGCCCCTCCTTGCAGGTGGTCTCTCCTCGGGACTATGGCCAGGATCCCGTTCTGGAATAGTAGCCATGGCATTAGCATAAGTAGGTAATGCATTGGTGATAGGGTCCAGATTCAATATATTAGCGGAATTGGCAGTGTTGTAGGAAGGCACTCGGGAAAGTCGTCCCATATCGATTCTCTCTTCCGATGACATGGAGTGCGTGGGCGAGATATGTTGCATCTCAGGACTAGAGGTGGGAGTCAACCTCGGGTGTTCCTCGTCGCCATGGAGAGGCGTCATGGGCCTAAGATTTGGATATGATGGCCTCCCCGGTAGGGAAGTAGTTGCCGCGCCAAGGGAGGTTAGATTCTCGGTGGAATGATCATGAGATGAATAATGCTCTTCATTTCGCTCTCGGAGTGCCTGTTGTAGACCAGCTTCCAGTTCCCCGGGATTTGGCATTGATAAATGAAGGAGATCTTGGAGATTTTCTGCGGAGGCTCTGCGGGAGAGATTAATGGGGGTATTCAAGGCGCTTGTGTCGAGGCCGCCGTAGGAAACACCGTCCCAGAGACGGTCGTATATTCGTGATTCGTAGGTGGGAAGAGAGTCGCCGTTGGCATCAAGGTAGGAGAGGTGATTTACAGTGGAGTCCTCGAGGTGGGGAGTCGTTCCTTGGGAGGAGATGTAAGGGGGTAAAACGAGAGCTGCTGGCAATGACGCCCGAATTTCAGAGACATGTCCATCTGAATTTCTCAGGCCAATAACGAATTTGACACTACAATGAGCGATACATAGCATGGATAGATACCGATGTTTGACTTTGATGGAATATGTTTCGCAATCTTGAGTACATCGATCCAACGAGTTGGGAACATCGATATGTCCGTTTATTTTCCATTCGTCCTCCTCGGAGGGCCGTTGATCACATGTCATGGACTTTATCGTCCTCTCGTTCTTTTTCTCGGCGATAAGCGCGTTCTTGGCATCTAGAACAGCAAACACAAAATGCTCCTTCAACTCAATATCAAGTCGACATATTGACAGGCCTTTGGCATGTGGGATTATGTGGATATGAAACGGGATCTGAGATCCGATGATATGTGCGGTCGTGGGTATCTCAATCGTATACTGACACTTGTTGGGCCACAGATTGTCGACCGTCTATTGATCAGCATGAGTCACATGTCGGAATCTCACTTGAGATTGCAGGAACTCGAACGAGGTAGGCGATATCGTCCGGACTATCCGTATATGCTTAACAGTCAGATTTCATCAGAATCCCAATTATACCTTTCTGCAAGTGACGTTCTTGTTGACAAGACCGGCCCGTTCAATGATTGCTTTCATTTTGTATATGATCGCGCCGCCGGGTAAGCCCTCCACCGACTCGGGGATGTCATCGGGAAGCAGGGTTTCGAAGGGATATTCGTAGTTGCCTGTCCTGGTTAGCATCTGAGAGGTTGAGATGGATACCTTTCTTGAGAGTGAATGTGCTTTGTGTTTGAGGGAGAAAAGACCACTCTTTCTCGAAGACGGTTCTTGTTTGTTTCTGTGAGGCACGCGTGGGAGGTGTTCGATTCAGGGCAGTTGAATCCAGCCAACTACAGATCAGATGTGAAAAGCAAAGCACCCATACGCGACTGTCGCAACACCATACATCCGTAAAGTGATGTTACGTACTGTCAAGCTCTCGTTCAAGGATATCACAACCCTGCCGCGAACATGGGTAGGCGTAGTTTCCAACTCGGAGGGAGTTATGACAATGACATCTTTCTCGTTTGTGCCAACTCTACAAAACCCATCAGCAACTGACCCAGATCGAGCACAATATGGTCTCGTTACCTGATATCAAACAACGCAACGGCAGGCCCGCTTCTTCCGCTGCGCACCATATCCGACGTTCGATCCTCGGCGTTCTAATGAGATAGAAGCAACTTGGGAGAGCGAGGTCAAGAGGATAGTGACGTCTGGTCGCGCAATAAGTGCCTGTATTCTGCCTGTTCCAAAAATGGCAGAAGTGTTGCAATCGAGCTAGGATAAGCAGAAGCCCTCAGTGTCAGCGCCGGATTGCAGTTTGCGGAAATGCCGATGAACCAATGCCTGGCCGCTATCGGAACCAGCTACGTATCCGTGGCTTCGGGTTAATATTATTCCACACACCTATTCTTGACCGTTCACTTCTCATAGTAAACTAGCCACGGGTCGCCATATTTATGTTAGAGTGAGTGCACACGGGCCCAATGGCATCGACGGGTGACCGCCACAAACGGCCGGAGATTAACTTTTTAATCCACTTTGCAAGCCTCGGGAGTATTCGGGGACAGCCCGTTTTCATCGCACGACTCGATAAACAATAACGTGGTGGTCTGCTTTAGCTGCAATCTGCATTGCTGTGGACAATATGACGCGCGCACAAGCGCCGCTGCACCACGGCACGGACCCCAATCTATCTACAAATAAATAACCCTTATGCAAGCGACTAGTTCTCGATCGGACTCGTCCGACGCGGCGGGCTTGTCGTATTTGTTGGGAAAGTCGAAAAGAGTAAGCTTGCACGGTAGAAACATAGAGATATTATTACGACTTATCATGCGACATATGCATACGTACGGCTTTCTATCTGGCAATTATAGCAGTTTCTGGTGTAACGATGTGGTTCGCTAAAAACGCCGGACGCCCCTGCCGCGGACCTGTTATTCTCCAACCAACCTTGACATGTGAATTCATTGACTTCATTTCCACACTGTAATAGCTAACCTACATAGAGTTGCGCAACAAAGTCGCATGGCAAGTACCCCCAACGATATCGGTGCGACCGATCTATCTGGCCTGCAACCAAATCGCGCAGGGGCCTCGTTGAAATCCCGCCTGGGCTCACGTCACACTTTTCTCGGTAGAGGAATGTAGCCACTTACATATCGATATCGATCCATGAGGACATTGTTGGCCGAAATGCGTCGCTTCGCGTATGTAAGACCTCGCGTTCCTCGGACCCCAACGATACCGCAAAGAACCATATGTTCAACGTTTTCTCTGCGAGTAGACAAGAAGAAAGTGGACGAGTTACTGACTCCACTATCACAGAAGTATGCCGATGCGAAAGACGAGGTGAGACTTGCACCACTCTAGCTTGCAGTGATATCTAAATGACAAAGTACGAAATTGCCATAGAGTCTCTGGGCACAACGTACGCCAAGGAGGATATTGCGTCGACAAAGGAGCTTACTGAAGAAGTCGTCCGTGAATATGAGTCCATTTTAAGTAGCTCATCCGTGAGCGACGAGGAGAAAAAGGTTGTCAAGGAGCGTGTTGGGCAACGGATCAGAGAACTCGTGACGGCTGTGGAAGGGAATCTGAAGGAAGAGGATTAGATCCTCGAGCACACATTCTCGCAGCGGATTGGGCACTGCGCCCGGGATGTCAGATAGGATTTGTATCACCTCCCAGCGAAGATGTGTATTGCCAATCAACCGATTCCAGCATAAGTTAGGGGATCGAAATGCATTCAGGTTACTAGAAGATGATAATATTGTATAACGCAACCTTAATTCATGCTATTGGGATAACTTGAAGACAATCACGCGAATGCTCGCGCCATATCAATTAATCTCTTGATTCCAAGCATCCAGGTTGCAAATTGCTCATTCGAGGTATGAAGATCGAGGTGAATCTGTTGGGCAACATCGAACTGACGCTGTGCCAAGGCTACATTCATAAGACCCTTTTACGCGAAGGAAATTACCTTGAGCGAGTTTTACAAGTTCCGAGATGATGTTTTGCGGAATACCTTCGCCGCTGTTTAGGAGATCAAAGAGGATATTCAGTCTCTTATCCACGTCTGCGACAATGCGTTTCTGCTGTGGTGCCTAGAATGAGTCAAATCTACTGAAGTAGGAACCTGAGCTAATTGTTTGATTCGGTTCATCTCAGCGGAAAAGACGTCATAGATGGGTCGACTTGCAAGGGGAATATGGGAACGATCGCCAGGGGCTACTGTTAGATAAATTTTCCCGGGGATTTACGAAATTTGGGTGGTGGTGGAGTTGCTTTAACCGGAGGAGGCGCGGGAGGCTCATCTTGTTGTGGTGTCACAGCAGGAGCGTACTGACTACGTGGCGGGAGGGCATACTGTGTGGGCGGACCTTTCGACGCAGCAGAAGACGGTGGAGGAGGCGAGAAACTGTTTTGGTTGATCATCGGCTGGGCATATTGCGGTCGACTCTGGGGAGGAGAGGTCTGAGCACGAAATTGTCCTGTCGGCGGGGGAGGTGGTGCAGGCTGTGGTGTCATGGGAGCCCTCGTTGGCGGAGGTTGATTCATATAAGGCGGATAAGCGGATCCTTGTGGAGGAAGCCCTGTTTGCATTGAAGAGCGAGTGAATTCAGCGTGCCCCATCCGCGGCGACGTGGCTGGTGGAGATTTGACTCTCTGGGGCGGTCTGGCTGTTGTGGGTGGTGGACCAATCGGTGGTTTTTGCTGGAATCCTCCGGGAGATGCTACAGGACTTGCAGCGGTGAACGGTGAGGGT
>Ga0302325_10016332_pt1 | contig 15735 bp, 16 predicted proteins | sample Palsa_T0_2_FD_201948 | JGI IMG/M metagenome (GOLD analysis project Ga0302325, IMG submission 201948) | Peat permafrost microbial communities from Stordalen Mire near Abisko, Sweden - Palsa_T0_2 | ecosystem: Environmental > Terrestrial > Soil > Palsa > Peat permafrost | place: Sweden: Abisko...
GTGCTCACCGCCACCACCTCGCCGGTCCAGTCACAGTCAGTGGGAGGTTCTTCCTACCAGGATCCGGCCAAACTGATGCGCAAGGCGGTGCAAAACGAGGTCCAGGCGTCCAATGATGACAGCGTTCACTACCTGTTTCGCGGAATCAAAACGACGCCTCAGGGGTCCACCACCCGACTCTATGTAGAGACCAAAGAAGCTACCGCCGGGTTGGTGATCGCCTACAACGGCAACCCTCTGACGCCGGAGCAACGCCAGGCCGAGGAGGCGCGCGTCGAACGCTTCATCGATAATCCCGAAGAGCTTAGAAAGAAGCGCGAGCAGGAGCATGAGAGTGCCGAACGCACGCTGCGGATCATGCGCGCCATGCCCGACGCGTTCTTGTTCGAATACGCAGGGGAAGAACAAGGGCGGGAAGGTGTTGGCCGCGCCGGTGACCCGCTGGTCAAATTGCAGTTCCGGCCCAACCCCAACTATCGGCCGCCGTCGCACGTAGAAGACGTGCTGACCGGCATGCAAGGCTATGTTCTGGTCGACGCCGCGGGTTACCGCATCGCGAGCATCGACGGTACCCTGGTTAAGGAAGTTGGCTTTGGCTGGGGAATTCTGGGACACCTCGATCGCGGCGGACATTTCATGGTTCAACAGCAGGAGGTCGCCGATAAGGATTGGGAAATTTCAAGCATGACTTTAAAATTCACCGGGAAAATTCTATTGCTGAAGACTCTCAACATCAGCTCGACGGAAGTTTTCAGCGGCTTCCGGCAGGTCCCTTCCAACCTCACATTCGCCCAGGCCATGGAACTGCTGAAGAAGGAAGAATCTTCGTTAGCCGAAAGTCCCGCTGCCAGCAAAGTGGCGAGTAAATGAGTGCCAGTGTCAACGGCCGCTCGCGCAAGTCTGCGTGGGGACAGGCGCCCTGGGCTGTCCAGCCAACCACAGCTCGCCTGTTCGTGTGGTGACGGGGCCCCGGCCCGTCTGCGGGGCAAAGTCAAAGTCCCGCCACCACACAACCAGCTGTCGGCGCCGTGAACCCCCTGTCCGTAAATACCTGCCTCAGATGGTCATCCCGACCCTGAGCGAAAGTTGCACAGCGAGGGCCCTCGTTTTCCCCGCGATGTGCTAGGATTTCCCCGCTCGAAATGCCTCCTCCCGCACCGTGAACTTGCGCACCAAATCCTCGCGCACCTGATAGCCGGTTCCGGGCGCATCACCGACGGCGATCATTCCATCAGGCCGTACTTCCACTTCCGGTTCGATGATGTCTTCTTTCCAATAACGCTTCGAGGCCGAGACATCTCCCGGCAAGCGAAAATTTTCGAGCGTCGACAAAGCAATATTGTGGGCTCGTCCTATCCCGGATTCCAGCATCCCGCCGCACCACACGGGAACGTTGTGCCGCGCGGCGACGTCGTGTATTTTTTTCCCCTCGCCGAAGCCGCCCACCCGCCCGACTTTGATATTGAGAATGCGGCAAGCCGCAGTTTCAAGCGCAAAATTGGCGTCGCGCGCATTCAAAATCGATTCGTCCAGGCAAATCGCAGTCCGAATGGATTTCTGGAGCCGCGCGTGCAAGTAGATTTCATCGTTCCACAGCGGCTGTTCAATCATCAGCAAATTGAAAGCATCGAATTTGCGCAGGTGCTCAACCTCGTCCAGCGTGTAGGCGGAATTCGCATCCACGCTGAGAACGATATCGGCCCAGCGCGCGCGGATTCTCTCCAGAACATTCACATCCCATCCGGGCTTTACCTTGATCTTGATCCGCCGGTATCCTGCCGCCAGTTCGGTTTCGATCTTCTCGAGAAGTTGCTCCGGCGAGTCTTGGATGCCGATCGAAACGCCGCAGGCAATCTCGCGCCGCGTTCCTCCCAGCAATTTCCAGAGTGGCTGCTGCTTCTGTCGCGCCTCCGCATCCCACACCGCATTTTCGAGTGCGGCCTTGGCCATGCGGTGCCCACGGACCCGGGCAAACCCCGACGCACAATCCCGTCCAGCATCCAATTCGCTTTGCAGCAGCAGGGGCGCCAGATAATTCTTGATCGTCGGCCAGGCGGTTTCGGTCCATTCCGGACTGTAATACGGATCTTCCCCGGCCACGCACTCGCCCCAGCCCCGCACTCCATCGGCCTCGACACTCACCAGCAGGATCTTGCGGCTGTAAACACGGCCAAAGCTCGTTTCAAAAAAATGCACGAGCGGCATATGAATTTCACGCAGAGTTATGGATTCGATTTTCATAATCTAGTAGCGCTCGTATCCGACCGGCCAGCCGCGTCTCTACGGTATTTTGGAGGCCCGCTAATACCGCCTCGCTTCGTCCCATTCTCCCAGCAGAAACCGCCCATTCCCGCGCTCGTCGCGTTCGTAGCCAAGTACGCTCAATCCGTCGGCGAATGCCCGCTGTAAGTGCCCCCGATTGTCGTCTTGCACCGCCAGCGCCCGTGCCCGTGTGGTAGCATCTGCCTTCCATTCGCCGATCTGAGCCGGAACCTCAACTCGTACTCGCCATTCGAATTCCACTCGCGGAGCACCCGCCAAAACCGCGTCAACTCGTTTCGACTTCATCCACCACTCCGCCACCAGCCGGTCGCTCGGCAAACCGCCCTGCAGCGGCGACGATGTGATTCCGTACTGGTTCACGTTATAGCGGCGCGCGATGGCTCCCAGTTTTTCGATATTCAGATACGCATTCTTGATCTCCAGCGGATCGAACGTCCACTCCATCAATTCGAAACCTCGCGCCAGAGCATCGTCACGCTGATAGAGCTTCAGCCGCCGTCCCAGTCCGCGATTTTGATATTGCTGACGAACAGCCAGCATCTGCGAATGCAGGTAAGGATGCCCATTTCTCATCCCCGGAATCGCGAGCGCAAAGCCGATCAGTTCGTTTGACTTGTTTCTTTCGCAATCCCTGGCTTCGTTCGTCCGGCCCTCGCTTGCATCTTTTCCTCGGTCGCTCCTTGGAACAAACGCCCCCATCACCTGGCCGCCGATTTTCGCCGCCACCACAAACATGCGCTCCGGAACCAACTCAGCATCCGAAAACTTCCACACTTCTTTCTGCAGCGCAAAACAAGCCTGCATATCCTCGAGCGCCTCGCACTTGCGTATAGTCACTTCGTCGGACGACAGCACGCCGGCGGATGCGATTCTGGAGGATGCCCCGGGTCCATGGACGGTCACGGCTGTTTTTCCTGCTTCTTCGACTCCTGCCACAATGTTTCCAGTTCCTCGAGCGACGCTTGTTGCGGCGCTCGCCCGCCGGCAGCGAGCCGCTCCTCTATCCATTGAAAGCGGCGCTTGAACTTACGGTTCGTCTTCCGCAACGCCGACTCGGGATCAAGCGAAAGAAAGCGCGCAATGTTCACCAGAACAAAGAATAGATCCCCCACCTCATCTTCCAGACGAGCGTGCAGCTCTGGCGAAACCTGCGGCTTCCCCGACCCGGCGATCCCAGATCCCGGCCGCCCACCGACAGGCGCGGCCCTCAGTTCCTCGCGCAGTTCGAGTTCTGCGCGCAGCTCGGCGGTTTCCTCGGCAAGCTTTTCGAACAAACCTTCAATCTCCGGCCAGTCGAAGCCCACACGCGCCGCTCGCGAGCTGAGCTTATAAGCCTCCATCAAGGCGGGAATCTTCGAAGAAACGCCCGCCAGCACAGATTGCGGGTCATCCGCGGGGTGCCCCGGTCCTTGCGCTGTTTGCAAGGGGCGGGTGTCGGCGTCATCGGTCCGCCTGGCCGTCTCCTCAACCGACGTCTGCCGTTTCGCTTTCTCTCGCGCCTTCAGCTCTTCCCAGTTGCGCAGGACCTCAGCCGAAGTGTCCGCCTTCAGGTCACCAAACACGTGCGGATGTCGATCCACCAACTTATTGGCAAGCCGATCGAGAACGTCGTCCACCGAGAAATGGCCCGCCTCGCGCGCCATCTCGGAATAAAACAGCACTTGCAGCAGCAGGTCGCCCAATTCGCCCGTCAACTCCGGCCAATCGCGGTTGTCGATCGCTTCGAGGACTTCGTAAGCTTCTTCGAGCGTATAGGGCTTGATAGTATCGAAAGTCTGCTCGCGATCCCAAGGGCAACCGCCCGGAGCCCGCAACCGTGTCATGATCTGAACCGCTCGCTCGAATCGTTCGCCTGTAGTGGGCATTCTGTTCAATGTAAATGAGGAGAATCGACGGAGCAATCGTACGAGTGTGGACGGGCGCCTCGCCCCTCCAGGTCGAGCAATGCTCGGCACAATTCGTCAACTGCTCTTATTCCGACCGCACCGAGTGAACCAGCAATTCCGTTTCATCCGAGATGATCGCGTCGACGCCCCACTCCGCGAACTCTCGCATGCGGTCCCCTCGATTCACCGTCCAAACCATGATTCGTTTTCCTGCCGCATGACCCTGTTCGACCAATGTCCTGTCAACCAGCCCGAATTGAGGAATCACCCACTCTGCCTGCGCCTGACGCCAACCGCAAAGTTGATCCGCCGACTCGCAAAGAAATCCTAGAGGAACCGCGGGGTCCAGCCCGTGGAGTACCCTAAGGACATCGGGAAGAAACGACGAGACCACATACCCGTCCTGCGGAGTATGCTTGCGCAACGCCGCGAGCGTCTGCGCCTCCAGTCCCGCCACCTTCAACTCAATATCAAGAAACGCCCGATCGGCAAATTGCCGCAAGACATCTTCCAGCGTGGGCAAGGGAAGGCTTTCCGACGGCGTAGCGACAATCTCCAGTCCATTGAAAGTCGCATCGTGGCAAATTACGGCCTCATCGTCGGCCGAACGCCGCAAGTCAAATTCAAACCCGTCGCAGCCATGCCGCAAACAAAGTTCGAACGACGCCAAAGTATTTTCAGGAACGCCCCGGAAGGCCCGAGCTCCGCGATGCCCCAGGAGAAAAGGTGCCATGGAAGGTCTCAGTTGGTCCTAAGTTCGCGCCCTCAGTTCTCAGCAAAACCTCCCGCCCCTCAGACTGAGAACTGAGAACTGGGAACTGAGCACTTTTTTATCAGTCCAAATCGAAATCCCGAAGCGGCCTTCCCGTGTCGGGAGTTTCCTTGGCCTTCTTTACAGCCTCCTGGAATTTCTTTTCCAGCAATTCCGCGGCATGCTTCTGCGCTTCCATCGACTGTTCGAAAATGGAATCGCGCCGGCTGTCGTGCTCTTTCATGGCGCGAGCCGCTTCTTCCATATCGTTGAAGGTTTTCGGCTTGACGGGAGCGCTGTGCGCAATGATGCTGCGAGTGGCCACGTCAATTTTCATGAGCGCGCCGCAGCACGGGCAGGTCACTTCAAAGTTCGAGTCACGAAAATCAGACTCACGACGATGGGATTCGCGTTTTGCCACACCGCGATCATATCGTAATCCGCCTCACTGCGGGTGGAGCCGAATCGGCAGGATATGGAACACATACAGCATCTCCCAACCCAGCAGCCCGATCGAAACCAGCACCACGAGAATCGCCAGCGTCTCGCCAAAGCTGAGGCCAGATTTGCCCGGTTCAAAGTGGCGCGCGCCCAGACTCAGAATGTTCAGCGTCGCAAAACCAAATACCAGCGTCCAAAGAATGTTGTAGATTTCCTCGCGGTTTGTTCTGACGAGGAACATGGCGGGCAGCACTCCAACAGCAAGCGCCCTCCCAGCCAAATCGGCCCAGCGATGGACACGTCCGAGGGCAAAAAATAACGATGCACAAGTCTGTGAGTCAGTCATTAAGGGTCGTAGCAGTCTCATGCAGAAAATTTGATAGTACCGTGTTTGCCGTGTCCAAGTCAGCCAGGCTGCAAGAAAAAAGCACCCCGCCGGTAACTACGGTTGATTTTCTCATGATGCTCACAGAGGATAGTAGCCGAGATATTGCCCGAGAAAGCGCGCTAGAGAATATGCGAGATCGTCCGATGCGAGATGGTCAACAATGATCGTTAACTTCGCCGAGCGGGCGCACAACCACAATTGGGAGCTCGACCCGGTCACTCGATCCTTGCTCGACACCGATTTCTACAAGCTTCTGATGCTTCAGTTCATTTGGAAGCATTATCCGACGACGCATGTGTCGTTCTCTCTGTTCAACCGCTCCACTTCTGTGCGCCTCGCAGAGATGTTTTCGCGCGAAGAGCTGATCCACCAGATGGAGCACGCTCGCCGCCTGCGCTTTCGCAGATCGGAACTCGTGTGGTTGGCTGGCAACACCTTCTACGGCCGCCGCGGCATCTTCGAGCCTGCCTTTCTGGAATGGTTGGAACGAGACTTCCGATTGTCGGACTATGAACTGTCGATCAAAGACGGGCAATTCCACCTGGCATTCGACGGCCTGTGGACAGAGACCACCATGTGGGAGCTCTACGCTCTTGCGATCATGGGCGAGCTCAAAACCCGAGCCGGATTAAAAAAACTGCGAGAGTTCGGCCTCGACATTTTGTACGCCAGGGCAAAGACAAAACTCTGGGGCAAGATCGAACGGCTGCGCGGAGTTCCCGGCTTGGCTGTCGCCGACTTCGGAACCCGCCGCCGTCATAGCTTCCTTTGGCAGGAGTATGTGGTGAACGCGATGGCGGCGAATCTCGGCAGCGCCTTCACGGGAACATCGAACACCTTCATCGCCCATAAGCATGATTTGGAAGCCATCGGAACCAACGCTCATGAGATTCCCATGGTCCTCGCCGCACTGGCGCCAAACGATGACGACGCTGCGCTGAAAGCGTCTCAGTACCGCGTCCTGGAATTGTGGCAAGCCACCTACGATGGCGCTCTTCGCATCATGCTTCCCGATACTTTTGGAACCACGCAATTCCTCGAAAATGCTCCCGACTGGGTGGCCGATTGGACAGGCCAGCGCATCGACAGCAAAGATCCCTACGTTGGAGGCGACGAATATATTCAATGGCTCAAGGCTCGCGGCCGGGATCCGCATGATAAACGCATCATCGCCTCCGACGCACTCGACGTCGATGACATTCTCGGCTTGCATGCCTATTTTGGCGGAGCGTTTTCGGGAGGAGCCACAAGAGCAGATTTCCGCAGCCCTGCCGATTTCGACGATCCCAAGAAATGGACTCCCGGCCGCCGCATTCGGTTCAGCGCCGGTTGGGGAACTTTACTGACCAACGATTTCCGCGGCTGTGATCCCGCCGACACCAGCGACTTTGATCCTGTCAGCCTGATCTGCAAGGTAACGACCGTGGAAGGCAAGCCCGCCGTGAAGCTCTCCGACAATTACGCCAAGGCGCTGGGTCCGCCGTCAGAAATCGAACGCTACCGCCGCGTGTTCGGCACCAAAGGACTTAGCAACATCCCTGTGATTACGTGAATAACCTCATGCCAGCCCAGCCCCCGAATGCCATTCCTGACTTCCTTTACGGCACAGCCTGGAAGGAAGATCGCACGCCGGCCCTGACCGAACTCGCGCTCCGCACGGGTTTTCGCGCGATCGATACCGCGAACCAGCGACGGCATTACTTCGAAGCAGGAGTGGGCCAGGGATTAGCAGCCGCGTATCGCGCTGGGGTCGTTACCCGCGATGATCTTTTTCTACAAACGAAATTTACCTACCGGCAAGGTCAGGATCATCGCCTGCCCTACGATCCCGCAGCGGCGCTCGCTCGTCAGGTCGAGCAGTCGATGTCCAATTCGCTCGACCATCTTGGTACCGACCAGGTCGACAGCTACGTACTGCACGGGCCGCTGTCAAACCATGACTGGACCGACGCCGACTCCGAAGTCTGGGAGGCTATGCGCAAAGAGCGCGACAGCGGCCGTACCCGTTTCATCGGCGTGAGCAACGTTTCGCTGCAGCACCTCCAGCAGATGGCGGTCAGCCGGGCCGAACTTCCGGCGTTCGTGCAAAACCGCTGCTATGCCCGCTTCGGCTGGGACCGCGCCGCGCGCCAGTTCTGCCGTGAGAACGAAATTATCTATCAGGGATTCTCGCTTCTAACCGCAAATCAGGAGGTGCTGCACCATCCATTGATCGCCAGTGTGGCGGCGAACATCAAGGCATCCCCGGCCCAGGTAGTTTTCAGTTTCGCGCGCAGCATCGGGATTCTTCCTCTTACTGGCACGTCTGACGCCGAACACATGCAGCAGGACCTGGCTAGCCGCAGTCTCGTGCTACCGGGCGAAACCGTGCGGGCAATAGAGTCTCTAGCCGGCTAGAATGCGCTTGGTATCAAGATAGAACGCGTGTTTGTTGGGTGGCGGGGCTTTGCCCCAACGGGGTGGAGCCCCGTCACCACACGAACTGTTTCCCGTCCAGCCGGGGGCCGCGTAGCGTGTTCAATTGATTGCGGTCGGATGATTGCCAGCAGGGATGCGACCTTCGTCGATCGAACCTTCAAGCCGTCCCGGTGTTAGCCAGCGCTTCCACCGCTTCCCAGGTCGTGCCAAAAGTTACGAAGAAATCGGTCACCTTTGTGATTTCCATAATCTTGCGCACGCGTGGCTTCACTCCCGTCAGCACCAGGCACCGACCTGTTTTCTGGTGCGACACATACGTCGCAACTAACGACCCCAATCCTACCGAATCAATATAAGGCACATCGGACAAATCCAGAATCATCGTTTCGGCGTGCTCGTGGCGCACGGCACGCTCGAATTGCGGAGCAGTCTCCATGGTGATCGGGCCGCGCAGCAACAGAATCCGCTGATCGTCCGCAACCCCCTCGTAGCGCTCGACGGTGAGTTCCTGGAATGCCATGGCAGCCCCCCGATTGTAGGTCACTCTGCTCTTGCTGTCATCTCCGCAACTGATTCTTCTTCATGCCCGCATTCGCTTACTGCGGTTTCTTGCCGTCTGGGTAAACAGAGTACTGCTCCCCCGGATGCTTCAGCTTTACCGTGATTTCCATCTCCGCCTTATTGATTTCGTAGTCTTCCCCAAACGTCTGGAAATGCGGCGCCAACACCTGCACTCGCAACGGTCCATAAGGAATGTCATCCACGCTCGTCTTCCCTTCTGCGTCCGTCTTGAAATCCATCTCTCCCTTGTCCTGCTTGCCCTTCTGCTTTACGGGATGCAACACGACCTCCGCGTTCCTCACCGGTTTGCCGTCGGAGTCGCGCACGACCACAAATTGCAACTTCGCCATTGGCCCTTCATCATCCTGAGCCCATGTCAACCCAATCATGGCGAGTCCCAACGAAGTCGCCATCGCGATCGTTCGAAAATAATTTCTTTTCATAAATCTTCCACCCTCTCTAAAAACGGTGCGGCCTGGTGCCCGACTAGCACGCGACCAACGCGGTACTACCGAGACGCAGCCAGTCGCGTGTCTACGGGAAAAGCGCATAGAGTCCCGTGGTTGGATGACTACTGCGGTTTCTGCGGCGGGGGCTTTTTGTCATCCCCGCTGGTCGAATTTCCGTTGTACGTCGAGTACTGTCCTCCCGGACGTTTGAGCTTCACCATGATTTCCAGTTCCGGCTTGTTGATCTCGTAATCTTCCCCAAAAGTCTGAAAACCCTGCGCCAGCACCTGCACCCGCAACGGTCCATAAGGAATCCCGTCAATATTCGTCCGTCCGTCGTTGTCGGTCTTCAACTCCATTCCACCGCGCGCCTGCTTGCCTTTGCTCACCGGATGCAGCACCACGGCCGCATTCCGCACCGGCTTGCCGTTGTAGTCCTTCACCACAACAAAGCGCAGTTCTGCCATCGGACCTTCGTCATCATCCTGAGCCACCACATGAATCAGGCCAAACCCGAACATGATGACCACTGCGTGCAGAATCAAAAAACTCCTCTTCATAGCCACATATTCTAGCGAGACCCTGTCGGATGAACAAACCATCTGCGCGTTCATGTTTGACGGTGGGTTCAGCGTCTGAAAAGTTCGAGTATACCTCGCAGGAGATGAGTCGGGCCCTCGCCTGTCAGGCCTGCCGGGCGAGCACGGCCCTGAGGCAAGGGCTTTTCCCGACCGAAACTACCAAGAATTACTGTGCCGGCTTCGGGATGGGCTGGCCGAGATAAGGGACGGTATTCGCCGCCAGACCCTTTGCTGGTCGGGCCTTCGACACAGGTTGGCCGCTCGCGTCCAAATAAGTGACGGTGTCGCCCGCGATCAAATCGTCATGGAGATGGGGGGAACGTCCCGTTTTGCGGACGGCAGAGGCTTTAACAACTACGTCCTGGGCAGTAATGATCGTCGAATTCCCCGTTTTGGGGGGATCATTTTCGAAGACGGCGGCCGGTGAGTACGAATCGATGGATGGAACCGCGATCTCTTCCCCCCCTGACTCCGGAACCGCAGTGGGAGTTTTTTCGAAGCGGTTTACGCCGAGCGCGAGCCCGAGAGCCAGCGATACCATAATGGCCGTCGCTATAGTGATCCGCAGTGGCGGAGTTTTCCCAGGCAGGGGCACCGGTTCGCTGAGAGGCCCCGCGCCCGAGCTCACGGGCTCTTCCGGAAGCTTAACCACCTCAATGGTTTCCGGTGCCCTGGGCTCGAAATCTGCCAATGGGGCTCTCAGATGATGCACAAAGTCAAGAGAAGCCGAACGGCCGCCGTTACGCGCTTCCACCCTCGCGACCAGCCGGTTTCCAGAATCTTCTTCGACCCTCAACTCCAAATCGGCGAAATCGCCCGGCACCGAATCAGGAGCAACGACTTCGACGGCGTACCCGCGCGCAATGAGATCCAGCGCCAACTGTCGGGCGCATGTCTCGGATCGCGTAATGATTCTTGCCACTGGCATTACTGATCTAGCCTCGGCCTGAACCGCGTCACTTTGCCGCACGATTGAGGTTGGACTCTCAGCCGCGTTAGCGGTATTGCTCCAGCACTTGAACAGCACGGTTCAAAGCCGCCGCGAGAGTTGCAATTTGCTGTTCAGTCCGGCGAAGATCATTTCGATCAATCGCCTCGTTCACTCCGGGAACCACCACCGCTGCGTAACCGGTGTACTGTCCCGGAGCGTAAATGGCATGATGAAACCACGGACGGTTCGGAAGTCCCTCTGGAATCAGGAGCGCCCGTTCTGCATCGCGAAGTTTAACATTGATTCGGTCCGGCTGTCCCGGCATTTTGCGTTGCTTCTGCAGTATCTTTGCGCCGGCTTCCTGCAGGCGACGCGCGCCTTCGACGGCTGCTGCAAAGTCCGGACTCTTGTCTCCGAAGCGGTCTTTACTCTTGGACCTGGCGCTCTCGAGGTAGACCAGAATTTCCTTCCCGTAGTTCTCGTAATCGTAGGGCAGCACGTCAGCGCTCGACATGCGCACAATTTCCAAGCCATAGATGCGCGCCATCTCCTGCTCGTAGCGGAAGTCGGGATCGCCGAATTTCTTGAACCATGCGAAGTCATCGAACGTGGAATGATACACACCATAATCGCCGTTCGAACTGATATCGGTTGACGGCACTCCCAGATGTTGCAGGAAGACAGAGTAATCGGACCCACTGCCGAGATCGCCGACGGGCACATCGTTTTGCCTTGCATTTGGCAGCTCACGGAAACTCGCCGTTTCCTGAGGATGGTTACCCTCCGCGCTAAGTGCGGTTGCCTTCTTCCATGCGTCGTACACGGTTGCACCTTGGGGCGAGGGCACGGCCTTGGCGATCTCGCGAACAAATTCTTTTAGAGTGGGGACTCCAGAGGCTCCGAATTTCTTGCCCGATACGCCAACATCCATATTGAAATACGCGGCGGCATTTCCCAGTTCCTGGGCGTGATCCTCGCCCCATTCGGTCGAACCGATCAACCCCTCTTCTTCCGCGTCCCAGCTTCCGATCACGATCGTACGTTTCGGCTTCCAGCCGGACTTCAGAAGCTCGCCCAGCCCGTGCACCGACTCCAGCATCGCTGCCGTTCCGCTATTTGGATCCACCGCTCCATAGACCCAGGCATCGCGATGATTGCCCGCCACCACCCATTCATCGGCAGAGGAGCCTGGAACTCTGCCGATTACATCCCAAATCGTGCGGAACTGGTAATCCTGCTTAAGGTGCATCCTCACTTTCGCGGGTCCGGGACCCACGTGATAAGTAAAGGGCAACGCGCCCTGCCACTCGCGTGGCGATGGCGGCCCGGCGAGATGCTCCAAAATCGGCGAGGCGTCGGCGTAGGAAAGCGGCGTTACCGGAATTTTCGGCATCTGCTCGGATTCAGCCGGCGACAGGCGCTTGGAGTCCGGCAACGCTGAAATGGACGCTACGCCCGGTGTGGTCGGATCTCCGGGAAACTGGAACATGAAGCCCACCGATCCACGCTGTACGCCGCTCGCCGGACGCCACGGCCCTTTCGGATAGGCGTCCCCGCGATAGTAGCCGTCATCTTTCGGGTCCGAATAGATGATGACTGCGGCGGCCCCACGCTCCTGCGCCACGAACGCTTTCACGCCACGAAAATTCTGCCCATAGCGAACGACAACGATTTTGCCGCGCACATCGACATTCATCTGCTTCAGCTTGTCGAAATCATCGGGCGAGCCGTAGTTTGCATAGACGACATCCGCCTCGGCGTCGCCCGACGGAGACATGCCGTTGTAAGCAGTCACGACGCGCGGATCGTCCTGATACCGGTCTCCGTCGACGTGCTCGCGACGCGGGCCATGCATCTCAACTCCGGGCGGCGCGGTCATATCCACACGAATTTCCGCTGGATAGTTAAACCACACTTTATATTCCACAATTTCAGTGTCCAGTCCAGCATCGCGAAATTTCTGCGCCACGTAATCGGCCGTCGCTTTGTCCTCGGGAGAGCCGGCGATATGGGGTGCCTGGGTCAAAATCCGAAGATGCTCTTCGGCTAGCTTCGGATCGGGCACAGCCATAAATTTTACTTCCACTTTGCGCTCAGCGGCAGCATCGCGGAACCCGGTGATCGGCTCGTTGTCGGCCTGGTATTGCTCCTTGCCGGCTTGATCGACGGTGAGCTGCACCTTGGATTGATTTTTGCCCGGCTGATTAAACGCTTCGTTCGAACCCATCAACAACAAGAAGACCAACGTACCCGAGAGAAGTCTCATGAAGCTCCTTGAGAAAAAGCCCAAATTAACCCTTGCCACAAAGTGAAGATTGTACCGTGTGCAGAGAATCGCCGTCCGAGCACCTTCCACTGTTGAACGCGCTACACTTACACTTAAACTAAAGAGCGATGGCTAAATCCTCAACAACTCGTTTTTCCGATCGGGTGGAGAACTACGTCCGCTATCGTCCCGGATATCCACCAGAAGTTCTTGACCTCCTACGCGCCGAATGCGGATTGCGGCCGGCTCACACGGTCGCTGACATCGCCTCGGGCACTGGCGTATTTACCCGTCTCCTTCTGGAAAACGGGAATTCTGTCTTTGCCGTTGAGCCCAACACGGAAATGCGCGAGATGGGCATCATGGAACTGGAAGGCTATCCTCGGCTGGTCTCCGTCGCCGGAACCGCCGAGGAAACGACACTGCGGTCCACTTCGGCTGACTTCGTCACTGCCGCCCAGGCGGCACACTGGTTTGATCTGCCTCGCGCGCGCGCTGAATTCGCCCGCATTCTCAAACCAGGGGGATGGTGCGTGTTGCTATGGAATGAGCGTGACACTTCCAGTACACCATTCCTGCGTGACTACGAGCAACTTTTGCTGTCGTACGGAACCGACTACATAGAAGTGCGCCATGAACGCACGACTGCGATGATCCATGAATTTTTTGCGCCGGCCGTGTGCCAGGAAAGAGTTTTCACCCTATGCCAGCGATTTGACTACGAGGGTACAGCCGGCCGTCTGTTGTCCTCTTCGTATGCGCCGCTGGAGGGACATCCCAAGCACGCGCCGATGATGCGGGAGTTGCAGCGGATCTTTCGCGCCCAAGCCACGAATAATAGGATCGAATTCAAATATAAGACGAGAGTGTATTACGGGCATTTGTAATTGGTAGTTGGTAATTGGTAATTTAAGAGCATCGGGTCTCAAATTACCAATTACCAATTACAAATTGCCACCCCCCATGTCTGAACCTGAATCTTTCCACATGTCTCCGGAGGAATTCCGCCGCCAGGGCCACGCTGTTGTGGACTGGATCGCCGACTACCATTCCCGCGTCGAAACTTTTCCAGTTCTGTCGCCTGTGAAGCCGGGAGAAGTTCGTTCGAAGCTGCCACTGGCTGCGCCGGCTCGCGGTGAGGCTTTCGACCAGATCCTTGGCGACATCGAACGCGTGATCCTTCCTGGCATCACGCACTGGCAGTCGCCAAATTTTTACGCCTACTTCCCGGCGAACGCCTCCGGCCCAGCCATACTCGGCGATCTACTGTCCTCCGGGCTGGGCGTCCAAGGCATGCTCTGGTCCACGAGTCCAGCGTGCACCGAACTTGAAACGCATGTACTCGATTGGCTCGTCGCGATGCTCGGTCTGCCGGAGAAATTCCTTTCAACAAGCAGCACCGGTGGCGGCGTGATTCAGGATACGGCGTCGAGCGCTTCGCTGTGCGCTTTGCTCGCGGCCCGCGAGCGCACAACCGAGTTCATCAGCAATCGCAAAGGCTGTGATGGACGGCTGATTGCCTACTGCTCCACGCAGACCCATTCCTCCATTGAAAAGGCGATGAAGATCGCGGGCATGGGCTCGGAAAATCTGCGCCACGTCGCGGTGGATACTAACTTCGCTATGCGCCCCGACGCGCTTGAGCACCAGGTCAAATCCGACGTCAGCGCCGGCCTGATCCCCTGCTTCGTCTGCGCCACCGTGGGAACTACGTCTTCAAACGCGATCGACCCCGTCCGCGAACTTGCCCGCATCTGCCGCAATCACGAACTCTGGCTGCACGTGGACTCAGCCATGAGCGGCACGGCCGCGCTCTGCCCCGAATTTCGCTTCATCAACGATGGCGTGGAATTCGCGGACAGCTATACCTTCAACCCCCATAAATGGATGTTCACGAACTTTGACTGCAACTGCTTTTACGTGGCCGACCGCAAGCATTTGATCCAGACGCTTTCGATTCTGCCGGAGTACCTGCGCAATCAGGCCACTGAATCTGGCGCCGTGATTGACTATCGCGACTGGCACATCCAACTCGGGCGCCGATTCCGTTCGCTCAAGCTTTGGTTTGTGATCCGATACTACGGAATCGAGGGCCTGCAGCACCACATTCGAGAGCACGTGCGCCTGGCGCAGGAGTTTGCCCACTGGCTTCGCTCCGATGATCGTTTTGAACTCGCCGCGCCCGCACAGCTCAACCTCGTCTGCTTCCGGCTGCGCTCCGGAGATCACGCCAACCAAGTACTGATGGACCGGCTGAATGGCAGCGGCGACCTCTACCTTACTCACACCAAGCTCGATGGCAAGGTCACGCTTCGACTATGCGTCGGCCAAACCAATACTCAGGCGCAGCATGTGGAACGCGCCTGGCGACGCATTCAACAAGAGACCGAGAAACTCGAGCATTTCTGATGGCGTGTCTTCGGAACTGTGTGCTATGACCCGGGAAATTTCAGCAGGCGGCGTGGTGCTTCGCCAGATCTCGGGAGTCTGGCACGTTGCCCTGATTGAACCTCAGAAGAGCGAACCTCAAAAGAATGAACCTCAAAAACGCGAAGCGAAGAAAAATGAGCCCTCGGAGGAAACCGCCGCGCCGGCAAAAGCGCCGCGCAAACGCAGCCGGGCCATCTTGACCCTGCCGAAGGGCTTGGTCGATCCCGATGAAAAGCCGCAAGCAGCGGCCGTCCGGGAGGTGTTGGAAGAGACCGGCATCGTGGCCGAACCTGTGACCAAGCTCGCCGACAATAAATATGTTTACATCCGCCAATGGGGCGACGGCGCAC
>Ga0302325_10016333_pt1 | contig 15734 bp, 15 predicted proteins | sample Palsa_T0_2_FD_201948 | JGI IMG/M metagenome (GOLD analysis project Ga0302325, IMG submission 201948) | Peat permafrost microbial communities from Stordalen Mire near Abisko, Sweden - Palsa_T0_2 | ecosystem: Environmental > Terrestrial > Soil > Palsa > Peat permafrost | place: Sweden: Abisko...
GGTTTGTGCATGATGGGTTGTTGGCGATGGTAGTGGATGAGTCGCTTGCGCGGTGTTGTTTCCCTGCATTGCCTAATCGGATTGGTGTCACGGCCAACTTGAATATTGATTACAAGGAACCGGTGCCGGCGGATTCATATCTCCTTGTGAAGGTAGGACCCCTGTTGCGGTCTGCTGATAATAGGCAAAAACACTTAGACTGGAAGGGAGAAAAGCGTGGGTGGAGGCAACGGTGGAATCATTAGGAACGGTCCATCAAGAGAAGGAACCAACTGTATATGTCCATGCAAAAGCCTTATTCATCGAGCCAAAATATGCTGCACTCATGAAGGTAGAATACCTTTCCAATGACACACACTAACTATAGCGTCTGATGTTGAGTTAAGAAGGAAGTTTAATGATGCTTTGAGCTTTTGACCCAAGGCAGTTTTGATGGCGGGAGTTAGATGTATTCACGGCAAAAATAAAATAGAATTTGTACTAATACTGCCACATAATCGTTCCCGTGATCAAGTACGACTCATTACAGGCATGTAACATATAACGCTCATTTCCGCATACTATGCATAGTTTCAAGCACTCGCTGGACCCGATACAAACAATTATCATACTCCTGCGCCGTCGGATCATATCGACTCAACGACTCCGTTAATCGTAACACCTCCCTTGCCAACGTCCCATATGCCCTCTCTAGCACGTCCTTCGAGCTCAGCCCCAGCATGCCGGCCGTCGAAGGTAGAGGCGGCAGAGACGGTTGAACAGATGGCAATGCGGGCATCGTGTTAGCCGCAGGAGCAGGCAAGACAACATTTGGAGGTTCTCGTGCTGTGTTCTCGGGATATATTTTCTGACATATAACACACGTCCGTCGCTCTATTTCTCGTGGTAATCGTAGCAGTGGGACCTAATCATGAGTTCCCCTTCTTTCATAGACTGTGTGGTACCCCATAACAAGTCTCAGTCGAACAAATCTCATCAAGAAGACAATATCCCTGCAACAACTTCTCCCCAATCAACTTCGACGCCCGATCCGATTGTTCCCTCCTCGCCACTAAGCGTTAGTCCCCTTTCACTCATGTTGACTATTACTGTCTGTATTCGTGTCGCCTCTTTGTTCTACTTCCATTACCCCTGCCTCCTGCTCATCTTCATCGCTGTCCATATCGTCGCCATTAACGAAGGGATGATAACTTGCTGGCGGACGATTACTCTCCACTGGACTAGTTGGAGATGAAGGTATTCCGTTTGGCAGAGACGTGTTGTTCGTGGCGGTAGTATCGCGGCGGCAGCGAACGCAGAGGAGTTGTCGATTAGGAGCTTGTGAACGAACAAGGGGCGTAAAACAAACAGAACACGACTGATCAAGAAGTGTCCATCCTGGAAGTTAGTATTCAGTCACTTTATATGGTGCGTTACCTCGAAGGAGATACGAGCCCAGCTGCGAAGAAACAGAATCGAGCGACGACATTTCGAATGACAGCCGTGGATGGAGATCAGCAGGCCCTTCTACAAGGAAAGGGCGGCGGACACCATAGGCCCCGGTAACCGGTTCCGCCGACCGGCGCTGAGCGATCACCGACGCCAACCCGGGGTACATATCGGCATCACTCCGCCGAACAGCTAGCATTGCCGCTGTTTCTTATCGCACTCTTTCTTATCCCATCAACGCAACGATGTCCGCTCAAATGAAGTACGTCCGTCTAGGCAATTCGGGCCTCAAAGTCTCTCGAATCAGTATCCCCAGTTAAAGTGTCCTTTTGCTGATTGTACGCAGTCCTGGGGTGTATGTCCTACGGCAGCGACACATGGCAGAAATGGGTTTTAAACGAAGATAAAGCACTCCCCTTGTTGAAAGCCGCCTGGGACGCAGGAATCCAAACCTGGGATACCGCGAACGTGTACTCTAATGTATCCATATCCCTTGCGTGTCGAGGGTAATATCGATAGGGCATTTCCGAGGAATTGGTTGGGAAGGCGATGAGGAAGTATAACATCCCAAGAGAGAAGTTGGTTATTTTGACGAAATGTTTCTTCCCTCTTACGGATGATCCAAAAGCTGGACGGATAATGCCCGATCAAGCCAACGATCGCGATTATATCATGAAGAAGGGTGACTACTCCCAAATACTGGTAGGGACAAGAGTTAATCATAGGATTGAGTCGGAAACATATTTTCGAGGCCGTGGATGCAAGTTTGAAAAGACTCGGGACAGAGTATATCGATGTCTTGCAAATTCATCGTTATGATTACGACACCCCTCGTGAAGAAACCATGAGAGCTCTCCACGGAAATTCCTCTCTCCCACGACATGCAATGCTGAGATGCTTCCAGATCTGGTTTCAATTGGGAAAGTCAGATATATCGGCGCTTCAAGTATGCATGCGTATCAATTCCTCGGGATGCAACATGTAGCCGAAAAACACGGCTGGACCAAATTCATCAGTATGCAGAATTATTATAACCTCATCTATCGCGAGGAGGAAAGAGAAATGCTCCCTGCCTGCAAGGAGCTCGGCGTAGGGTATCGCTTCAAACCATCTCTCCCCCGCGTTGTTATTCTTTTCTTGGTTTCTGCGGCTAACTAGCAGGGTCATTCCATGGTCACCTATCGCACGGGGTGCTCTTGCCAAACCCCGCAATGCAACTTCCGTCCGTGCCGAAACCGATGGAATTCTCCGTAGCATTATCACAGATAATCCGCGAGATTCAGAGATTGAGATTATTGATCGTGTGGAAGCGATGGCTAAGAAGAAGGGTATTTCGATGGCCCAACTTGCGACGGCATGGATATTGAGTAAAGATGGTATGTATTCTTGTGGGATACTTGTTGATGGGTAGTTGTTTCGGCGCCGATTGTGGGGTTGAATTCCGAGGAGAGGATTAAGGAGATGGTTGAGGCTGTGCACATTGAACTCAGTGAGGAGGAGATCAAACATTTGGAGGAGCCATATGTGACGAGACCGATCGTGGGACATACTTGAGATCGTTCATCTCAGGAAGAATTGAAAGTGATCAGTTTAGATACATTATTTGGGTCAATCTGAGCAAGTTTTATACCTTCATTTTCAGTGACGCTATTACCGAGCATGAACCAAGACTCTGTATCAATGAATGAACGCCGGTTATTATTCTCATATACCATCCTTAAAAATTACATCTCAGCCTGGAATCCACAGAATATACCTTAGCCCCATACCAGCATTGCGCTCATCAGTGCTAACAACATTATTCCCACAAACCGCAATCCCACAACCTCTTTCGTCCCGGAGTTAACCACTTGCTGTACCGTCACTTGTCCGGTAATCGTCGTCGCGCCAACAAAAGTCGTTGTAGTTGACGTCCCCGTAGTCTGTACTTGCGTAATAGTACTCAACTGATTCGTATTGGTGATAGTTAGAGTGACGATCCCTACCGTAGGCTGAACAACGACCACTGTTCCCGTCGGATTCACGTAAGTCACTTGCACAACCTCGGTGATATACTGAGTACTTGTAATGACACCCACGAGAACCTGTGTGATGGTCTCAGTAATGTACCCAGGTCCAGGAGTAGTTGGGACGATCACCGTTGTGGTTCCCGCTCCGGTGGGATTATTGACTCCGGTATAGACGATTGCGAACTGGGATGACGATGTGACGAGTTGACCTCCAAGGTTCCATCCTCCTCCGGTGTAGAAATCGATGCGATAGACCAAGTCCGCGGAAGATGAGGTTGGCCATCCATCGCTGGCAGGGAGATCCACCGTCCACGATAACGTGCCGCTACTCTGAGCCGTACAGGTTATCGTATGATGATAAGCCGTATTAGCGCGAGTAAGAACGACACAGAGCGGTGCTCCAGATATTCCTTGCCACGTAATCGTGCCATTCTCACCTTCCGTCCATACCGCCGACGAAGACGGACTCGATATCTGCGCATGAACCGATAATGCCCATAGAGCAAAGCAGAGCAATATTCTAGCTACTGCCGGCGATTTCATGTTGGATCTGATGCGACGGCTAGATCGTGAGGTAGTAGAAGGGCTTTGACTTATCCTGGGACGGTTCGGCAGAAGGTGCTCTATTGCGAGGCCGCCAAATTTAATCCGCCCTGTTTAGTCGTTGAGTAAGGAATGACATATTGCAATTGGTACCCTGTGCGGCAGGTTTGTATGACCGTTCGATAAACCTTATTAATTGGGAAGCCCGTCGCGTGCCTTGATTTGGATGAAATTAAAAAAGCTTATTTCACGTGGTAGCATTTCGGCCAAGGGAGCTTAGAACTTGACGGAACCAGTTGAATAAAGGGAGCTCCTGGCGCTAGCGGTGGTTTTTTGGATGCTCCTAAGTCTAACAAGCCGAAGTTTACTCCTGACACCGTTTGCGGAGCTGAGATGAGATAGGATTATCACCTATCTCCTCTCAGCTTTCGAGCGTAAATTTGTGCAATTGATGTCCCCAGATAGTCAGGTGACTCAGGTCCGCTAATTTTTACGACCCTGATTGGCTGACACTGGCAGCTCTGGGGAGTCGGAGAGACTGCCCCCTGTCCCGCGCCGACAGAGGCCCACGATACCGAAAACCGAGGAGTCACCGCCCCATGAGTCACTCGTTGCTTCCTTGATTCTCCCGCCTTCCAGAATCTTCACTATTTCCTTATCCTAAACATCGCACAGAAGCGCTCGTCTCGGCGCCTTCTCAAATGAAAGGCTTAGCTCGAATACGAAAGTAACGGAACCTATCAACCTTCACTACTTGACGAATATTGATGGACATATTATTCCAGGAAGTTACAAGAAGAACATCGTCGCCATGGGAAGGAAGTGGCGCTAATACACCGGCGCTTGTTGCGGAAGTTGATGGCTCTGGGAATGTAGAGTATAAGTTGAATCTGGTCAATTGTTCGCCGGAACGGATCGAGCATTTGGTAACCCAATTGCAGTGGAGATTGGCTGAAGGGAATGGAGAGGCGCTTTATGAGCTTGGGGTTGGAGATGATGGAGCATTGATTGGAATGACATCTGAAGAGCGACAAGCTACACTGGCTACCTTGACGACCATGGCCTCACATATCCCCGCGGATATCTCGATCGAGAGAGAAGTCACTCTCCCGAACAAGCGAATTGCATTGGAGTGCCTGGTCCGTCGCCGCATGATTGAAGACGATGCATTTCTTGAGATCAATGTCGCGATGGTCGGGGGACAGGACGGAAAATCCACCTTGTTGGCCCAACTTACTCGTGGAACCGTGGACGACGGACGCGGATCTGGCCGTTTCAGCATCGCAAGGCACGAACACGAGCGAGTATCAGGTGTCACCTCATCGATTACACATGAAATTCTGGGGTACACCTCCGGAGGAAAACTCGTCCGTAGCTCCGACGATGAACCTCTTACCTGGGAACAGATCACGGAGAGGTCTTCCAAGATCATTCATTTCTTGGATACATGCGGAAGTCCGAAATACTTGAAGACAACTATTCGAGGGTTGACCGGTTACGGTCCAGACTATGCGTGTCTATGCATCTCAGTGGGAAAAGGTGGAGGAGTAACCCAGACGACATTGGATCATCTCGACTTGTTGCTGCAATGGAATATTCCCTTTTTCATCTGCGTCACAAAGAAAGATCTTGCCAAAGTCCCTCGAATATTCAAATTCGTCCATTTGCTCGAGAATTGGATCGCATCTGAGCCAATTAATGGGGAAGCGAAAATCATCTACGAAAACGATCGCCAGGGCATCATATCCGCCAGCCAATCTTTCTCACGATATATCTCGTCGTCGGCGACCGGACATAAGCGGATCGTTCCCGTATTTTTTACGTCTTGCGTGAAGCCAGTGGACGGTATCGATGAATTGCACCTCTTTCTAAACCTTCTCCCGAAACCTCCTGCGGTAAATCGGGCCGGACGTAGCTGCCTAGGTATTGAGGATGTTTTCTGGAAAGATAAGATGGATCGCGTTTCCGGGAAAGGCGAGGTTATCATCTGGGGAGTCTTGCGCGGACAAAGGCCTCTAACATTGGACTTGTGGCGGACGTGGTTACTCGGGCCAGATCAATCGGGGGAATTTCGACAAGTGAGAATAAAATCCTTGCACCGTCAACGATTACCATCTGCGAGCCTCTTCCCGGGACAGGCTGGATCACTGATAATTGAATGCATCAACGAAGGCGAGGAATTTCTCCGGTCTCAAGTTCGAAAGGGAATGGTTCTTATCGAGGAGGACGCTGTGCAGCTAAAAGCATCCTACGGGTTTGCCGCCGAGGTATTCGTAATGGCACATCCAAGCGCCATGCGCCCCGGAAAGCACGAGTACATGGCTCATTCGTTCTCGTTGCGTGCTGTGGTGCGAGTTGTCTCTGTGGTTCCGGAGCACGACATCAATTTGAACGCGGATGAACCTGAAGAGGGGAGGTCAGGTGAGCTAGCTCGCAAGACCCGTGGTCTGGTGCATTTCGAATTTTTGAACGGACCGGAATGGGTTACGATCGGGGAGCGAGTATTGATCACGGACTCATCTGGAACCAGAGTAGTAGGGAACGTGGTCAAACTTGACGAGTGGTATTCACCGCATCAGTGTTTTGAGGAAGGGGAAAGCGTTGAGGACATTGTTCAAAGGGTCGAGGAGTTGAAGGTATAGGGGAACGGTTTTAATGGGAATATATAACGGATTTCGGAGTATATAACGGATTTCGAGCGATGAATAGGTTAAATTAATGTATTTCGTTCTTCCGTAATGCTTTACAATGTATCATTTACCCGAGTATAAGGTATCTCGAACTACGTTGTACATGGTCCCAGTATCCCTGATGTTCAATCAACGTCTGTCGACCGGATCTCCACTCCCAAGTTTGCTAACCCTGGCGCAACACTTTGAAACCAATCCTGTTCTACCGCGCTTACTCCCCTCACGTAATTCTTCGTGGTGGCTACAAGTTCATGATACACGATAGCTTCAATTTTCCGTGGATTCCCTGGAGCAAATAGAACGCTTGACGGATGAATGGCCACGGTCTAATTTCAGCGAAGCTATATGTACGGACATACGTGATGACTGAAGCACGTCCTGTACGAGCCATCCATTTGAAGAACAGCGGTATTCATAATATAACCGCTCAAAAATGCTTTGAGAATTGCGTCCTTATCAGGTCTCTCCGCAGGAACAACAGATATATTATTCCGCTGACAATACGAGATAAGCTGTTTCTGAATTTCCTGGCAGTTAGGACTCGTTTGGAGCTCAAGCGTTACCAAAACCTGTTTCATGATACGACGATTGATGCCCCATCTGCGACACCAATCTTTCGCTCCTTCTCCATGGACAGCACCCTTCAAGATCGAAAGATATTCCCGAAATGCCTGAAGTAGAGTGATATGATCTCCATAAGCCGATGCAAAATGTTTCCTATTCTCTGCAGTTTCCTCTCTTTTCCCGGCATCGGGAGTAAGGAAGATCGCATTGCTTGATGCGCTCGACGCCGACATGCAAGCAATGATATCAATGACCTCGGCAACACAAGGTGATTCGCCCGTTGTTGATGATAACAGAACTTTGCCCATCTCAGGTGTAAGAGGTAGGACATTCATCTGTCCTCCTAACTTCGTAGGTTTCCCATCCTTCCCCAACGCACCGAGTAGATACAGCAACTCCAAGCTCCGTATTACGCTCTCTCGTTTTGGCCGGTCCAAAAATGGAAAATTGAGGATATCATCGTGTCCCTGTATTTTCAGCGCCAGAACCATCGAAGTCAAATCGCATTCCCTGATTTCAGGAGTCGTGTTGTCTGAGAGAGTGGCATATGTTGCTTGGGGATACAATCGGTAACACTTTCCCGGCGCCTCACGTCCGGCGCGTCCGGCGCGTTGCGCTGCTGATGATTTAGAGATGGGGTGAATTTGTAACGTTTCAATCCCGAGTTGGGCGTTGAACTTTCGGCGTTTTTGGAGCCCACAATCGATGACAAAGCGCACTCCCGGAACCGTGACGGAGGTCTCGGCTATGTTTGTGGCGAGAATAATTTTACGGAAGCCGGGTGGAGTTGTGGTGAATGCTTTGTGTTGAATGTTGGGTGGGAGGGCTGCGTAGAGGGGACACACGAAAAACTAGATATCAGATCTTGTAGTCAGGTTAGCTACATTGTCTTTGTTTTTCGGTATCTCGGGCTTTAGAAAGGTGAGCGAGGATTCTAACGCTTCAATCTCATTTTGTCCTACAGTTACTAGGAGCGCGATAGATCGTACCCGTAAGGAACACCAATACGTCTCCTCTTTCTTTGCTCCAGTGGATCTGCAGAATACACTTTAGTACTCCATCAACGTAGTCGCCAGATCCAGTTCCATCGAAGCCGGTGGCTAAGTCTGTAGTATGGAAGACTTCAACGGGATACTCTCTTCCCTGTACAAATCCAATCTGTGCTTTCTTCCCATCTATCGCAAAAAAGTCGTTGAACCTTTCCGCATCGAGCGTTGCAGACATCACAATCACACGCAAATCGGGGCGCGAAGGCAGAAGTAACTTTATGAATCCCATGAGAAGATCAGTCCGCAGAGACCGCTCGTGAGCCTCATCAAGAATGATCACGCTGTATGCAGCCAGATTCGGAGAGAACTGGAGTTCGCGGAGGAGCATTCCATCTGTAAGGTATTTGATCTTGGTTTCGCTGGTGGTCGCATCATCAAATCGGATCGTATAACCAACTCTGTTCCGCAGGGATGTTCCATGTTCTTCAGCAACCCGTCTAGCCAAATTGATTGCGGCCACACGTCGAGGCTGAGTTATTCCAATGATCCCTTTTGCCTGGTACTTTGAGAGAAGGAATTGCGGTAATTGCGTCGATTTGCCACAGCCCGTTTCACCAAGTAGGATCGTCACTTGATTCTCCTCTATCATTTTCAAGAGTGGCTCGCGTGCGCTCCAGATTGGCAACTTTTTCCGCTCTTCCTCTAGCTCTCTCTTTCTTCTGTTCAAATTGTCCTTGTTGCTGATTTTCTTTGTTGAGACATGAACTGCCTTTGGACTCTGGCTGTGCCGGCCCACGGAATGCTTTGCTGAGATCCGTCGCTTGTCTTTTGGAGAGAAGTCAGAATCATCAGAGGAGTCTCCGCCATTGAATTTCACCACGCGCTTTGATCTCGATTGTTCTGACAATGGCGTCGACGGCGATGCACGAGAGGCAGGCTTTGGCGAATTCGTCGGAGTATCCTGGGTATTCGTTGAAGGAATGGTAAATGGGTTCGGTCGTTTCTCTTCCTGTGACTGACTCGCTTGTGGCTGTTCCGATCCATGTTTTCCGCTCTGAGGGGTACCTTCCCGGCTCATCGTATCTTTGTTTGGCTCCTTGAGAGTCGCATTACTCACTTTGTTGTCTTTGCCCGGGATATGCTGCGGTCCAGAAGAGCGCCGTTTTCGTTTGCGATTCTTTTTCCTCTCTTTTTTAGAGTCCTCGCGAGGTGCATCTTTATCTGGCTCCGTGAGAGTCGCATTACTCACTTTGTTGTTTTTGCCCGGGATGTGCTCCAGTTCAGAAGAGTGCCGTTTTCGTTTGCGATTCCTTTTCCTCTCTTTTTTGGAGGACTCGTGAAGTATTTCCGAGGCTTCACTGCCCGCTGTATCCATCAATTCTCCTTTTCCAATATTATCAAGGAGTTTTCATAGTTTTCTCGGCCCTTGGACTGCTTCATGAGTGCTACAGATTTTTAGCCAAGATCCGCGGTGGTCCACCTCCTGAATCCTGATTGGCCACAATCACGTCAGCCAAAATCTACGGCGGCCGAATCTCACTCACTTGATCGCGAACGCGCGTGACAACAACCCAACCGAGTCTCCAAAGTGTGATTGTCGAAAGCAGCTACAACGTGATGAAGTCAACATAACATTTCGAAATCATGTTTGAAACAAGACTCATCATACTTCATTGTGTCTAGTTGCAATCTATGGCTGCTGTCGCTCGGCCAAGGAACAATATACAGGAGCAACTAGCTTGGTTCAACTCGCAAAAACCGCACATACCTCCTCGAGGACCGCAAGCTCAGTATCCCCAGATGCCACCCGTAAACACTACTTTGCCGGCAATTGCGACTACTGCGAAACCACAAGTGCAGGTGCCTGACTTGTATCCCGCGCTTCGATCTGAGGACACAGTCAATGTGCCTACTCAACCTTTGATACGAAATTCGTCTATTCCGGTGCCGAAGCGAGCGGAAGCTCGAATGGAAACACAGAAAGTCGAAGTCATAACTTCAGAAGAGACACTAATTCCAAGTACAGCCCGTGTCGGTGCATTGGAACGAGTCAAGTCTGATGCTGCTCGATTAGGTGTCCACATAACGGGTTTAAACTAACTTGCCAGACACCCATACACCAAGGACAAAGGCTATTTCAAATGTTCCATCGTCTCGAGAAACTATAGATCTAGTATCGGATGGCGAGGATGGTGTAGTGGTGAAGAAACGAGAGCCTTCATCTTCTCCTGTGCACAAGCAATTTGTGATGGATGCCCCAAAGAGTGTCACTGTTCGAAAACGATCGAAGCAAAGCGATATTCACGAAGACACACCAGTCCAACAGTCTGTAAAAAGGCAGAGGTCGCCTTCGGGCATGGCACTGTCAACCCCGACTGGACCACGTCACACAAAAACTGGAACTGCAAACGGCGAGCAACAAACTTCAACGCTATCCACAAGATTGGCAAATAGTGCATCCTTGACTCAAATTCCAGATTCTGAGGGCGAAGACAACGACGACTATTTTGCTGGGGAAGATCTTATTTTTGATAGCGACATGCTTTCTCCAGAGACCAAGAACGATCGATATGCGTCTCCTGATCGTTTTCCAAAATACCAATACTCTACCATTCCCAAGGAAGTCCATAATATCGTTCCCGAAAGTCCGTTTCGAGAAGGCGCAAATTCTATTCAGCATACTAATGACCGGAAGACCGAAACCACGTTGCGCCCGCCAATGGCAGCGAATCCTAGTGTCGCAAAGATCGAGACAAGCGCAAGTCAGTCTTTAAGCACGCCGAGCACTGCTTACACAGTATAAACCGTTTGTTCTTTGCTGATAGATAGGAGGCGCCGTCTGATTTGCTCAAGAGGATGCTGGGATTGCAAGCAAGAAGGACATGGGTTATTGATAATTTACTCGATGTCCTCGCATCACCACACCCTTCTACGGAACGATTAGGAGCTCTAAGGGGCCAAAGAGCGGAGATCGAACGCGAAGTCGCTGAAGTAGAGCGAAATCTGGGCACTCTTCTAAAAAGCTCAGAGTTATCGCTACAAACTCCGATTTCTATGGGTCTACAGGGAACTATGTCCTCACCACGTCTGAAACGGGCGGAGATGCACAGCCCAAGAAAAGCTGAGCGCGAAGCCAAACGCAGAAGAAGTGAGGAGGCCAACACTCTCGAGCCCGGACACACGAACGGCACGCCAAGTAAACACTCAAATCCATTCCAACAAAAACCATCTTCTTATGTCGATCTACCTTCGATTAATTCCGCTACATTCAGACCCGCGACTGGTCTTCATACACATTTTTCTCCAATCCCAGCTCCATTGCATCCTATGTCACCTCTCCGTGCGCCCATCCCTTCACCTCCAAGGCCACGTTCACCAGTGGGTTATAAATTAGATGACGACATGCCTATTGACGACATTGATCCTACTCAAGACGAAGAAGAGTATGAATCAAATCAAAATAATCCACCACATACACGAAACAACACATACGATATGGAGATGGAGATCCCTCCTGACATTGATGTTATCGATATTGAGGATTTTGACATGTCGGGGGATGAGGATTTTCATGACATTCCACAACAGGATCTTCAGCAAGGTAGTGGGCGAAACTACCATCTGTATCATGAGCTTAGTCCCTCGCGAGATCGAAGGCCCCCATTAGCCGATATCGAACAAGTAGCGAACTCTTCCACGCCTATCCGTCCGGCAAATCGAAGAACGAAAGTGGTCCATGTAGATCTGACGGAATCATCGCCCCCGCCCTTAGCAAATCGTAGTTCGACAAATGTCCTGAGTCCGGCAAGGTCACAGCAAAGGCTAGTGAGGGAGAAGGACAAAACACGCAAAGTCAGCCTTCCCAGCCTTGGAGAGATAGGAATGGACCATCCATGGTCGTCAGATGTTATTCGCGTTCTACGAGGCACATTTCATCTTGACGGGTTCCGCAAGAACCAGCTGGAGGCAATCAACTCGACACTCTCGGGCGATGACACATTTGTCTTGATGCCCACAGGTGGAGGTAAAAGTCTATGTTACCAACTCCCAGCAATGATCGATACCGGTAAAACCAGAGGAGTCACGATCGTTATTAGTCCGCTCATCTCACTCATGACTGATCAGGTCGACCATCTTCATGATCTCGGAATTGATGCAATGTACATCAATTCGGAACTAACGGCTGCTGAACGTAAAGAGCGTTTCGCATCCTTACGGCAAGCTCATGTAACATGTCGATTATTATATGTTACGCCTGAAGCTTTAGGGCAGAGTCAACAAATGGTTTCCGCCCTCGAAGCTCTGGACGCCCGGGGTCTCCTGGCAAGGATTGTGATCGATGAGGCTCACTGCGTTAGTCAGTGGGGTCACGACTTTCGACCTGACTATAAACAACTAGGAGATTTTCGGCGACGATTTCCTCGAGTTCCGTGTATAGCATTAACGGCAACAGCCAACGCAACAGTCAAAGACGATGTCAAACATCATCTTGGAATCCGAGGTTGCAAGGAATTCAGTCACAGCTTCAATCGGCCAAATCTATCGTATGAAGTCCGTCCCTTTGAAAAGAATATGGTGGGTGTCATGGCAAAGATCATAAATGAGGAGTTCCGAGGGAAAAGCGGAATTATCTACTGTCTCAGCCGTAACGATTGCGAGAAGGTCTCACAAGAATTAACTTCCAAGCACCGGATCCCCGCTCAGTACTATCACGCTGGAATGCAGAAAGACGAGAAGGTTGACGTTCAACGAAGATGGCAAGCTGGCCAAGCACATGTTGTTGTCGCCACCATTGCCTTCGGTATGGGGATAGACAAACCCAACGTTCGCTACGTATTCCATTATTCTCTTCCCAAGAGTCTGGAAGGTTATTACCAGGAGACCGGACGAGCTGGTCGGGACGGCAAACTGTCAAGGTGCATTATGTTCTATTGTTATCGCGACAAATCAAAACTGGAGCGTCTCATTGAGCTAGGCGAAGGCACTGCTGAATCGAAGAGAAACCAGAGAGGCCTGCTACAGAAGGTCATTGCTTATTGCGAAAACAAAAGCGATTGTCGACGCAAACAGGTTCTCGCGTATTTTGGTGAAGTCTTTGATGAGGTGAACTGCAAACAGCGATGCGACAATTGCACTTCTGGATTGACTTTCCGTGCTTTGGATGTCACCGACTTAGCTGCCAAAGCTGTCCAAACGGTAAAAGACGTTGTCTCTTCGGCGGGACAGGTCACGTTATTGTACTGCATTGATGTATTTCGCGGCAGTCAAGGAAAGAAAATAAAGGAAAACACGCATGACGAAGTCCCAGGATTTGGTGCAGGCAAGGCCATGGAACGACAAGATGTGGAGAGACTGTTTCACTTGTTGGTCAGTAAGGGGGCCATTGCAGAGTATACAATCGTGAATGGAATGGGGTTCCCCTCGACTTATGTCAAAGTAACTCTTTAATGATTTTCTGCTAATCATAGACCGGACCGGAAGCTTACGCATACATTCGCAAACGAGAGAAGGTTGTGCTGAATGTTCTGGCCTCTCCTGACCGAGCGAAGTCCAAACCCTCCAAGAAGAAGCAAGTTCCTGCTGAGAAGGCTGCTAGTTCCGATGGTATCTTTCCTGGAGGAGCTCGCTTACATGTGAAGATGATTTTACTGATTATGGAAGCTACGTCGAGAGCTTGGACTCCGGCTTTCCTCCGGTTAGACGAGAGTGGGAAACCCAAAGTCGACATTTTGGCGAACCTATTCCTGCGGCAAGACACCATGCAGCACAAGCCGACGAAATGGAAGGGTGCGACGAGTTCGAAAAAGCGACAATGAACGAATGTCTAGACAAGTTGGTCCGTTTAAGGAATGACGTATTTCATCGTTTTAGCCTCACTGATTTAAGGTCGCAAACAAACACAAAGTGGTTTCAAACTCGACGGTTTTTACAGATACAGCCCTACGTGCGCTTGCCATTCATCGACCGAGAGGTAGTTTTTTGACTTGGCGCTCGGCTAATTGTTAGATACAGAAAGCTTCATCGGTCTTCGAGAAATTTACTGGCCAGATCTGGAGGAACATCAGATCCATCGGTGGTACAGGTTCTTCGTGCCTTTGATCCAAAAGTATGATGATATATTGATAAATCACCAGAGGTCTGTTGTACATCTAATTCCAATCTGACTTCTAGAGAAAAGATGGTACCGAACTCGTCAAGCATGAGCAGAAATCGAGTTGCCAAGGAGTCATTTCAGCGTATGGATACGGATGACGAAGAACTTGGTGCTGACTCTGATCGCGACGACCCTGCAGCAACCGAACGAAATTGTATGTCCCAAACACTATGAATCTAATGATAGTGGCCATCTGCTTGCACCAATCTCAATCCACAGGACCACGCAGACCTGCAGGCAAAGGATCTAATAACAAGGGATATGGAGCAACAAAGAAGAGTTTCTCGAGACAGAAGGGAAAGGCAAGGGCATCCAGCCAAAGGCCCAGTCAAAGCGGAGGCGGCAGATCTAATAGTGGAGGCTCAAGTCGAGCGGTCAGCAATGGAAGTAATGCAGGGAAAAGAAAAGGCGCAGGGCTTGTGAGACCTATTACTGGGCTTGGTAGATTTTAGTTTTTCACACTTGGCATGGCGTAGATTCTTTATGTGATAAATTTAAGGATACTCGATGTAAAATTGTAGAGAGATAATACAGCTGGATAATATACATGCTGTACGGTGATTCCCAAGTACTTGATGAGATGGAAACGCTAAGGCCCAGTCAGGATTTCAATCCGGCCATCCATCAACAGCTGTTGACGAATCAACAAATCCAAGGCTGTGTGAATTCGACTCACCAGACGAGACACAATGTCCAGCGGAGACTTCCTCCAGGTAAATTCCTTCTCTACGACCCTTCTTACATATAGAAAGCAATAGACATCGTCAAAAGAGCAATCGAGGAAGATGAGAAACAAAGCTATGAAGAAGCATATAAGCTATATCAACAATCTCTCGAGTACTTCATGATGGCTCTAAAATGTAGCCCCCCAGCGGCTCATTTCTAATACGATAGACGAAAAGAATGAAAAGTCAAAACAAATGATCAAAAAGAAAGTCGGCGAATACCTAGAACGCGCAGAAAAGCTCAAAGACCACCTCTCAAAACCGTCTCCGAAGGATGGCAAGACTGCAGCAGCGAACGGGATTGGAAGCGGCGGTAAAGCAAAGTATTTATTAACTTGCTGCGGCTCTGATTGTTAGGGCCGATGACGATGTTGATGCGGATACAGCCAAGTTACGAGGCGCTTTATCAGGAGCTATTTTGAGCGAGACTCCCAATGTGAAATGGGAGGATGTCGCGGGACTGGAAGGGGCTAAGGAGACACTTAAGGAGGCTGTCATACTACCCATAAAGTTCCCTCACTTGTTTGTCGGAAATCGGAGACCGTGGTCTGGCATATTACTGTATGGACCTCCAGGGACCGGAAAGTCATACTTGGCCAAGGCAGTTGCGACCGAAGCGAATTCCACTTTCT
>Ga0302325_10016335_pt1 | contig 15733 bp, 10 predicted proteins | sample Palsa_T0_2_FD_201948 | JGI IMG/M metagenome (GOLD analysis project Ga0302325, IMG submission 201948) | Peat permafrost microbial communities from Stordalen Mire near Abisko, Sweden - Palsa_T0_2 | ecosystem: Environmental > Terrestrial > Soil > Palsa > Peat permafrost | place: Sweden: Abisko...
CGGTATTATATACCGAGGAGAAAGTCGAGCTTTTCCGGCGGCTTGTGCAAACCCGCCGATCGCCTTCACGCTGGCTGACCGAATATTTCTCCACCCGCCGCAATCACTTACGCCATCCCCGTGCCATCGCTGGCCCTCGCCGGCCTTAACCTTGTCCTGATGGACCCTGCATGGACAGGAGCGACGCAGATCTCGCAATGCAAAATTTATGAAACGAACCCAAATCCCGAATACGAACAGTACACGCGGGCGCTATTCTGCGGCGCGAAACATCGTCCAAGGACGCGAATCCAGATCGCGCAGGACGTCCTTCTCCCATGTGAAGTCCGGATGATTCTTCAAATGCTCAGCGGCCTTGAAATCCAGCCCGCAAGCGTGTCCCATGGCGGCGGTGAACGACATCCGCGCCACCATCGTCCCGTCCGCGGCTTTGTTTTGCACCGTGCCGGCCGGAGCGAACCTCGGCTGCGACGGTATGGACCCGCGCGCGGAAAGATCGATATGCCCGCACAGCGTCCGCTCGCTCGGCGCGATCTCCTGCGCGAAAGTATCGTAATGATCCGCCAGAAAACCTTGCGCGGCACCGATATCGATCTTGCCCTTGTTCTCCGCCATCAACTGCCGCCAGCGAACGCGCCGCGCGTTTTCGCTGACGCTCTGGTCCGACACCGGAAACTCGGGCGCTTCGTCCCGGATCAAGTCCGGATTTGCCGGGAAATTCGAGCCGACAAAAAATCCGTCCTTGGTGCGATCCAGCGTCACGTGCTTGAGCCCCAATTCCAGGTTGGCGATTTCGTTATTCTTACTGTCGGCGATCAGCCACGCATCGGCATAGCCTCCGTTGTTTCCGTCTTTCATGATGCGCGCGAAATCGTCGATCGAAGCCGAGTATTGCATGGCCTTGCGCGCGCGGACGAACTCCGGAACGCCGTTCGGATCGAAGCCGGTAAAGTAACCGATGGTCGTCTCGGTGATGGCGATGCCCGCGCTGTTGAGCCCGAAATCGTCGCCGCTATGGATCAGGCCCGGCATTCCGTCCATCAGAATGCGATAGCCCTTCGCCGGCGCGATGTCGAAGATCGCGTTCCACCGCGAGCCTTCCTTGTATTCGGTCCAGTTGTTGTGCGCGATAACGATCTTGCCATCCTTGGTATACCTGCCGGTGGCGGCAAATGCGCTGCAATGCTCGCCCGCCGGCCGGCGAAGGGCGGAGAGCTTGTGCTCCCGGTCGTACCAATTCGTATAATAGGGTGACAATTCCAGCCAGGCGTTCAGCGCCACCATGTCCCACAGGTCGAGCGCAACGCCCCGCGCTTTCAACCCCTCCGCGACGCCTTTCAGCTCCTCGCGATACTGCGCCTCGATGCGCGGCCACAACACTCTCTCGGCGGCGTTCCGAAAAAAAGCGTAATCCTTTCCCGAATCGTGCGTCAGGCTCACAACGATCACCCGATGCGTATCCTCGATCTCGGGCGCCAGCAGAAATCCGTGCTGGTATCCGATCTCCGCCGGAGTTCCTTCCAGGTGAACGAAGATCCAGCCGTTCTGATCGGGCCGGCGAAACGCCTTCTTCAGCCGCGGATCACCCTGAGGCTGGCGTGCCGCCGGCGCGATACCCAGTCCCACGGCAACCAGAAGAATCCATCCAAGCCTTTTGGCCATGATTTTCCGAGGATAGCAACATTCAGGACCGTAACCTTTCGATAGAAGCCCGGTAGTTGAGGACAGCGGCGCGGCTAACCGGATTGCGTCCGCGCAGTCTAAGGAATGTTTAGGGGGGGCGAGGATGAAAAACGATTTGAGGTTCGCGCTTCGAACCTTAAGAAGATCGCCGGTTTTCGCCGCCGTGGCCGTCCTCTCGCTGGCCCTGGGTATCGGAGCGAACACCGCCATCTTCACGCTGCTGGATCAGGTCCTTCTTCGCCTTCTGCCCGTCAAAAACCCCAGTCAATTGGTTCTGCTTACTATGCGAGGGTTTCATTACGGCAGCAATTGGGGAGGCAACGCGATTTCCTATCCGATGTATCACGATTTCAGCGACCACAATACTGTGTTCAGCGGCATGTTCTGCCGCTTTCCCTACCAGGTGGCGCTGGGCTTCAACGGGCATACGGAACGCGTCGGCGGCGAACTGGTTTCCGGCACTTATTTCCCCGTGCTGGGCGTCGGCGCTGCTCTGGGCCGGACCTTCACTCCCGACGATGACCGGATTCCCAACGGCCATCCCCTGTTAGTGCTGAGCTACGCGTTCTGGAGAAGCCGATTCGCGGGCGACCCTTCCATCCTTGGGAAAACGGTGCTCGTGAACGGGCACAACTTCAAGGTGATCGGCGTCGCGCAGCCGGGATTCGACGGCGTCGAACTGGGTCGCATCGCCCAAGTCTTCGTGCCAATCATGATGGTCACCGAGACCATACCGATGTCCAACGCGGACTTCATGAAGAATCGGCGCCAGCGTTGGGTGAATGCTTTCGGCCGTCTTAAACCGGGGGTTAAGGAGCGGCAGGCCGAAGCCTCGCTCCAACCGTTCTTCCACGGAATGTTGGAAATGGAAGTGAAGGAAGCGGCTTTTAACAACGCTACGGCTGAGGTTCGCGAGAAGTTTCTCAAGAACGTCATCCGGGTCCTACCTGGCTCGCAAGGGCGTTCGTATTTGCGGCAACAGCTCCGCACACCTCTATGGGTTTTGATGGCGCTTACCGGCGGCGTCCTGCTCATCGCCTGCGCGAACGTCGCGGGCCTTCTAATCGCTCGCGCTACTTCGCGCCAGAAGGAAATAGCGATACGCTTGGCGATGGGCGCCGGACGCATTCGAATCATCCGGCAACTCCTGGTCGAAAGCCTGCTCCTGGCCGGAGCGGGAGGCGTCTTGGGCTTAGCCCTGGCCCTTTGGACGGACCGCGTGTTGCTAGCCTTCGTGCCGTCGGACACCGCGTCTCTGAAGCTGTCCGCTACGCCGGACTGGCGGATTCTGCTATTTACCAGCGCCGTTGCGCTGCTCACCGGTCTCATTTTCGGCTTCGCTCCAGCGCTCCAAAGTACCAAGCCGGATGTGGCCCCGACCCTGAAGGACACCGTGGGCGGAATCGTGGGCGGCGGCGCGGGCGTCCGTCTTAGGAAAGGGCTGGTCGCCGCTCAGGTCACGCTTTCTTTGTTGCTGCTAGTCGGCGCGGGTCTGTTTATTCGCAGCCTGCGCAACCTGCGCGATCTCGGCCCTGGTTTTTCGTCCGACAATCTGGTCGCCTTTAACGTCGACCCCTCCTTGAACGGGTACAGCTCCGATCGCGCCAAGATTTTCTATCGGCAATTAACGGATGCCATCAATGCCGTTCCCGGAGTGCGCTCGGTGGGGCTGGCTTCCCTCCGGATTCTCGAAGACGACGAATGGGACCAGTGGGTCACCGTGGAAGGCTATCATCCCGCAGCGGCCCAGACGCCCGATCCTTTCATGAATTCCGTCGGACCGGGGTACTTCGCAACGATGGGCGTGCCGATCTTGTGCGGCCGCGATTTCACGCCCAAGGATTCCGAGTCCCAGCAGCATGGCGAAAAGCCGGACGACACCTCCCCGCGCGTAGTCATCGTCAATGAAAAATTCGCGAAGAGATTCTTTGGATCGGGTGTCAAAGCGCTGGGCCGGCGCGTCGGGTTCGGCATTGATCCCAACACCAAAACCGACATGCAGATTGTCGGCGTCGTCAAAGACATCAAGTACACGAACCTGCGCGACGAGATTCCCATCCAGATGTTCGAGCCGTACATGGCGGATCGTGACGTGAGTGGCATGACCATGTATGTCCGCACCAGCATGAACCCGGAGCAGTTTTTCTCGGCCGTACGCGGCAAGGTACGCGAGTTGGACGCCAATCTCCCGCTCTATAGCATGCGAACCATGGAAAATCAGATTTCCAACTCGCTTCTGGTGGAACGCCTCATTGCAACCTTGTCCACCGTCTTCGGATGTCTGGCGACGCTGCTGGCCACTATCGGTCTCTATGGAGTAATGGCGTACACGGTTGCGCGCCGCACTCGCGAAATCGGGATTCGCATGGCGCTGGGAGCTTTTCAAAAGCACGTGATTTGGATGGTGATGCGCGAAGTGCTGGCGCTGGTGGCGATCGGGATCGTGGCGGGCCTGGCGGCGTCGGTGGTCTTGACGCGCCTGGTACAAACGCAACTCTTCGGCATTGCCGCGTACGATCCGACGACTCTCATCCTCGCGGCGTCCGGCTTGGCAGCGGTCGCTTGCGCCGCCGGATACGTTCCCGCATTGCGCGCCAGCCGCATCGACGCCATGCGGGCGCTGCGTTACGAATGATACGTTCCATCCGCAAACATCAACTGCCCGAATACGGACACCTATTGCAGCTCGCCAATTCGCGCTTTGAATCACTTACAGTCGCAATCTATTGGCCTTTTATTTGCTATGAAGCGAGCACACGATGATTTTGCTTCAAGATCTTCGCTATGCCCTGCGCCAGCTTTTGAAGTCGCCGGGCTTTGCCTTGACGACGATCCTCACGCTTGCCTTGGGCATCGGGGCAAACACAGCTATTTTTTCGCTTTTCAATGCGCTGGTTTTGCGGCCGCTTCCCGTGACGGACCCGGCTCGCATCGTTAATGTTTACCGAACCGTCGAAAGCGAAGCCCGATACGGCGTGTTTTCGTATCCGGAATACGTCGACTACAGAGATCACAATACCGTGTTTTCCGGACTCGCCGCCTTCACTGGCACTCGCGTGACATTGACTGGGAGTGGCGCAGACCAGACGCTTCAAGCCCTGCTGGTTTCGGGAAACTACTTCTCGGTGCTTGGGATTGCAGCCGCGCCTGGGCGGACGTTCGCGGCGGAGGAAGATCAAACGCCGAACTCACACCCCGTTGTGGTGTTGAGTCACGATCTTTGGGAGCGGCGGTTTCAAGGCGACCCGAACTTGGTGGGACGAACGCTTACTCTCAATTCGGTTTCCTACACTGTGGTGGGAATCGCGCCGAAAACGTTTGGTGGGACCGAGCCCGATCCTCCCGATCTATGGGCGCCGATCATGATGCAGGGCAATGTCCGGCCTGGGGCCAACATTCTCGAGGATCGAGATAACATGTCGTTCCAGGTGGTGGGCCGCCTGAAACCTGGGATTCTCAGGGAACAGGCTCAGGCCGAAATGGCGGTCCTGGCCCAGCGGTTCGCTCAGCCGAAAAACAACAACAACCACCGCGCGAGCGTGACTCTAACCGCGGGCGGGTTTCTGAATCCTCAAGAACTCAATGACGTATTGCCGTTGGCCGTGCTGTTGATGTTCGCGGTCGCGCTTGTCCTGCTGATTGCCTGCGCGAACGTTGCGAATCTATTGCTGGCTCGAGGAGCCGGTCGTCAAAGAGAAATAGGAATCCGGTTGTCTCTGGGGGCAAAGCGAGGCCGGCTGGTGCGCCAATACTTGACCGAGAGCACGCTCCTGGCGCTGGCGGGTGGGATTGGAGGATTGATCCTGGCGTTCTGGATGGCCGACCTGCTGCTCGCTTCGGTACATCCGCCCGGCGCGCACCGGTTTTTGCTCAATGTGGGTCTGGATTTTCGCGTCCTTGGCTACACTCTGCTGCTATCGGTTGTTTCGGGATTGATGTGCGGCGTACTTCCCGCGCTGCGGTCCTCCAAACAGGATCTCTCGGCTGCTGTAAGAGGAGAATCGACCGCGTTCGGCCGGCATGTCGGCAAGTCTCGGCTCCGCGGCGCGCTCGTCGTGTCGCAGGTCGCCGTATCCTTAATCCTGTTGGTTGGCGCCGGCCTGCTGGTACGGGCACTCCAAAAGGCGCAGACCGTAACGCCGGGATTTGAAATGAGCAACATTTATGTCGTCTCGCCGGATTTTCGGCAACATGGCTACGACTCTGCGCGCGCCGGCGAATTTCAGCGCGAACTGACGGAGCGTCTGCAAGCCACGCCTGGAGTCAAGAGCGTCGGCTTGGCGCGAACTGCACCGTTGGGCTCCGACTTCGCGATTACGCGGCTAGCAATTCAAGGCGACAAAACGCCTCCAGGAGCGCGTCCGCCGACCGTAAACTTCAACACCGTTTCCCCCGGATACTTCGAGGCCCTACGCATACCCATCCTGCGAGGCCGCAATTTCAGTTCTCAGGATCTTCGAGAAGGAGCCAAGGTCGCCGTAATCAGCGAATCGCTGGCGCAGCGCTATTGGCCCGGGGAAGATCCAATCGGCAAACGGTTCAACGGCGGCGGAGCATCGGCGTACCGCGAAGTGATTGGGGTCGCCAAGGATGTGCGGAATGTCTATCTCTGGACCAGCGCTGAGCCTTACCTTTATCTTCCGCTTTCGCGCGCGGACACTTCGGACATGCAGTTCTTCGTGCGCACCGAGGGCGCCGCGGTTCCCCTGATGGGGGCTGTTACTGAGTCCGTGCGAGCGCTCGACAGGACTCTTCCGATTTCCGCGCATCGATTGGACGACAATCTCGCTCTCTGGATCTGGCCGTCCCAAATGGGCGCGCTGCTTTCCGGCGCACTCGGCGCCCTTGCGCTGCTTCTGGCGTCCGCGGGAATTTACGCTGTAATGGCCTACACCGTAACTCAAAGAACTCGCGAGATCGGAATCCGCGTGGCATTGGGTTCGCAAAACCGAGATGTGCTGGGGCTGTTGTTGCGCGAGGGCATGCGCTTGGTGGGAGTGGGAGTAGCCATCGGCCTCGCGGTATCGATGAGCGCTTCGCGCCTGCTGTCCAAATTCCTTTATGGGCTGAGCACGCTCGACGGGCTAGCGTTCGCTGGAGTTTCGTTGCTACTGGCCGCCGTCGCGCTGCTGGCTTGTTGGATTCCTGCGCGGCGGGCGTTGCGAGTGGATCCTATGATCGCGCTGCGTTACGAGTAAATCATGGGCACGGTCCGCCGCTTACTGCCGCGGCTTTAGCGAGTAAGTCCTCTCCCACAATGCCATCCCACCGATGCTGGATCCCGAGATGACGATCTCCACGCGACGATTTTCCTCGCGCCCGCCGGCGGTCGCATTGGAAGCGATGGGCCGAGCCTTGCCGAATCCGACCGCGCTGACCGACCCGGGGTTGACGCCGTAATGAACCAGCGCGGCTCCGAGGGCGTCCGCATGACGTTGCGTCAGAACGTCGGCTTCCGGGCCGGCGGCGCGATCGTCGGTGTAACCCTCGACGCGGATCGTCAGTCCGGGATGCGCCGCGATTACAGCCGCCAGCCGCATGAGGCGTTCAGTGTCGGCGGGCAACAAGGAATCCGGGACGATGACCACCAAGCCTCGCGGCGTGTCTCGAGTCGACAGCATGGAGTTCAATCCCGCCAGCAGTTCCGCTCGCGATTGGTGTTGCTCCGCAGTCAGCTCATACTGCGCCGGTTTTACGGGAGTGGCGACCAGCGGCGGAGGCAGTTGCGGCCGGGACTGCGCCGCTTGTTCCGCGGCAAGATCTCGCACCTGCTCGGCTTCCGCTCTGACGCGTTCCGCCGCGCGTTCGGCGTCGGCTTGCTCCGCGACGGCTTGTGCTTGCGCCAGCTCGGCGTCGGCTTGCGCCTTCCTTCGAAGATTTCCCTCCTCCTGCTGCGACTGCTGTCTCTCGCGCTCGATGCGTTCCTCGTCGCGGCGCTTGACGCTGATCGTTCGGGCGTCTTCGGCCATCTGGGTCGCTTCGCGCGCGCTAGACACGATCATGTGCGTATCATTCTTTCGGCTGTAAAGAGCGCGGGCGTTTTCCAGCAGCGTCACGGCTTTGCCGTACGGCTCGGGCGCGTATCGTTCGGCTCCCAGCGCCTGCGCGATCTGGACCGCGTTCCCGGCCTGGTAAAGTTCCAGCAGCGCTTCGTAGCGGTCGTAGGGCAATTTCTCGGCGTCGGCAGCCGCCACCGAATGGAGCTGCGCGGGTTGGATGTTCATTGTGTACTGCCCGCGCCGAAGCAATTCGTATTTCGCCGTCACTTGCTCGCGCATTCCGATGGTATCCGGCCGGACGAGATTTTCCACCACGACCACGTCGCTCGGAGTTGTCACGGAATAATACGGCTCGGCGGTCACGATCATTCCGAAGGCCTGCATATCGCTGGTTACCGAGATGTGCGCTTTGTTCGAGGAATCCACCAACACTTCGCCCAAGTTCTTCGGACGACCCTCGGGCGAGATGGCCCACAGAACGTATGTCAAATACTCGGTGCCATAACGAGTGGGCGGTTCCAGGCGCTCGAACTTCGCGTCGATGGAAACGCGCCCGCGCTTGCTCTCCACGATGGCCTGTCCCTTCGCCTTCGGAAGCAAGACCGTTCCCTGGAAATCGATCAGGGTCGGTCCGCCGCGATGCTCATAGTTGACGGCCTCCAAAGTTCGGGAGACCACAGTCACGCGGTAAATAGGTTGTGGGTCGGCATGCTCGACCACCTGTGCCCAGGACGGGAGCGACAAGGCGCAAAAGACCAGCAAGGGTTTCATTAGCTGACCTCCATCCCCAAAACCGATGCAAGTGCATTGCCGCGATTGTCCGGCCTTGATATCAGAAGGGCTTGGACATAGGTGACAACAGGTGACGGCTAGGAGGGAAGGTAAAAAAGCCTGGCGGCCTCGGGACCGCGCGAAGGCGTTTCCTGAATTTCGATGCGGCTTTTTCAGCCTCGTCCTCGCGAGCGCTGTTCGCGGCCAGGTGCCCCAGTTCGTGGGCCATCAGTGCCCCAGCCACGCTTCGCCTTGATATCGGTCTTTGTCGATGAACACGCTGCGGCTTGGCAAGTGAGTGAACATCGCGCTGGTGTAACCGGCGGGCACGTGCAGCCGGAAGATTCTGGCATTGTCGACGTATTTCCAGTGCGGCGCGAAAAGGACGCGCAGAGGGAGAACCTCCGGCTGCATGACCTGAATCTGATCTCGTAACAAGGCTTCCTGCGCCGGTGTGGCCCCGATGACTAAGTAGTCGTCCGCGGGAGTTCCCAACAGGAGCAGAAAGACATAGATATTTGGCTGGATTTGCCACCTCCGCGTATTGGGCTGGAGGTGAGCTTGGGGCTTGGCCCCAGGAAGCTCAATGGACTGCGGCTGGATTAGTTCTTAATTGCGTCTAAACACCTAACCTTATGGTTGTTATCGAGATCGGCGCGATGTTAGACTCCATAGCATCCAGGAAAGCTCGGAATGCCTTCTGCAACCCCAACTCCGGCAATCGTGCGCTTCGGGGTGTTTGAGGCGGACTTGCACAACAGGGAACTGCGCAAGCAGGGCCTGCGCCTCAAACTTCAGGACCAGCCGTTCAATGTCCTGGCGATTCTGTTGCAGCGGCCAGGCCAGGTGGTGACTCGCGAGGAGTTGCGCTCGGCGATCTGGGCGGCCGATACCTTCGTCGATTTCGACAACGGCCTGAACACGTCGATCAATAAATTGCGCGAGGCGCTGGGGGATTCGGCCAACCATCCCCGGTTCATCCAGACAGTTCCACGCCGGGGATACCGGTTCGTGGCGCCCCTGGCAAAAGACGATCCGGAGTCTTCCGGGGGAGCGGATACGCCGCCGCGATGGCGACGCTCGAAGATACTGGCGTTTTCAGCTATCGTGCTGGCCGCGTCGGTGGCGGGCGGGCTGGTTTGGCGCGTCTCCAAGACTCTACGGCTAACGGACAGGGACGTCATCGTGGTGGCGGATTTTGCCAACACAACCGGCGATCCCGCGTTCGATGGCGCGCTGAAACAGGGGCTACTCGCTCAGCTAGAACAGTCGCCTTTTCTGAGTGTTCTCTCCGAACAGCAGGTGGATGAAGCTTTGCGCCTCATGCTTCGGCAACCCGGCGAGCGCCTCACGCCCGGTGTCGCCCGCGAACTCTGTGAGCGTATCGGCGGCAAAGCTGTGCTCACGGGGTCCATTTCCACCATCGGCGCTCGCTTTGTGATTGGTCTTAACGCTGCGAACTGCCAAACCGGGAGCGAACTCGCCACCCAGCAATCTGAAGCCGTCGACAAAGAGCATGTTCTGGCAGCCCTCGGCGTATCCGCCGCGAAAATTCGGAAGAAACTCGGCGAATCGCTCCCATCCATCCAGAAATTTAGCGTTCCCATCGAACAAGTTACGACATCATCCTTGGAAGCCCTGCAAGCCTACACGCTAGGATTGAAGCATCTGGCTGCCTATGAGCACAACGATGCCATCCTGCAATTTCAGCGCGCCGCGGAATTGGACCCGAGCTTCGCGTCCGCGTACATGAAACTCGCCCATGAGTATGAATGGCTGGGCCAATGGTCCCGCGAGGATGAAAACGCCGAGAAAGCCTACGCACTTCGCGATCGAGTGAGCCAGCGGGAACGATATGACATTTCGACTCGCTACGCCGCGTACAGGTTTGGAGATTTCGAGAAGGTAGACTCGCTAGCGGAACTGTGGGCGGCGACCTATCCACGCGACTCGGAACCGCGACGGTGGTTGGCGGACGACGCGATGCGGCAGGGCAAATGGGAAGAAGCTGCGCAGCAAGCGCAGCTTGCTCTGGACCTGGATCCTAACTTCAGCATGAATTACTACAATCTCGCCGTCAGCGAACTCGCTCTTGATCGGCCGGATGCGGCCTTGAAAACCTGCGACCGAGCAGCCGCAAGGGGAATGACCGATTCATCCATTTCGATGGTTCGTTATTGGATCGCATTTGTCCGCCACGATTCCAAGGAACTGACCAGCCTGCCGGCCGCGCTTGGGGATCTCAGCCGGCAAAGCCCTGCCGCGTCCGACCGGCTTTGGGCCCAGATGGGGACCGCCCTGTACTTCGGGAAGTTAGCTCAAGCTCGCGAAATCTTTCAGAGCGTCCTGGAATCCAACCTTCGAAGCGGTTCCCCCGGGAACGCCGCCAGCCTTAGCGCCTTCTGGGCGTTCCTGAACGCGGAGTTAGGCAACCAGGCTGAAGCCCGAACCTATGCGCAGCGTGCTTTCTTGCAGCAGCAGGATCCTGGAGATGGGGCCAGAGTTGCTTTCGCTTTTGCGCGGGCCGGCGACCTTCCGGATGCCGAGAAATCCGCGGGTAAATTTGCGGGTAAATTTCACGCCTGGTACGCACTCCGGTACGCTCTTCCAGTTGCTCGCGCGGCCATCGCGCTCGGCCGTGGAAATGCCGCGGAGGCCATCGAACAGTTGCGCGTCATCACTGACGACCGACAATGGTGGGCAGCCGCCGATCCGTCCTCGCTCGATGGCATGCTCGCTTCCTACCTCCGCGGCCAGGCCTACCTGCAGCTGCGCCTAGGCAAAAAAGCCGCCGCTGAATTTCAGAGGCTGGTTGACCATCCGGGGATCGTGGTGAACTCCCCGCTCGGTCCGCTCGCGCGCGTGGGGTTGGGCCGTGCGTACGTTCTCTCAGGCGACACCGCCAAGGCTCGCGCCGCCTATCAGGATTTCTTCACGATCTGGAACGACGCGGACCCCGAGATCCCCATTTTGCAGGGGGCCAAAGCCGAATATGCGAGATTAGAGCGAGGAAGCCTTTGAAACGGCATCGATAGTGCGCCGAACGTCTTCCTCCGACGTTCGCCAGTTACAAACGCTGACACGCATCGCGCGCATGCCTCGCCAGGTCGTTCCGCCGAAGAACGCTTCGCCTGTATTAACGATTGCGGCGATCACTTCGTCGGTCCGCCGATCATGGTCTCGGCCCGCGCGGTCGAGGAAGCGCACCAGACCTTGATTGATCACCGGTTCCCACAACACTTCCGCGCCGGGCAGTCGCCCGATTCCGGCTACGATTTCGCGGGCGTGATCAGAACAGCGATCGATCAACGCCGCCACCCCGCTTCGCCCCAGCTCGCGGAGAGCGGCATAAGTCGAAAAGCCGCGGGCGCGCCGGGACCAGTCGGGATTCCAGTCGATCTGATCCCGGACTGTCGGGTCGTGTTTGAGATACGCGGCGCGAATTGACATCGACGCGCGGTGCGCTTCGGGGTGGGCGATAAACGCATAGCCGGAATCGAACGGAACATTCAGCCATTTGTGACCGTCGGTGGCCCATGAATCGGCGAGTTCGATTCCCTCCACACAGTGCCGGAAACGAGGACTCGCCGCGGCCCATAAACCGAACGCGCCGTCCACGTGAACCCACGCCTGATGTCGCCGCGCAATTGGAATCAGGGTGGTGAAAGAATCGTACGCGCCGATGTTGATCTCGCCCGCTTGAAGCAGCACGATGGCGGGCGCCGACGAGTTCTTCTCCAGCGCGGCGGCCAGCACGTCGGCCGGAAGCCGCCCATCGGAATCGGTCGGAAGGCGTTCGATACTCTCGGTTCCGAAGCCCAGCAGCCGCACCGCCCGATCGATAGATGCGTGCCGTTGATCGCCGGAGAGAATGCGGATCGCCGGCGCGCCCGACATACCCTGCTCCTCGACATTCCAATCGCGCCTCGCCAGCAGGAAGTGGCGAGCGGCCGCGAGGCAGGTGGCATGCGCCATCTGGCAGCCCGTCACGAAGGCGAAACTGGATCGCCGGGGCAGTCCCAAAATCTGCTTCAGCCACTCGCCGGCAACCTCTTCAACCACCGCCGCGGCGGGACCGCTCGAGCACATGGCGGCGTTCTGATCCCATGCGGCCGTTAGCCAGTCCGCCGCAATCGCCGATGGGAGCGCGCCGCCCATCACCCAAGCGAAGAATCTTCCGCCCGCCGAGCCGATGATGCCGCCGTCGACGTCCGCAACCAGTTCCTCGATCACTTGCTCGGCCGGAACACCATCATCGGCGAGCGCTCTGCCTAGCCGTTGGCGCAACAAGGAATGATCCACGGTCGCGGCGACAGGCGTTTCATTTAAGGTATCGATGAAGTTCAGAGCGTGACGGGCCGCTGCTTCCAAGGCTGCTCGCGTTTCATGCATGCGCCTTCTAGTTTAGCGGCACGTTTTGCTCGGGACTGGCCGAAATCGGTCGCCGAATCGGAATACAGCCAGGATTATTTGGCGGGAGCCGCGGCCGGTGGTGGTGTGGTCAGGGGTTCTTCGGCGCCGCGATGGCAGGTGTAGCAGCTTACGTGGTCTTTGCCGTCCGGAAACTTGGCGTTGATTTCGCGCTCCATCACGATCATCTTGCGCGCGATGTCCTTGTGCGGATTCTCGTCGCTTGCGAAATCGCCTGGCACGTGGCAGAAGACGCATTGAACGCCGAGCGCCGTGCGGAAAGCTCCCATCATGGGGCGAATGTCGGAAGGCTGCAGCAACTTGAGATTCTTTGGCGCGGGCGGCGCCGCTTTCGGGGCGTCTTGCGCCAGCGCGGTAAACAGAGATGCCAAAGCCACGAGGGACAGCAGTAGTCGCATATAGGGAGATGATACACCGAATTCAGCGCGGCCTTTCCTGCCGGCAATTAACTTTTCTTTACTTGTGCCGTCGGCACAAGCTACACTTTCACCGTGCCCGCTCCAGCAGCTAAGCAGGCTTACTCTCGCGACGAAGTTCGCCGCTTGCTGGGTGTCTCGGCGCGGCAGCTTAAGAGTTGGGAACGCGAAAAGTTCGTTTCCGCGGGCGAATCGTTCGGATTTTCCGACATTCTCGCGCTTCGCACCCTGATCGGACTGCGTGAGGGCAAAATTTCGCCCGCGCAAATCCGAAAAGCATTGGCCGCGCTGCGAGCCAAGCTGAAGGAAGTGACTAATCCGCTCACCGAACTCAGGATCTATTCGCAGAACGGGAAGATTCAAGTGCAATTCGCCGGGCAGAGAATGGAGCCCATGTCCGGGCAATTGCTGCTCGATTTCGACGAGGAGGAGATCAGCAAACTCTTATCGTTTCCCGCGCAGTCGGACGAAGCGGCAGGCGCCGGCCGGAAGCACCGGGCGCGACGCGAAGCCGAACATTGGTTCGAGACGGGCCTCGCATTAGAGCAGACCGGCGCGCCGGTGGAAGAGATCATCGCGGCTTACCGGAAGGCGTCGGAGCTAGACCCAGGCTCCGCGGGAGCGCTGGTCAATCTCGGAACCGTCTACTTCAATTTGCGGGACTGGCGTCAGGCCGAGAACCATTACCTCAGAGCCCTGGAAGCCGACGCCGAATACGCGCTGGCGCACTTCAACCTGGGAAATCTGTATGACGAACAGGGCAAGCGGTCGCTGGCATTGGAACACTATCTAGCGGCGCTGCGCATCCATCCCAACTACGCGGATGCGCATTACAACCTGGCGCTGCTTTATCAATCGAGCGGCTGGCCGCTGAAGGCGGTGCGGCACTGGAAGCTGTACTTGAAACTGGATCCGGGCAGCTCGTGGGCGGCCATCGCGCGACGCGAACTGGCCAAGCTCAGGGAGTCAACCATCGTGCCCGGGTCGCAGGGGAACTAGCTCGCCAGCGCCTGCTTGGCGTACTCGAAGCACTTCGTTACTTCGGCGATCGTGTCAGTTCCCGGTTTACCGTATTCGTACTCGATCATCGCGGGAATCGGATATTTTTTGGTTTCGAGAAGCTGCAACACGCCTTTAATATTGACGTCGCCCTGGCCCCAAGGCACGTTGGGTCCGTGATTCTTCTTCCGATCCTTGAGGTGCAGCGTCACAATGCGCTCGTGATGCTCTTCGAGAAAGCTGAGTGGATCGAAATTCGCGGCCGTAAAATGTCCGATGTCGAGATTGATCCCGATATACTTGGAGCGCCCGGCGATGGCCGTTTTCCAATCGTCGGGAGTGGAGAATTCGTTGGGTTTCATGCTGTCGTGATTGTGAAAGCCGACGTAAATTCTGTACTGCCGCGCGTACTTATCCACGCGCTCGGAAATATCGACGTTCGATGAAGCGGTGATCTTGTTTAAGCCCATCGCTTTGGCGATCTGGAAGCCCTGGTCGATTTGTTCGTCGCTGAAATCGTCGCGAAAACTATAGTTGAGGGCGTAGAGATCGATGCCCGCGTCGTCGAACTTCTTGCGCACCGCCTTCATGTCGCCGAGCGGCGGATGGGAGCGCCAGGCATCCCGCTGCTTGGGGTCCTTGGGTTCAATGTGTCCGTTGAAAAGTTCGGCGTAGCCCAGGCCGATCTGCTTCATGGCGGCGATGCAGTCATCGAGAGACATCTCGCGGAAGCTGTAGGTCTGCGCGCCGATGGCGACGCCGCCGAACGTGGAGTTGATCCTGGCCGCGAGCAAGGAGGCCACGGGCGCCGCGATTGCGATTTTAGAGAAGTCTCTGCGTGTCATGAGGCCGATGATAACAGTTGCGAGGAGGAAAGTGATTCGGCGATCGCTTCGGCGATCTTCTTGCCGTGGAAGCGGCCGTTCTCGATAAAAATCTCGTTGGTATGCATCCCGGCCACGATGACGCCCGCGAGAAAAATGCCCGGACGATCGCTCTCCAGCGTTTCGGGATTGGTGCGGGGCCGCTGGGATTCCGGGTCCAGGCGAATGCCGAGCGATCCCAGAAATTCGAGATCCGGCCGATAGCCGGTCATGGCGAAGACGAAATCGTTCGGGAGCGTGATCCGGCCTTCCGGTGTCTCCAGCACCACCGATTTCGGCAGGATTTCGACCAGCGACGAATTGAAATAGGCCGGGATCTCGCCGCTCTTGATGCGGTTCTCGATGTTCGGCCGAATCCAATACTTGACGCGATCCGAAATTCCAGGGCCGCGATGAACTAGCGTGACGCGCGCACCGGTCCAGTGCAGCTCGAGCGCGGCGATCGCGGCGGAATTCTTCGCGCCGACGACGATCACGTCGTGGTTGTAGTAAGGATGCGGTTCCTTGTAGTAGTGGATGACTTTGTCGAGATCCTCGCCAGGGACGTTCA
>Ga0302325_10016339_pt1 | contig 15732 bp, 8 predicted proteins | sample Palsa_T0_2_FD_201948 | JGI IMG/M metagenome (GOLD analysis project Ga0302325, IMG submission 201948) | Peat permafrost microbial communities from Stordalen Mire near Abisko, Sweden - Palsa_T0_2 | ecosystem: Environmental > Terrestrial > Soil > Palsa > Peat permafrost | place: Sweden: Abisko...
AGCTCGCTCCGCTCCGCTTCCCAATCCTCGGCTGCTCTTGAAGACCCGTTCGAGGCACCAGTAGTTTATGTCGATCCGAACTGGCACTTGGGAGTATTCAGGTTAGCCGCCTGGCCCAGGATTGACCACCCGCAGAGCTGCTGTGAGCCTGCAGAAATGGCGGGGTAAGCCTAGCCACTACGAATCCACCCGCTCATAAGTCGTCCCTGGCATCCGGCTGTCCCGCTGCGCGCTGATTTGAACCGGCTGGGTCACTTACCTCCGTGTAAGCTCCGCTGCGCCGGCCCGCCAGGGCGCGGATGATCTCCGCTTCACCACAGACCCCGCTCAATACGCCCTGATCGGACAGCAATACCGGATAGCCGGTCGCCTCGTGCAGGCGGATGATGCCTTGCAGGCTGATGGCGCTCGGCACCATGGCCACGCCTGCGGGCAGCTGGGCCGGGTCGCTCTCCTCTTCGCAGCGGTGCACCGCGAGCCGCGTGCTGGCCGCATACACCGCAACCGGCTGCCGCTGGGCGTCGAGTTCCAGGCGAAAGCGGCCCTCCGCATCAAGCCACAGGCGGTCGGCTTCGCCGCCGAAATTCGCTTGCGCGCGCATCACCATGTGTCCGGTAAGTACCGAGAGCGGATTCATGTGACGTACAAACTCGGCCACGTAATCGGTCGCCGGCGCCATGACGATATCCTGCGCGGTGCCGGTCTGGATAATGCGACCGCCCTCAAGGATCGAGATCTGATCACCCAACCGCAGTGCTTCATCCAGATCATGGCTGACAAACAAAATGGTTTTCTTGACTCGCTCCTGCAACGCGAGCAGCTCATCCTGCAGCTTGGTGCGGATCAGCGGATCGAGCGCCGAGAAGGGCTCATCCATCAGCAGGATGTCCGCATCGGTGGCAAAGGCGCGCGCCAGACCCACGCGCTGCTGCATGCCGCCTGATAGTTCGGCCACCTGGCGCTCGGCCCACTGCGAGAGGCCCACCAGTTCAAGCTTCTCAGACACGATGCGCTTGCGCTCGCTCGTCGACTCACCGCGCAGCTCCAGGCCCAGGCCGACGTTCTCGCGCACCGTGCGCCAGGGCAGCAGCCCGAACTGCTGGAACACCATCGCAATGCGCCGCCGGCGCAAGCCCCGCAGTGCCGTGGCATCGCAATCGGCCACATCAACCGTGCGCTCGCCATCGCGCACGAATACATGCCCGCGGGTCACGGTGTTCAGTCCATTGGCTGCCCGCATCAGCGTTGACTTGCCCGAGCCCGACAGCCCCATCAGCACGCAGATTTCACCGCGGCCCACCTTGAGATTCGCGCCGGCCACGCCAACAACGACACCCAGCTGTTCGGCGATGCGGGCTCGGCTCTCGCCTTTGTCCAGAGCCGCGAGCGCCCCCCGAATCTGGGCAGCGCCGCGCCGGAGCGATGGCTCGGAAGTGAATAAGATATCGACATCCTTGAACTCGATTGCGGTGTCCATTATTTGCGCTCCCGGTTGAAGGAACGGCTGATCCGATCCAGCACGATGGCCAGCAGCACAATGGCAAAGCCTGCCTCGAACCCCATGCCAACCTGTACCGTACCAAGCGCACGCACAACCGGCACTCCGAGACCTCCGGCACCGACCAGCGCCGCGATCACCACCATTGACAAGCACAGCATCGTGCATTGAGTGATGCCTGCCATGATGCTGGGCGCAGCACTGGGCAGCTCAACCTTCCAGAGCAGTTGCAGGCGCGTGGCGCCAAAGGCTTCGCCCGCTTCGCGCAGCGCCACCGGCACAGAGGAAATGCCAAGGTGGGTCAGGCGGATGGGCGCCGGCAGCGCGAAGATCACGGTGGAAATGAGGCCCGGCACCACGCCTAGGCCAAACAGCACCAGGGTCGGGATCAGATACACAAAGGTTGGCAGCGTCTGCATCAGATCGAGCACCGGCCTGAGCGCCGCGTAGAAGCGCGGCCGATGCGCAGCAGCGATGCCAATCGGGACGCCCACGAGCGCCGAGACCAGCGCCGAGAGCGTAACCAGCGAAAGCGTCTCGCAGGTAGCAGCCCAGTAACCCTGATTGATGATAAACAACAGCGCGAGGGCTACAAATAGCGCGAGGCCCCACGAGCGGCGCGGCAGCCACGCCAGTAGCGCGAATACGCCGACCAGTACCAGCGATGGCACGGCATTGAGTACATAGGTCAGGCCGTTGACGCCACCGGCGATCGTGCTCGACACGACGCGAAAAAACAGCTTGCCATGAGTCTTGATGACATCGATAAGGTGCGCCATGAAATCGCCGACCGGAATTTTATGATCGACGATCCACTGATCCGCGTTGCGCACCGTTGCCCGCGCAACATGCGGCTGCAGCGCCTGCAACGCCGGGCTGCCATCGGTTGCGTGTACGCCCTCGAGCCAGCTACCCAGGACCTCAGGGTGCGCCTGGATCCACGCCGCTGCCGCCACTTCGGGGTCGCGGTGCGAATCCAGGATGCTGCCCATCAGCTCATCCTCGCCGAGTAACGTGAATTTCAGATTCTTGAGCAGCCGCCCGACGTTCGGGCATTCCTGCACATAGCCAGCTCGGGTATTGGTGTAGACCGCGGCGCCACCAAAGTTGGGGCCGAACTCTGAATCCCCTCCAGTCAGGTACTTGATGCTATAGCGCGTATTCATCGGATGTGGTTCCCAACCAAGGAACACAATCGGGCGGTGCTCGGCGATCGCGCGCTCCACTTCGGCCAGCATGCCCTGCTCGCTCGATTCGACCAACTTGAAATCGCCAAGGCCGAACTGGTTCCCGTTGATCAGGTTGAGCACATGGCGATTGCCGTCATTGCCAGGTTCAATGCCATAGATTGAGTGATTTAGTGCGGCGCCTATTCGTTTGATGTCGGCAAAATCCTTGATGCCCGCCTCGTAGGTGTATGTGGGCACCGCCAGGGTGTACTTGGCACCGGTCAGGTTGGCACCAATCACATCTACAGAGTGGTCTTCATCGAAGGGTTTGCGGTCGGCAATCTGCGAGGGCATCCAGTTGCCCATGAAGACATCAATATCCTTGTTGCGCATCGATGCGAAGGTGACCGGCACTGACAGCAACGTGACAGTCGTCTGGTAACCGAGGGAGTGGAGCAGGCTACTGGTCAGCGCAGTCGTCGCGGTGACATCGCTCCAGCCGATGTCCGAGAGCCGCACGAGCTGGCAGCTTGCGGGCTCGCCCACGGGCGACTCTTGCGCCGCTGCGGTGTTGCCGAGAATCAGGCTGAGGCTGCCGGCACAGGCCATCGCCAGCATGGCCAGCCGGCGCACACCTGTCCTGACAGGCGTACCGCGCCTGAACACGCTCAAAGGCATCGCTTACCCCTTAATTTTGCAGTCAACCCCCGCTGCCTGAAATCTACCGGATCCGCCATAGCCATGTACAAGGAGCCGTGATGAGTCTCCAGCGTATCCGACAACCCAGGAGTCCCGCCTCGAGCACCGCGGCGACTTGGCCTTGACCACCAGATCATCGCACCGGCATCATAGAATTCTTGCACAAATTTGAATGGCTGTTTACCTGCGGTCTGTTCAAGTTAATGATATTGTCTTAAGCATCTGATATTGCTTTGCTTATCTAGAGTACTCGGTAGGTCTAACTGGCCTCTGCAAGATGCACCCGGCGGCAGCTTGTGCCGGAACGGAGGGCTAAATTGAACAATCGCTCAACACGCCGCCGCTCGCCGCGCCACGAAGAATTGGGCGAGGATCGCCGCGCTCAGCTGATTGCCGTCACGGTCGATACGCTGGCTGATCTGGGATATGTGGGCAGCACGCTGGCGCAGATCGCCGGACGCGCCGGTGTCTCGCAGGGCCTCGTCGCCCATTACTTCTCTGACAAGGATGGCCTGCTCGAGGCCGCCTTTCGCTCGCTCGCGCGCCGGGTATCGGAACAGATGCGGCTGCGCCTGCATACCGCGCACACGCCACGCGAGCGCATTCAGGCCATTATCGATGCGAACCTTGCGCCTTCCGAGTTTGACCAGCGCACCGGGAGTGCCTGGCTCGCCTTCTGGGGACAGGTCCCGCACGTGGAGCGGCTCAAGCGGGTCCAGACGGTTTATCAGCGGCGCATGCTCTCCAACCTGCGCTACGCCTTGCGCCAGGTCGTGCCCGAAACTGAGGCCAACCGTCTGGCCGCAATGATCGCGGCCATGATCGATGGCGTGTGGCTGCGCGCGGCGCTCTCGAGCTGGACCGAGGCGGACAGCGAAGCGGCGCGCGGACTGCTGACCAGTTTTGTCGACAGCCGCTTGCTGGGCGCCGCCCCGGAGGCCGTGCCCACGCTCACGCACACGGCCGACAGTCCGGCGCCGGTGGCCGACCGACGCACCCGCCCCCGGGTTCCGCGCGAGTTGTCTGTGAGGAACCCGGCCACTGGGGAATTACTGGCAGTCCTTGCTGTCGCCGGCGCGCCCGAGGTCGAAGCCGCCGTGGCCCGTGCACGCGAAGCGCAGCCCCATTGGGCGGCGCTCACCGGAACCGAGCGCGGTCGGATTTTGCGACGTGTGGCCGATCTGCTGCGCGCGCGCAATGCCGAGCTTGCGGATCTCGAGACGCGCCAGACAGGCAAGCCCATCCAGGAGACCTTGGCCGTCGATGTGCTCTCGGGAGCCGATTGCCTGGAGTACTACGCCGGCCTCGCGCCCGGCATTGCCGGCGAGTATCTGGATCTGGGTCCATCCGCGTTCGGCTACACGCGACGCGAGCCCATCGGTGTCGTCGCTGGTATCGGTGCCTGGAACTATCCGCTGCAGATTGCCTGCTGGAAGGCCGCGCCGGCCTTGGCCTGTGGCAATGCGATGATCTTCAAGCCCGCGGAACTCACGCCGCTCAGCGCCCTGAAGCTCGAAGAGATCATGAATGAGGCTGGCGTGCCAGCGGGGATCTTCCAGGTCCTCAACGGATTTGGCGAGACCGGCCAGCGACTCGCCAGGCATCCGCAAATCCGCAAGATCTCGCTGACCGGCTCGGTCAGCACCGGACGCGCTGTGATGAGTGATGCGGCGACGACCCTGAAGAATGTGACGCTTGAACTCGGTGGCAAGTCTCCGATCGTCATATTCGATGATGCGAACATCGAAGATGCCGTCTCGGGCGCGTTGCTCGGCAATTTCTACTCCGCCGGCGAGGTGTGCTCGAATGGCACACGGGTATTTGTCCAGCGCCGCCTGATGAAGAAATTTCTCGAACGGCTGATTGAGCGCACTGCGGCCATGCGCATTGGCAACCCGCTTGACCCGACCACGCAGGTCGGATCGCTGATCTCCGAGCAGCACCTGCGCAAGGTACTGGGCTATATCGCCCGCGGCCGCGCCGAGGGCGCGCGACTCTTGTGCGGCGGTGAGCAGGTGGCTCATGGAGAGTTTGCGAACGGCTATTTCGTGCAGCCCACGGTCTTTGATCGCTGCCACGATGAGATGAGCATCGTGCGTGATGAGATCTTCGGACCCGTCATGTGCGTGCTCGAGTTTGACACTGAGGAGGAGGTGATCGCGCGCGCCAATGCGACCGAGTTCGGACTCTCGGCCGGCGTCTTCACGACCGATCTGACGCGCGCACATCGGGTGATCGCCCGCCTGCAGGCGGGCACCTGCTGGATCAATCACTACAACGTGACACCGATCGAGCTGCCCTTTGGCGGCGTTAAGTCCTCCGGGCTGGGTCGTGAGAACGGTCGCGCGGCTATCGAGCACTACACGCAGCTCAAGAGCGTCTATGTCGCCCTTCAGGGCGTGCAGTCCCCCTACTGAAGCGGGCCTGCAGCTCAACAACACTCATGACTGAAGAGAGCTACGACTACATCATCGTTGGCGCGGGTTCCGCAGGCTGCGTGCTGGCGAACCGCCTGAGTGAGGACGGGCGCTACACGGTGCTGCTGCTGGAGTACGGGGGGTCGGATCGCTCGATCTACATCCAGATGCCCACGGCGCTGTCGATTCCGATGAACATGCCGCGCTACAACTGGGGCTACCAGAGCGAGCCGGAACCGCAGCTGGGCGGGCGCCGTATCCAGACGCCGCGCGGCAAGGTCCTGGGGGGCTCCTCCTCGATCAACGGCATGGTCTATGTGCGCGGCAATCCACTCGACTTTGAGCGCTGGCAGGAAGAAGGCGCCCAGGGCTGGTCGTATCGTCACGTACTGCCCTACTTTCGCCGCGCCGAAACGCGCGCTGAAGGCGGCGATGCCTATCGCGGTGACTCCGGACCCTTGCAGACCTCCTACGGGACGCTTTCCAATCCGCTGCATGGCGCTTGGCTCGCGGCAGCACGAGAAGCCGGTTACCCCCTCTCCTCTGATCTCAACGGCTTTCAACAGGAAGGCTTTGGCCGCCTCGACATGACGGTCGGCGCCGGAAGGCGCTCGAGTGCCGCGAATGCCTATCTGCGTCCAGTCCTCGCGCGCGCCAATCTCAGCGTTCATACGCACGCGCTGGCGACGATGGTCGACTTCAGCGAGCGCCGGGCAACGGCAGTGCACTACCGGCACGGTGACGCCCAGCGGCTGGCACGCGCGCGCCGCGAGATTATCCTGAGTGCCGGCCCGATCAATTCACCGCAGTTGCTCAAGCTCTCGGGCATCGGACCGCCGGCTGAACTTGCCGCCCACGGCATCGCGCTGGTGCACGCGCTGCCTGGCGTGGGCGAGAACCTGCAGGATCATCTGGAGTTCTATTTCCAGATGGCCTCGCGCCAGCCTATCACCCTCTACTCGACGCAGAACCCCTGGAGCAAGTTCCTGATCGGGCTGCGCTGGCTGCTGCGCAAGGATGGCCTGGGCGCGAGCAATCATTTCGAGACCGGGGGCTTCATCCGCAGCCGCGCGGGCATCCGTTATCCGGACTTGCAGTATCACTTCCTGCCGATGGCCGTCAGCTACGATGGCAAGTCCCTGGCCACGGAACACGGCTTCCAAGCCCACATCGGGCCGATGCGCTCCAAGAGCCGTGGCACCGTAAAACTGAATTCGGCCGATCCGCTTGATCCGCCACGCATCCGCTTCAATTACCTCTCGCATCCGGAGGACTGGACCGAGATGCGCGCCTGCGTGCGCCTGACACGCGAGCTGTTCTCGCAGCCTGCCTTCGCCCCCTACCGCGGCCGCGAAATCCAGCCCGGCGCCGAAGTCCAAAGCGATGAGCAGATCGATGCGTTCATCCGCGCTCATGTCGAGACCGCCTACCACCCCAGCGGCACCTGTCGCATGGGGGCGGCTAATGATCCGATGGCTGTCGTGGACTCGGAAGGCCGCGTGATGGGTACCGAGGCCCTGCGCGTGGTCGACTCCTCGATCATGCCTTCAATCACCACCGGCAACTTGAATGCGCCGACCATCATGCTGGCCGAGAAGCTCGCCGATGCGATTCTCGGCAAGGCGCCTCTGGCCGCATCGGAAGCCGGCTTCTACGTGGCACCGAACTGGCAAACGAGTCAGCGCTGAGGAGAACGTTAGCGAACCCAAGCCACATTAGCAGTTGATGCAAATTGTGCGGACGCGAACGGCTGTCGGCAGGCAGCGTCGCGACTGTGCGGTGCGTGCCCGATGTCGGGGCGGAGCGCGCACCAGTGCTGTGCGCGGGCACGTTGTGTCCGCGCCTCAGTGTTACTTGGCAGTTGCGCGGCGCCGACATGACACTGCATGCGCGAAAGGTAACGGATGAGCTGTATAGCGCGAGAAATTGATGTTGTTTGCACGTCTACAGCGCCTTGCGTCTGTAGTCGCCTTGATGGAATATAGAGTTGCTTTCGATGAAATGATTCGCGGGTCTCGACGCACCGCTGTTGGAGCAGCGGTGCGCGTGCGAAGTTTCAGTCAGCCGTTGGGGTGCAACAACACCCGCACGAATTTCGAAAGGCCACTGACACCGCAGCGGCCGTGACGCACTTCTTCTCTAGGGGAATCAGAACATGAACGCAAAGATCTCATACGCAATCGCGGCCGTTCTCGCAGGTGCTTCCTTCGGCGCCTCAGCTGCCGATACGACAGCCGATACGAGTGCAGCAGCCGACACTGGCGGTCTTGAAGAGATTGTGGTCACGGCACAGCGGCGCAGTGAAAATATGCAGGACGTGCCGATTGCGATGCAGGCATTCACTGCCGAGGCGCTGCAGGAACTCAACGTCTCGACCTTCGATGACTACATCAAGTTTCTGCCGAACGTCACCACCGCCAATAACGGTCCGGGCCAAAACGAAGTCTTCATGCGCGGCCTGAGCGCCGGTACGCAGCCCAGCCAGGGCAGCGGTTCGACGGGTCTGTGGCCGAATGTCGCCATCTACCTCGACAACCAGTCAGGTCAGCTCCCGAACCGAAATCTCGATATTTATGCGGCGGATCTGGATCGCATCGAGGTCCTCGAAGGACCGCAAGGCACGCTGTTCGGCGCCGGAGCCGAAGCCGGCGTGATCCGCTATATCACGAACCAGCCGAAGATTGATGTGACCGAAGGCAGCATCAAGGCTGGCTACGGCGAGACTGCGCATGGCGGCCCGAATTCCGACGTGACCGCGGTGCTGAACGTACCTCTGATCGACAACACGCTCGCTGTACGCGGCGTGATCTATGACGACAAGCGCGGCGGTTACATAAACAACGTGCCCTCGACCTTCGCACGATCAGATAGTGATATTGGCATCCACTATGCCAATTACCCGTGCCCCGGCGACCCCAGCGCCTCGTGCGTGCCGCCGAACAGCCCGGTGATCAATAATTCGGCGATTGTCGGCAATGAAATCAATCCGGTGACCTACCAGGGGTTTCGCGGGGAATTGCTCTACAAGATCAATCAGGACTGGGATGTGCTCATCACCCAGACCTATCAGGAAATGGACGCCGAAGGCGTGTTCTATCAACAGCCGACAGGCTCGGATGGCGCCCCACTGCAGCCACTCGAAGTGACGCTGTTTAATAACTCCTACGACCGGGATAGTTTCGACAGTACGTCGCTCACGGTGAATGGCAAGTTAGGGCCGCTGAAGGCCGTCTACACTGGCGGCTACCTCACGCGGCATGTCGACCAAGTCGGTGACTACACCAACTATGCGCGCGGCAAGTACGCCGATTATTATCAGTGCTACGGTCCCGGAACGGGCTATGACAATTCACTGACCTCAACCTGCTTCTCGCCGAGTGCCATCTGGCACTCGCGCGAACAAAACGTTCACCAGCAGCATGAATTTAGACTGAGCACGCCGGACGACTGGCGCGTGCGTGCGATTGGTGGCGCGTACTGGGAGGACAACCGCCTCTATGACCAGACCGCTTGGGATTACAAATCCATTCCGAACTGCACGACCAACGCTACGCCGGGCACTCCCGGCAACGGCGATACCGGATGTCTCTCGGACGTGGGCACATTTCCTGGCTCGAGTGTCCAGAACCCCGGTATTCAGGGCGACAACACCTCGTTCTATCAGGATCAGGTGCGCGATACCCGGCAACTGGCATTTTTCGCCTCAATGGACTACGACCTGATTCCCAAAGTACTGACTCTAACGCTCGGCACGCGGCACTACGACTTCGAGAATTCCCTGGCGGGCAGCGTGCTGGCAAGCTTTGGTTGCTTTGAACAGGGTGTCCCGACCAACGGATGCCACAACACCTCGGTGCCATACAGCTTTAACCTGAATGCAGCCCATCTTGAAGATACTGAGTCCGGTTTCAAGAGCCGCGGGAATCTTACCTGGCACGTCACTTCGGATGCGATGGTGTACTACACCTGGTCGCAGGGCTTCCGGCCCGGCGGCTTCAACCAGAACGGCGGTGCGGAGCATGGCTATGGCCCCGATGCCGTACCCCAGTACATCTTGCAGAAATCTTACGTTTCCGACCAACTGACGAACAACGAAATTGGCTGGAAGACGGAATTCTTCAACCACCACCTGCAGTGGAATGGGGCCCTTTATCAGGAGAACTGGAATAATGTTCAGGTCCCGTTCTTTGATCCAGGCGTCGTCGGCAATATCTTCTACAACACCAATGGCCAGGACTTTGTCGTCAAGGGTATTGAAATGTCGTTGGTCGCCCGAGTCATAGGCGGCCTGACGCTGCAGGGATCGGGCTCCTGGAACCATAGTGCACAGACCAATTCACCGAAGCTGATTGATAACAATCCGCTGAGTGCGAACTATAAACTGCCCATCACTGAGGTTTGCAATTACCTGGGCAGCAATTGCGTAGGGGTTACTAACCCTTATGGTCCAATTGGCTCTCCGACCGCCAATTCGCCCGCGCTGCAGTTCAGCGTGCGCGCCCGCTATGAATGGAACGTCGAAGGCTACACACCCTTTGTCCAGGCCAGCGCCAACTATCATGGCTCCTCGTACACCCAGGCGGGTTCAAATCCGACCATCGCTGCGGCAGGCATCACGACATCGCGGCTCCGGTTCGAGGATCCGGCCTACACCACCTACGACGCCTCTGTCGGCGTGGCGAAAGACAAGTGGTATGCAAATCTCTATGGCGAGAATCTGAGCAATTCAAACGCGGCCACGTTCACGAGTACTGACCAGTTCATCGTCGCGCAGACCCCACTGCGGCCAAGAGTTATTGGCCTCACATTTGGATACGCGCTCTGAGATCGGAGATTCAGCCCCGACCGCGCCCTTTGGGCGCGGTCGGGCCAGCTGCTCTGCGACGCGGGCCCATGCGAGTGAATGGCTGCTCGCGCGCGCTACTCAATGATCCAGCCCTCCTCAACCGAACTCGAAATCGAGCGCATACGCGAACTCGTGAAGTTGCAGCGTTTTGCCGAGGTGTTGGAGGCTACCGAGGCGCTGCTACTTGCGGTCCCAGAGAATCGCGATGTGCTGTATCAGCGCGCGCTTGCCCAGCGCCTGAGCGGCCAAGTCCTGGCTGCACTGGACACCCTCGTTCGCCTAGAGCGGACACACCCACGCTTTAGCCGGCTCTATCAGGAGCGGGGCCAGTGCCACGTGACGCTCAGGCGAGCGCCTGAAGCCATTGCCGCGCTGCTGCAAGCGGTCCACATTAATCCGGCCCTACCCGTAAGCTGGAGCCTGCTCGAAGGCCTTTACCGGATGGCCGGGCGCAATCAGGAGGCCAAGGAGGCGGCGGCCCACGTCGCGAAGCTCAAGCAGTTACCGCCCGACGTGGTCCGGGCGACAACGCGCTTTGCTGACGGCGACCTGGCCGGTGCCGAACAGCTGATCCGCGCCTACCTCCTCGAGCATGGCCACCACATCGAGGCCATGCGCCTGCTGGCCCGCATCGGCGTAGAGCAGGAGGTGTACGACGACGCCCAGCTGCTGCTCGAGGCCGTGCTCGAACTGGAGCCCGGTTATCAGGCTGCCCGGTTCGACTATGCGCGGGTTCTTGCCGAACGGCATTTGCATCAGGCAGCGCAGCAGCAGGCCGAAAAGCTGCTTGCGGCGGATCCTTCCAACCGCAACAACCGCACTCTGTACGCATTGACCTGCGTTGGATTGGGCCAGCACGAGCGTGCCATCGAGCAGTACCGCGGTCTATTGCCGGGGGCGCTACAGCCCGCCGAGTTGCATCTTTCTATCGCGCACTCACTCAAGACCCTCGGGCGTTCGGCGGAGGCAGTAGCGGCTTATCACAGCGCGGCTGAGGCTCGAGCCGGCTATGGAGACGCCTACTGGAGCCTTGCGAACCTGAAGACCTACAGATTCGCCGACGAGGAGTTGGCGCAGATGCAAGCCGCCGAAGCAGCACCGGCCACCCCAGCAATCGATCGGTATCAGCTGTGCTTTGCACTCGGAAAGGCGTTCGAGGATCGAGAGCAGTATGCACAGTCCTTTGCTTACTATGAGCGAGGCAACCAGCTCAAGCGCGCCTCGAGCCGTTACCGCCCGGAGACGATCGAACTGAACACGCGCACTCAGATCGCGGTCTGTACCCCAGAGCTGTTCGACCGCCACCGCAAAGGCGGCGCCGAAGTAGCAGATCCGATCTTTATCGTAGGTCTGCCACGCTCTGGGTCGACGCTTATCGAACAGATCCTCGCCTCACATTCGGCCGTCGAAGGCACGCATGAGCTGGCGGATATTCCGCGCATCGTGACCGAGCTCAGAGGCCGCGAACCGGACCCTGACGGTGTGCGCTATCCCGGATCGCTGACGCAGATGAGTTCGGATGACTTCCGGCGTCTTGGCGAGAAGTATTTGAACGATACCCGCGTCTACCGCAGCGGCAAGGCGCGTTTCATCGACAAGATGCCCAATAACTTCCGGCACATCGGGTTGATACGTTTGATGTTACCCAACGCCAAGATTATCGACGCCCGACGCGAACCCATGGCCTGCTGTTTCAGCAACTTCAAGCAGCTGTTCGCAAGTGGCCAGGAATTCACTTATAGCATCGATGACCTTGCGCGTTACTACCGGACGTACCTGGAGCTGATGAGCCACTGGAACCAGGTGCTGCCAGGACATGTATTGCGCCTGCAGTACGAGGACGTGGTCGAGGAGTTGGAAGGCAACGTGCGGAGTCTGTTGGATTTTTGCGGGCTGCCGTTCGAGCCCCAGTGCGTCGAGTTTTACAAAACCGCCAGGAGCGTACAGACAGCGAGCGCCGAACAGGTCCGCCAGCCGATCTATCGCGAGGGCCTCGAGCAATGGCGTCACTATGAGCGCTGGCTGGAACCTCTGCGCCATGCACTGGGCGATGCACTGGAGCGCTACCGCGACTAGCTCTGGTCCACCGGCCCAGGCCGTGGCCGCTTCAAAGCCACTTGCAGTCCGATCGCCACTGCAGCTACACTTGTAGTACTACAGGTGTAGAAGAAGAGTTGTATGAGCAAGCCGGTGATATTGAGCGCATTGCAACTGAGCCTGATGCGGGTACTTTGGGAACTTCGTGAAGCCACTACCGCAGATGTCGTTCAGGCGCTGCGCAAGCAGCGCGCCATCGCCCATACGACGGTCGCGACGATGCTCTCGCGCATGGAGCGCGCCGGCCTGGTCAGTGCTGAGCGTGAGGGCCGGCACTTGAGCTATCGGCCGCGAATCGCGGAAAGTGCAATACAACAGTCCATGGTATCTGGCCTGCTCACCAACCTGTTTAATGGCCGGCCGAGCGCCTTAATCAGCCACTTGCTCAAGCGCGATGAGATTGATGCGGATGACCTGGAACAAATTCGCCAGCTCCTGAAAAAACGGCGGGTGCGACATGAGTGATTCAATTATCCTCTGGCCGCTCAACTATCTGCTACACAGCACAGCGCTGCTGTTGCTGGCGTGGGCCTTGGAACGCCTGCTGCATCGCCCGCGTTGGTCGGAATGGCTGTGGCGCGGCGCGCTTCTGGGCAGCCTGCTCACTGCCACGATCCAGCCGTGGCTGCACATTCCCTCCGTATCAGCCAGCCGCCCACCGGCCACGGTGGCGGCCAGCCCATCCAGTGCGCAGCGTGTGTCTGTGAAAGGGCGGATGATCGAGACCGGCCCGTCGGCCAATGATTCCATCAGCGCTGCCCCGGCGCGGGTACTGCCGCCGCGATCGGCGCCTCTCATGGTCTGGAAGTTGCCGGGTACTGCGCGGCTGGTAGTGGCTGCGCTGAGCTATGCGTGGCTGATGATCGTCATCGCTGGACTCGTGCTGTTGATGCTCCAGTGGCTGCGACTGCGCATTGCGGTTCGTCGCATGCCCCTGTGCACAATGGCGCACTGGCAGCAGCGCGCACAACGGGTGGCCAGCCAATTTGGGCGCCCTGCCCCGACATTGCGCCTGAGCAGTGGCGCGGTCAGCCCTTTCGTCGCACCCGGCGGCGATATCTGCCTGCCCAGCTGGTGCTTGGAGCAGCTCGATGCCCAGCAGTGTGATGCGATCCTCGCACATGAAATCGCACATTTGCGTCGCGGTGATCTGGCCTGGAACCTCCTCGTCCAGGCGGCGCGTCGCATTGGCTGGCTGCAGCCGCTGAACCGATTCGCGCTACAGCGGCTCGATCAGCTGGCCGAACTGGCTTGCGATGAACTCGCCTCGGCATCGCCCGATGCGCGCCTGGCACTCGCCGAGGCGCTGCGTGTTTGTGCCATGGCACAGCTCATGGTAAACGCAGCAGCCCAAAGTCGCCGGGCCTCACTGAAGTTGTGCATGGCCCGGGATGGGTCATCGCTCGTACACAGAATCCGACGCCTGCTGGAGGAATCCCCATCGGTTGGCGGCAGCGGCAGGAAATGGTTGTGGTGCCTCCTGGCCGTACCGGTGTGTGCCCTCGCCTTCTTGCCATTGATCGAGTTCAACGGCGCATTACCAGCAAGCTTGAATTGGCACACACTGTTCACTCACTTCCACGGTCCAACCACTGTCATTTCGTACACAAACCCAGGATATCAGCTCAAATTTCGTCTCGATGGTCACGTCACCGTGTCTGAGCAAGCCGATGAACTGCTGATCGATCGTGGCCGCATCGTGATTCATGAGCTGAAGGACGGGCATACTCGCGATGCCACCTGGTCTGACCTGGATCGCGGCGCCCTCACGCGCACCTATATGCTTGATGGACAAGTGCAGATTCCGGACGCCGCAGGAGAACGCTGGATTTCGGACTATCAGCTATTCCTGATGCAGTGGCTGCTCGGCTCTGACCGGTGGGTTCGGCGGTTGCTGAGCCGCGGAGGGAGCGAAGCCGTCGTGAATTTCATTGCAACCACACCGGACAGGGCTGCGATCGCGAAGCATGATCTGATCAGAGCCTTCTGTAAGAACGGCGCGCTCGATGAGAACACGCTGCAGCGCCTGCTCGAGATCAGCCGCGACATACCTTCAGACAATGATCGGTCCAGCGCGCTCAAGGCAATCGCCGAACAGCAGCAGTTAAGTGTCGAACTGCAGGTTCAGTGGCTGCAACTGGCGACGGAGCTGGACAACACAGGCTTGCGCCGCGAGACGATGATCTCGCTTGCGCCACAACTGGCCGATGATCCGAAGGCTGCCACCGCCTGGCGAGCGGGTTTAGACAAACTCGAGAGCGATCGCGATCGCAGCCAGGCACTGCAGGCGCTGCTGGCCCGAGCGAATATCTCGATAAGCCAGCTGCACTCGGTCCTCGAGGACAGCGCCTCACTGCGCGAAGACTCCGAGCACCGCGCCGTGCTCGAAGTGGCAACCCGGCGCGCGGCCATTGGCCGGCCAGAACTCATCGGCATCTACGCCGACTCCGCCGGAATGCTGCGCAACTCCAACGACCGACGCACCGCGCTGCTGGCACTCATTCATGCGACGGTGCTCGATCGCGCGGGCGACCTGGCTGTCCTCAAAGCCCTGTCTACGCCAAGCAACTCGAACGACGTGGCAGCCGTGCTGGAGGCCCTCGCTCCCAACCTCGCTCCGGATGGCGATGTGATCTCTGAGTACCGGCTGCGGGAGCGTCAGCTGGAGGCAACCGATCGCGGTCATGCTGAGCAGGCCCTGGATCACCTGAATCCGATCTAAGCCGGCGCAGCCTGGCGCAAACGCGTGCGTGGCGCTGTGCCCGGCCAGCGCCTCGCCGCTAGCATTCCGGAACGTTGACCGCCAGTCCACCCTGTGAAGTCTCTTTGTAGATCGATGACATGTCGCGCCCCGTCTGGCGCATGGTTGCGATCACCTGATCGAGCGAGACCTTGTGCGAGCCATCGCCGCGCATCGCCAGGCGCGCCGCATTGATCGCCTTTACCGCACCCATCGCGTTGCGTTCGATGCAAGGAATCTGCACCAACCCGGCAATTGGATCAAAG